>Ga0209382_10010582_pt1 | contig 11485 bp, 13 predicted proteins | sample SoiMetdeltSBSDD5_FD_187599 | JGI IMG/M metagenome (GOLD analysis project Ga0209382, IMG submission 187599) | Bulk soil microbial communities from a Populus tree surrounding site in Tennessee, USA - Soil MetaG P. deltoides SBSDD5 (SPAdes) (version 2) | ecosystem: Environmental > Terrestrial >...
ACGCGCTCTGCTCGATCGTCTCGCGGGCGCGCACGGCGTCGTACAGGGCGCGGTTCATCTGGAGACGCATGGCGTCGACGTCGCGGGCGAGGTCCGCGATCTCCGGCGGGCCTTGCGGCGCGATGACGCCCACCTTGCCGGTGCGCGCGCTGCGAACCGCGCGCGCGAGACGTTCGATCGGTCGCGTCACCCAGCGCCGGGTGAGAAAGGCGACGGCGAGTGTCGTCACGAAGGCGAGACCGAGAGTCACCCCGATCGTCGCGTTGAGCTGGATCCGAAGCTCGTCGAGACGGTTCTGCGCCGCGTTCAGCTCTGCTTGTTGCGCGTCGCCCAATGGAGCGGCCGCGACGAGCGCGCGCTGAGCCTTGATGACATCGTCACGCTGCGTGCTGATGCGGAGCACCAGCGCGCCGCCCGCGAGGACGATGACGAGGTACACGAGCGAGACGAGGAGCAGGCGTCGGCGGAGCGACACTCCCGCACTGTAACCGGACAGATCGACACGACTCGGGCCGAACTACCAACCTCGGAGGTCGATTTCCCAGGTATCGACGACGTCGTCGTCTGTCGCGAGATGCATCCGCTCGTGATAGGCGACGGTGGGGTCGATGTGCGCAGGGAGGACGCGGACGCGATCGCCCACCGCGACGGGCGTTTCCGGCCCGAAGGTGACGTGCTCGTCAGAGCAGTACCAGACGGTGTGACCGATGACCGTCGGATCGCCGTGATCCATGCCGAGCGCCTTGAGCCCGCAGTCGGCAACGGCCCACGACTCGGACACGGAGATCACGGTGGCGACGATCGACAGCGCGAGCTCGAACGGCAGGTCGAGATGGCCGTAGGCGGTGTCCATGAGCGCGTACGAGCCGGCCTGGATCTCGGTGACCCACGTGTTGATGTCGAACGTTCCGGTCCCGCCACCGGAGACGAGCTCGCCGCCGACGTCCGCGTGCGCGTCGAGGAGCTGGAGCATCGCCGCCTCGGTCTGCTCGACGCGCGTCGCGCGGTCGTGCACCCCTACGACGTGACCCTCGTAGCCCATCACGCCCCGCACGACCAGGCCCCGGGCGCGTGCCGCGTCGGCGAGCCGCCCGGCCTCCTCAGCACGGCAGCCGCAACGGGGCATTCCCACGAACACGTCGATCACGACCTCGCGCAGACCGGCGCGAGCGGCGGCGTCGATCGTTGCCTCGGAGTCCACGGCGATCGTGACGCGGGCGTCGAGAGCGGCGAGGCGCCGCAGCCGGTCGGGATCGACGACCTCGTTCGCGAGAAGCAGGTCGTCGCCGAGCCCCGCGTTGGCCATGCCTTCCATCTCTCTCGGCGTCGCGCACGTGAAGGTGCGGTGGCCCCGCGTGGCCTGCGCGCGTGCGAGTGCGGTCGTCTTGTGCGCCTTCACGTGCGGGCGGCAGCGGTCGCCGGGGAGCGCGGCGGCCATCGCCGCCAGGTTGTGCTCGAAGGCGGCAGTGTCGACGACCAGCGCCGGGGTCGGAAGATCCTGCACAGCGCTCATACGGGTGCGAGCATTGCAGAATGGCAACGTCGCCCGAGGACCGTCCGCCCGTCGCGGTCGATTACCACACCGAGGACCTGCCGGCGCTGCCGCAGCGCGACTACCTGATCCCAGCCGAGCGGTGGGTCGAGTCGCCGCCTGAGCTGCGCGACCTGGGCGCCGACTTCGGCGTGTCGCTCGTGGCGTACAAGCGCCGCATCGGCCGCTATCTGCTGTGGCGCGCCGGGCCGGCGTCACGCGCCGACGCGTGCTACATGGCGCTCGCCTCCGACGATCTCACCGAGCGGTACACGTTCCGTCTCCGTCCCGACGGCGCCGGCGAGGGCATCAGCGCCGACGGCGAGACGCACGAGCGCTTCCGCACCTGGAAAGAAGCGCTGCTCGCGGCTTCGTAGCTTCGTTCTCGGCAGCGAAACGGTCGGACAGCGAGCCTTTTACTGCCGAGAATGCGGGAGGGCTAGGCGAGCACGTCGCCGGCGCCGGCGCGGAGCCGATCGAGCGTGCGGGCCAGGATGCGGGAGATCTGCATCTGGCTCACCCCGAATCGAGCGGCGATCTCGGACTGCGTGAGCCCGTCGTAGAACCGCAGCACGACGATGTCACGCTCCCGGTCCGGGAGCGACTCGAGCAGCTGCGACACGATCATCCGCTGCTCCACGGCCTCGATGCCCTTGTCGTGGTTGCCGCGCCGGTCGACGATGCCGCCCGCACCGCTGTCGCGGTCTTCGCTCTCGATGGGCGCGGCGACGATCGCACGCCCGGCTTCCAGCGCCTCCAGGACGTCTTCGCTCGACAGCTTGGTGTCGGCCGCGATCTCTTCGATCGTCGGTGAACGACCGCACCGCTGGGTGAGAGTCGCGACGCTCTGGTTCACCTCGAGCATGAGCTCCTGGAGCCGGCGGGGGACGCGCACCGCCCATCGCTTGTCGCGGAAGTGCCGCTTCAGCTCGCCCTCGATCGTCGGCGTGGCAAAGCTCGAGAACGCGAGGCCGCGTTCGGGATCGAATCGCTCGACCGACTTGAGCAGCCCGACCAATGCGACCTGCAGGAGATCGTCGTGGCGTTCGCCGCGCCCTCCGAAACGCCGCGACACGGCTTCGGCCAGCCCGATGTTCATCTCGATGAGCCGGTCCCGCAGGCGGCGATCCTCGGTACGGCGATACTCGACGAAGAGCGCCGCCCGCTCCTGCGGGTCGGTCGGCATGTCAGCGACGCCGGGCGCGCTTGACCAGGCGGAAATGCAGCGCGTCGCCGTCGCGGTCGAGGTCGTGCTCGTCGACGACGGCGGCGACGATGGTGCGAGACAGCTCGCTGGGTTTCGATTCGCCGCCTGGCTCGATCGGCGGCCCTGCTCCGCCGACGACCAGTCCCTCGTCCCCCAGCTCGAAAACGAGCTCGACCACCCCGGTGCCGTCGGCGCGCATCACGGAGTGACACAGCTCGTCGACGGCGATCCGGAGATCCTCGATCTCGTCGAAGGTCAGGCCGGCTCGGCTGCCGGCGTCGGCGGCCGCCAGGCGCGCGAGGCGCAGGAAGTCGGGCCTGCCCGGGATGATCAGCCGGATCTCGTCAGGATGTGCGGGCATTCGAAACCCCTCGTTCGCCCTTCCGGGGTGCCGATGTTCCACCGAGCGTCACGCTCGTGACAAAACGGCGGAAAGCCGCGGAAGTCCAACGCTGCCAACGGCCTGGCCTCGCATGCTTTCCGCAGGTCGTGGGTACCTTCTCGGGAAGCACGCAATTGGGTTGGGGGTTCCTCCGCTGTGTCGATGACGCTGGACAATTTCGAGGACTTGGTCGGCCAGTGCGAGCTGCGCCTGCAGGTCCCGCCCACCATCGAGCACCTGCGGACGGTCCGACTGGTCGCCGCTGATGCCGCCAATCGGGCGGGGTTCGACTGCGACCAGACCGACGACCTCCGGATTGCCGTCGACGAGGTGTGTCACGCAATGCTCAAGAGCACGGAGGCACCGATCACCATTGGATTCTGCGCCGAGCCCGGCCTCGTCCGGGTCCAGGGCGCCGCGCCGCGAGAGGGCGCGCTGGGACCGCTGCACCTGCCGCGCATGTCGCAGCTGATCGTCGACGCTGTGTCCGACGACGTCGAGATCGTGGACGGGTCGTCCAGCATCCGGTTCACGCTGGTGATGCGAGGGCCCCACTGATGGTTCACGTCGGCGAACAGCCCACGAGGGAGCGCACGGCCGGTGAACTCGACCGGCCGGACGACCGCGGCGGGAGCGGGTCGCGTCGGAACAGGAGCGAGCAGCGCCTGGACGAACGGTTCGCTCGCTACCGGCGCACGGGCGACCGTCGCCTGCGGGACGAGCTCGTCGAGGAGCACGCCCCGCTGGCGCACTTCCTGGCGAGCCGCTTCGCCAATCGCGGCGAGCAACGCGACGACCTCGTCCAGGTCGCCCTGGTCGGGTTGTTCAAGGCCGTCGAGCGGTTCGACCCGGACCGGGGCCTGCAGTTCTCGACGTTCGCCACCCCGACGATCCTCGGCGAGCTGAAGCGGCATTTCCGGGATCGTGGCTGGGCCGTGCGCGTGCCGCGCCGCGTGCAAGAGCTGCACCTTCAGCTCGGCCGGATCGTGTCGGCACTCGGCCAGGAGCACGGGCGGTCGCCGACGCCGGCCGAGGTCGCGGGACGGGCCGGGGTGTCCGAAGAGGCCGTCCTGGAAGCGATGGAAGCCGGGTCCCTGTACCGCCTCGTCTCGCTCGACGGGTCGGTGACGCCCGACGACGAGGGTGGCGAGCTCGCAGCGTGCCTCGGTGACGAGGACCCCGAGTTCGAGCGGATCGAGCACCGGTCCGAGCTCGACGAGATGCTGGAAGCGCTGCCTGCACGTGAGCGACGCATCGTGGAGCTTCGCTTCTTCGAGAGCATGACCCAGTCGGAGATCGCCGAGCGCGTCGGAGTCAGCCAGATGCACGTCTCGCGGCTGCTCACACGGAGCCTCGAGCGGCTGCGGTCGGAGGCGACCGCATGAACGCGCCGCCCAGTCGCACCCGGCGCCGTTCCGACCGGCGAAGCGACCGGGCGGCGGACGAGCTCTCGACCGTCTTCCCGTCAGTGGCGCCCAGTGCCGCCAGCGCCCGCCGATTCGTCGCCGCCGCGTTGCGGCGGTGGGGGTGCTCCGACGACTTCATCGAGCTGGTCCTGCTCCTGACCAGCGAGCTCGTCACGAACGCGTACCGGCACGCCGGCACGGAGACGCGCGTCTCGGTGCGGCTCGACGACGATTGCGCCCGCGTCGAGGTGCGCGACGTCGGCCGCGGCGAGCCGGAGCTGCGGCCGCTCGACGCCGATCGCACCGACGGGCGCGGCCTCCAGATCGTCGACGCGCTCGCCGACCGATGGGGGTACCACTCGAACGCGGGCGGCACCGTCGTCTGGTTCGAGCTGGTTCCCCGCCGGTAGCGGCTGGGTAACCTGGCCCGCATGGCCCCCTCTGCCTCTGACCTGCCCGCGGGCGAGGACTTTCGGATCTCGGTCCGCGACGACGCGGGGACGCCGACGGTGATCGTCGAGGGCGAGGTCGACGTGGCCACGGCGCCGGCGTTGCGGGACGAGCTCTACCGGCTCCTCGAGCACGGCGCCCGCGCGATCGTCGTCGACCTCTCCGGGATGGACTTCATCGACTCGACCGGCCTCGGGGTGTTCGTCGGGGCGCTGAAGCGGGCCCGCGAGGGTGGGGGCGGCATCGAGCTTCGGGGGCTGAAGCCCTCGGCGCGCAAGGTCTTCGAGATCACCGGCCTGAGCTCCGCCTTCACCATCGGCTGATTCCCCGGCGCGGAGCAGCGCAGGGGGTGATCGTGGCTTCGCCGTCGTAGAGGGCCCGGCGCTACCGTACGGTTCGTAGGAGTGACCGCTCCCAGAGTGGAGACGCCCATGAACCGGAGCATCCAGGCGGCGCTGGCGTGGAAGCCCGCCGCCGACACCGAGTACGGCGACATCCGCTACGAGGTCGCCGAGGGGATCGCCAAGCTCACGATCTGCCGCCCCGAGGTGCGGAACGCCTTCCGGCCTCGCACCCTCTTCGAGCTCCAGGACGCGTTCGAGCGGGCCCGGAGCGATCCCACCGTCGGCGTGATCGTGCTCACGGGCGAGGGTCCGCAGGCGTTCTGCTCCGGCGGCGACCAGCGCATCCGCGGCGACGACGGCTACGTCGGCGACGACGGCATCGGCCGGCTCAACGTCCTCGACCTCCAGATCCAGATCCGCCGGCTGCCGAAGCCGGTGGTGGCGATGGTGGCCGGGTACGCGATCGGCGGCGGTCACGTCCTGCACGTCGTCTGCGACCTCACGATCGCCGCCGACAACGCCCGCTTCGGGCAGACGGGCCCGAAGGTCGGCTCCTTCGACGGTGGCTACGGGTCGGGGCTCCTCGCCCGCAGCGTCGGCCAGAAGAAGGCGCGCGAGATCTGGTTCCTCTGCGACGAGTACGACGCGCAGGAAGCCCTCGACATGGGCCTCGTGAACAAGGTCGTCCCGCTGGAGCAGCTCGAGGTCGAGACGGTGGCCTGGTGCAAGCGGATGCTGGACCACAGCCCGCTCGCGTTGCGCATGCTGAAGGCGTCGTTCAACGCTGCCGACGATGGTCTCGCCGGGATCCAGCAGCTCGCCGGGGACGCGACGCTCCTCTATTACATGAGCGAAGAGGCGCAGGAGGGTAAGCGGGCGTACCTCGAGAAGCGTCGTCCCGAGTTCGACCGGTTCCCGAAGCGCCCCTGAGATGACGACGGCGGCGGAATGGGTCGCCGGGGCGCGGCCGCGGACACTCGGCGCCGCGCTTTCCCCGGTGGTCGTCGGCACCGCCGCCGCCTATGCGGACGCGGACACGGTCATCTGGTGGAGGGCGGTGGCCGCGCTCGTCGTGGCGCTCGCGCTCCAGGTCGGCGTGAACTACGCCAACGACTATTCGGACGGAGTGCGCGGGACCGATACCAAGCGCGCCGGTCCGCTCCGACTGACCGCGTCCGGGGTCGCTGCGCCCGCGGCTGTGCGCAACGCGGCCGCGCTCGCGTTCGGCGTGGCCGCGGTGGTCGGCCTGGCGCTCGCGATCGCGGTGGACCTCAGGCTTCTCGTCGTCGGGGCAATCGCGATCGCGGCGGCGGTGCTGTACACGGGCGGCCCGCGCCCGTACGGCTACTCGGGGCTCGGCGAGCTCGCCGTGCTCGTGTTCTTCGGGTTCGTGGCCACGGCCGGCTCCGCATACGTGCAATTGGAGCGCGTGCCAACGGCGGCGTGGTGGGGCGCGGTGGCTGTGGGACTGCTCGCCTGCGCCATCCTGCTCGCCAACAACATCCGCGACATCGACACCGACCGCGTGACGGGCAAGCGGACGCTGCCCGTCCTCATGGGTGCACCGGCGGCGCGGGGGATGTTCGTCGGATGTGTCGGCGGTGCTTTCTTGGCCGTCGCGGCTGTGGGCGTGCTGTACCCGCCGGCGCTGATCGCACTGGCGGCCGTGCCGCTCGCCGTGCAACCCGTCCGGCTCGTCCTGACCCGGCGCGACCCGCCTTCGCTCGTCGCCGCACTCGTCGGCACAGCACGCCTCGAGGTGGTTGTCGCGGTGCTTCTGGCCCTGGGACTGATCACCGCGTGAAGGAGCACCGGCTCCGCATCGGCGATCGAGCGGTGACCCTCGTCGCCGGACCGGCGGGCTGGGGCGAGTCGTCGCCCCTCCCGGGGTACGCGTGCGAACCGGTCGCGTCGAGGCGGGCGGCGGTGGAATCGGCGCGTGAGGGATGGCCGGCCGCCGTGCGCGACACGGTGCCGGTCAACGCCCTGGTGGACCGAGCGCCGGTCGATCCCGGCACGCTGACCGGCTTCCCCGCCGTGAAGGTGAAGGTCGGGCGGACGGAGCCACGCGACGACGTCGACCTCGTGGCGGCGGTGCGCGACACCGTCGGCCCGGCGGTCGCGCTGCGCGTCGACGCCAACGGCGCGTGGGACATCGAAACCGCCGAGGCGATGATCGGGCGGCTCGCCCGGTTCGACCTCGAGCTCGTCGAGCAGCCCGTCGCCGCCCTCGACGACCTTGCCCGGCTCCGGCGTCGCGTCGACGTCCCCGTCGCCGCCGACGAGTGCATCCGCTCGGTCGGCGACGCCTGCTGCCTCGCCTCGCTGGAGGCCGCCGACCTGATCGTTCTCAAGGTCCAGCCGCTCGGTGGGGTGCGGGCCGCCCTGCAGGTTGCCGAAGCGGCCGGGGTTCCCGCGCTCGTCACCTCGATGCGCGAGACGTCCGTGGGGATCGCCGCCGGCCTCGCCCTCGCGGCCGCATTACCCGAGCTGCCGTACGCGTGCGGTCTCGCGACGCGCATGCCCGGCGGCGACGTCGTCCGCGACCCGCTCGCTCCCGTCGACGGGCACATGCGTGTGCGGAACGTCGAGCCCGATCCCGAACTGCTCGGTCGCTACGAGGTGACGTCGTGAGCGACGCGCCGCAGCAGCGAGGCCACCGCTTCGGGATTTTCGAGGTGCGCGGCGTGGCCCGCGCCCCCGATCAGCACAGGGTGGACGTCCTGTCCGACGCGTGCCGCCATCTCGAAGGCGATGTCGACGTACTTCTCGTCGAGGACGCCGGCGGCCGGGACGAAGGGCGGTTCGAGTTCGCCCAGTCGATCCCAGAGCGGTTCCTGCGCCCCTTGACCCAAGGCGCGCAACGCGTGCGTGAGCGTGGCGACCGTGTTGCCGGCGCGCCGGATGTCGAGACCGGCGGCGTCGGGGGGCAGGGTCGCGAACAGGGGTTGGCGCAGCCATCGGTCGAGGAACGCGTCGACGCCGTCGCGTTCGACCTCCCGGGCAAGCTTCTCGTCGGCCTCGCGTCGCGCCGTCCGCTCGGCGTCGTCGGCGATCCCGGGCGAGGCGCTGAGGACCACGAGCCCGCGGACGAGATCGGGTCGGTCGAGCCCGAGGCGCAGGCACAGCCGTCCGCCCATCGAGTACCCGCAGTAGACGGCGCGGCCGTGCTGCTCGCCGATCGCGGCGGCCGTCTCCGCGAAGCCGAGCCCGGTGGGCACGTCGACGGCCGTGGCCTCGACGTCGGGCGGCAGGTGCGCGCCGACCGGATCCCAGGACGCGGCGGTCTGCGTGAACCCAGGTACCAGCACGAGCGCCACGTACGGATCCTCGCATGACCCGCGACTCCACCACCGCCTTTGCGCGCGCCCTGGTCGACGAGTGGACGAGGGCAGGGGTGCTCGAGGCCTCCGTTGCCCCGGGCTCGCGTTCGGCGCCGCTCGCGGTTGCCCTCGCCGCTGACGACCGCATCTGCGTCCACGTGCACCTCGACGAGCGCTCGGCCGCGTTCTTCGCGTTGGGCACCGCCAAGGCGAGCGGATCCCCGGCCGTCGTGCTCTGCACGTCGGGGACGGCCGCGGCCAATTTCCACCCTGCCGTGCTCGAGGCGAGCCATGCCCGCACACCCCTGATCGTCTGCACCGCCGATCGGCCCCCGGAGCTGCGCGACACCGGCGCCGGCCAGACCGTCGATCAGCTCGACCTCTACGGCCGGGCCGTGCGGTGGTTCTGCGAGGTCGGCGTGCCCGGGGATCACCCGGGGGCGGGGACATCGTGGCGGTCGATCGCCGCGCGCGCGGTCGCCGAGTCCGTCGGCCCGCCCGCCGGCCCGGTGCACCTCAACCTCGCGTTCCGCGAGCCCCTTGTGCCCACCGGCGCGCCGCTCGTCGACGCGCCGGGTCGGGGCGATGGGCGTCCGTGGACGTCCGTGACCCGGCCGACGCGCGCGCCCGACGACGTGACCGTGGCGCGCGTTGCCACTTCGGTTCGCGCTGAGCCCCGCGGGCTGATCGTTGCCGGCTGGGGGAGCGACGCGTCGGCCGGCGCCGTCGAACGGTTCGCGGCTGCCGCCGGGTGGCCGTTGCTCGCCGATCCGATCTCCGGTCTCCGCCAGGGTCCGCACGCGGTGTCGACGTACGAGGCGCTGCTGCGCAGCTCCGGGTTCGCCGAGCGGCACCGCCCGGCCCTCGTGCTCCGCCTGGGCGCGGCGCCGACGAGCAAGCCGCTCACGGCGTGGCTCGGTCCCGAAATCCCGCAGCTGCTCGTCGACCCCGACGCGGCCTGGCTCGACCCGGCCCGGGGCGTGGCCGAGCGACTCGCCGTCGACGCCGATCCGCTATTGGAGGCGCTCGCCGACACTCTCACGCCGCCTGCCGAGCGCAGGTCGGAGTGGCAAGACGCATGGCGCGCCGCCGAGCACGCAGCGCGCGCCGCGCTCGACGACCTCCTCGACGGATGGGAGACGTTGTTCGAGGGTCGTGTCGCGCGCGACACCGTCGACGTGCTGCCGGACGGCGCCACGATGGTCGTGGCGTCCAGCATGCCGGTGCGCGACGTCGAAGCGTTCGCCCGACCGCGTGCGGGCGTGCGCTTTCTCGCCAACCGCGGCGTCAACGGCATCGACGGATTCGTCTCGACCGTGTTGGGAGCCGCCGCCGCGTCATCCGGACCGACGGTCGCGCTGCTCGGCGACCTCTGTCTCCTGCACGACGCCAACGGTCTCGTCGGCGCGGCCGACCGAGACGTCGATGCCACGTTCGTCGTGCTGGACAACGACGGCGGGGGCATCTTCTCGTTTCTCCCGCAGGCGGAGCTGCCCGACCACTTCGAGTTGCTGTTCGGCACGCCCCACGGCGTCGATCTCGCCGCCCTGGCCTCGTTGCACGGCCTCCCGGCGCAGCGGGTCGAGAAGGCGGGCGAGGTGGTTCCCGCCGTCGAGGCCGCCGTCGCAGCCGGGGGCGTCCGGTTCGTGATCGTGCCCACCGAGCGTGCGGAGAACGTCAGGCGTCACCGCGACGCGTGGACGGCCGTCGCGTCCGCGCTCGCCCCCTGACGTTCTCGGCAGGAAAAGGTCCGCAGAGCGACCGTTTCGCTGCCGAGAACGAGGGAGGGGTACTAGCCGATTCGAATCTGGGTCTCGGGTGGCGCGGTGACGTCACGGCCGCTCTCGTCGAACGCCCACACCTCGTACACGCCCGCGTTCGGCTCGAAGGTCCCGAACTTGTTCATGTTCTTGAACGCGGCCGACGCTCCCTCGTAGTTGATCGACTTGCCGGCGTCGAGGAGCCGCTTGCAGTCGGCGAAGGTCGTGCACTTCTCCTTGCCCTTGGTGTTGGCGGCGAAGACCTTCTTCATCTTGGCCGGGTCGTCCGACTTCGCCTTCTCGGCCGCCAGCGCGGTGAGGACCGTGCAGTCGTAGTAGAAGGCCGAGTAGATCGGGTCGATGCCGGTCGCGTTGAACGCGTCGAGGAACGGATGCTGCACGCCCGCCGGCTGGGTCGCCGGGGACGTGCCCTTGATCCCCGCCGCGGCGGCGGGGTTGTTCGGGTCGAGGAGCGTGGGGAACGCGTTGGTGCGCATGCCGTCGGCCGAGTAGATCGGGAACTGCTGCGGCGAGAGACCCTGGGCGGCCAGCGTCCGGACGATGTCGCTGCCGTCGCTCTCGAACCCGAGCACGACCACCGCGTCGGGCTTCTTGTCGACGACCTTCTTGACCTCGCGGTCGAAGCCGGTCGCATCCGGGTCGTACGAGACATCGGCCACGACCTTCGCCCCGCTCCGACTGAGCGCCTTCTTCACCGAGGTGCCCAGGCCCATGCCGTAGGTGTCCCGCCGGGCGAGGATGCCGACCTTCTTGCGGCCGTCCTTGACCACGAGCTCGGCCAGTGCCGGCCCCTGGAGGCGGTCGGACGGGGTGGTGCGGAAGTAGTAGCCGCCCGAGTCCGTCGTCGACAGCTCCGCCGACGTGTTCGATCCCGAGCAGACGAGCACTCCTCGGCGGCGGACCTCCTCGAGGATGTTCAGGGTGACGCCCGAGGAGGTCGGCCCCATGATCGCGTCGACCTTGCTGTCCTCGAGCAGGCCCTCGAGCGACTCGCTGGCGAGGTTCGGGTCGGTGCCGTCGTCGGCCACGGTGTAGGTCACCGGCTTCCCTAGCACGCCTCC
>Ga0209382_10010583_pt1 | contig 11485 bp, 10 predicted proteins | sample SoiMetdeltSBSDD5_FD_187599 | JGI IMG/M metagenome (GOLD analysis project Ga0209382, IMG submission 187599) | Bulk soil microbial communities from a Populus tree surrounding site in Tennessee, USA - Soil MetaG P. deltoides SBSDD5 (SPAdes) (version 2) | ecosystem: Environmental > Terrestrial >...
TCGATCGAGCTCACCCCGCCCACCCGCGCGATCATCGAGGCGGAAGGCTATCGCGCCGTGCTGTCGGTGCCGCTGCTGGCGGGCGAGCGCGCGCTCGGCGCGCTGGTCGTGTATCGCGATCTCGTCGGCCCGTTCTCGGATGACGACATCGACATCACGCAGGTCTTCGCGGCCCAGGCGGCGGTCGCGCTCGAGAACGCCGAGCTCTATCGGCGCGCCTCCGAGCGCTCGGCGAAGCTCACGACACTCAGCGCGCTCACCCGCCTCATCACCAGCGCGGCGTCCAGCCGCGAAGTCTTCGGCGCCGTCGCGCAGGCGGCGGTGCGGCTGCTCGCCGCCCGCGCCAGCCAGGTGTGGGTCGACGATCCCGGCAACGGGTTGTTGCGGATCGAGGACAGCGTCTCGGTGGAGCCGACCCTGGCGGAGAAGCTCGGAAAGTTCAGGACGATTCCGCACGGCGCGGGGCTCACCGGCGCGGTGTACGCCACGCGACGGCCCCTGTTCGTCCGGGATCTGCGCGCCGACTCACGATTCCTGAACCAGCGCATCGTCGCAGACGGCGACGTCCGGGCGTACGTCGGCGTTCCGCTGATGGCCGCCGACGGAGCGGTGACCGGCGTGCTGTCGTTGTTGTTCGGCGAGCGCGGCGACTTCACGGCCGAAGAGAAGGAGCTGGTGCGTCTACTCGCCGATCAGGCCGCCATCGCGATCGTGCAGTCGCAGCTCTATGCCGAAGCGGAGCGCCGTCGGCGGCAGGCCGAAGAGATGGCGGAGAATCTCGAGCGCAGCCAGGGGGAGCTCGTGAAGACCGAGCGGTTGCGCGCGCTCGGCGAAATGGCCGCCGGCGTCGCGCACGATTTCAACAATCTGTTGTCGGTCATCCTCGGACGCGCCGAGCTGATGCTGCGCCGCGTCCGGGAACCCGCCATGCTGCGCGATCTGGAGGCGGTGCGTCGCGCCGCCCAAGACGGCGCCGACACCGTGCGACGCATCCAGGAGTTCACGCGGACGCGCCGTACGCGCGCGTTCGAGCGTGTCGACCTCGGCGATGTCGCGCGCGAGGTCATCGAGCTGACGCGTCCGCGGTGGGAGACCGAGGCCCAGAGCCGCGGGGTGCGCTACGAATTCAGCGTCGAGGGCGTCGCGCCGCCCGTGGCCGGCCGACCCGAGGAGCTTCGCGAAGTCCTGACGAATCTCATCACCAACGCGGTCGACGCGATGCCCGAGGGCGGGCGGTGTAGTGTGCGGGTGGCCGGCGAGGGCGAGTGGGCGAGCATCGCGGTGCGGGACACGGGCGTCGGCATGGCCGAGGACATGCGCCGCCGTGTCTTCGAGCCGTTCTTCACGTCGAAAGGGCCGCGCGGCACCGGCCTCGGACTCGCCGTGTCGTGGGGCATCGTGACGCGACACGGCGGCACCATCGAAGTCGAGAGCGCGCCCGGCGCGGGGAGCACGTTCGTCGTGCGTCTGCCCGTGCCCGTCACGCTGCCCGAGTCCGTCATCGGCCCCACCGCCACGGCGGCGGCGCGGCCCGGGCACGTGCTCATCATCGAGGACGAGCCGGAAGTCCAGGCGGTGCTCGCCGACATGCTGCGCGACTCGGGCTACGTCGTCACCGTGGCGAAGAATGGCAGCGACGGCCTGGAGTGCTGCGAGCAGGAGCCGATCGACCTCGTCCTCAGTGACATCTCGATGCCGGGACTCTCCGGCTGGGACGTCGCGGCCCGCCTGCGGATGCGCTTTCCGAGGACTCCCATCGGCTTCGTCACCGGCTGGGGCGACCAGCTCGATCCCGACCGCCTCACGCGCACCGGCGTGAGCTTCGTCGTCGCCAAGCCGTTTCAGGCGCTCGACGTGTTGCGCCACGTCGCGCAGGCGCTCGCCGCGCGCGCGGTGAGCGACGGCTGACGCCTCGCGCGTCAGCGCCGCTGGCGCTTGCGCTCGCGCAGGTCCACGACGCCCGGCCGCCGACGCGGATCGTCGCCCTTCGCGAAGATCTGCGTCTTTTGTACCTTCTGGGTGCCGGTCGTGGGCAGCGAGGCCACGAACAGGATGAAGCCGGGCGCCTTGAAGTAGGCGAGCCGCTCCATGCACCACTCGAAGACACGATCGGCGAGCGCGGCGTCAGCCTTCACGCCGGGCATCGGAACGATGCACGCCATGACCTCTTCCTCACGGACCTCGTCGGGCACGGCCAGCACCGCGACCTGCGCGACGGCGTCGTGCGCCTGGATGACAGCCTCGATCTCCGCCGCCGCGATGTTCTCGCCGGAGCGGCGGATGATGTTCTTCTTGCGATCGACGAAGTACAGCATGCCGGTCACGTCCTGACGGACGACGTCGCCCGTGTGGAACCAGCCGCCGCGCCACGCCTCGTCCGTCGCGCGATCGTCCTTGAGATAGCCCGAGAAGAACGCGTGGCGCGGCCCCTCGGGCCCGCCCCAGCGCACGAGCAGCTCACCGTCGGTGTCGCGCGAGACCTCGCGATCCGCGTCGTCCACCACCTTGGCCTCGAGGCCGCCGAACGGCCGGCCGAACGCGCGCGTGTGGATCATGCGGGGCTCGTGATTGACCATCGTCACGCGGCCGGTTTCGGTCATCCCCCAGGCCTCGATGAGCGGGAAGCCGAAACGCTTCTCGAAGGCCTCGTGCAGCTCAGGCTCCACGCCGGCGCCGATGCCGAACTTCACCGAATGTTGGCGCTCCTCCGAAGTGACCGGCTGGTTGAGGAGCATCGGCGGCACGACGCCGAGGTAGTGCACGATGGACGCGCGCGTGGCGACGACGTCCTTCCACCACCGCGTGGAGCTGAACCGCTCGGGCAGGATCAGACAATTGGCCGTCAGCATCACGCAGGTGGCGGTGAGCGCCTGACAGTTCATGTGATAGAGCGGCAGCGGATTCAGGATGCGGTCGCGGCCATGCTCGATCACGACGAGGCCGCCCATGTCGCGATACCAGGCGCCGGAGGTCAGGTAATAGCGATTGGTCAGGACACAGCCCTTCGGCCGCCCGGTCGTCCCGGAGGTGTAGAGCAGGCTGCACTCGCTGTCCGCGTCCGGCGCGCCGCCGCGCGGCGCGACGCGCGGCATCGGCAGCGCCGACGGCCAGTCCTCCGCGTTGACCACCGGCAGCGGCTGCGCGCGGTCGCGCGCGACGGCGTACAGGTCGCCCACCCGGGCCGCGACCACCACGGCGAGGTCCGCCTCGGAGTGCTCCATCTGGTAGCGCATCTCGTCGTGCCGATAGTCGGGGTTGATCGGGACGATGCCGCAGCCCAGCGCGTTGAGCGCGAGAGAGTGGAAGAAGAACTCCGGACGGTTCTCCAGCAGGAGCGCGACGCGGTGGCCGTGACCGAACCCGGCGGCCGCGTACTGCGCGCGAAGCCGCTCCACCTCGGCGCGCACCTGGCCGTACGTGAACTCGACGCCGTGCGGATGATAGGAGCGCCCCGCGGCGGGCGGCGCGCAGAGAAACGCGTTGTCCGGCGCGGCGGCCGCCGTCGCCGCGAAGGCATCGTGAACGGTGTTCATCGCGCGCCGATTCTAGCGCGGCTGTCTCGCCCGCTCGCTGAGGTTTGCTACGATCGTGCGGCCCAAAGGAGGGTGCCATGCCCGCGTACGTGATCGCCAACGTCAGCGTCCACGACGCCGCAGCGTTCGAAGAATATCGTCGGCAGGTCCCGGCGACCATCGCGAAGCACGGCGGCCGTTACCTGGTGCGCGGTGGCCGTGTCGACCGACTCGAGGGCACGTGGAATCCCGCGCGCCTGGTCGTGCTGGAGTTTCCGTCGATGGAACAGGCGCGTCGCTGGTACGACTCAGAGGATTACCGCGAGCCGAAAGCGCTGCGTGTGAAATCGGCGATCACCGACGTCGTCTTCGCCGAAGGAGTCTGACGCTCGCCTCGGGAGCCGGCGGCATCGTGCTTGCGTCGGCTTGCGCCTCCAAGAGGGGGAGGGCAGCCATGCGGAAGTTGGCGATCCTTACAATGCTCGCGCTGATGCTCGGTGCCGCCGCGACGGCCGCGGTCGCACAGGACAAGCAGGATACGCAGGGCAAGGACCGGGGGCCGCTCGGTGGTGTGCTCGACACGCTCGGCAACGTGCTCGGCACGGGCCCACAGAAGCTGCGCGGCACCGTCGTCCTGAGCGACGGGCCGACGTTCGTGCTGCGGACCGACGACCGTCGCACCTATCGCATCGACACCGCATCGCTCGACCCGCAGAAGGTGAGCGCCGTCAGCCCCGGTCAGACGGTGTCCGTAACCGCGCGGAGCGGCGGCCAGGCGGGCGTGCTCACGGCGAGCGAGATCACGCCGGACACCGGCAAGAGCAACGGCAAGACGTTCCAGTCGGTCAACGGCACGGTGCAGGATGCCGGTCGCGATCGCGTCCTCTTCAAGACGCGCGACGGACTCGTGCTGCCCATCGACGTCGGCAACATCAGCGGCCTGCCATACCTGGCGGCGAACCAGCCCGCAACGCTCTACTACGAGCAAGGCTCGCGACAGGAAATCGTCGGCGTGTGGATCCAGCCGGGCAGCGCGCAGGCGACCCAGCCGCAGCCGCCCACCACGGCCGCGCCGTCGTCGTCGTCGAGCGGGAATCCGACGGCGAGCACTCCGACGGCGAGTAGTCAGTCGAGCACCAGCCAGACGTCACCGTCGGCGAGCGTGCCGGGGACTCGGTCGATCGAAGGCGTCGTCGATTCCATCGCGATGTCCGAGCTGAAACTGCGCGCGACGGACGGGCGCTCGCTGACCGTCGACACCTCAGGCCTGGATCGCGATTCGCTGCGCGGCATCGCGCCCGGAGACCCGGTGACCGTGACGGGCGCCGCCGGCACGACGCAGGACCGCGTCGTGGCGCAATCGGTCCAGCCGCGGCGCTGAGGGGGCGTCTCGCTGGCAAGTCACTTGCTGTTTGCCCTGTGGGCAGGAGGGGAAACCATGCGTTCAATTGGAGCACTGACAGCTGTCTTTCTGTTACTCGTTGCCGCGGCAGGCTGCTCGACCGGGATGGATCCCGATCGCACGCTGCGCGGCAGCTCGCCGTCGAACACGCTGAGCCCGCCGCGGGCGCTCGCTGAAGGCGAGGTCATCCGTGTCGATCCCGCGCAGCGCGTGATCGTGCTCAACAACGGCCAGATGTACCAGGTCCCCGCGGATTCGATGGTGTACGTGAACGGGCAGCCCGTCGCATGGACGACGGTGACGCCCGGCACGCGCGTTGTCGTGCCGCAGGGCCAGCTGGTCGAGCTGCGTGACGGTCGCTACATGGTCGTGCAGTCGCCCGGGACCGTGGTCACGCCCGTACCCGGTACGGTGGTGACGCCGGTGCCCGGCACCGTGGTCACACAGGCGCCGAGCACGGTGGTGACGACGACGACGCCCGCCGTTCGCCACACGGTGTACGGACGGGTGACGGACGTCGACCGGAAAGAGATTCGCGTGAGGACGGCCGACGAGTCGTTCGAGATCAAGATGAACGATCCGAAGGCCGCCGGCATCCGCAAGGGTGACACCGTTCAGATCGACCTGACGTTCTCGCCGACGTCACCGTCGGCGCTGCCGCGGTAGTTCACGACGCGTTGGGTGGGGGGCCGTTCCGCGGCCCCCCACGCTCAGCGAATCGCCTGCTCGGCTTGTCGCAGTCGGCGTGACAGCGTGACGAGGATGCTCTGCGTGAGCTCCGGCGCCTCGCGCAGCAGCGTCGAGAAATCGCGGCGCTTGATGACGAGCAGGCGCATCGGCGTTTCTGCCACGACGGTCGCCGAGCGCGGCTCGCCGTCGAGCAGGCTCATCTCGCCGAAGTAATCCCCGGGCTTGAGACGCGCGCGCCGTCGCGCGGATAGCTCCACGCGCGCGGAGCCGTCGGTGATCAGATAGAACTCGTTGCCGGGATCGCCTTGCCGCGCGAGCACCGTGTCCGCCGGCACCTCGATGACGTCGGTGATCTTCGCGACGGCCTTCAACTGCTTGCGGGAGCACTCCTCGAGCAGCGCGACCTCTTCGAGACGCGCGATCTTGTCGTCCTGGGTGATGCGGGGGCCGAACATCCCCGAGGGCGGCAGCGATGCGCGCAGGCTCTCCGGAATCGAGCCGTCGAGGATGCGGCTGATCAGCTCCATGGGACCTCCCCGCGGATAAGCGTACCGCGGGAAGTCGGCGAACGCCTAGGGCTGTAGCGCGTCGACCCGTTCGCGCAGTCGGCGCATCACCGCGTCGTAGGATTCGGTCTGGAGCAGCCGCGTGAACTGGGCACGATAGCCACCAACCATGCTCGTGCCCTGCATGCGGATGTCCCAGACGCGCCAGCGCTCGCCATCGCGCACCATCGCGAAATCGAGCGGCATGCCGCCCTGTCCGTCGCGACCGACCACGCGCGCCTGCACCACCGCGCGGTCGCCCTCCAGCGCGTCGCCGGTGACGACGATCTTCTCGCCCTCATAGCGGTCGAGGTTCTTGAGATAGGCACGGTTCAACAGCTCGCTGAACAGCGTCACGAACGCGGTGCGATCGCCTTCGGCCAGCGTCTGCCAGTGCCCGCCAAGCGTGCGACGTCCCATTTCGTTCCAATCGATCAGCTCGTCCGTCACGCGACGCACGGCTTGCCGTCGCGGGAGCACGCGGTCGTCGCCCTTCAGGGCGGGGTCGCCGAGGACGGCAAGCACGCGCTCGATCTGAGACGAGAGCTGCTCGGCGGCGGCGCCAGCGAATGCGGGCGTCTCAGCCCCGAAGAGCAGACCGAGGGTGAAGGCCGCGACGAGGAGGACAGTCGAGACGTGCGCCATGATCGTCACCTCCGGCGACCGGAGGGTGCAAGGCCAGTGCCGCACTTTGATTTCAACGACTTAGAACCTGGGAGTGGAAAAGCGTTGTCCGAGGTGGGCGCTTTCGGAGCGGATTGAGGCCGCGAGATTTTCAGGGTCGCAACGAAGGCCGAACGTCACGCGCTCGCCGTGCGTGCCGCCGTGCGCCCGCGCCGATTGCGTTTTTGACAATTCCGGTTGACGGATGATGCCGCTTCGGCAATCATGTCCGCCACGTTCGAAACGGACGCCAACGCACGCGGTGCCGGTCCCCGTGACCGGAGGTTCGAGGTTGGAGCGCAGCATGTTGAGACTCGTTCGCCACGCCGCCCTTTCCGTCTCCCTCGTCTCGCTGTCGATCATCGCCCTCGTCCCATCGGTTGCCTCGACGGAGCCCGTGAAGGCGGGCGTGGTCACGACACTCGAGGGCAACGTCACCGTTTCCCGCGTCGCGCTGCCGCCGCAGCCGCTGAAGTTCAAGGACGACGTGTTCGTGAACGACAAGGTCATCACGGGCGATCGGTCGATCGCCCGCATGCTGCTCGGCGGCAAGGCGGTGGTGACGGTGCGCGAGCGCTCCGCGCTGACGATCACCGAAGTGCCCGGCAAGGCGACCATCGATCTCGCCGCCGGCAAGATCGCCGTCGCGGTGGCGAAGGACAAGATGAAACCTGGTGAACTACTCGAGATCCGCGCGGCGAACGCGGTGGCCGGTGTCCGCGGCACGGTCGTGATCGCCGAGGTGTCGACCGGCTCCGCGCAGCTCGGAGGTTCCGCGGGGCCGGTGGGCACCTTCTGGGTGCTCAAGGGCCAGGTCGAGGCGTATCTCACGTCGCGGCCGGGAAACCCGCTGCTCGTCGGCGCGCTGCAGGAGTTCCGCGGCGGGAACGTCGCGAACATCGTGCCGAGCCAGATGCCGCAGATCCTCCACGGTCTGTCGACCGGGAAGGTGCCGCCGACCGCGAATCAGGCGCCCGAGCGCGGCGTCCAGGCCGGTCTCGAGCTCGCCAACACGTCGTCCGCCGCGGCCGCCGCGGGCGGCGGCGCGAACCTCACGGGCCCGCCGCTGAACGTCACGGTGCCGATCTTGCCGTCCAACGCTCAGCTCAACTCGCCGAACCATCCGACGCCGCAACCACCTCCGCCGCCCCCGTGTGTGCTTCCTGGATGCCCCAGAAGCGGGGCCGGACTGAGCGCAGGCCGCTAGCCACGCCCGTGGCGGCCGGCGGGCTCTAGTACGACCACGTCAGCGTCAGTGAGTACACGTTGCGCGTGTAGTTGAAGACGGCGATGTTCGAGTCCGCCACGGTGTTCTGATACGTCAGCGCGAGCGCCATCCTGGTGGCCTCGCCGAAGATCGCCGGACCGTCGAACGGCGCCTCTACGCGCACCGTGTTGTTGTACTCCTCGTCTTGCCGCCACTTGCGACCGGGATTCGGCGTGGGCAGCAGCGAGTTCTTGTGGCTGTAGTCGCGCAGGTGCACGTCCACGTCGTAGTACAGACGTAGCTGCGGGGAAGGATTCCAGCTCGTTCGCAGCGCCGCCGGCAGATCGAGCGTGTACTGCACGCCCGCCAGCAGGCGATGGCCGAGGTAGCGGTAGTTCCGTCCCTCCGCGTCCTCCCAGTCCACCTGATAGCCCACCTTGACGAGATGCTTGTCGCCCGCGAAGCGAAAGAGATGCAGGATGCCCGCCGTGTAATTGTTCGCGTCGCGGAACTCCTCGGCCAGCGGCAGGGGGTTGTCCTCGAAAAACTCCTTGTTCTGGAAGCGGAAGAACGACTGCGTGAGGTGTCCGACGTTGCGAATCGCATTCACGAGCGTCTCCGCGGGGCCCGGCTCCTTCTCGACGAGCACACCCGAGAGCGTGGCCGTGTTGCGCCGCAGGAATTCCGTTTCGCGCAGGTAGAGCATGTCCCACGCATAGGACAGGCTGAGCTGCGCCGGGACGTTCAATATGGCCGTCTTGTAGGTGAACGTCCCGTTGACCATGTGATCGGTCACGTTGAACGACGTCAGATCGTTGTAGTACGTCCCGAAGAAGGAGTAGCCGAACGACGACTCGAAGCTGTCACCCTCGCGCGGGGCCCAGCCGAAGATCGGTCCGCGCAGCCAGGTGTAGTCGAACCGCGCGTTGGCCGTCTCACCGGTCGAATCGTGACGCGGCACGCGGAGCGCCGGCACGAGCGGCTCGTGCGAATTCGGCGCGGGCCGTACGACCACGTTGTCGTCGTACAAGAACCCAAAGCTGACCGAGGCGCTCAGGCGGCGGCCGGCCTGGGCCGCGGTGCGGATCGTGTCGCGCAGGCGTTCGGCGGGGCCGGTGAGCGCGGACCCCGGCGCCAACCGCAGCGCCTGCTCGACCTCCGCGGCCGCCTGCGCGGGCAGGCCGAGCGCCGCCAGCGACAGGCCGGTGTAGAAGCGCGTGAGCTGCTGCAGCTGCGGGTCGCTCGTGCGCCCGCGGCGGAAGGCGTCGAGCGCCCCGCGATAATCCTTCGTGCGGTAGCGGATGAAGCCCACGTAGTAGCCGAGGCCATCGATCGTCGGATCGGCCTTGTACACGCGCTCGAACAGCGGCCCCGCCGTCTCGTAGCGCTGCTGCGCGAAGTACGCCAGCGCGAGCTGAAAGGCGATCGAGTTGTCCTGCGGTGATTTCGCCTGGGCGCGCGTCAGGTAGCGAACCGCATCGTCGGGCCGCCGCAGAGCCATGTAGACGACGCCCATGTAGTAGAGCGCCTCCACGTGGTCGGGCTCGCGCTTGAGCGCCTCCTCGAGGTTGCGGATCGCATCCTCGTATTTCTTGTCATCGAAGTCGAGGATGGCCTGGGCGACATAGACGTCAGCCTCGGTGGTCTGCGCGAACAGCGGCGCGACGGAGCCGGCGACCAGAAGGCCGACGAGCAGCCAGGCGAGCGCGAGGCGCACCCGAGCGTTATAGCATGAAAGCCCGCGGCCTCCCGCGAGGTTCAGCCGATTTCGGGCCGCTTGCCGTAGGCGACGCGCACGTCGGTCTTGATGCCGCCACGCACGTTGAAATCGCCGGTGACCTCCGCCCAGCGCGGCCGAATCGCCGACACGAGGTCGTTCAGGATGCGATTGGTCACGTCCTCGTGAAAGGCTCCCTGATCGCGATAGGACCAGAGGTAGAGCTTCAGCGATTTGAGCTCGACGAGCGACTGGTCGGGAACGTAGCGGAGACGGATGGTGGCGAAGTCCGGCTGACCCGTCATCGGGCACAGGCACGTGAACTCCGGCACCGCCATCGTGACCTCGTAGTCGCGGTCGGGATGCGGGTTCGGCACCGCCTCGAGCGTGCGCGAGGGCCTGGTGGGCATGCCCGATTGTACCGTCAACGCGCGGTGAGGCCGATGCCCACGGCGACGGCGACGCACGCGATCAGCAGGTCGGCGGTCAGGCGATCGCCCGCGATGAGCGCCGCGATCGCGACGCCAAAGATCGGCTGCGTGAGGAAGAAGCCGGCCAGCGCCGAGGGTCGATAGCGGCCCAGGAGCCAGAGGTTGGCGACGAAGTTGAAGCCGGCGATGAGCGCGCCCTGATAGGCGAGCGAGAGACCGAGCCGAGCCGTCCACGCGGTGGGGCTTCCTTCGAAGAAGGCCGACGCCACGACGAACACGGCAGAGCCGAGGGTGGCCTGCGCCAGCAGGAGCTTGACGGGGTCCAGCTCGCGCACCACGCGGGCCAGATACACCGTGCGCTCCGCGAGCACGAGGCCGCTGACGAACATGATCGAGTCGCCGAGGAGGCTCGAGGCGCCGGACGGGGCCTGGCGCACGAACAGCACGACGATGCCGGCATACGCCACGAGGATGCCGAGCAGCCGCGTCGCCGTCAGCCGATCGCCCGGAATCCGGAAGTGTGAGAGCACGACCGTGTGGACGGCGTAGAGGTTGAGGACGATCGCGGAATGAGCGGCGCTCGTGAGCGCGGTGCCGACGTTCATGCTGGCGATCTGCGCGACGAACAGCAGCGTGACCACGAGCAGCGGCTTCACTTCCGCGCGCTGCACGCGAAATCCCGCGAGACGGCCGGTGAGCCACGCCCAGGCGGCGATCACGACGCCGCCGACGACGAAGCGCATCCACGCCAGCCGCAGCGGCGGCGCGTCCTCGAGGCCGAGCTTGATCGCCACGGGATTGCCGCCCCAGAAGAGCGACAGGAGCAGCGCGAGGAGTGCACCGCGAAGGTCGACGTCCCGGCGTTCGGTCACGGACGGTCCACTATAATCGAACGCATGAAGATCGGGCTCGTCGGCCTGCCGAAGAGCGGCAAGACCACGCTGTTCAACCTGCTCACCGGATCGTCGGTCGCCACCGCGCGCTACGACACCGGCCGCGCGGAGCTGCACACCGGCGTGGCGCGCGTTCCGGATCCGCGCGTGGACGTGCTGCGCGGTCTGTTCAACCCGAAGAAGACGACCTACGCGACGTTCGAGGTGGTCGACCTGGCGGGCATCGCCAAAGGCGAGCGCGCCGGCCTCGAAACCAAGGAGTTCCGCAACGCCGACGCGCTGCTGCACGTCGTTCGCGCGTTTGCAGACGCGACGCTCGGGGCGCCGGATCCCAAGCGCGACATCGAGGATCTCGAGACCGAGCTGCTGCTGGCCGACCTCGAAGTCGTCGAGCGGCGGCTCGAGCGGCTCGAGAGCTCCATCAA
>Ga0209382_10010585_pt1 | contig 11481 bp, 2 predicted proteins | sample SoiMetdeltSBSDD5_FD_187599 | JGI IMG/M metagenome (GOLD analysis project Ga0209382, IMG submission 187599) | Bulk soil microbial communities from a Populus tree surrounding site in Tennessee, USA - Soil MetaG P. deltoides SBSDD5 (SPAdes) (version 2) | ecosystem: Environmental > Terrestrial >...
GATGGAGGCGCGCTGCGCCAGCCGTTCAGCCTGCTGAATCACGCCTTCCGGACGCCAGGCGACGCGAAGTTGAACGATCACCCGCACAGCGCCTCTCTGCTGCAACTTTGCGCCGAGCTCTTGAAATCTTCGCTCGGCCGATTCACCGCGGGTCAATTTCGCGTCCGCCTGTTTTTGCGCTTCAACTGCGGCCGCGAGTTCGCCGGCGGAGACATTCTCTTGAGGCCAGTTACTCAAGGTTTGTGACCTCGCATGGGGGAATATGCCCAAATCCCCAATCAGAAACATACAGAGGGCTACTAAGCCGACGGCCGATGTCATCAAGACGGAAATACGTTGTCTTCGCATAGACTACCCCTTCAACGGCGCGCCTTGTCATAGCCGTTATCACTGACGGCGTGTCATCAGACTGATTGACAAACGAATTGCAGACCGCCGGCAAAGGCGGCGCCTAGAACGCTACGTCTCAGAAAACATCCAATGCTTGAGGGGGCGCCAGCTCCAACCAGCGCTGCGGCGACTACAGAACAGCCTGCCCCCAGATTGTTTGTTGAACTTTCATGACATATAGAGGCCTTTGGCGGGCAAATTTACCTCGGACGGCGATTTTTTTATTGGTTCTGAAAGTCCTGTACGAGCCTTTTAAGTTTGAGAACGAGAGTTTGCTTACGTTTGTAGACTACCCTGACTTCAGCGCCCAAGAGGGCGGCTATATTGATGGGGTCAAGCTCATATACGAACCAGAGGCGGTAGAGCAGTCGCTCCTGCTCACTCAGCATGCCGAGCGCCCGGAACAGCAACCTCCGCTTTTCCGCGGAATAAATATCTCGATCCTGCGGCGGCAAATAGATCAACGCCACCTGGTCGACCTTCCCGAGGTGTTCAGCTCGCTTCCGCCTGTAGACATATTTGCAGACGTGGTGGTTTACGACACTTTGGAGCCAAGTCTTGAATGAAGAGTGATGTTCGAACGAATGGAGCCGGCGGCAGCCATCCTCGATCAGCTTGAAGATGACTTGCTGTGAGAGGTCATCAATCTCATGGTCGTGAACGCGGCCTAAGTACTGCAGACAGGCCCACCGTACGGCGCCATAAACATCTGGTAGAAGGATTGACACAAGCTTCTCCAGGTCGGTTGGCGCTCTAGGATCGAGGTTTGGTAAAGACACAGATCCCTCAGTTCTATGTGGCGTGTGGTAAACACACTACGGCCTCTGCCGTCAGGACACGGCGTCTCGCAGCGGCGCGCTCAACCGCCAAGTCACAGCCAAAACGCGCAAGGCCGGGAAAAATGCAGACTGGCTTTAATAGAGAGGCCGAATGAAGACGGAGACCCAATGCTCCTTTCTTCTCTCAAGCAAATAATACACATCCACCCCTAACAGCAGTATCGCTGTCAATTGACCACAGCTCATAAAATAGCGGCTGAAGGTAATTTGCTTAGTGCGGATAAGAGTAGTAATTACTTTGCGGGGCAATTCGATCTACGTTTTAATGTCCATGACCTAGTAACAAAATAACGAGGTTGACGCCACCGGCCAGGCGCCATATCCGTCGCAATTCTCTACACTTCAGGTTGGACTAAACAGCTTTTAAAACGCTCTTAGTAGGCTTGAGACATGAAACTAGGCCATGCCCAAGCTCCCTATCCGATAACTGATGCTAATATCGGAAAAGTATTTCATGGATTACTGGATAGAATGAGATAGATTGGGCTTCAGGTTGACATAACCGGTTTTTAAAACAGGGGCTTAGGATCTTCAGCCGGGACAAGATGGGTAGACGAATGGGCGCCTACAGCCGAAAGCCTTAGAAACGGTGTTCCTGGTTTATGGCATGCCAATTGTGGGAGGTTTGAAGGATATTGGCTTAGCCACAGGTATTATCTGGTAAGCCGTTAACTAAACAGTGCGGCGTGCGTAGAGGTGAAACTCACTATTTGTCGCACTCACTCGGACGGCGCAAGCAAGCGCAGCCGCCCGTTGTTGTTTATCGTCAATCGATCACTCGCCACGCCGCCAACGATCTGGCAATTCCCGTTGATGGCCACCGCCCCCCTCGGCGCGGTGACGTAGCCGTAAACATTCGCGCCGCCATTCAGCGTCAGCCCGCCCGCATAGATGTCGAACGTCAGCCATGCCGGATGATCGGCGCTGCCGATCACGCCTCCGTTGACGCTCACGCCGTTGGCCACGACCACGATCACAGGGCCCGCCACTTCGATCCGGGCCTGATTGTTGAGCGCCAGCCGCTGGAAGTAATAGACCGAGGGCAGAGCCGATCCGGCCACTCCCAGCGTGAATCCGCTCCCGCCGTTGGCCGTGAAGTCGCCGTACGCCCCGGCCGGCGCGGCGATCTGCCCGGCGTTACTGTTGAGCGTCAGGTTGCGCACAGTCGCCCAATCGCCGACCGGATCGCTCGAATTATTGAGTGTCACGTTGCGAGTCCCAGTTGTCGCGGTTGGCGCGACCATGATCGGCAATTGCACGGGGTCAGTCCGGCGGACGACATGGCCCAGCGTCGCGTTGCTATTGAGCGTCACTGTGTAATTTGTCGGTGTCGTATCGCCGCCGCCGTCGAGCGTCCCGCCGTAATTCGGCGAGCCGTTCAAGATCACGTTCGGCAATCCGGGCGCGAACAGATCTCCGCTGATCGTCGCGCCGCCGTTGAGCGCCGCGCTCTCGCCCAGCATCTGCCTGATCGAGCCTTCCACTACGCCGCTGTTGAGCGAGGGCGCGTGATTGACCAGGGCGACCGCGGCTATCGACAGCGTGGCCGCGTCGCTCGTGGCATTGCCCGCGCCGTTGCTGACCACGACCGTGTAAGAGCCGATGTCGGCGGCTTGAACGTTGTTGATCGTCAGGCTCGAAGCCGTTGCCCCCGCGATCGCGACGCCGTCCTTGAACCACTGATAACCCAAGCCTGGCGAGTTGTTGACGGCCACCGAGAATGTCGCCGTCCCGCCCATCAGCGCAATCAAGCTCTGCGGTTGCGCGGCTATGATTGGGGGGCCGAAGACTTCAAAAAGTACACTGTTCGAGGTCACGGTGAACGCGCCGATGAAGCCCCGAGGCAGGGCGCTGTAGCTCAGATCTGAAGCGGTCAGATCGGTCGAACCGAATGTGACCAGTGTGTAGACATTGCCGGCGGCGAATCCGTCGCCAGTACCGAAGACAAAGTGGCGCGGCCCGGCTTCGCCTTTCGTTAGCGCGCCGGCGACCGCGAGATGATTGGCCGTTGCGTCGAGATTGAAGGCCAGCGCGCCGCCCGCGTTCCACGCCAGCGAGTCTACGGTGAGCGCCGAGGCAGGAGATGCGCCGCCCGGCATTATTGCGGCGTTGGCGTTCAGCACAACCGCGCGGCCTATCGTCCCGTCGCCTGTGAGAACGGCTCCGGAGTTGACCGATAGATCGGCTCCTCCGCTCAAAGAGCCGTCTACATCGAGAGCGCCGCCGTTGACGGCGACCGCGCCTGTGAAGGTGTTGGCGGCGCCGAGAGTCAATCGCCCGCCGCCGGTCTTGGTGAAGCCTCCGGCCCCTGAGAGCGGGCCATTCAGCATGATGTTGTGCGATGCTCCAGCCACGTCAGCGGCCTTGATCGCAAGGTTACCGTTGGCAGGTAGATTTATCGGCAAGCTCGTTCCCCAATCGGCTTTCGCTCCCAACAGCCCGCTGCCGAAATTGAGATTGGTAGCGAATCCAGCGCCGCCGTTCTTGACGACGCCTCCGGCGCCAAGGTAAAGCGAGCCGCCGTTGACGGTGACGGTGGCCGATCCGGCCGTGACTGTCGAGTCAAAGCCGAGCGTGAATTTCTCGATCACGCTCACGCCGCCCAGGAAGTTAGCCTGTGAAACGTTGTTGGGATTGGTTCCCGGGTTGCGCGACATCACGACGCCGAGTTCGGCGTCGTTCACCTGCAACTCCCCTCCAGTAACACGGAACGCGCCGCCGCGCCCGCTCGTCACCTGATGGCCGACAGTCAACGGGCCCGTTATCGCCAGTGAGCCTGCCTCAACGGACATGACGCCCCATGAATTGTTAGTGCCCAAGCTGACCGAACCGATGGTCGTCGTCCCGCCTTGAATCAGCAACCCCGTTCCGAAGTTGATCGTGGCGTCGCTCGTGCGCGGGAAGTTGACGCTGCTCGCGGTCACCACGCCGCCGCGGACGCTGAAGATCGCGTCGCGTGTGTTTGCGCAAGTGACGCCGCCGTCGAAATGCGCCTCGCCCGAATCGATGACTATCGAGCTGTTCCTCGGCGTTATTGTTGCAAGGCCGCTGGCCACGAACCTTCCGCCCGCCACATTCAGCGTCGAGACCAGGTTGGTGATGGTCAATGTGGTCGCCGAGAGGCTGCCGCCCGGGCCAATGCGCAGCGTCCCACGGTTGACGTTGAGCGGGCCTGCAATCGTATTCTCGCGGGTCAGAACGAGCATGCCCGTTCCTTCTTTGGTCAAACCGCCGCTCCCGTTCAAGACCGCGCCAATCGCAGCGACGGCGCCCTCTCCCAGCGGATTGACCGTGATGGTCGGGATGCCCGTGTTGACTGCGAAGTTCACTACATTGGCCGCGACGCCGTTGTCGTCGAGCAGCCAATTGGCGGCCGTGGCTCCGTCTGTGTCTCCGAAGACCATATTGCCGAGCAAACGCGGCGAGTCGAGATGGACCGTGATATCTTCGGTGATGTCAAGCGAGGCGAAGTCTGCGGTCGCCGAGACGCCGCTCGCAATTTGATCCTGTTGCCAGTTGGAGGAATCGCCCCACGTCCCACCGGTTTCCGGCGTAATCCAGACGCTGCTCCCCAAAGCGCGTATGGTGAAAGTCTGGCCCGTTGTGAATCCGGCGCCGATGAGGTTGCCCGCGACGTCTAGGATCCCAGTGGCGCTCGCCCTCAGGTCTAAGCGCGCTGTGCCCTCTCCGCCGACACCAGTCACGAGAACGTCGAAGGACCGATCGCTCAAAGGCGTGAGCGCTGAGAGCGCGCCGGTGGTCGCGCCCGTTAAGCTAAGAGTGAAATCGCCGAGGTCTACGCCGCTCACGCTCTCATTGAAATTCACTCGGAATGTAAGATTACTCGCGGTAGTGGCGGCGGTCAGCGGGCTCTGGCGTTGTATTGAACTGACGACCGGCGCGGCGGTGTCCACCGTGACTACGAAAGGCGCCGACGCCGGGCTACTGCTGCCCGCCGCGTTGTTCGCGGTGGCGGAAAAGTTGTAGACCCCCGACGTCAACACCGTGCCCGTGTAATCGAATGTCCAGGAGCCGTCCGGAGCCACTGTCGCAGTTCCCAGAGGTCCCGCGCCCGCACGCGCCAATGTGACCGTTGTTCCAACAATAGCAGTACCACTCAGGGTCAGGGTTGTGTCTCTCGTAATCCTATCGGCCGCCGATGCGCCGGTGTCGTCACTGACCGCTGTGATCACGGGGGCTGCGATGCTTGTGTCCACAACGTACGGCGCGGAGGCGGGACCCGCATTCCCTGCCCTGTCGGTAATCACGGCGGTGAACGCCCGCGCGCCCGGCTCCGGAGGAGCGCCTGCGTGGACGACGCTCCAAAGACCATCTTCATTCACAAAAGCCTGTCCCAGGCTGCCAACGCCTTCCAGCGTCACTTCGACCTGGCCGCCAGGCTCGCCGCTTCCGTTGATCGTAAGTTGCGGGTCCAGCGTCACGCTGCTGATGACAGGCGCGGCGGGCGGAGTGCGGTCCACCGTCACCAAGAACGCGGGCGTGGGAGGGCTGACGGCGCCAGACGCAATGGCGAAAGTAGCCGTGAACGCATGTGGCCCGGCGCCGAGTGGCGCGCCGAGGTCGAACGACCAGCGGCCATTCGAATCGGCGCTCGTCGAGCCAATCACGCCGGTTCCGACTTTTGTCACCGTCACGCTGGCGCCCGTGCGAGCCGCGCCGCTGAGCGTCAGCGTGTCGTCAGAAGTGACGGCGTCGGCGGCGGAAAGCCCCGTATCGTCGGTCACGCCCGTGATCGAACCTTGTTGGACGCCGCCTTTGACGAGCGAGTTCAGATAGTCTTCCAGATTGGTATAGCCGTTACCATCAGCGTCGCCGTTGTGATCGGCCACGGCGGGATTGAGTCCGGCGGCGATCTCCCAATAATCGGGCATCCCGTCGAGGTCTGCGTCCGCAGGCGCGCGGCCGCCCGCCACAGGCCCAGGCCCGTTCATCGGCGGATCATTCTCGTTGCTGATGATCTGCCCCAAAGCGCCGAGCGATTGCGCCTCTTCGATCAGGCGCAGATCGACGCGATCACGGACCCGCGACGCTCCCGCGTTTGCGATCACGTGGTCATAGGCTTCAGGGGCCGACATCACGTTCAATGCGCCCACGGTTGGATATGGGAATGGCGTAGTTATCCAATCTACGGTCGTGTAACCGGATTGCGGCACGACCGCGCCATCGAGCTGGCCGTTGAGGTTGTCGTCGTGGTAGTTGTTCTGCGCGTAAATGTGAAAATTGAGGTTCCCGCGCGTGAAGGGCTGGATGGCGGTGCTGGGGCCGTTGATGTAGTAGTTCTCGATGACGTTAACGAACGAGTCTCCGGCGGAGTCGCCCAGAATGTAGCCGCCTCCATTCCCCCAGTTGTAGACGACGTTGTTGACGAATTCGTTGACGCCCTTCACTTTCGGATTGCGCGTGGTGTTGTCGACGTAGAGGCAGCGGACGATGCTCACGCCGCCGCTCGTCTGCAACAGTCCGCCTGCGGAGTGCGAAAAGAGTCCCTGCGCGATGATCGAATCCTGCACGGTGATGTTGCTGGGCGTGCCGCTGATGGAGAATGTCTCGTCGCGCCCCCAGGAGACCGAGACGTGATCGAAGATCATGTTGTCGCCCTGAGCGATCGTCACCGCGTCGGCGCCGCTGTCTCCAACAACGCCCATCCGGACGCGCAGATAGCGCGTGATGGTGTTGTTCGCGTTCGAGAAGGAGAGGCCGTTTCCGTAGATCGTGATCCCTTCGCCGGGCGCGGTCTGGCCCGCGATCGTCAGATTCGGCGCCACCTGGATTCGACTGTTGATGCGGATCACGCCGCCGACGGCGAACACCACGTAACGGTTGGGCTGGCTCACCGCGTCGCGGAAAGAGCCCGGGCCGCCGTCGTTCAGGTTGGTCACGATGTAGACGCTCCCGCCGCGCCCGCCCCGGGCGTTTGCCCCAAATCCGGCGGCCCCAGGAAAGGCCGGCAGCGGAGCTTGGGCCGATGTGAAAGCCGAATGCGCTACGGCGACGGCGCCGCCGATGACGATCGCGGCAAGCGCGAAACGTTTGAGGCGATTTGTCGGGATGGAAAACTTCATGAACGGCGTTCTCCCTTTTCAGGCTTTGCCACAGAGCCACAGAGGGACAGAGGGACAGGAGGATTGTTAACTAGCTCTCCCTATCTCTCTGTCCCTCTGTGGCTCTGTGGCTCTGTGGCCAATTTAATTCATTGCGCTCACTCGGACGGCGCGAGCAAGCGCAGCCTCCCATTGCTGTTTATCGTCAGCCGATCACTCGCCAGCCCGCCGACGACCTGGCAATTGCCGTTGATCACGACCGCCCCCCTCGGCGCGGCGACGTAGCCGTATACATTCGCGCCGCCATTCAGCGTCAGCCCGCCCGCATAGATGTCGAACGTCAGCCACGCCGGATGATCGGCGCTGCCGATCACTCCGCCATTGACGCTCACGCCGTTGGCCACGACCACGATCACAGGGCCGACCACCTGTATTTGCGCCTGGCTGTTGAGCGTCAGCCGTTGGAAGTAATAGACCGAGGGCAGAACCGATCCGGCCACTCCCAGCGTGAATCCGCTCCCGCCGTTGGCCGTGAACTCGCCGTACGCCCCGGCCGGCGCGGCTACTTGCCCGGCGTTGCTGTTGAGCGTCAGGTTGCGCACAGTCGCCCAATCGCCGACCGGATCACTCGCATTGTTGAGCGTCACGTTGCGAGTCCCAGTTGGCGCGGTTGGCGTGGTCACAGCCGGCAACGGCACAGGGTCAGTCCGGCGGACAACGTGTCCGACAGTTGTGTTGCTGTTGAGCGTCACTGTGTAGTTCGTCGGCGTTGTGGCTCCGTCGCCGTCGAGCGTCCCGCCGTAATTCGGCGAGCCGTTCAAGATCACGTTCGGCAATCCGGGCGCGAACAGATCGCCATTGATCGTCGCGCCGCCGTTGAGCGCCACGCTCTCGCCCAGCATCTGCCTGATCGAGCCTTCCACTACGCCGCTGTTGAGCGAGGGCGCGTGATTGACCAGGGCGACTGCGGCTATCGACAGCGTGGCCGCGTCGCTCATGGCATTGCCCGCGCCGTTGTTGACCACGACCGTGTAAGAGCCGATGTCGGCGGCTTGAACGTTGTTGATCGTCAGGCTCGAAGCCGTGGCCCCCGCGATCGCGACGCCGTCTTTGAACCACTGATAGCCCAAACCCGGCGAGTTGTTGACGGCCACCGAGAAGGTCGCCGCGCCGCCCATCAGCGCAATCAGGCTCTGCGGCTGCGCGGCGATCACTGGCGGACCGAAGACTTCAAAGAGGATGCTGTTCGAGGTCACGGTGAACGCGCCGATGAAGCCCGGAGGCAGGGCGCTGTAGCTCAGGTCTGAGGCCGTCAGATCGGTCGAACCGAATGTGACCAGTGTGTAGACATTGCCGATTGCGAAGCCCGGGCCAGTACCGAAGACAAAGTGGCGCGATCCCGCTTCGCCTTTAGTGAGCGCGCCGGTGACCACAAGCCGATTTGCCATGTCGTCGAGATTGAAGGCCAGCGCGCCGCCCGCGTTCCACGCCAGCGAGTCTACGGTGAGCGCCGAGCCGGGAGCGCCGCCGCCCGGCATTATTGCGGCGTTGGCGTTCAGCACGACCGCGCGGCCTATCGTCCCGTCGCCTGTGAGAACGCCGCCGGAGTTGACCGCGAGGTCGGCGCCCGCGCTCACGGAGCCGTCCACATCGAGAGCGCCGCCATTGACGGCGACCGCGCCTGTGAAGGCGTTGGCGGCGCCGAGAGTCAATCGCCCGCCGCCGGTCTTGGTGAAGCCTCCGGCGCCTGAGAGCGGGCCACCGAGCGTGATGTTGCGCGCGATTTCACCCGCATCAGCAGCCTTGATCGCGATATTACCGTTGTTGGGCAGCGTGATCGGCAATCCCGTCCCCCAGTCGGCCTTCGCGCCCAAGAGTCCGCTTCCGAAGCTGAGGTTTGTAGCAAGGCTCGCAGCGCCGTCCCTGACGATGCCTCCGCCGCCGAGATAGAGCGAGCCGCCATTGATGGTGATGGTCGCCGATCCGGCGGTGACTGTTGAATCAAAGCCGAGCGTGAATTTCTCGACCGAACTCAAGCCGCCGGTGAAGGTGGCCGAGGCGACGTTGTTCGCGTTGCTGCCATTGGTGCGGCAGAGCACGATGCCTTTTGCAGTGTCGGTCGAGGTGAAGACACCGCCCAGCACGCGCATTGCTCCGCCGCGTCCGCCGGTCGCCTGATTCCCGATTGTGATCATACCGGTCGCGGTGAGCGAACCGCCCTGGATCGACATTGCGCCGTTGGAATTGGCCGTGCCAAGGCCGATTGTGGTTGCGCTAGCCGTACCTCCGGCGACTATGAAGCCGGAGTTGAAATCAGGAGTCCCGGCGCTGTTTCGGCGGATATCGACGCCGCCGACTGTCAGCGAGCCGCCGTTGACTCGCAGCGTCCCGCTGAAATCCGAGTTCGTGCGGAAGCTGCCCAAGGCGGCGGAGCCGCTGTCAACCACGAAGGCGCTCGTCACCGCAGTGACGAGGCCGCCGGTTGTGAAGGAACCGCCCGCGATGTTGAGTTGCGTGTTGGCCCCGAGGTTGACGGCGTTATTGCCGATGGCGAGCGACGAGCCGGGTAGGAGTCGAAGCGCGCCGCCGTTGACCGTCAATTGGCCGGTCAGCGACGACGGCATGGTCAACGCGAGCGGGCCGTCACCGAGCTTGGTCAATCCCTGATTGCCCGCGAGCGAGACGCGGAGAATTGTAGCGGCTCCGATGCCCAGAGGATTGACCGTCACCGTCGGATTGCCGGCGGCGACGGCCAGCGTGAGCGCGTTGGCGGCCTCCCCGTTGTTGTCGACTATCCAATTGCCGGCCGAAGCGACGTCCGTGTCGCCGAAGACGAGGTTGCCGACGGCGCGCGGCGAATCGAGGCGCACGACCAGATCAAGACCGTCAGCCACTTCGAGCGTTGAGAAATCGGCGGTATTGCCGGCGCCACCGCCGACGATTCCGTTGAACCAGTTCGGATTGGATCCCCACAGCCCGCCCGAAGCGGCCTGAGTCCAGATGCCGTTGCCGGTGAGCGAACGCGTGTAAATTTGACCAGTCGTGAACCCGCCATTCAACGCGTTGCCCGCGATGTCCGCGACGCCAGTTCCGCTCGCGTTCACATCGAGCCGCACGCTGCCCTCGCCTGTGAGTGGCCCGACCGTCACATCAAAGACTCTGTCCCCGGCCTGGGACAGGCCTGTGATCGCGCCCGCGAGGCCGCCGGAGAAGAACGGAATAAAGTCGGAAGCGTCAACGCCGCTCACCTGTTCGCTGAATGTTACCCGGAACGTGATTGTGTCCGCGCTGCTCGTTGCGGCGGTCGGGTTCTGGCGATTCACCGACGCCACCGCCGGAGCGAGAGTGTCTACCCCGACCGTGAATCCGGGCGACGACGGACTCGCGCCGCCCCCCTGACTGGCCGACGCGGCGAAAACATAAGAGCCGTCGGCGAGCGCCGTGGCCGTGTGATCGAAGCTCCACTGGCCCGCGCCGTCGGCGGTCGTTGTCCCGAGCGTCGCGCCGCCGAGCGTCTTGACCGTAATTGTGTGTCCCGCCGTCGCTGTGCCGCGAATCACGAGTGTGTTGTCGGACGTGACCCCGTCAGTCGTCGACGAGCCGGTATCGTCCGTGATAGCGGTGATTGCGGGCGTGGCCACGGTCGTGTCTATAGTCGAAGCGGCGGACGCGGGACCCGTATTGCCGGCCAGGTCCGTCGCGGTCGCGGTGAAGGAGTGGTTGCCGGGACTGAGCGCAGGCCCGCTATAGTTCAGAGTCCACGCGCCCGAGGCGTCGGCTATGGCGGTTCCGACGGCGCCGGCGCCCACGCGGGTGACGCTTACGGTACTGCCCGCTTCGGCCGAGCCCTTGAAAACTAGCGATCCCGTGTCGGCGACGTCCGCGATCACGGGCGCTGCGGGAGGAATGAGGTCAACAGTCACGCGGAATGGCGGCGTGGTCTGAGGGCCGGTCTGATTGCTCGCGTTGGCGGCGGTCGCGGTGAATAGCGCGACGCCGTTGGGCAGCGACGCGGCCGTGTAATCGAGCGACCAGCTTCCGGAGCCGTCGGCCACGGTTGTTCCGATCACGCCGACGCCGAAGCGCGTTACAGTCACCGTCGTATCCGGCGCCGAAGTTCCGTGAATGACCAGCGTCGGATCATTCGTCACGAAATCGACCGCCGAAGCCCCGTTGTCGTCGGAGATCGC
>Ga0209382_10010586_pt1 | contig 11480 bp, 8 predicted proteins | sample SoiMetdeltSBSDD5_FD_187599 | JGI IMG/M metagenome (GOLD analysis project Ga0209382, IMG submission 187599) | Bulk soil microbial communities from a Populus tree surrounding site in Tennessee, USA - Soil MetaG P. deltoides SBSDD5 (SPAdes) (version 2) | ecosystem: Environmental > Terrestrial >...
GCCGCGATCGAGCAGCCACGCCGCGCCCGACATGAGCAGCGCCAGGACGAGGATCGCCAGGGTACCGCGCACGTGCAGAACTGCGCGCCGCGCACGATGCAGGGGAGAAGCAAGAAGCTGCGGGGCTGATTTTGCCAACATGCAAAACCTCCTTTTCGATTGAGACCCGGTTGCGCAGCCGCGACCGAGGGTCAGCCTGTTACCTTGCCGGGTAACTCGGGATTGCTCTTTTCGAACGGGGCGTGCCATGCCCTGCCCGACCTAGAAGTTGCTTGTTACCGCACAGTTCGAACTGCGCGACGATAAGTCGGTGCGACGGTAAAGCTGCTACGCACCAGAAGCCCGACTCTTTTTGCTACCGTGCTCCCTGTCACACTGCCTGGAGGGCCTGCGCAGGGCTTTTTGACTGAATCTTCTTGAAAAACAGAGGCTTGCCTCGTTCTATTACCGGGCAGGCGCTAAGTTCGTGGGGCATTGTAACCGCACAAGGGGGCCGCGCAAAGTATTTGTGCCGTTAATCACGGACCCGTAGCCCGGATAAGCGAGCACCTGTGGCGGAAGTCACACTCGGGGTACTACAGTGCTCCGAATTCGCGCCGTTAATGCGCCCCCAGCGGGGCCGTCCGGGCCGTGGAGCAGATGCGGCGGAGCCGCAACTACTGAAGGTCAGGCGGAACGGCCTCGAAGGGGTAACGTTTCCTGAATTCCGCCAGCAAGCTTACGGCTTCCCTCGATCGCCCTTCCCGCCGTAGCAAATGCACCCGTTCCAGCCAGGCGGCGGGAGCGGCCTTTTCGAGCTCCGCAAGGTGGCGCGAGATGTCCACTGCAGCCTGGGAGTCTGGTGGAGGCGCTGATGTTTCCGGCGCGGGAGCGGGCGATGGTGGCCGCGCCATCTTGGCCGACGGCTTCGTGGGTGGGGCCGGCCGCGCCATGTTCGCTGAAGGGGGAGCAGTTCTCATTTCGCGCGGCGCCGGTTTCGCGGCCGGGACAGGTTCAGGAGCCGGCGCGGGAATCGGTGCCGCGGCTACGGTGGATCGCGGCTCGAGCGCCTGCTCCTGCACCTCGCGGCTCGGCTGAGCCACCGGAGCCGCGGGAGCACTAGTGTGGGCTGGAGGAGGCTCGGTCTCGGCCCGCGTTGTTTTCTCCGCCGACGGTATTTGTTGCGCGTCTGCACGCCGCTGCTGGTCGGACGGCGGCGGCTCACTGCGACGCTCGCTCAGCCCGCGGCGCGGCTCTGCGCGGTTTTTTCGTGCCGGAGCGTCTTCGCCTCGTGCCTCGGGCGTCGCCGAGATTTGAGCGTCTGCAGGCACGTTCGGCGCGCGTGCGTCACCGGGCTCTTCGGCGATCGTGCTCGGCGCGCCGGGCGGCGGCACGCTCGCGAGTCGCTCCGGGTCCTCGTGCAGCATGAGCGCAATCAGGCTTGCGCTGACGACACCGATTGCGGCGGCGGCAAGCGGCAGCCGCCAGCCCGTCCACCAAGGCAGTCGCCTCTCCAAATCTCGGGGCGCTCCGGCGCGCGCGGCCACAGCGATCCGCCGATCCAGGTGCGCCGGCGGCGTTTCGCGCGAAGACTCTTTGTACAGACTCGCGATCCGCGCGTCGGCCCCGTCGGGCAGTACGTCGCGCGCGTCGCGATCGTTCAGAGCCATTCTGCCAGTCCTGCGCGCAGCTTGTTCATCGCATACCTCAGGCGGCTTTTCGCCGTCTCCCGCGAGACGTCCGTCGCTTCCGCGATTTCCTCGACGCTCATGCCGGCTTCCTGCTGCAGGACGAACGCTTCGCGTTGCGCCGCAGGCAAAGTCTCGAGCACTTCGAGCACGCGCACGAGCTGTGCCCGCGCTTCGTAGGACACATTCGGCTCGGATTCGCGCGGCGCCAGCAGCTCTTGCGCGCCCTCGCCTTCGTCGTACGACACGAGCGCCGCGGGCGCCTGACGCCGATAATGGTCAATCAGCCGATTGTGCGCCACGCGATAAAGATACGTCGTGAAGCGCGAGCTCACGACGTAGCTCCCGCGCGAGCGGATGAGATTCAGCCAGACATCCTGAAACAATTCTTCCGCGACCGCGTTGTCGCGGCACTGCCGCAGCAGATAGCGATAGAGCCCGCCTTTGTGTCGACGGTACAGGGCTTCGAACGCGCCCAGGTTGCCGTCCCGGTACGCGACCATCAATTCTTCATCGCGCGCGGGCTCATCCCTTGGCATCACGGGATGGCAGTATGCTCGACCATTCGCGCGCGGTAAACGCCGGCTGCCAACCGCGAGATTGCTCACCACCCTGCTAACGCACGCGGCCTCGCGATGGGGTTAAGAATGCTTGAGACCGATCCTTGTATGCGCGGAGGCGCCCCGTTTATACTGGCCCGAACCCTTTCTGAATTTGTCCGCGTCGCTCCGGCTGAACGCCGGACCGGCGTCAATCTGGAGCGAAAAGTAGGAGGAGGAGCATGCCGAAGTTCTCCCCTGAGATGATCCGCACGCTGGCGCTCGTGGGTCATGGCGGAGCGGGAAAGACGACGCTCGCCGAAGCGCTGCTGCATCGATCCGGGGCGATTCCGTCGCCAGGCAGCATCGAAAGAGGTACGACAGTCTGTGATTTCGATGCGCTCGAGAAAACGTACCAGCACTCGCTGAACGCTTCCGTCGTGCACCTGACTACCGGCGATTGCCGCATTCACATCGTCGATACGCCGGGACTGCCGGACTTCGTCGGGCGCGCCATTGGTGGACTGCCGGCCGTCGAAACCGCGGCAATCGTGATCAACGCGCAGAACGGCATCGAAATGATCACGAGCCGGATGATGCAATGGGCGGCGAAGCGCAACCTGTGCCGTATGATCATCGTGAACAAGATCGACGCCGAAAACGTCGATCTGCCCGGTCTCGTGTCACAGATCCAGGCGACGTTCGGCAAGGAGTGCCTGCCGATCAATCTGCCTGCCGACGGCGGCAAGCGGGTCGTCGATTGTTTCTTCAATCCGTCGGGCGAATCGGATTTCTCGTCCGTCGCGGAAGCACACCAGGCGCTGATCGACCAGGTCGTGGAAGTCGATGAAGAGCTCATGTCGAAGTACCTCGAACAGGGCGAAGTAAGTCCGGCGGAGCTCCACGCGCCGTTCGAGCAGGCACTGCGCGAGGGTCATCTCGTCCCCATCTGCTTCGCGTCGGCGCGAAACGGCGCAGGCATTGCAGAGCTGCTCGACGTCGTCGTCAAGCTGATGCCGAATCCGACGGAAGGCAATCCGCCACAGTTCCTGAAAGGCGAAGGGCCCGCGGCAGAACCGATACGCGCGGAACCCGATCCGTCGAAGCATGTGCTCGCGCACGTGTTCAAAGTGATGATCGACCCCTTCGTAGGCAAGGTCGGCGTCTTCAGAGTGCATCAGGGCACCATCAGCCGTGATACGCAGCTCTACATCGGGGACGGCCGCAAACCTTTCAGGGTCGCTCATCCGTACCTTCTCCAGGGCAAGGAGTTCGTCGAGACCGATGCACTCGTGCCCGGCGACATCGGCGCGGTCGCGAAGGTCGACGAAATCCACTTCGACGCGGTGCTGCACGACTCACACGATGAAGATCACATTCATCTCGTGCCGCTCGAGTTTCCAACGCCGATGTACAGCCTTGCTGTCGAACCCAAACGTCGCGGCGACGAGCAGCGCATTTCCGACGCGCTGCACAAGCTCGCTGCGGAAGACCCGACCTTCAAGGTGGGCCACAACGCCGCGTCGAACGAAATGGTCGTGAGCGGGCTGGGCGACCTGCACATGCGCTACATCCTCGACCGGCTGCAGGCGCAATATCACGTCGAGATCACGTCGAAGCCACCGCGAATTCCGTACCGCGAGACGATCACGGCCAAGGCGGAAGGCCACCACCGGCACAAGAAGCAAACCGGCGGTGCAGGCCAGTTCGGGGAGGTCTTCCTGCGAGTCGAGCCGCTTCAGCGCGGCGCGGGTTTCGAGTTCGTCGACGCGGTCAAAGGCGGCGTCATTCCGACACAGTACATTCCGGCTGTGGAAAAAGGTGTGCGCCAGGTGCTCGACGCGGGGCCGATCGCCGGCTATCCGGTGCAGGATGTGCGCGTGACCGTCTATGACGGCAAGCATCACCCCGTGGATTCCAAAGAGGTTGCGTTCATCTCGGCAGGCAAGCGCGCGTTCATGGATGCGATCGCGAAAGCGCGGCCGATTGTGCTCGAGCCGATCGTGAAACTCGAAATCACCGCGCCGGAGCCGAAGATGGGCGATATCGCCGGCGATATTTCCTCGAAGCGCGGCCAGATCAGTGGCACCGACACGATCGCACCCGGTACGGTAGCGATCAGAGCGCAAGTGCCGCTCTCGGAGCTCAACAACTATCAGGCCCGTCTGAAATCCGTGACCGCCGGGCAAGGCTCGTTTTCGATCGAGCTGTCGCACTACGAGCCCGTTCCGCCGAACGTGCAGAAAGAGCTCGCGGCGCTGCACAGCAAGACCGCGCAGGCCGAGGAGCAGTGAACCGATAGCAGCCGACGCGATGCGCGTTCGGCTGTTCGCGATTTACCGGCCCGTAGTTTGCTCGCGCTGCAGGTGAACGGCTCCACGCTCAACACTCCCGAGTGAGATAACGATATGGATGACCGGGTCCTACGCGGCATGGCCAAATGGCCCGATGTGCCAGCTGTTTACGGCTGGCTGGCGCTGGATCGACGAGGCAATTGGCTTCTTCAGGGAGAACCCATCAGCAACACCACCGTCACCACTTACATCGCGCGGAATTACGAGCGCGACAGCGAAGGGCGGTGGTTCTTCCAGAACGGGCCGCAGCGCGTCTTCGTCGAGCTCCAGTACACTCCGTTCGTCTACCGCGTCGCGACTCCGCAGAGCTCGATGGCGATGGAGGCGCATACCGGCCAACGCGTAACGGCGGTTTCCGGCGCCTGGATCGATGAGCAGGGTGCGATGCTCCTCGAGACGGAGCATGGTATCGGCGTCGTCGACGACCGGGATCTCGACACGATGCTCGGCGCCCTGATCGATGCGAACGGAACCGCACTGGCGGAACGCGCACTCGACGATTCACTCGCGCTCGTACAGAAAGGGGAAGAGGCCCCCATGTGGCTCAAGATCGGCGAGTCCGATGTGAAAGTACGTCCGATCCGGTCTTCCGAAGTGGCGGACCGCTTCGGCTTCCAGGCAAACCCCGCCCCGAGCGCATCGCACGAAGCTGCTGCCGCCGGTCGCTGACTTGAGCGTCGACAGCGTCCGACGCACCCCGGCATGAAACACTCGGGAATGCCCGCATTTGCCCGCCGGCGGGCTACTTACGCGCAAGTCCTTCGATCGGTTAGTCTCTGCTGATGATCGATCTACGCAGTGATACCGTTACGCGCCCGACCGAGGCCATGCTGGACGCCATGCGCAGCGCGACATTCGGTGACGATTCTCGGGATGGCGATGCTACCGTCCGCCGTCTCGAAGCCATGGCCGCCGAGCGCATGGGTAAGGAAGCGGCGGTGTTCGTGCCGAGTGGCACGATGGCGAACCTCGTCGCCGTGCTCGCCCACACACATCGCGGCGGTGAAGTGGTGCTCGAGGAAGGCGCACACATCCTGAATTCCGAGCTCGGCGGTATCGCCGCAATCGCCGGTGCGTTCTACAAAGGGATACGGGGCGACCGTGGCGCGATGAACCTCGATCTCCTGCGGGAAGTGCTTCAACCCGCGGGTTCCCGAGCCGCGCGCACCCAGCTTGTCTGCATGGAAACGACGCACAACGGCGCCGGGGGGGCCGTGCTGGCGCTCGCGCACATGCAAGCGGTTCATGCAATGGCAGCGGAGCAGCGCGTGGCCGTGCACATCGACGGCGCGCGCGTGTTCAATGCGGCGACGGCACTGGCGGTCGATGCGTCGGCCATCGCCCGCTTCGGCGACTCGATAGGCTTGTGCATCTCGAAAGGTTTGTCCGCACCGATCGGATCGGTATTGTGTGGCCGCAAAGACTTCATCGAGCGCGCGCGAACGTTCCGGCGGATGATCGGCGGGAACATGCGGCAGGCCGGGCCGCTCGCGGCTGCCGGGATCGTCGCGCTCGAAACGATGGTCGCGCGGCTCGTCGAAGATCATTCCACCGCAAAGCGGCTGGCTGAAGGTCTGCACAAGCTCGACGATGGGCTCGTTTCGCCTGCCGCTGTGGAAACAAACATCGTGAGAGTCGAGCTTCCGGATTCGGGCAAAGACGCCGCCCGCTGGTCCGCAGAACTGAAGGACCACGGCGTGCTCGTCAGTCCGTGTGCCGCACACGCGCTGCGTTTCGTTACGCATCGACATATCACCGAGACCGACGTCGATGAAACGCTACGGGCATTCGCGAAAGTGCGGAAAGCTCGCGCTGGCGGACGATAAATTTTTTCGTCACGCAGGGCGGGATCGCTCCGCAAAGTCACGTCGTGTAAGTGCACGCAAGAACGCCGCGGTCCCTACGCTTAACCGCTGAATTTTGCAAGCCCTAATCGCGCGATTTCGGACATGCCGAAATCATATTTGCTGCGTTGCGGTAAGTCTCTGAACCAGCTGAATTTGGGGATTTTGCTGCGGCGCAATACAGCGTTCGCCTTGCCGGTGGGCGCCGGATTCTGTATCGTTGGCGGCCTGCTGTTCCTCCGGCGAAATCCAGCCGGTGGTGAGGCGGCGAAAGCCGCCGAACCTTCGGCGGCGCTGACTAGGCTCTGGGTCCTACGGGAAACGGCCACGCGCCAGGGATGACGATCGGTCTGGGTGTTTCCGGTACGGGGGGCGCGGTGGTCGATCGGGCCAGAGCCTCCAGTGTCGAACGCCTGCCAGGGGCAGCGGGCTTTTTCTTGGCTGCTTTTTTCTTAGCCGACTTTTCAGTCGGCTTTTTTTTGCCCGACCCTCCGGTCCTCGCCGCTCCCTTCGCCGCGCGTTTCGCCTTGGTCGACGTTTTCGCCGTCTTCCTGCTGGTACGCGCGCGTGTTTTCGCGGCCGACTTGCGCCCGGCGGCTTTGCCGGCCGGCGGGCGCGTCAGCTTCTTTTTCTTGCCTGATTTCGTTGCCGGTCGCCGCTTTGCGGCCTTTCCCGTGCCAGCTTTCTTTCTTTTGGCCATGCTCGAGCTCCTCTCACGCACGATGGGGTCAATGAAGCGCAGCCTGCGCCTGGCTCACGACGTCTCGATACAACGCATCCGGATCGAGCGTGATCTCGCCTTCCCACGTCACCGCATTCGACACGGGGTCTATCTCGGCACGCCTGAATTTCTCCTCATCCGAAAGCGTGCCGAACACCGGCGTGTCGACGAGATCGCCCAGATAGACGTGTCCTTCCAAGCCGTCGTCGAAGCGCAGCCATAGCGTGTAGTTGCGCTCCGCGCGCACCTCGGTCACGGCATGCCTGCTGGGACGGCGGCTTCGGTAACGTCGATACTTGAGACTGTAAGCCAAGCGATACTCTCCTCTTCGGATGGAGCGTCGATATCAATCCCAGCTGAGCGCGCCACCGGTTTGGTACTCGGTCACGCGAGTTTCGAAGAAATTCTTTTCTTTCTTGAGGTCGATCATCTCCGCCATCCAGGGGAACGGGTTCGTAGCCCCTTCGAAGAGCGCGTCGAGACCGATCTGCTGGCACCGGCGATTCGCGATGTAGCGGAGGTATTCCTTGAACATCGCCGCGTTCAGGCCCAGCACACCGCGCGGCATCGTGTCCTCCGCGTACTTGTATTCGAGCTCGACGGCTTTCACCATGAGCGTCCGGATCTCGTCGCGAAACTCGGGCGTCCAGAGCCGCGGATTCTCGAGCTTGATCTGGTTGATGAGATCGATGCCGAAATTGCAGTGCATCGACTCGTCCCGCAGGATGTATTGATACTGCTCCGCCGCGCCGGTCATTTTGTTCTGACGGCCCAGCGCCAGGATCTGGGTGAATCCGACATAGAAGAAGAGTCCTTCCATGATGCACGCGAAAACGATCAGGCTCTTCAGCAGCCGCTGGTCGTTCTCCAGCGTGCCGGTCTTGAACGCCGGGTCCGTCAGCGTGTCGATGAACGGGATCAGGAACTCGTCCTTTGCCCGGATCGAAGGGATTTCGTGATAGGCGTTGAACACTTCGCCCTCGTCCAGCTGCAGGCTTTCCACGATGTACTGATAGGCGTGAGTGTGGATCGCCTCTTCGAACGCCTGACGGAGAAGGTACTGACGGCACTCGGGAGCGGTGATGTGGCGGTACGTCCCAAGCACGATGTTATTCGCCGCGAGCGAATCGGCCGTTACGAAGAACCCCAGATTGCGCTTGACGACGCGGCGCTCGTCCTCCGTCAGACCGTTCGGGTCCTTCCAGAGGGCGATGTCGCGGCTCATCTGGATTTCCTGCGGCATCCAGTGATTGGCGCACGCTGCGAGATATTTCTCCCAGGCCCACTTGTACTTGAACGGCACGAGCTGATTCACGTCCGTCTGGCCGTTGATGACGCGCTTGTCGGCGACGTTCACCCGACGAAAGCCTGCGTCCTCCGCCGGCGTCACGGGCTCCGCGGCAAGGGCGGGGGCGCCCGGCGGCATTCCGTGCACGACCGAGCTCATCCCCGATTGTTCTTCGAACTGCAGCATCCTTTTCTCCTTGTTGATCCCTGCTATCCCGACGTTTTCAGTTCCGCGCCATCTGCGGTAAGCAAGCGCTTACGTTTTGCCCCTACTGACACGCCTCGCATTCCGGATCGTCGATCGCGCAGAACTTCGGCTGTTCGGCCGCTGCGGCCGAAATGCCACCGTCGGCGGGCACCGCGTTCAGCTGTCCAGCGCGCCCTGTCGACTTTTCAGTGGACGTCGCACCCAGCGTGCGCAGGTAGTAAGTCGTCTTGAGACCCCGGACCCAGGCGAGCTTGTAAGTCTCGTCGAGCCGCTTGCCGGACGCACCGGCCATGTAGATATTCAGCGACTGTGACTGGTCCACCCATTTCTGGCGGCGGGCCGCGCATTCGACGAGCCACTGGGGCTCGATCTCGAACGCGGTCGCATAGAGGCTCCGGATATCGGGCGGGATGCGATCGATTTTCGAAAGCGATCCATCGAAGTACTTGAGGTCCGCGATCATGACCTCGTCCCACAGGTTGAGCTTTTTCAAGTCTCTCACCAGGAACTCGTTCACCACAGTGAATTCGCCCGACAGATTCGATTTCACGTACAGGTTCTGATACGTGGGCTCGATGCATTGCGAGAGACCCGTGATGTTCGCGATCGTCGCGGTCGGCGCAATGGCGAGACAGTTCGAATTGCGCATCCCGACCTGCTTCACGCGTTGGCGCAGCGCCTCCCAATCGAGGCTCGCAGAGGTATCGCATTCGACGTAGCCGCCGCGCTCTTCCTTCAGCAGCTTCAGCGTGTCGAGAGGCAGAATGCCGCGGTCCCAGAGCGAACCCTTGAAAGTGGAGTACGGGCCGCGCTCCTCGGCCAGATCAGTGGAAGCCCGGTAAGCGGTATAGGCAATCGCCTCCATGGAGCGATCGGCGAACTGCACTGCAGCGGGCGAGCCGTATGGCATGCGCAGCATGTGCAGGCAGTCCTGGAAACCCATGATGCCGAGACCGACCGGCCGGTGCTTGAAGTTGGAGTTTTTCGCCTTGCCGACCGAATAGAAGTTGAGATCGATCACGTTGTCGAGCATGCGCATGGCAGTGCCGATCGTCTGTCTCAGCTTCTCCATGTTCATGCGGCCGCTCGAGAGATCGAGATGCGCCAGCATGTTCACGGACCCCAGGTTGCACACCGCAATCTCGTCCGGTCCCGTGTTGAGCGTGATCTCCGTGCAGAGATTCGAGCTGTGCACGACGCCGACATGGTGCTGAGGGCTGCGCAGATTGCACGGATCCTTGAACGTAATCCACGGGTGCCCGGTTTCGAACAGCATCGAAAGCATCTTGCGCCAGAGCTGCACGGCCGGCACTTTCTTGTAGAGCTTCAGCTCGCCGCGCGCGGCGCGGGCTTCATGCTCGAGGTAGGCTTTCTCGAAAGCTTTTCCGAACTTGTCGTGGAGGTCGGGCACGTCCGACGGCGAAAAGAGCGTCCACTCGCCCTCTTCCATCACGCGCTTCATGAACAGATCCGGCACCCAGTTCGCCGTGTTCATGTCGTGCGTGCGACGGCGATCGTCGCCCGTGTTCTTCCGCAGCTCGAGAAACTCTTCGACGTCGAGATGCCACGTTTCGAGATACGAGCACACAGCACCTTTGCGTTTGCCGCCCTGATTCACGGCCACCGCGGTGTCATTCACGACTTTCAGGAACGGGACCACCCCCTGCGATTTCCCGTTCGTGCCTTTGATATAAGCGCCGAGCGCGCGCACGGGCGTCCAGTCGTTGCCGATGCCGCCGGCGTATTTCTGCAGCATCGCGTTCTCCTTGATCGCCTCGTAAATCCCTTCGAGGTTGTCGGAGACTGTCGTGAGATAGCAGCTCGCGAGCTGAGAGCGGCGGGTGCCCGAATTGAAAAGCGTCGGCGTGGAGCTCATGAAATCGAAGCTCGACAGCACGTTGTAGAACTCGATCGCGCGCGCTTCACGCTCGGCCTTGGGTTCGTTCAGTGCAAGACCCATGGCAACGCGCATGAAGAAGACCTGCGGCAGCTCGATGCGGCGGCCCCGGATATGCAGAAAATAGCGGTCGTAGAGAATCTGCAGACCGAGGTAGGTGAACTTGAGATCGCGGTTCGCGTCGAGCGCAGCACCCAGGCACTTCAAGTCGTATTCGGCGAGCCGCTCGTCGAGCAGCTCCGCCTCGATTCCCTGCTTCACGAATTCCGGCAGGTACTGCGCATAGCGGGCGTGCATCTCCGCCTGCATCACTTCTTCGCCCAGCGTTTCGAGCCGCAGCGAATTGAGCAGCAAGCGCGCCGTGGCGTAGGCGTAGCCAGGATCCTGCTCGATCAGCGCACGTGCGGCGAGGATCAGCGACTTCCTGACTTCCTCCATCGGCACGCCCTCGTACAGGTCGCGCTGCACCGCTTCCAGGACGGGGGCGGCACTGACATCGCCACCCAACCCCTCGCATGCGCTATTCACCAGAGCCGTGATGCGCGGCAGATCGAGCGGCTGCGCCACGCCGTTCTCGATGACGTTGACGACCCCTCGCGCCTGCTGCGCCGCGGCCTGCTGCTCGCGCTGCTTCGCCCGTTCGCGTGCACGCTCTTCGCGGTAGAGCACGTAGGCGCGCGCGACGTTGTGCTCGCCCGCGCGCATGAGCGCGAGCTCGACCTGGTCCTGGATGTCTTCGATGTGGAACGTGCCGCCGGAGGGTTGCCGGCGCTTGAGCGCCTGCACGACCGCCTCGGTCAGCCTCGCTACCTGCTCGCGCACGCGCGCCGACGCCGCGCCGGTGCCGCCGTTGACGGCCAGAAAAGCTTTCGTCATCGCGACCGAAATCTTCGGGGGCTCGAAGCCGACCACGGCTCCGTTGCGCCGGATAATCTTGTATTCGACAAACTCGTTTTCCGGGGC
>Ga0209382_10010588_pt1 | contig 11480 bp, 9 predicted proteins | sample SoiMetdeltSBSDD5_FD_187599 | JGI IMG/M metagenome (GOLD analysis project Ga0209382, IMG submission 187599) | Bulk soil microbial communities from a Populus tree surrounding site in Tennessee, USA - Soil MetaG P. deltoides SBSDD5 (SPAdes) (version 2) | ecosystem: Environmental > Terrestrial >...
TCATTCAATATGGCTTCGTTTCGGAGGAGCGCCCCGCCTACAGCCTGCCGATGGAGATCCGGCTGCCGCGCCGGCGCCTCGTCATCGGCCATGACGCGGCCGCGGGGCAGCCGCGCAACGGCTATTTCATGCCGCGGATGACACTGGAGCCGGAGCGAATCACCCTGTCCCACCTCCTGCTCGGGGATCGCGACGTGCCGCATGGCCCGCGCAGCATCTTCATTGCGGCGATGCGCCAGGCAGGGGTCGACCAGCCGGCGATCGTGTTCGACAAGATCGCCCATATCAATCGCAGCGCGTTCCTCAGGCTGCAGGCAGCGGTCGAGGACGAGGACGGGGCGGCAGCAGCGGCGATCCGGCGGCTTGGGCGGCTGCAGCTCGAGGCGCTTTCCTTCGCCGTCGGTGCGCGGGAAATATGAACATGGAACAGCTTCTGCAGCAGGCACGGAGGGCGGCAGCGCGCGGGTTGTTCGACGATGCGCGCCGCGCCTATGCCAAGGCTCTGCAAGCCTTGCCGCGACAGCCGCAGCTCATGCTCGAGCTCGGCGTGATGGAAGCGCAGGCCGGCGATCTGAAGCGGGCGCGCGCCTGGCTCGAAAGGGCCCTCAAGCTACTCCCCCGCAATGCGGATGTGCAGTTCAATCTCGGCGAGCTGGCGCTAGCCGAGCAGCGGCCCGATGCTGCCGAGCAGCATTTCCGCCGCACGGTGGCGCTCGATCCGAGTCACGGCGATGCCGCCTTCGGCCTCGGTCGGTCGCTGATGCTGATGAAGCGCCATGAGGAGGCAATCCCGTGGCTCAAGCGAGCGGTCACCGCTTCACCGCGCGATGCCGAGATGCTCAACCTGCTGGGGGCGGCGCTCAACGAGGCGAAGCGCCATGCCGAGGCGATCGAGGCATTCCGATCTTCGCTGCAGATCGAGCCGGGGCGGGCTTCGACGCAGCTCAGCCTGGCGGTTGCGCTCGATGGAATCGGCGATCCGCAACGGGCCCATGAGATCATCCGCCATGTCGAGGCAAGGACGCCAATTCCTGCCACCCTGGCGGCGCGGCTTGCGGTGATCTGCTACAGCGTCAAGGATTTCGACGGTGCCGGGCGGCTGGTGGAGCAGGCCCTGGCGAGCGGCCATGGGGTCGGTCGCGCCAGCGATCTCAAGGCCAAGCTGATGATCGATGCCGGCGATTTCGATGGGGCGGAGACGCTGATCCGCAGCAATGCGGGCGGTCGGACGAGTGCCAGCGGCTGGCTCAACCTCGCCATGATGAACCGGCTGGAGCCCGAGGCCGAACCGGCGATCCGGGCGCTGGCTGAAGACGAGTCGCGCTCTAACGAGGAACGCAGCATTGCGCATTTTGCGCTCTACCACCTGCTGAAGCGCCGCGGTCCGGCCGATGAGGCTTTCGCGGCCCTCGACCTGGCCAACCGCTTGTCGCGGGGGCTCAAGCCGATCGATGTGTCGCGCGATCTTGAGCTGTCGCGGCGCATCACCCAGGTGTTCGACCGGGCGTTTTTCGAAAGCCGCAAGAGCGACGGCGATCCGGCGGAGGGCGCGATCTTCGTCCTCGGCATGCCGCGCTCCGGCACGACGCTGGTCGAGCAGATACTGGCAGCGCACCGGGATGTCCATGCCGGGGATGAACGCGACGACATTCTCAAGCTCCGCAAGTCGATCGAGGGCTATCCCGAAGCGGTGGTCGAGAAGCCGCCGGGCTTTGCGCGAGAGGCGGGGCGGGGCATTCTGCGGTCGATGCTCGCGCAAGCCGACGGGCGCCGCTTCGCGACCGACAAGCTGCCGGCGAACTATCTCAATATCGGGCTTATCCGCTGGATCCTGCCCAAGGCCTGCTTCGTCTATTGCCGGCGCACGCCGGAAGACAATGCGCTGTCGATCTATGAGCAGAATTTCGGGCGCAACATCACCTTTGCCAGCGACCTTAAGGCGTGCGGTGCGATGTATCGCGACCATCTGCGGATGATGGACCATTGGCAGGGCGGCTGCGCCATTCCGGTCCATACCGTCGACTATGAAGCGCTGGTCGGCGATCCCGAGCCACATATCAGGGCGCTGCTCGACTTTGTCGGCCTCGAATTCGATGCCGCCTGCCTCAAGCCGGAGAAGGTGGAGAGGTCGGTTGCGACGGCGAGCGTGTGGCAGGTGCGCCAGCCGATCGCCGGCGGTTCGATCGGTAAATGGCGGCGATTCGCCGAGCAGCTGCGGCCGTTCACCGAGGCATTGCGGGCCGGCGATGAGGAGGCTACGGCCCTGCCGCCAGCTTCTGACGGGTGATGGCTTCCATGGTCAAGGCATTGGTGCGCAGCCGGCCTTCCGGATAGAGGCGGCCGGCAATGGCGTATTGCTCGAGCGCCTCGTTGAAGCGCCCCTGCGCATAATAGGCATTGGCACAGTTCAATCGCGAATTGGCATGTTTGGGGTCGATGGCAATCGCCGTCTTGAACTCCTTGATGGCCCGATCGAGATCGTCGCGCATCATCCAGATCTTGCCCATGATGTTGTGCGGCTCGGGCCGGTTCGGCAGCAAGGCCTGTGCCCGCATGATGTGCTTCGCGGCCTCGTCGTAACGGGCATTGTCGTAATTGAACTTGGCGAAGGCGATGGCAACGTCGCCATTCTTCGGATCGATCTCCTCGGCCGCCTCGAGCGCCTTTCGGGCCAGGGCATCATCGCCGGTCTTGCGGACGAGCAAGGAATGCCGGAGCAGCGACTCGGTTCGAATGGCGGTCGGCAGGGTTGAATCGGCGCCGACGGCGGCGCAGGCGGCGATCTGCGCCTCGCCCTCGCCGTCCCGGCATTGATCGAGATCCCCGGCTGTCGCGTCGGCGGCGGCCCAGAGCGCCGCACCGAGGAGGGCCAGCGACACACAGCCCACCGCCAAAGCCTTGTTCGCTGCCATTGTCATGTCCCGATTGCTGCCGATTCGCGCATTCCCATCCTATCGCAGCATTCCCCGCCTGTGTCGGCAAGGCAACATTCGTTGAAGATGTTGATTTGCAAGCCGAGGTTGGTCTTCACGTGCAGATGATCAATCTTGACAGACTGCAATCAAAGCGATCATGAGGTCAATGGTTCTCCTTTGCCGGTTGCAGGGGAATGGGGGAACTTCACAGTCTGGAAGATCTGATGGGAGAATATAATGAACAATATCAAGGGGCTTCAGGGAGCCCTGTGGGGTGGCGCAGCGCTGATGGCGATGACGTCCGGGGTCCAGGCCGACGAGCTTGCCGCGCTCAAGGGCCAGCTCGAGTCGCTGCAATCCAGGGTTGACAGCATCGAGCAGGCACCGGCGCAGGGATCGCAGGGTCCTATCGGGGGGACCCTCCTCACTTTCGAGCGTGGATCGCGGATGGCGTTCGTTGCGCCCTATGCCGCGCGGGACCGGGGCAATGCCAATGACGATGGCGGTTTCACCATCGCCATCACTCCGAGCGCCGACATGCCGGCGCCAGTGGCCGAGATCGCGCTCTATGGCTACGTCAAGGGGGACGTGATCTACGATCTCGACGGCAATTTCAACAAGTTCTCCTTCTCGATGCCCGGGCAGGACCTGAGGGGCGAAGACGATGACGGCTTCGTGTTCCTCCACGCCAACCAGTCGCGCTTCGGCATCAAGTCGAAGGTCGACACGGCGGTGGGCCAGATCCGCAGCCGCATCGAGATGGACTTCTATTGCGCCTCCGAGTCCTCGGATTTCGGTCCCGGCTTCCAGGGTTTCGGGCAGACATTCTGCACGCGCCTGCGCCACGCCTTCGGCGAATGGGACCTGACGCCGAACTGGACCCTGCTGGCCGGCCAGACCGACCAGACGGCGATGCTGTCGATCGTCGGCGTCACCACCGTCGACAATTACGGCGATGCCGGCGTCAATGGCGGCACCCGGCGGGCGCAGATGCGCCTCACCTATCATGACGGGCCGCTCAGCTGGGCGGTGTCGATGGAGCGCCCCGAAGAAACCAGCGACACGCTGATCCCGGATTTCGGGACCTATGTCCAATATGATCTGGCGGGCGGCCACCAGTTCATCATCGCCGGCCAGATCTCGGATCTCGGCAAGGAGGGCCGCAGGGACGACGAGCGGCGGCTCGGCTGGGTGGTCGGCGGCGGTGCCAACATCAATCTCGCCGACATCGCGATGCTGACGGCAGGTGCGCAATACACCCAGGGGCTGACCGATCGCTGGCTGAACCAGCTCGATACGGGGCGGCGCGTCTGCGACATCAATGGCGAGGATTGCGCCCTTATGCGGGGCTACGGCGTGACGGTCGGCCTGACCTTCAACGTCAACGAAATCACCTCGATCAATCTCGAGGGCGGCTATGCCGAAAATCTCAATGCCGACGAGGGTGTTATCCCGTTGGCGGAGAGTGTCTGGACGGTCCACGGCAATCTGCTGTGGCAGCCGGTAAAGCAGGTACGGCTGGGTTGGGAAGTCATGTGGGGCAAAGAAGACTTCCATGAGGTGAATAACCGCTGCGTGATCGTGGGCGATGGCGGCGATGACTGCGCCGTGGACTCGCTGCGCTTCCAGATGGGCACCTGGTTCTATTTCTGACGGACGACGCCCCCTTGGGCTTGACAGGCGCATCGGCTCGCGGGAAACCGCGGGCCGACCTGCTTCGGTTCGCAAGAGGGCGCGTTGACGCAAAAGCCGCCGCAAGGCTCAGACAGGCAGATGCTGGCCGCGCGCCTCGCCCGCGCTGCCTCGCTCGTGACGCAAGGCTTGCTGCTCGACGCGCTCGATGCCATCAAGGAATGCGTCGGGCTGGCGCCGCAGGAGGAGGCGGTGCGCCGGGGGGCAGCCGACATTCTGATGCGACTCCGCCGACCGCATGAGGCACTCCCCCATATCCAGGCGGTCACCGCCATGAGGGGCGGCGCGGTGCAGCAGGTCGAGCTGGCGAAGGCGCTCGATGCGGCGGGTCGGCACGAGGAGGCACTGGCGGCCTATCGGCAGGCGGTCAGCCTGTCGCCGGTCAAGGCACCGATCTTCGTGCTGATGTCGACCAGCGCGCTGTCGCGCGGCGATCGCGACCGATCAGAGGCTTTGCTTGCCGCAGCACTCAAGGCCGACCCGCATGATGGCTATACTCATCTGTCGCTGGCCACCCATTTCCCCGAGCGCTGCCGCATCGCGGATATCGAACGGGCAGTTGCGGCGAAGGCTTCGCACCCTCAGCAGCTCCATGCCGCGCCTCTCATGTTCGCGCTTGGCCGGCTCAAGGATCGGGCCGGCGATGTCGATGGCGCCTTCGCGGCATTCCGCAGCGGCAATGACATCATGGCGCAACTGGTGGCAGGGAAGGTCGCGAAGGCTGCCCCGGCGGCATGGGTCGAGACCCGCGCATCGGCGCCACCGTCCGGCCCGCAGGCCAGCGCCCAGCCGGTCTTCGTGTTCGGCATGCCGCGCTCCGGCACGACGCTCGTCGAGCAGGTGATCGCCGGCCATGCGATGGCGACCGGCATTGGCGAGCTCGAGCTGATGCCGCGGCTGATCGGCAGCCTCGGTACCGAGGGGGCAGAACGCTGCGCCGCGGCCTATCTCGCCGCCTATCCGCCAATGGCGCAACGGGCGGAGCGGGTGGTCGACAAATCGCTGTCGTCCTGGCTCTACCTCGCGGCGATCCGACGCCTGTTCCCCAATGCCCGCCTCATTCATTGCCGCCGGCATCCCATGGACATCTGCTGGTCGGCCTATACCGAACTCTTCGGCGAACATGCGCTGATCTACACCTACGGTTTGGAGACGCTGGCCGAGCGCTATAGGCTTTACGATGCCGCCATGATCGAGGCGCACCGGCAGCTGCCCGGCGCAATTCTCGACATCCGCTATGAGGAACTGGTGGCGAACCCTGAGCCGGTGGTGGAGAGCCTCCTCGCCTTTTGCGACCTGCCCTTCGATCCGGCCTGTCTCCGACCGGAGATGACGCAACGATCGGTTCGCACGGCGAGCCGCGGCCAGGTGCGTCAGCCGATCTACCGCACGTCGGTGGGACGGTGGCGGCCATATGCGCGGCATCTGGAACGCCTCAACAGGCTGCTCGCGGCGGAGATTGCGGCCTATGAGGGACAGCCTGCCTGACCCTTTGGTGCAGCAGTGCCACACCTCGCCGCCGATCCGACACACAGGTGCATCTGCGCCCTTGCGAAAGAAGCGCGAAGCAACGACTAAATGAAGCACACGCCTCGGGGTCAACAACGCTTTCGACACCATGCCAGCCCTTCGGAACGTCAGTGCCGATCTTTGGGCCGATCTTTGGCCACAATTGGCGGGAAAGCCTAGGTTTGATCGTTGCATCGCGGAACCCGGACCCGCCATGAGTCACAGATTATTCGGCGCCAACTGGCTGAATCCGGGCGGTAAACATTGCGTTACGGACGGCGGCTCATGCGTTGTCGGCACGATTACCGCGCTTGGCCACGCATCGTCAACTTACGGGCAGAATTTCCGGCGAAACATTGTCTCGGCGGATGCTCGGGTGCTGGGGGATCGCGCATGAAACAAATCCTGCCCGTGTTGGCGGCTCTGGCCCTGGCAGGCTGTGCCGCGACAACACAGCTGGCCGATCCGCGCGAGATCGCCGTCGAAGCCGACGTTGCGCCGGCGGGCGCGGTGCTGTCGCCCAACATGAAGGGCCTCGTGTCGCAAACCGGGCCGTCTTATGTAACCGTGATCGTTCACGAAGCCAGGCCGCCGGGCGGCAGGGCGATGGACACTCTGCCCGACGCGCTGACCTCGGGCAGCGGCTTCGTCGTCGACAGTGCCGGTCACGTGGTGACGGCAGCGCATGTGGCGCTGCGACAAGGTGCCGATGTGGAGGCCCGCGGTGCCGATGGCCGGATCTATAATGGCCGTGTGATCACCGTGCGGCCGGAAAACGACATGGCGCTGATCAAGCTCAGCGGATTCAAAGGCACGCCGGTCACGCCTGCCAACAACACCTGCATGCGCAAGGGCGAGCCGATCTTCTCGCTCGGCAAGCCGCATGCCCAGGGCGACATTGCGCGGATCGGCGAGGTCGAGTCGATGACCTTCGGGCGCGCGGTCAATTACAACGGCTATGGCTATCCGGATGCGATGGTCCTGAAGATGAGCACCAAGAAGGGCGAGTCCGGCGGGCCGGTATTCAACAGCTCCGGCGAGCTGACCGGCATGGTGGTGAGCACGCTTTCCGACGGCAATGGCCGGCCGCTCAATCTTGCCCATGCCATCCCGACGGCAGCGCTTGCCGGCTTTGTTTGCGCCAACACCAGCTGCTCGCCGCGCTGGCAGGCACTGCGCACGCAAGCACCCGCGCGCTGCGGCGGGGCATGAAAGGCGTGAGTAGCGAATAGTTGGATCGAGCACTGCCCTCCCGCTACCACTGGGCAGTCGTCAGATAGGCAGTAGGCCGTGACCTGCGCTCCACGCCCTGCCCACTGCCTATGGAAGCAGAATCGTCGAGCCGGTGGTCTCGCGCGATTCGAGCTCGCGATGCGCCTTGGCGGCATCGGCCAGAGGATGGCGCTGGTTGACCTCGATCTTGACCTTGCCGCTTGCCACCATGGCGATCAGGTCGTCGGCGGTCTCCGTGAACTCGGCATCGGTGCCGACATAGGAGAACAGAGTCGGCCGCGTGACATAGAGCGAGCCCTTGGCCGAGAGCTGACCCAGATCGAAATTGCGGACCGGCCCCGAGGCATTGCCAAAGCTCACCAGCAGGCCGCGAATGCGCAGGCTGTCGAGCGACGCGGTGACCGTCGCCGCGCCGACGCCGTCATAAACGACCGGGACGCCGACACCGCCGGTGATCTCCCTGACCCGCTTGGCGACATCCTCCTTGCGGTAGTTGATGACATGGTCGCAGCCATGGGCGCGGGCGAGCTCGGCCTTTTCGGGCGATCCGACCGTACCGATGACGGTGGCCCCGAGCGTCTTGGCCCATTGCACGGCGATGAGCCCGACGCCACCGGCGGCGGCATGGAACAGGATGACGTCGCCGGGCTGAACCTTGTAAGTGGCGCGCAAAAGATAGCGCGCCGTCATGCCCTTGAGCATCATGGCGGCCGCCGCTTCATCGCCGATGCTGTCAGGGATCTTGACCAGGCGGTTGGCCGGGTAGTTGCGCATCTGCGAATAGGCGCCGACCGTGCCGGTGCCATAGGCGACGCGATCGCCCGGCTTGAAGCCGGCTACGCTTTCGCCCACCGCCTCGACGGTTCCCGAAGCTTCGAGACCGATGCCCGAGGGAAGAGATACCGGATAGAGGCCGGACCGGTGATAGGTGTCGATATAGTTGAGGCCGATCGCTGCGTGACGGACGGTGACCTCACCCTTGCCAGGCGGCGGCAGGTCGACCTCCGCGAGATGCAGCACCTCGGGGCCGCCGGTTTGCGAGAAGCGGATTGCCTTGACCTTTGTCATCACTGATGCCTTTGCCATTGATCGGCGAGATTTCTAAAGTGACCGGTGACGGGCAGCAAGCTGGTTGCCGTTAGTCGAGGATGTCCTGGCAATGCCCTTCCGCATCAACCGCGCCGTCGCTGCCGTGCGCGCTGCGCCAATCGCCGAGGCGCAGGCCTGGATCCCGACCGGTTCGTCGCAGCGGCGTTTCATCAATCTCTGCCAGGCGGTGCCGAGCTATCCGCCGGCCGACAGCATGATGGAGGCCATAGCGGCCGCAGCCATGCAGCCCGATACCGGCTTCTATACGCCGGTGCGCGGGCTCCCGGAGCTGCGCCAGGCGCTGGCGGAGGACATGGCGGCGGACTATCGCGGCGGGATCGCGCCGGACGATGTGGCGATCACCGCCGGCTGCAACCAGGCATTCTGCGCCGTGCTGTCGGCGGTGGCGGGTCCCGGCGACAATGTGCTCCTGCCGGTGCCATGGTATTTCAACCATCAGATGTGGCTCGACAGCCAGCAGATCGCGATCCGGCCGCTGCCGCTGTCGTTGGATAGCGGCTGGCCCGATCCGGCGGCCGCTAAGGCGCTCGTCGACAAGGACACCCGCGCCATCGTGCTGGTTACGCCCAACAATCCGACCGGTGCGGTCTACAGCGCCCGGCATATCCGTCAGTTCTATGAGCTTGCGCAGGCTCATGGGGTCGCGCTCGTCCTCGACGAGACCTACAAGGATTTCCGCCCGGTCCCCTCCGAGCCGGCCCACGGGCTGTTCGGCGATCCCGACTGGCGGGAGACGCTGGTCCAGCTCTACAGCTTCTCCAAGGCTTTCGCGATCACCGGCTATCGGGTGGGCTCGGTGATCGGCGGCCCGGAATTGATCGCCGCAGTCGAAAAGATCGTGGACTGCATGGCGATCTGCGCGCCGCGGATTGCCCAGGAGGCGGCGCTCTTCGGGTTGCGCCGTCTCACCGGGTGGAAGCGCGACAAGGCAGGGCAGATGGAAGCGCGGCTCAAGGCGCTGACCGATGCGTTCGCCACGCCGGGGCTCGATTACCGGCTGGTCAGCGCCGGCGCCTATTTCGCCTATGTCCGGCACCCTTTCGCAGGGGAAGGGGCCGAAAGCGTCGCCCGGCGGCTCGCCAGCGAGCACCATATGCTGGTGCTGCCGGGCAGCATGTTCGGACCGGACCAGGAGCGCTATCTGCGGCTTGCCTTCGCCAATGTCGATGCCGCGCTGATGCCGGAAATGGCCGAGCGGTTCCTGGAAAGTCAGGGGGAAGGCAGGAGGCGTTAGGCAGCAGGCAGCAGGGAAGAGCGCCGCTCCCCTGCCTATTGCCTAATGCCTATTGCCTCTCAGGCATGTTGTTGCCGGCGGCATTTTGCCGCCTATATGTGGGGGATGAACACCCTCGCCCGCACCGCCGCCTCGCGAACCCTGCTCAAGCTGACGTCGCAATGGCTGATGGACCAGGCGCTGGCCGAAACCAGCCTGCAGGATGTGGTCAACGGCCTGTGCGAACGGCTCCTGGCCGCCGGCGTGCCGATCGCCCGGGCCCATGTCTCCTTTGCCGTGCTCCACCCGCTCTATCGGAGCATCGGCTACACCTGGTGGCGCGGCAAGGGGCTGACGGTCGAAGGCTACCGGCACGATGCCACGAGCGACGGCTCCAACCGGTTCCTCAAGAGCCCCTATTACCACCTGCTGCACCACGGGCTCGAGCATCTGCGCCGGCGCCTCGACACCGGCGGCGAGGCGGAATTTCCCATCATCGACGATCTCAGGGCCTTAGGGATGACCGACTACATCGCCTATGCCAGCGCCTTCGACCCCGAGCGCCTGCGCGGCATGGTCGGCTCCTGGGCCACCGACCAATCGGGCGGCTTCGCCGAACCCGAGATCAACGCCTTGATCGACATCCAACGGACCTTCGCCGTCACCTGCAAGGCGGCACTCCGCGGCGATATCGCCAAGAGCGTGCTGTCGACCTATGTCGGCAAGAGCGCCGGCTCGCGGGTGCTGCTCGGCCAGGTCAAGCGTGGCGACGGCGAGACCATCCGGGCGGCGCTGGTGTTCGGCGACCTGCGCGATTCCACCCGGCTCGCGGAGGAGCTCGGCCGGCAGGACTATATCGAGGCGCTCAATGCCTATTTCGACTCGGTGGCAGGGGCGTTTGCCGATGCCGGCGGGGAGATCCTGAGCTTCGTCGGCGACGGGTTCCTGGCGATCTTCCCCTGCGAGCGTCACAAGCGCGAGACCCAGGATGCCTGCCTGAAAGTGCTCCGCGCGTCGCAGGAGGCGATCCGGCGCATGGCCGCCACCAATGCCGAGCGGGCCGAGGCCGGCCGCCCGGCGCTGCAATTCGGTCTCGGATTGCATATCGGCAATGTCATGTTCGGCAATGTCGGCCTGGCCGACCGGCTGACCTTCTCGGCCTTCGGCAGCGCCGTCAACACGGCATCGCGGCTCCAGGACCTGACCAAGATCTACGCCACGCCGGTGGTGGCGAGCCAGGATTTCCGGGACTATGCCGGCGGCCTCTGGGAATTGCTCGGCGAGGAGACCTTGCGCGGCCTCGATCACCCGGTGCCGGCCTGGGCGCCGGTGCTCGAAGGGGTGGAGCAGGTGGCTGCCGCCCGGAGCCAGCCGCAGGAGGCCCTTTTCACGGACGCCGAGAACGTCGTAATGCTGGCGCGCAGGAGGCCAGGAACGGCAAATTAGCTTTAAAAGGAGGGCCATACACGTCCGAAATCTTGTCTTGCGCCTGTCAAGGGGTTCAGGCAGGTTTCACTTCACCGTGAGGGGGCTCTTGCGGCATGAGTCGGTAGACCACGCGGTCTGCCGCGGGCGGGGACGGCTGGGTAAGATCCTGCGGCAACTGGCTGGCACTGGGGCGGAGGAGCGCGAAAGCCTGCACGCTCTTTTCGCCCATACGAAACATCAATGCGTTCCGAACGATCTTCCGAGGGGTCAATGAAGGCCCAAACCGACCTGCTGCGCGTCGAGAACCTGCGGATCAGCTTCACGCTGCATGGCGGGGTGATCGAGGCGGTGCGGCGAGCGAGCCTCAGGATCCTGCCGGG
>Ga0209382_10010589_pt1 | contig 11478 bp, 16 predicted proteins | sample SoiMetdeltSBSDD5_FD_187599 | JGI IMG/M metagenome (GOLD analysis project Ga0209382, IMG submission 187599) | Bulk soil microbial communities from a Populus tree surrounding site in Tennessee, USA - Soil MetaG P. deltoides SBSDD5 (SPAdes) (version 2) | ecosystem: Environmental > Terrestrial >...
TAATTCTCTCCTGCTGATTACGAATTACTTCAGTGTGGACATTCACCTCTGCAATCAATGCCTCACACAATTGGAGTAGTGACTTGTCGAGGGTCAACGAACTTGAAGCGACTACACGAATCAACTCGACAAGCGGATTGTCTTTGTCCATTACTTGTTCTCCTTCTCTTTTTCCAGTTTCAGTTTCAAGTATCGCTCACGACTCTGAGCGCGATGCGTAGTGCAATAAGCGTATTGTTTCGCCACACCAGTACTAGTGACGTATGCCGCAGTGGGTGCACCACATATACGGCATTGGTCACTAGCACGTCGTTCACGCTGCCACTTCGCCTGTCTACTCATTTTGTGAGTAGTTCCTTCGCCTTGACTAGTGCCAGTTCAAGAGGCATACCGTTGGCTTCGAGAACACGCGCCATCTGTTTAATACGGTTACGCCTGTTAGTGCGCGCAAGACACTTCATGCGACTACGTTGCATCTTTTCTGCTGTCTCGATGCTGTTAGCCCGATGTCGTACCTTTATCTCATCAGGCTCTTTACTCCATGTATCAGACAGGTCTGCCCACGAGCGCGGCACTAGTGTACCGCGTATCAGTCCTCGACAATCAGACACGATTGCATGGAAGTTTATTTCTAGTAAGTCCTCAGATGTCGGATACATCATGGGAGCGAATTCGTCGTTAAACCAGAATCTCATGACGCCTTCCGGTTCTTTTTGGCGTTATGCGCGTTGACGATAGTGGCTGCAAGTTCTTTCATCATTGCATTCTCGTTCCACTGGACCATCTCGGACTTGTTGCCCCACGTATGGAACTGAATACGCTTACGTTCGACAATACCGTCAAGTTGCGGGTCAATTGTCGTTAGCCCGTCCAAGTGCACGTATGTTGCGTTGATGCTCGTCGCGAGTTGGCCCGGACGCGGGAAACGTCCTTCGCATTGCTCCTCTTTACCCGGATTCCATTGCCTCTCGTGCATCACGCAGTCCGCGCATGTTTGCAGGTTAATAGAATCACCCGCTGCAAGTTGTGACGCGACGAGTATGGAACGTGGTGCTGCGTTGAACTTGTTTACTACGTCGAATCTCTCAGCGGGGTCTTGTTCCGCTACGAGCCGCAGGACGGGAAATTCCGCGCTGTATTTGTTCTTGATTTCCTCATAGAGTAGCGCCTGCACGTCTTTGTGATGCGCGAATACGACCAGCTTTCTATCAGTATCCTCTACGAACTCGTCTACGAATTCCAGCGTAGCAGGAATCTTCGCGATTGCTACAAGGTGACGCATTTTCTGCATGGCCGCGATAATAGCCATGCCGCTCATCTCGCCTACTTGCTCCTCATACCACGCTACGAACTCATTCACCGCGTCGTCATACGCGATTTCTGCCTGCGCGTCCATCTTGACGTAGAGTTTCGTGCGATTCACGAGTGGCATTTCGGGCATTACTTCGATACGCTCACGACGAATGCAGAGGTCTTTCGTGTATTCCTTGAACCGCGCGATGTTCCTGATTCCACCTTCTTTCTCGTAGCTGCCCTGCCAGTAAGTAGCAACCCAATCACGACGGAAACCCGCTTCAGACGAGAAACGTCGCGGGTCCATCATGTTAAAGACGGGAAACAACTCACTGCCACGGTTATTCCAAGGAGTACCAGAGAGGGGCAGGACTTTACGGTTTGCTACGACGCGACGGACCATCTGTGTCCGTGAGCTGTCCACGTTCTTAATCTGCTGACACTCATCGAGTATCACCAGCTTAATCCCAACGCGGTCAAATTGCGTGATGTCGAAGCCGCTCGTAACCGTCTTACCGGACTTCAGTTTGCGCGTTTTCGGCACCAGCATATCGTAGCTGATGATGTAGTGCTTCAGACCGGGAATCAGATACTCGGCGCTAGTGTCGATTACTTGTGGGACGTGCGCGTTGCCATTCCACTTCATAATCGATGTAGCAGCCTGATACTTCGCGCCGGCCTTCATAATCCACAGAACGGGATGCAACTCCTCGTGGTAATACGTCACAGCCTGCGCCATGATTTGCTTACCAAGGCCCATTTCATCAAAACACGCTGCACCCTTGTTTACAGCTAGGCCAGCTTCAAGGAACTGCGCGCCTGTCACCTGATAATCATACAGCCTTTTACGGCCGCATGATATACAAGTGTTCTTGTCCCACTTGTGTTTGCAGGCAGGGTCGCCAAATGCCTGATACGCATGGAACGGCGTGCCCTTTGGGATTTTCTTGATGAGTAGATGGCCGCATTCCAGCCGAATGTATTTCAGGTCCGGCCGTGTTTCGTCACTACTCGCGATTGTCTTTTCACTGACGGTTTTTGCGACTTTCCCGCAGTATTCACACTTGTCTTGCAGACGGGTGATGTTGTATTTCGGCGTGCGTATTACTTGCGTGTCGAATGTAACTTCCACCGTCGCGCCCGACCGGATAGCGTCGATTACTTCGGGTGACAAGGAGAGATTACTACAGGGGAGAGTGTTATCGCAACCAATTTCACGCGCTTTTGCTGCCCAAACTTCGTCGTGGTGATGTCCGGGTGTGAGCGCGTGGGCCACTTCGTGGAGAATCGTGTTGACTACATCCGGTTCAGGATGTATATCAATGTGATGAGCCGACAAGATAATACACTTGTCCTTGTAGCTACAGAGTCCGAGAAAACGTGAGTCTGCATTCTGGTTCAGTCGCACGGACCAATCAGATAGTCCGTGCTCAATTAGTTTCTTGTGAAGTAATTCTGACGCTTGTTGGCGTGTCATTTTACTGTCCTTTCGGAGTCAGTATCTAGTTGCTCTTGGTTCTTTTGGCAGCAGCCTCAGCAGCTAGTTCTACGAGTACTTTCGCGGCTGCTTCAGGGACGATGTTACGCGCTGCTGCCGTCATCTGTATCGCAGTAGCGTTTAGGTTGTATTTCTTCGCTGCTGCATACAAGTCCTCTTTTGAGAACTTGACTTTCTTGCTCGATGAAGAAATCGGTTTCACCGATTTCTCTTTTTTGGTGATGCCCGGTGACGTGTAGCTCAGGTCGTATTGCTTGAACTTTGCCAGATGCTCGGCATTCAATTTCGCAGCGGCATTCTGCGTTTGCGTGACGAGCGAGTGACGCTCGTTTTTGAGGGCAATTACTGCTGCTTCCTGCTCGAAGATTGCCGCGTTCAATTTCTGAATGCGGATTGCCGCTTCGTTTACCAGCGAGAATTGCTTCTCCGTCGCTGGTATAGAAGGGTTATTCTGAATCGCCTGCTCCAGCTCATGAAATGAGACTGTAGCCGCGTTCCAGATATCCTGATTCAATTGGATAGTATCATCCAATTTACGCGCATCATCGACGACCTTGCGCGTATCCGCGATTGTCCTTTCGACGGCAACTTCACGTGCAATACACTCATCGCACATCATGTCGCCGTGGCGAACTGTGAGCATCACATCCACGCGGGTGCAAAACTCACAATTGCCTTTGGTGGGACGGTTATTCAGGTTCATTACGCGCCGACTTTCTGGCTCTTAATTCTGGAAAATTCAGAGCGCGAGATTATGCCGTGGCGGTTACACGCGCCGACACGCAACTCTGGAGTCTCTGCCTGCGCGTTTTCAATAACACGCGGAAGGCGGCGAACCCGCTTCATTTTATTACATACTGTGCAGAAGAACCGTTTCATGGTAGCCACGTCCTTTCGGAACTCGCTGGTTACTAGTAGGAATTACTAGTAACCGGGCCGGAGTCGTTCGAGACCCCCATCTTACCACAGGTCGAGGCTGTCTGCAACCCTTAGAGAACAAAGGGGTTAGGGCGCCGGGCCGGTCAGGGGAGCCGACCCGGCCGTCTTTTGTAGCGATTACTCCTCGTCAGGAGGGTCGTATACCTCAATTTCATCCATTGTTTCTTCAATGGTTGGTTTACGCTCCTCTACTGGTTTGGTTGGTTTGACAGTTTCGAGCGGGAGTGGAGGCAGAATACCGCGTATACGCAGCAGACTGCGCGTAGACGACGGTAACTCCTCTACAGTTTTTACGCCCGCTTTACCAAGTGCTAACTGAATCTCAATATGTCTTTCTACTTCCTCGTCCGTAGGTCCACCTCTATTTCCGCGTTTACAATCATCACACATCGGCATTTCTTCAAGTAAAGACTCGTCTGTAGCCATAAACTCGTCACTACATCCCCAGCAAATCAGCAACTTACCCGGAATTGTAAATTCCAGCCCCCGATGTACAAAGTAATTACATCCAGACAACATACATCTCCACGTCTTATGCTGGTGCAACATGATTTTGTGCGCGTGTTTTGCCATGATTTTCTCCTCTAGTAAAGTGCTGACCCGAGGTGGATAGCCGAGTGTGTGTCCGTCTCTCCCCCCGTGCCCGCGTGTCTCAACTGCCTATGGGGCACTATAACATGCCCACACACCGGAGTCAAGACCCCACCGGAACATTGCGGTTGACAAATCGAAGTAATAAAAAAAACCAAAAAAAAAAAAAGAGAACCTTTTAACTTCAACTAAATCTCCATTTTTCTGTATTACTAGTGTCGTGAAATTGACGGTCTGTGGGGTGTGTGGTGTCTAGTGTGGGCCATATGCCTTTTACATACATGTATACAGGGAGGGACACACAGACACACACTCTCTTACATGTAATTGCATCACGCACAGAATACATGCTATGCTCTTGTATAGATTACACGCACAGATTACTCGTGGGTTTGGTCTTGCCCGCTAGTATTAGGTCATATGACCAATACGCGCACAGCATGAGGCACAGCTACGGCTCGTGGCGCGAGCGGGCGGCGCGCCGGGGAGGCGCGGGGAGGAAGCCCGGCGATGTTCTGCCGGGCCAATGTGCTAGTGCTTCACCACGTTCTCGGCGAACACGGCCGCGAGACGCGCTGGCGGGACGTTGGCGCGAGTAGCTGCTACCATGACAGTTTCCGCTGCGGCCTTGCCGTTGATACCGGCGTTTTCGAGCGCGTCCAGTGCGCGGTTAATGTCGCGTTTCATGTCGTGCGATTGCGCGTCGAACCATGTCATGAATTGTTCGTTTGTCATTTCCCTGTCCTTTCGGATATCAGTTTTGTGCTGGCGAGTCGTAGTGACCTCGCCAGCATGTGTAGAGACTACTAGTCAGCCCACGTGAGGTTCAGTGCCGCCGCTGCACTCGCGCGCGCCTCGTCGTGCGTGGAGCCGTTCGCTACGAAAATGTCATACATCTTCCGCAGGCGAAGCTGCTCGTCGTTCTCCAACGTCGGCTTCACGACGCCCGCTGCGTCAAGTGCCGCTTGCATGGCCTTCTGACGCGCGTTGGCCTTCCGCTGCGCGTTGCGGAAGTCTACAATCTCCTCGTCCTTGAGAAGTTCGTTCGCCTTCTCGACTTCCGCTTTCGTCTCGAACGCCTCGAACGTGGTGTCGAACGTGATAGGCGCGTCGAGTTTCTTGCCGTAGGCGTTCTCGATAACGCCGTTGAAGCTAACCGTTTTCATACTCAGTCTCCCTACTCACTCCCGAGAACCGTCGGGCCGGTCACTAGCTTGCGGGAGCCGTCGCGGTTGACCTCGCGCCCTGCTCCAAACTTGGGCGGCTCGTTGGGGTTTCAGCGCGGGATGCGCTTACTCTCTTAGTAGAGACCGGCCGAAGAAAGAATACCACAGTTTGCCCCGTGTCAAACATCGAAGTTGATAGCAGGTCGGCCAGGCGGATTATTGGCAGTCTCGCCTAGCACGCCCTGTGCCTCGCTGTCAACCATTGACAGTCGAGCGCGTATGTGCTTCGCGCTAGCTCGCTGCATAACTCGGCGTCGAAGTCAACTCAAAACTTTCTTTTGAATTTCCTTTACAAGCACGCGCGAGTAATGTATGGGGGTATACCCATGTGTAAAAATTACATCCGACATTACTCGCGGGGGCTTGGGTGAAATAGCATGTGTCATGCAATACATGTAGAAATTGGGTCCCCTATACTAGTAAGGAGGTAAGCGTCAACCGGAATTTGAGTCCCATGCAAGTCCTTGATAGGGTTAGACTTACGGGACTTGACAGACAGCCGAATCGGTGATAGTCTGTCCCCTGAAGGACGAGGCTATGCCTATCGGATTAGTAACAGATGATGATTTTCTACAAGAGTTATCGCGCGTAAATCGCGCGGTAGAGAAACCTCCTGTAGTAGCAGAGATTGTCCCTGAGACTCCGAGAGGCCGATCCAGTGGCGACAATAATGTCCCTGATAGCCTGCGTAAAATCATCGGTGAAGAAGCAGTAATCAACGGTCGTCAGTCGGCGTTACATCTCGCCGCTCAATTCGGAATCAGTCCCTCCTCAGTAAGTGCGTATGCAAAAGGCGCGACGAGTACCACGACATATGATCAACCCAAGCAGGGAATAATCGACCATATAAATAAAAGCAGAAGGCGAGTCGTGAGACGAGCCGCCAAAACGATGGAAGCAGCACTAGGCGCCATAAGTCAGGAGAAGTTGGATTACGCAGATCCAAAAGATTTAGCGGGTATAGCGAAGGACATGTCAGTAATCATCAAGAACATGGAACCTCCGCAGCAGTCTCCTGATTCACCAGATTCTAAACAACCTCAATTCGTGATCTTTGCGCCCACATTCCGTGATGAGCGCAGCTTTGAAACAATCGAAGTGAAGGAGTAAGTGATGCCAGTAGTATTACATCCAGATCCATTCGCTGCTGTACTTCTCTCATCTCCTGCTCTGCTCGTTACTGATGAGCAGAGGATGCATGTACGTGACATTCTGGAAATTGCGTGCTCGGATAGTAAGTTCGCGCAGAAGGCGTATGATGCAATTCTATACGTCCTCACATCTGGTCCTGCTCAGGTACCCACGCTCGCTTCAGTCAGTCCTAACACAGGTGTAACTCTGAACAGTGTCACGCTGACTGCTCATGGTACAAACTTCACATCTGGTGCAAAGATTGTAGTGAGTGGAGTAGAGCAGGAAACTACATTCGTATCTCCTACAGAGTTGACTGCATTGGTTGCACTGGGTGAACCGGGTATTCTGCCTGTGTCAGTTCTATCAGCAACAGGGATACTCACGGATTCGGTTCCATTCACTGTGACTAGTGTGATGGCTCTGGCTGGTAAAACAGATCAGCAGTACCAGAAATCAGAGAAAGTTCTTCAGAAATGAAGCGCGCAAAGTTACGTGCGTTCAAATGCCGACATGGTATTCATCGTTGGTATACATATCTAGTCGGTCTGTATGAACATCAACAGTGCCGTGACTGTAATGAACATCGAGTAAGATCGGCAGGAGAGTAGAGTCATGCCAGTACAGCTACTACCAATCGGGCCTCCAGTAACTATGCTGGCTAATGTCGTGTATGCATTGCCAGCCGTGAAAGTCACCATGTTCACTGACGCTGCTGCTCCCACTGTAGCGCAATCTAATACACCAGCATTCACTGCGAACGCAGCAGTAACATTTACTGGTGGAGCTGCGCAGTTAGCAGGTGGATTCATTCGTGCAACTGCTGATACTCTCGTCACACTCAAGAGGGATTAATTGTGATGAAAAGAATCGCTCCATCTATTCTGACTATTGCGTTAATAGCAGCATGTGACTATAATTTCGTAGGACCAACAATAAACAATAACAACTCTAATTCAAATAACAACGAGAATAGATTCGATATACATGATTTGATTAACTTTGCGCCCGTACCGAATCCTACTGCTCCTGTGCCAGTACCACCGCCGGGAGTAGGGACGGAGGTGCCGCTACCAATTCCAGTGACGGCGCAAGCAATTGCCCAGAAGGTAGCAGATACTAATCCCACACTATTAGCTAGATCATGCCCTGAGACGTATGGCGAATCTGGTTGGGCGTTTCTGGATCTCGTGGTCAAAACGCTGCAAAGTAGTGACATGAGATGGGGCTATCTAGTTAAGATGGATGGGACGATTAGCCGTGATGTCATTGCATACCGTGCAACATCTGATAACACGGGCGCGTGGGGAGTTGACATCATCATCGATCGCTGTGGCACAGCAAGTAAATTCAGTTGGCAAGTGCTGGGATTCGACCCTCTTACTGTATGGTCATTAGTTCGTAACGGTAGTTGAAGAAAAGAGAGAAAATCACATGGCATTCTTTGGCGCACTTGGTAAAGCATTAAAAGCGCCTGTCAAAGCCGTAGGAAAACTACCGGGAATGGGTGCTGTGCAGAGGGGAGTACAGAAGGCACCGGGTGTAGGTGCAGTAGGCGGGAAACTAGGATTGGGGCCTAGTAATCCTCAGAAGCAAGTACAGCAAGCTCCACAGCAATTTACACAGCAAGCGCCTCCTATACAGAATAGAATGCCACAACCTGGTATGCAGAATATGATGCAGGGTGGTGCACAAGCAGTTGGCAGAATGATGCCGGGTTATGCTAGGCCACAGTTACCACCGATGCAACCTCCTCCTCCTCAGGAAATGCAGGAACAGGCACCACCATTACAAGGACCAGAACAGGAGATGATGCAACAGAAGATACAGCAGATGGAAGCGATGCGTCCACAAGTAGGAATGGGTGGTAGATTTGGCTTAGGACCATCAATTGGTGCGCGCCCGCATGTGATGCCACGATTTGGTAGAATGATGCAACCACAAGAACAGCCAATGATGCAACCAATGCAGGATCAAGCTCAAGGCATGGACCAAATGCCTATGCCTAATGCATCGGTAGATGAAGATAGAGTCAATAGATTCAGGCAGATGAGACAGGGTGGAATTGGACCACGATTCGGTGGTGGCGGTCCAATGCAGTACTAATGAAGAAACTAATTATGTGTCGTGGATTACCTGCATCTGGTAAATCCACGTGGGCTGAGTCACAAACAAACGTCATAATAGTTGATTCAGATGACATTCGGCGCAATGGATACTCGAAGGAATTTGAAGAACTAGTTCAGGTAGAGAAGCGTAACAAGATTAGACGCGCGCTGCAAGCTGGCAAGACAGTAATCTCGACTGATCCCAACTTACTCCCTCGACATGAACGTGAATTGCGTGCAATAGCAAGGAAGTACAAGGCGCAATTCGAGATAAAAGAATTTGATACACCGCTAGAGGAGTGTATCAGACGAGATTCTCTAAGGGAGAGAAAAGTTGGGGAGCTTGCAATTAAGTACTGGCATGAACGAGCCAGTCTTCAACAAGAATGAATGGCGTCCTGAGCCTAAGCAGGAACTATTCCTCTCTATTCCGGTCAGTATAAAGGAAGCGTTTTACGGAGGGGGAGCAGGTTCAGGTAAATCTGATGTGCTATTGCTCTATGGAATCGTACATAGATGGCATGAACATCCGAAGTTCAAGCAAGTTTTCATGCGACGAACATACCCTGAACTCCGTAATGAAATTATTCCACGATCTAGAGAGTTATACAGAAAATTTGGAGCGACACTCAACAAGACTGAGATGTGTTGGACCTTTCCACGTGAAGATCAGTATGGAGCTGCTGGTGCAACCAGAGCAAATGAAGGGGCAATGATTTTTTTAGGTCATTGTGAGAATGAAGATGATGTGCACCAATATGACACAATGCAAATCTGCTTATACACTCCTGATGAGCTTACCTCCATTACAGAGTGGATCTACACCTACATCACCTTCCAACGAAACCGCGCACCCAAAGACTCCGGCCTGCCAAGTATTACACGCGCTGCTGGAATGCCCGGAGGAATTGGTCATACTTGGACTTATAAGAGATTTATCAAACCTTACCCTAAGGGTGGAAAAATTATCATCGGTAGAGGAGGAAACAAAAGAATATATATACACTCAACTCTTGAAGATAATCGACACATTGATCCCACATACAGACAGTCACTACAGGGAATTACTATCGAAGCTGAGAGAAAAGCCAAGTTACTAGGCGATTGGGATGCGTATCAGGGGCAAGTGTTCGATGAGTTTCGTGACAGGAAGTTTCAGGACGAGCCGGCTAATGCATTGCACGTCATTCCAGAGTTTGAGATTCCTCAATGGTGGCCGCGCATGGTCATTGGTGATTGGGGATTCGCTGCAATGACGTGGATCGGATGGGCTGCGATATCTCCGCTGAAGCGCGTATACATTTACCGTGAGCAATACTGGGTAAAGACGAAGATTGCGGAATGGGCACCACATGTTAAAATCTACATCGACAAAGAGAACCCGCGGCTCATCAGATTCTGCAAAAGTGCAGGTCAAGAAAGAGGACAAGAGCACACAATTCAGCAACAAATCGAGGATGAACTTGGTCAATCCGTTGAACTCAGTAATAATACTCCCGGTTCGCGTATTGCTGGAAAACTACTCATACACGAGTATCTACGGTGGCAGCCGAAACTAATTAGCCAAGATGTAATGCCACTATATAATGAAGACTATGCAATGTGGATTATGCGGAATAGAGGAATGAACGAGTACAAATCGTACCTTAAGTCATTCGATCCGCAAGAACCTGAGACTAATATTCCCAAATTACAAATATTCGAGGGATGCGCGCCAATACTCGTCGAAGCAATTAAGGCTTGTTCATACGACAAACCAAAAGGTAACAAGCCCGCAGAAGATATTGCAGAATTTGAAGGGGATGATCCAATCGACGGACTGCGATATCTTGTGGATGCAGCAGAAGGATTCTTCGATGAGTCTAATCAAGAGTTCAAGAAAATCCAAGCACAAGAAGCGTTAGTAAACAAGCTGAATACGAGTAACGACTGGACTGCATTCTACAGGAACATGGCGAAAGTAGAATCAGACGATTCGATTAAACCTGTGTCGAGGTATAGACATTGATTACTATTGAAAAGAGTTCAACCGCTGATACACGAACTTGTGATTATACAAAAGTTTCAAAGGAGACTTTGTATAAAAGTTCGGTTCAACACATCGATGATATCCATCAAGCACTGGAATTTTTCATTGGAAAGATTCAAGATGCTAAGACGAATCATGATCCAGACAAACTGACGGATATCGATGGATTTCATCGTGATTTTCTCACAGGATTTAAGCAGACAACTTGGTGGGATGCACATCGTAAGTTGAATCGCCATCATCTTACGGAAAATGATGGTGTTCCATTCGATGTGAATCTGATCGACGTATTGGATTTCATCGCTGATTGTGTTATGTCTGGAATGGGTCGTTCGGGTTCAGTGTATCCTCTGCATCTCTCACCTGAACTCCTTGAGCGCGCATTCCAAAATACAGTTGAGCTTCTGAAAAAAGAAGTAGTGGTGAAATGACTACCGGCGATTATAAAGTTTCATTGTCAGTAGTTAACCCTGATGGTTCTGCAAAGAATCTGCGGGGGACTCTAACTCTGTCTAATATCGTTCCACCTGACATAGATCCTCCAGATCCAATTGATCCTCCAGTCATGGGAGACATAGGATTAACCTATGTTCGTAAGATTGGCCTACCTAGTTTGAACATGGGCTTTGCATACGGAGATTGCACGGGCCGAATCGTGAATGG
>Ga0209382_10010590_pt1 | contig 11478 bp, 9 predicted proteins | sample SoiMetdeltSBSDD5_FD_187599 | JGI IMG/M metagenome (GOLD analysis project Ga0209382, IMG submission 187599) | Bulk soil microbial communities from a Populus tree surrounding site in Tennessee, USA - Soil MetaG P. deltoides SBSDD5 (SPAdes) (version 2) | ecosystem: Environmental > Terrestrial >...
TAGAGGACGTGTGGGTTAGCGAAATCGATCAGCATAGAACGAGTGTGGGCGGGTCCGGCGCCAGCCGGCGGCGGCTGGGACAGGGGCGGCGGCCAGTTTGGAGCCGGAAGCTGGAACGCAGTCAGGCCGGTCCAGCTTGTTCCACCATCGAGGCTCCTGAACAGTCCGTCGCGCCCGCCGGTATAAAAAGTGGCGGCATTCGTGGGATCTGCCGCCAGAGCGCGAATATCGATATCAATCAGGCCGTCGTCGGCTCGGTTCCAGTCTGTTCCTCCGCGCGTGCTCTTGAAGACGCTACCGGTCCCGGTGCGAACATCGGAATGGGCGGCATAGACTGTTGATGGATCCGCGGGATCAATCGCCAGAAAGCGGTGGAAGTTGCCGGACACGAGACCATCATTAATTGGGGTCCAGGTCGCCCCGCCATCCGTGCTCTTGACGAGCGCCACCCCCGTGATGATGTGAGCAGTTATATAGAGAGCAGATGGGTCGGAAGGATGGATCGCCATAGACCTGATAGCGGCATTCGATGGGAGGCCGCTTTCGACCGTGTTCCAGCTTTTGCCTCCGTCGGTGGTCTTGATAATCCCAACACTCCAGGGGTCCGTGCCCCGGTCTCGATAAGCGAGATAGATCGTGGATGAATCCCTGGGATCAACAGCCAAGGCAGTCACCAGTGCGGCCGCGGCATGGCCGGTGGCCATCGCGCTCCATGTTTCGCCGCCATCTGTGCTCTTGAAGATGCCAATTTCGGTACGAGCGTAGATTGTGGAGGGAGTTAACGGATCGATGACAATCTCGGAGGTGGCGTGGGGAGCGCTGTTCAGCCGTTTCCAGCTTCCTGCTGCATCCGTGCTCTTGAAGACGCCGCTGAGAAAGGAGGCCGCGTATAGCGTCGACGGAGTGACCGGGTCAATTGCAAGCGTGGCCCACCACGGGTCGGTCAAACCGGAACTGGCGCCGATCCAGCTTTCTCCCCCGTCCACGCTCTTAAGAACATTGCCGCGGCTCGTGCTGGCGTAGAGAGTAGCGGAAGTTTTGGGATCGACTGCCAGGAAGAACGCGCCGGTAATCGTGATGAGCGGGCGCCAGCTTCCTGCTGCATCCATGCTCTTGAAGACGCGTCCCTCAGTGGTGCGCACGTAGATGGTGGATGGCCTTGTGGGGTCGACTGTCAGAGCTTCGATGCCGGGAACGGAACTGGGTAGGCCGGAGTTGGTTTCGCTCCACGTGGCGGCGTACGGCGATCCACTCGCCACGAGGATCATGAGCGCTATCCGTAAGGCACGCGCTCGATAATTTTGGAAATCCATGTTCCCCCCTACACTTGGCCACTTGTTATTTGCGCACTGGTTGACTTCCGCTCCGCGTGGCTCGCCTCCTGGTTCGCTAGAGGAGCCGGTCATTTGATGTTGATCCGCACCGGGTTGGCCATCTGCGCATCCACCGTGAGCAGCACGTCCACCTCACCGCGCCCTGCCAAATTCCGCGGTATGAGCACCTCCACCTGATCTACCCCAGCGAAATCAGGCTGTGCCTCGGCGGAAATTACTTCGGCGTACGTGCCTCCGATCGTGGCAATCACCGCCGAAAGGGAGCTGCGGAAACGGATCCCCGTCCCGAACAAGATTAGGAGGATGCGATCGGTCGCAGGACCGAGATCGATCGGGAGCGTCATAAATCTGTTTTGTTCCGCAACGAACCACGCGACTGGCTCGTCGCGTGACGAGCCGTCGGCCCGAAGACGCCGCACCACTGCCGCCGCTACGCCCCGCCCGTCGCCATTAGCCGTAAACAGACTCGGAGCGGTTGTGTGGATCAGCGACACACCGGTAGACACTGTTCCATCGCCGCTGGTGATCGTGACAGTCGCGGCGCCCGCCGCCGTACCAGGAGGGACCTGGTAACTGACCTGTGTTGGGGAGACAAAGAAGAGTGGGGCCAGGCGTTCGACGCCGGCGCTGTCCTTTACTCTGACCGTCGTTCCTGCTAGCTGCTGCGGCGGCGGGTGGGTGGCGGCTTGCATGCTCGTCATGGCTAGGCTGTTGCCGAAGCCAACCGCGATGCCTTCGCGCGCCAGTCCCATGATCCCGTAGCTGGCAGCCGAGACACTTGTGACTGCTCCTGACCCGACATCAAATAGATCTGTTGCATCGAGGGTATAACGCCAGTCGCAACAGTTTCCGTCGAAACCTCCCGCGACCAGGACTTTGCCGGTCGGAAGGAGCGTTGCCGAATGAGCTGCGCGGTTTCTGCTGAGCGCTACCGTAGCGACCCAGGTTCCCGTGACCGGATCATAAAGCTCTGCGGCAACTACAGAGTCGTCTCCAGCATGGCCCCCTGTCACCAGGACCTGCCCGTTGGCGAGTAGCGTTAACGTGTGCCCGGAGCCTGCCAGGGTAGGAGCAATTGTATCGCTCCATTCTCCGGTCGCTGGATTGTACAAATGCGCTCTTCCACCTCCCGTCACCAGGACGAGGCCACTCGCGAGCTGCGTCGCCCTCGTTCGGTCATCCTGACCAAGAGCACAGCCAAAAACTGGAGAAGAAGTGCTAGCGCTCCAGCGGCCTGTGGCAAGGTTGTACAGTTCCGCGAGTTTGGTGCAATCCCTATTGGCAATGTACGCTGAATGGGAGCGGAGACCAATGGTCAACAAATTTCCGCTGGGAAGCCGCAAGGTAGTATGAAAGGACGGCGACGTACTAGGGGCTTCAGCATTGCTCCAGGTCTCCGTAGCCGGATCATATAGCTCAGCGCTGCGCACATAATTAGGAAGACCAGTTCTGCTATCTCCCCCTTGGGTTCCTCCCACGATCAGCACGCGGCCATTCGGGAGGAGCGTCGCCGTGTGACCACTGCGGGCCGTGATGAGGCTACTGGTTCTACGCCACCGCCCTGTGGCCGGATCGTATAATTCCGCGCTACCTGTTTCAGTGCCCCCGGTAACCAGGACTTGGCCGGTGGGCAGCAGCGTGGCCGTGGTGGTACGAGAACGCGCTATGTTGAGGATGCCGGTCGGGCTCCATGTTCCCGTCACCGGGTCGTAGATCTCCGCACTGTTTTTGGGGCCGGTGTACCAACCTGCATTACCGGAAATTTCCCAAGCCTGACCCCCTATCACCAGAACTTGGCCATCAGGCAGCAGCGTTGCTGTATGATACTCGCGGCCTGTGCTGAGATTGCCGGTTGGAATCCAGCTGGGCTTCATCGCCAGCGGAATTGCACCTTGGGGCTCGCCTTGTTGTGCGAACGCGCAGGTCGATGACAAAGCAAGCGCTAGAGCAGCTATCCATATTGCAGATAAGTTCCTTGTCAGCGCCATTGTCTCCCTCATTCTCTTAACGTCGGAACTGCTGAGCGGACACCACCGCTAGCTCTGACTCTTCAGAGGGATTGATTTCTAGGTGCATATCTCCCAGCATGATTGAGTAAGGCCCACGGAGGGTCAATATGTCGATTCGGTGACGGTCACGTGAGCCGTATCCTGTCAGCGACCGAATTCGATCAGCTTCTCTTTTCAGGGCGTAGCGAGGCGGGGAGTCGATGCGCTTCGTGTCCTCGACCAGGACTGACACGACCGAATGGGCTTCGGCAAATTGCCCGTTCCACATTAGTCGAAGAGCTTCCTCTTGCGGGCCGGGCCGCGAGGGCGGCGTTGGACTCGATTGACCGGCTGCGAGGAGCCCGGGCGCGGCCAGCACGAGGGGGACATTTGGGAGATTCATGATGACCTTGTGTCGCCAGCATGTGCGACAATGTCTGCTGCTCAATAATGCAGGCATGGGCATCACGGAGTCCTAAAGAAGTTCTGAGAAACTTCTGAGACTTTCGACCTGTGAGCAGCCGAAGGCGGGCAGGTAATGCGGCAGGTGCGGTACTTCGTATTTGAACCCTTCCGTCTCGACGTAATGGAAGAGCGGCTGTGGCATGGTGACAAGAGCGTCCGCCTGGGTCACAAAGCACTGTCCGTGCTTCAGCTGTTGGTGAGCCGGCCCGGACAGCTCGTCACGAAAGAAGCGCTTCTGGCAAGCGCGTGGCCCAATACAGCCGTCAGCGACGCTGTCCTGACAACGGCGATGCGGGAACTCCGCCATGCGCTCGCCGATGAGGCGCGGGTTCCGCGGTTCGTCGAAACGGTCCACGGGCGCGGGTACCGCTTCATCGCACCGGTCATCGAAACGAACGCCGCCATCCCTCCCGCAGAACCTCCCTGCCGGCTCGTCGGGCGTGAAGAGGAGTGGAGACAGCTCGGGGAGTGGTACGCGACTGCGCAGGAAGGAAAACGCCGGATCGCGTTCATCGCCGGTGAAGCCGGAATCGGGAAAACCTCACTGGTGGATGCGTTCGCTTTTGATGCAGCGCAGCAAGGGAACGTACTCATCGGTCATGGGCAGTGCATCGAGCAGTATGGCGCCGGAGAGGCGTACCTTCCGATCCTCGAAGCACTCGGACGGCTTGGCCGTGACGCCGCAGTACCCATCGCTTCCGTTCTCCGCGATCACGCGCCAAGCTGGCTCGCGCACCTGCCTTCACTAGGATCGGGTGAAAAACTCGAAGCTTTGGCGCCGGTGACTCCGGCAAGGATGCTTCGGGAGCTCGCGGATGCTCTGGAGATTCTCACGGCGCGACACCCGCTAATCCTCGTTCTGGAAGATCTCCACTGGGGCGATACGGCGACACTGGAATGGCTGGCGTACGCTGTCCGGCGGCGTGATGCAGCGCGGCTTCTGGTATTGGGCACGTACCGGCCGGTCGAAGCCTTGCTCCACAATCACGCGCTGCGGAGTCTCATCGCCGAGCTTCGGCAGCAGCCGCAAGGCGTCGAGCTGGTGCTCGACTATCTCTCCGGGGACGCAGTCGAAGCTTACGTTCGAGAGCGGTGCGGCGGAATTCCGCGGGTGCAGGAGCTCGCTGAAGTGCTGCGTCGTCGAACGGGAGGTCACCCTCTCTTTCTTACCGCGACCGTTGATGAGCTTTTGCGTCAGCCGAACCCGGAGAAGGTCGATCTGATGGCGATGGCCAATGTGACGCCAGCCAGCGTGCGTCAGTTCATTGAACGGCGCTTCGAGCAGTTGTCGCGAGAGGATCAAGCGCTTCTCTCTGCGGCCGGAGTGGCTGGAGATCCGTTCACGCTGACCGCCGTAGCGGCCGCAACGGCTATGCCGGAAGAGAGAATCGAAGCGCGTTGCGCGGCGTGGGCTCGCGGGGGGCAGTTTGTCACCGCCGACGGTGCGACAACGTGGCCGGACGGCACGCTCACCGCCAGTTATCGCTTCCGTCATGCCTTGTACCAGGAAGTGGTGTATGCGGGTATTGCTCCGGAGCAGCGCGCGCGCCTTCACCGTGCAGTTGGCGAGCGCCTGGAAAGCGCCTATGGGAAGGGAGTGGCCACCCTTGCTGCTGAGCTTGCGATGCACTTCGAACAGGGGCGCGCGCCGCGCAAGGCCGTGGCTTATCTCACGCAGGCAGCCAGAAATGCTCTCGAGCGCTCGGCCTACTCCGAAGCGCGCCGCCATCTCGAGCGCGGGCAGAAGCTTTTAGATGCTCTCCCCCAAGGCCGGCAGCGCCTGCGGCGAGAGCTCGAGCTCTTGCTTCTCCTTGGCCGCGTGCTGGCAGCAACAAAGGGTTGGGCTGTGGAGGAGGTCGAAGGTGTTTTCCTCCGAGCTCGCAAGCTTTGCGAGGAACTCGACGACACTCCTCGACTTCTTCAGTCGCTTTGGGGACTCATCGGAGTGACCTTCGTGGGCGCCCAGTTCCGGAAGGCGCAAGCGTTGGGCCGCGAGGTGCTCGCACTCGCGAATAAGCTGAACGATCCGGTGCAGCAGATACTCGGCCACATGGAAGTCGGCGGAACCGAGTTTCATCTCGGGGAATCCACCGTCGCCACAAGCCGGCACTTTCTTAAGGCCGATAGGCTTTACGATCCCCGCCGGCACCGATCACATATCGCCTGCTTCGGCGTGGACATGGGCCTGTTTTCGCGCATTTGGGCAACCCACTTCCTGTGGCACGCGGGCTATCCTGGTAGGGCGCGCGCAAAGGCCGAGGAGACCTTGAGCCTCGCCCGCGAGCTCTCCCACCCCTTGACTCAGGGGGTCGCGCTGGCGTACGCCACGATGCTACATCAGTTGTGCCGGGAACCCGTACAGGTCAATTCGTTGGCGGAAACTACGATCGCACAATGCACCGAACATGGATTTCCGTACTATCTCGCGTGGGCCGAGGTATTGCAAGGCTGGAGCCATGCCGCAGGAAGCAGCCCTGAGAAGGGTGTCGCCGAGATACGTCGCGGCATCGACGTGCTGCAAGCGAAAGCCGGCGCGCGGTTGTCCTACTATCGTGCCCTGCTGGCTGAAGCCTGTGGATGGGCTGGCCATATCGACGAAGCATTCCAAGCGCTCGCCGACGGCTTCGCCGCCATTCAAAAAACCGAAGAGCGTTGGTGGGAGGCGGAGTTGCACCGGCTCCAGGGCGAACTGCTTCGGTCGCAGACTGTCAGTCGCCCTGCCGAGGCCGAAGCGTCTTTCCATCGGGCCATCGAAGTAGCTCGTGGTCAGCATGCAAAGTCGCTCGAGTTGCGGGCGGCGCTGAGTCTCGGTCAACTGTGGCGAGATGAAGGCCGGCGGGACGATGCGCATCGGCTGGTGGCGGAAGTGTACGGCTGGTTCACGGAAGGTTTTGACACCCCTGACCTGCGAGAAGCGATGTCGCTTCTGGAGGAGCTATCGGGGGGTGGTCGGGTGAGGCGCGCCGTTGGTTCGTCGGCTCTGCCAAAGTTGTCTTCTACACGGCGGACGAAGAAACGGGCTCGACCCCTCATGTGAGGTGGGCCACTCCCGGCTGGTAGAGGTCAATCGATTAGAAAAGTCTGTTCGGGAGCGCCTAGTTGTGGGACATCGTTGGGTGGGCCAGGAAGAACACACTGATCTCCTGTATGACATGTTGCCGATGTTCACCGCGCGATGAACATGGCGACCCGGCTCGTCCCAGTCAACCTACCCTGGTGACACTCTGATCTCGATGGCCGGTCGGCCGTCGCGGTACTTGATGGCCAGAGCATAGCCTTCAATACGGCCGACATGCGATGGAAAGGATCGACGTGCCACTTCGTTGCCTCACCCGGTTTGAGCACATTCGTCGTACGAGCGTCGCTCCTCAGTGATGAAGTGTTTCCTCGATCATGCAACCTATCCCCGATCTCTTTCAGCCTAGTCTTTACCTGAAATGCCGATTTGACTGAAAGCTCACCAGGGATTCTACCCCGTCGAGGCCAGAATCACGTTCGCATTGGCGCGACCGTGTTGTGCATCCCGGGCACAAGACTGCCATCAACCACGGCCCGGATGACAGCGGCGAGCCCGGCGCCATGGCCGAGGTAATTCTTCACCGCATGGCGCAACGTTATGAACTCGCCCGGCTTCGAGTATTCCTTCACCGGCACAGAATGCTTTTCAAACGCGTCCTTGATCTTCATGATGTCTTCGCGAAGGAAGAAGAAACAGCCTGCAGGAGAGTTCTGCTCGGGGCCTTTCACCTAACGGACAACTCCTGCGGCGGCGACTGTGACGATGGTGCAATTCGTCAAGCCCAATGCCTCCCTGGCCTCAGGTCGCTCCATGTGCCGAGCGAGTTCGGCGTCGCGAGCCGGACCTCAACCGACGGTTTATCCGACGCCGCGGGGGAATGACAACTCCATGGAGCCCTTCAACTCTCCTCCATCAGCGTGGCAGCGCGCTTGCCGACTTTCTTAAGTGCCGTTTCGAGGCCACGAAGCTCCTCCGGGCTCAGTTCAGAGAACACTCTCTTCATCTGCAGGGAATGCTTTCGAAAGGCTCCAGCAATGAGGTCTTTGCCGCACGGGGTGAGGGCGACGATCCGCACGCGCCGGTCTTCGGCGCTCTCGACCCGGCTGACCAGGCCCTTCTCCACGAGTCGGTCCACGGCGATACTGATCGAGCCTGGGGTCAGATCGACGATCGGGCCTATCGTATTGACCGGCAAAGGCCCTTTGTGCAGCAGTACTTCCAGCACGCCGAAATCCGAGAGGCCGAGCCCGGTCTCTTCAATACCAGCGGCTGCGTACTTCGTCAGGGCGCGCATCGCCTTCATCATTACTAGCCAGGCGTGGTCCGTCCCTTGAAAGCCTCGCGTCATAAAAAAACCTGAATCCCTCAGAAGTATACATCATCACTTATATTGACATAAATATGATTGACACCATGGAAATGGTCGTCAATCCAAAAGGAGAACCCGGTTATGAGAACCGCTTCCGCAATCGCCCGATATCTGGCGGGCGTGATCTTTCTTGTTTTCGGCCTGAACGGCTTCCTGAACTTCATTCCCCTTCCTCCGCCGGGGGGCATTGCAGGACAGTTCATGGGCGCCCTGTACGCCTCGCATTACCTGTGGGTGATCTTCGCGTTTCAGGTCATCGCAGCCGTACTTCTGCTGGTTAACCGTTACGTGCCGTTGGCGGTGGCGGTGCTGGCGCCGGTGCTGGTCAACATTCTTGTTTTCCACGCCTTGATGGCCCCGAGCGGGCTTCCGCTGGCCCTTTTCGTTGCTGTACTGTGGGCCGTGATCTTCAACGATGTGAGACCGGCCTTTGCCGGGTTGTTCCAGTCGCGCGTGCAGGCACGGACCTGATTGACCCACCATGATGCGCAAGGTAATGAGGCTTCAGCCATGACAAGCAATCGAACGATTCTCATCACCGGAGTGACAGGCAATCAGGGCGGCGCGGTCGCGCAGGAGCTGCAGGGCAGTGGGTTCTATCTGCGCGGCCTGACGCGCAGGCCGGACAGCGAGCGAGCGGCGGCGCTGGCCCGCCATGGCGTCGACATCGTCAAGGGCGATCTGGATGACGAGGCGACGCTGCGCCGTGCGTTGGCCGGCGCGTGGGGGGTCTTCGGCGTGCAGAACGCGGGGGAGGCGGGCGTCGAGCGGGAAGAGGCGCAGGGCAAGCGTCTTGCGACGCTGGCGCGCGAGGCCGGTGTCGAACACTACGTCTACACATCCGTGGGATCGGCGCACAAGCGGACGGGCGTCCCGCACTTCGACAACAAGTGGCGCATCGAGGAAACCGTGCGCGGCCTCCACTTCCCCTCGCATGTGATCCTGCGTCCCGTGTTCTTCATGGAGAACCTGCTGGCGCCTTTCAGTCTCCAGGGCTCCACGCTGGCCTGGGCGCTCGGGCAAGCCACGAAGCTACAGATGATTGCGGTGGAAGACATCGGCTGGTTCGGTGCGCGCGCGTTCACCGATGCCGCCGCCTTGAACCGCCGCGAGATCGATCTCGCCGGTGATGTACGAACGATGCCGGAGGCGGCGGAGATCCTAACGGAGGCGCTGGGTCGGCCGATTGCGTTCGCGCAGACGCCAATCGAACAGGTCCGGCAGTACAGCAAGGAAATGGCGTTGATGCTCGAATGGTTCGAGCGCGTCGGCTACAGCGCCGATATCGCTGGCCTGGAACGCGAATACGGCCGCTCGCTCACGAAGCTCCCCGACTGGGCACACCGCCACGCGCGGCCAAATGGGAAGACTCAGGGAGAGATCGCATGAAAGCTGTCAGAGTGTTGGAATACGGTGGGCAGTTGGTATTCAACGATGTACCGACGCCGACGATTGCACGCGACGAGATGCTGGTGAAAATCAAGAGTACCGCCGTCAATCATGTGGATCTTGTTAAGGCTGCGGGAACGGCACGACAGGTACTCCCGATCGATCTGCCGTGGATACCCGGTCATGAGTTTTCAGGGGTCGTCGAACAGATTGGCAGTGACGTTGGAGCATTTGCCCCAGGTGATGCCGTGTTCGGCGCCACCAGTGGAATGGGCGCTTACGCGGAGTATGTGGCTGTCAAGGCGGCGGTCATCGCAAGGAAACCATCCAACCTCTCTTTTGAGGAGGCGGCATCAGTGCCGGTGGCGTCCCAAACGGCGTGGCACGGAATCTTCACCCACGGTCACCTGGAAAAGGGGCAAACGATCCTGATCCATGGTGGCGCCGGCGCTGTGGGCGCCTATGCGGTGCAATTGGCATCGCATGCCGGCGCCACCGTTATTGCCACGGCAAGCGGCGACGATGAGACCTACCTCAAATCCATCGGAGCCAGCCGGGTTATCGATTATCGAGAGGCTCAGTTCGAGAAGGTTGTGCGAGAGAAGGTCGATGTGGTCTTCGACCTGGTTGGTGGCGATACACAGAAGCGGTCGTTCCTAGTCCTGAAGGAAGGTGGCCATCTCGTCTCTGCCACCCAGCCCGTATCGCACGAGGAGGCCGCAAGGCGCCGTGTGACGGGCGCGATGATGAGGCTCGCGCCGTCGGGGGACGTGCTCGCCAGAATCGCGCGACTGCTGGAAGACGGGACGATACGGCCGGACGTCGCGACCGTGTACGCGTTCCAGGACGCGGCGCAGGCATGGAAGGACATCGCCGGGAACCTGCCAGGGGTTCATGGGATGTCGCCCAATGGGCCGGGCGCGGCAAGACGCAAGTCACACGGCAAGATCGTGCTTCGTGTGGCCTAGAGTGTAAGGAGAAGAAAATATGGCCGAACGAATTCATGAACTACTCCTGCGTAACCTTCAGGAAGTTTTTGGAGAGGGTGACCTTACGAAGCGCCGCTCCGCCATCAAGAAACTCTACACGGATGACTGCGTGCTGTATGTCCCCCCAGGTACCTTCGTTGGCCACGATGCGCTGGATAAATTTGCAGGTGACTTGAGAGCCACGCATCCCCATTTCGCCTACGCGCCCCATGCTGCTCCCCAGGCCCTCCACAATTCCGGTCGATTAAGGTGGGGCTCTGGCCCTCGCGGCGGCGTGCCTGCCTATACGGGCGAGGACGTAATTATCGTCCGCGACGGAAAGATCGCAGCTCTTTACGTCTTTCTTGACGCTCCTCCCGTATGATCGGACTGGCTAGTCTGCTTAATCAGCCGAAAGGAGGAGCTCGATTGTGACAAAACTAGAGAATATGACCATTTCTATAATCATCGGCAGCACACGCCAGGGCCGGTTCTCTGAAAAGCCGGCTCAATGGATTCTTCAGGAGCTTCGGAAGAGAGAGGCGATTGAAGCGCGGCTTCTCGACCTCCGCGACTTCCCGATGCCTTTCTTCGATCAGCCCGTGACCCCGGCCATGCCCGGCCGCCCACCTTACGAACATGAGGTGGTGAAGAAATGGACGGCTCAAATCGGAGCCTCCGATGGTTTTATATTCGTCACGCCGGAATACAACTACGGCCCCTCCGCGGTGCTGAAAAACGCGATCGATTGGGTCTATCCGGAGTGGAACCGAAAGGCTGCTGCGTTTGTGAGCTACGGAAGCGCCATGGGTGCGCGAGCGGTCCAGCAGCTTCGCGCGACGGCAATCGAGATTCAAATGGCGCCGATTCGGTCATCTGTTCACATTCCCGTAGCGACGCTTTGGGCACATTTTCAGGGTGGGGACGTAGACAAGGGTCTCGCCGA
>Ga0209382_10010593_pt1 | contig 11475 bp, 11 predicted proteins | sample SoiMetdeltSBSDD5_FD_187599 | JGI IMG/M metagenome (GOLD analysis project Ga0209382, IMG submission 187599) | Bulk soil microbial communities from a Populus tree surrounding site in Tennessee, USA - Soil MetaG P. deltoides SBSDD5 (SPAdes) (version 2) | ecosystem: Environmental > Terrestrial >...
GCGCCGTCGCCGTTTACCTGCCGACGCTCCTGGCGATCCCGATTGCAAGCTGGTACCTCGGCTCGTGCGCCGCGTCCGGCGGCCCGGTCTGGCACCCGCGCCGCCTGCTCGATCACGCTGTCGGCGCCGCCCACCGGCGAGGACCGCGCCTGCTGGTGCGCGCCACGCAGCTCTCCGTTCTGGCCTGGGCGGCTGAGGCCGTCTCCTACTACTGCCTGCTCGTCGCGTTCGGCTGGCTCGCACCGCCGACGCTGCCGTTCGCGGCCGTTGGCGTGGCGAACTTCGCTTTCGCCGTGCCGGGTGCTCCGGCCGGTGTCGGGACGTTCCACATGCCGGTCAGTTCCCTGTTGGTGGACAGCTTCGGCGCCGAGCCGGGCCTGGCCGCCGCCTACGCCGTAGTGCTCCACCTGGCTGTGCTGGCGCCGGTGCCGATCGTCTGGGTGCTGCTCGCCGCGCAGCGCCGCTGGGTGGCGGCGACGGTACGGACCGTGCACGTACGCGTGCCGTGAGCTCGAACGGATCAGGGACCACCGCTGCCGACCGCGTTTTCCCCGAGGGATTTCTCTGGGGCTCGGCCACGGCCGCGCACCAGGTTGAGGGGAACAACCAGAACAACGACTGGTGGGCCGCCGAGCAGGCCGGGCGCCTGCCGCACCAATCTGGTCTCGCCTGCGATCACTTCCGGCGCTACGGCGACGATTTCGCGCTACTCGCGGAGCTAGGGCAGACCAGTCACCGGCTCTCGCTGGAGTGGAGCCGGATCGAGCCGCGCCCCGGCGAGCTGAGCTTCGAGGCGCTCGATCATTACCGGCGCGTGCTGGAGTCGTTGCGCGCGCACGGCCTCGAGCCGATCGTCACCCTCCACCACTTCTCCAACCCGATCTGGCTGGCGGAGCAAGGAGGCTGGACCCGGCGCGAGATCGTCGGGCGGTTCGCGCGCTACGCCCGGCGTGTCGTCCGCGAGTACCGCGATCTCGTCCGCTACTGGGTCACCCTGAACGAGCCCGGCGTCTACGCCTCGCAGGGCTGGATCGTCGGCGTCTGGCCGCCGCACCGCGCGAACGACCTGCGCGGCGCGTTCACCGTTCTGCGCAACATGGCGCTGGCGCACGGCCGGGCCTACCACGCCATGAAGGCCGAGCAGCCGGACGCGAAGATCGGCGTAGCGCACCACTGGCGGCTGTTCGACCCGGCCGACCCGGCCAGGCGCGGCGACCGGCTGATCGCCGCCATTCGCAACCGCCTGATGAACCTGGCGTTCCCGATCGCCATCCGGAACGGCAGGCTGATCCCGCCGCTGGGCAGCGGTGGACTCATCCCCTGGCTGGCGAACACCGAGGACTGGGTCGGCCTGAACTACTACACGCGCGAGCACGATCGGTTCGATCCCAGGGCGGCGAGGATCGGGTTCGGGCTGGAGCAGTTCCCGGACGTGGAGCGGAACCAGCTCGGGTGGGAGATCTATCCGAAGGGACTGGAGCGTGCCTTAGTCGCCGCATCGCCCGGCAACGGCCGCGAGGTGCTAGTCACCGAGAACGGCATCCCGGAGCCGGACGACCAGGACGCGAAGCGCCCGCGCTACCTGGTCCAGCATCTCGCGGCCTGCCACCGCGCCCTGGAAGCGGGCGTCAACCTGCGCGGCTACACCTACTGGACCAGCATGGACAACTTCGAGTGGGCCGAAGGGTTCGAGCCCAAGTTCGGGCTGGTGCACGTGGACTTCGAGACGCAGGCGCGCACCCCGAAGCCGAGCGCGTACCTGTACCGTGACATCATCCGCCAGAACGGCCTGAGCGCCGACCTGCTAGCACGCCACGACGCGTAGGTCAGCAGGCCGGCGCGGGACAGTTTCGGCTACGTCGCTGGCTGCGCCTCGGCGATCGGTCCCCACTCCTCCATCGCCTGACGGAGCGGCGTGAACACGTCGTGCATGCCAGCCGCGCCCTTCATGATCTCCTCGATCCGCGCGACCTCGTCGTCGGTGAGCGTCAGCTCGGTCCCGGCCAGATTGCTCGCCAGCTCTCGCGGCGTCCGCGAGCCGACCAGCGCTGTGCTGACGACCGGGTTCTTCAACGACCAGGCCAGCGCGATCTGCGTCAGCGGCACGCCACGTGGATCGGCGATCTCGGCCTTGATCCGATTCACCACCTCGACGTTCGTTCCGAGATTCTGCCCCTTGAGCAGCGGCTGCCCAAAGAAGACGCCGCCGCCCCGCCAGTCCATCGAGTCGAACGACATGTCCGCCGAGAACGTGCCCGTCAGAAGCCCATGCGCCAGTGAGCCGTATCCCATCACGCCGATGTCGTTCCTGGCGCAGAACGGGAACACCTCCTTCTCCATCCGCCGGTCGAACATGTGGTAGCCGACCTGGATCACGTCGATCGGGCGCGCCTTCATGCACCCTTCCATCTGCTCGACGGTGTAGTTGGAGACGCCGACGAACCGGACCTTGCCAGCCTTGACGCACTCGTCCATCGCCGCGAACGACTCCTCATACGGGACGTTCTGGTCAGGCCAGTGGATCAGGTAGACGTCGATGTAGTCCACTTCGAGCCGCTTCAGGCTGATGTCGACCTCGGCCAGGATGTTGGCACGGCTGGAATCACGCGCTGGCGTCGCCTGGCCCGGCTTGCGGTTGATGCCGCACTTGGTCACCAGCAGCACCTTGTCGCGTCGCCCCTTCAGTGCTCGGGCAACGGCGGTTTCGGAGTGGCCGCTGCCGTACGCTGGTGCCGTGTCCACGCAGTTCACGCCGGCGTCGATGGCGGCCTGAATCGCCTTGACCGCCTCGTCGATCTCGATCGCGCCGTAGCGGTCGCCCGACATCGGCCAGGTCCCGAACCCCATCGCCGAGACCTGCTCGTTCGTCCGTCCGAACCGTCGATACTGCATCGTCCGCCTCCGTTGGCCGGATCAGCCTGACCCCGTGCGCACCGCCGATCGGTGCGGTCGGGGCTGGCGCGCGCCACTGGTCAGGCGGCGCACTTCAACTGGCTATCACGGTAGAGGGTAACCGCTGGAAGAAGTGGCCCGGCAACGTCGGCGAGCCCTCGGAACCGGGCACGGATACTCCAGATAGTTGCAGCGCTCACACAGCTCCCCCTTCGAGAAGGGCTATTTTAGCCGTGGGAACGAGCCGCCGGCTGCGCGGTCGCTCGACGTCCTTATCGCACCAATTCGGCGGTCAGGGCACGCGGACGAAGATCATCGCGTTCACCATGACGATCGGGTCGGCCTCGCCAGCCGTCATCAGCCCGCCCGGCTGCACCGACACGTTGATCGTGCCGTACGGGAAATAGGCCTTGACCTGCTCCACGTCCACCGGACTGGCCTCTGCCGGCACGCCGAGAATCACTTCGACGACCATCTGCTTCATGTCGGTCACGCCGGCCACCTGCCGAATCCCCGGCAGCGAGACGTGCTGGAACGCGTTGCGCACGGCCCGGAGGGCCGCCTTCGTCCCGTCCTTGCCGTGCAGGTCCACGCCGGTTCCCATCTCAGTCACGAAATGCCGCATCATCCTCTCCCGGAAATAGTGTCGGCTCCATCCGGAGTCGCGTAGCGACGGCACTATCGTAGACGTGGGTTTCAACCCACGGTCATTCGACGTCGAGCGCACATTGTCGCATACGTTGGGCGACTCGTATACTTCGAGTGGCGGCGGCGGCAGCCGCCCCTTTTTGTGCTTGTGAGCGAGCTCGACTTGATAGCGTATGCCTGAGCGACCGCTCACGGTCCCTGCTCTTGAACAATGACGAGGTGGCGTGATGATCGGGGTGAACGTTGCTCAATTGCTGCACGCTCCCGTCGGCACGACCCGCTCGTACCCGCTCGACGAGCCGGAGCCAGTGCTCGCACGAGAGCTCGGCCTGCTCACGCCGATCGTGGGCACACTGAAGCTCACCCGCACCAGCCACGGCATCCTGGCCGACGCCACCTACACCGTCGACGTCGAGCAAGAGTGCGGGCGGTGCCTCGATCCGGCCCGCTCCACCATCCGGAGCGAGGTCAGCGAAGAGTTTCTGCCCAGCGTCAACATCGCGACCGGCCTGCCGGAGCAGATCGATCCTGACCTGGAGTCGCCGCGCGTCAACGCCAACCACGAGCTTGACGTGACGGACATCATCCGCCAGGATATCGTGGTTCAGCAGCCGTTGCAGCCGCTCTGCCGCCCGGACTGCCCGGGCCTCTGCCAGAGCTGCGGCAGCGAGCTTCAAGCCGGCGCCTGTGCCTGCGCCGAGGACGGCGAGCCGTCCAATAGCGAACAACTTGGGCGGCTCGGCGAGTTGCTCAAGGCCCGACTTTCCGGAGACTCGTAGCGCCGTCAGGCGCCTGCTACTGGCGGCGCCGGTCACGTACCCGCCCAGCCCGCCATCACGCCGAAGGAGCATGAACCATGGGAGCCCTGCCGAAGAAGAAGGTCAGCCGCATGCATCGCGGCCACCGCCGCCATCACCTTGCGTTGAAGCTGCCCCAGTTGATGGACTGCCCACAGTGCGGCCAGAAGAAGATGACCCACTACGTCTGCCCGAGCTGCGGCACCTACAACGGCCATCAGATCCTGACCTTCAAGGAGAAGCGGGCGCAGGCCGAGTAGGTCGCTCCGCCGCGTACTGAGAGGCGAAGTGAGGCCCGGACGGGCGGAGAGGACGCGTCATGACGAGCGCTGGCGACTCGTTCATGGAGTCGATCATCCCGAAGCCAGCGGCGGCCCCACGGTTCCTGACCGACCTCACTGGGAGCGTCGCGCTGGTGACTGGCGGCTCGCGGGGTATCGGTCGGGCCGTCGCGATCCGGCTGGCTCAGGCCGGGGCGAAGATCGTCTTCAACTATCGTGGGAACCATGACGCCGCACAGGAGGTCCTGGGTGAGCTGAAGGGCGGCGGCGCCCACGCCATGGCCATCGCCGGCGACGTTGCCGTCAGCGCAGACGTCGATCGGCTCGTCACGGCGGCGCTCGAAGCGTTCGGCCGGGTCGATATCCTCGTCAACAACGCCGGCATCACCAGAGACACTCTCCTGATGCGGATGAGCGAGGAGGACTGGGACGCCGTGCTCGACACCAACCTGAAAGGCACCTTCCTGGTCACCAAGACGGTCATGCGCGGGATGATTCGCCAGCGCTCCGGGCGGATCGTCAACATTACGTCGGTGTCTGGGCAGCTCGGGAACGCCGGGCAAGCGAACTACGCCGCCTCAAAGGCCGGCGTGATCGGCTTCACCCGAGCGACGGCCCGCGAGGTCGCCTCACGCGGCATCACCGTCAACGCCGTGGCGCCCGGGTTCATCGAGACCGACATCTGGGCGAACGTCAGCGAGGAGGCTCGCAAGTCGATCCTGAACATGGCGCCGCTCGGCACGATCGGGAAGCCAGAGGACGTCGCCGAAGCGGTTGCGTTCCTGGCCTCGGACGCCGCGCGCTACATCACCGGCCAGACGTTGAACGTCGACGGCGGCCTGGTGATGACCTGACCGATGCTGAGTAAGGTCCTCGTCGCGAACCGCGGCGAGATCGCCGTCAGGATCATCCGCGCCTGCCGCGAGCTTGGCGTGCAGGTCGTGGTCGCCCACTCCGAGGCCGACCGCGAGTCGCTCGCCGTCCAGCTCGCCGATGAGGCGGTCTGCGTCGGGCCGGCCGCCAGCGACCGTAGCTATCTGAATATCCCGAACGTCGTCTCGGCCGCGCTGGTGACCGGATGCGACGCCGTCCACCCCGGGTACGGCTTCCTCTCGGAGAACGCCTACCTGGCCGAGGTCGTCGAGCAGTGCGGCCTGACGTTCATCGGGCCGCCGCCCCAGGTCATCGAGCTGCTCGGGGACAAGCTGGCGGCGCGGCGAATGATGCAGCAGGCCGGCGTCCCGGTCGTGCCGGGCTCGGATGAGCCGATGTACCGCGTGGACGACGCCGTCGACGTCGCGCGCCAGATCGGCTACCCGCTGATGATCAAAGCTGTCGCCGGCGGCGGCGGTCGCGGGATCCGCGCCGTGGTGAACGAGCAGGATCTCCAGCGCCAGTTCGCGCTCGCCCAGATGGAAGCGCAGAGCTTCTTCGGCAACGGCGCCCTCTACCTGGAGCGCCGCGTCGTGAACGCGCACCACGTCGAGGTCCAGTTGCTGGCGGACAACCACGGCAAGACCCTGGCGATGGGCGAGCGCGACTGCACGCTCCAGCGCCGGCGGCAGAAGATTCTGGAGGAGGCGCCCTCGCCGAGCCTGAGCCCGGACCAGCGCACGAGCATCCTTGAGCTTGCCGCCCGTGGCGCTGCCCACGTTGGCTACCGCAACGCCGGCACGATGGAGTTCCTGCTGGACCAGGATGGCAAGTTCTACTTCATGGAAGTGAACTGCCGGATCCAGGTAGAGCACGGCATCACCGAGCTGGTCACCGGGGTGGACCTGGTCAGAGAGCAACTGCGGGTGGCCTCCGGCGAGGCGCTGGCGTTCAGCCAGAAGGACGTTCAGGTGCGTGGGCACGCCGTCGAATGCCGGGTCACCTCGGAAGACCCGATGCGCGGCTTCTCGCCGGAGTCCGGGATCATCTCGAACTTCCTGCCACCCGGCGGACCCGGCATCCGCGTCGACTCGCACTGCTACTCCGGCTACTTCACACCGCCCTACTATGACTCGCTCCTGGCAAAAGTCATGGCCTGGGCCCCCACCCGCGACGAGGCGTTCGACCGCATGGCACGCGCGCTGCGCGAGATGCGGGTGGAGGGCATCCACACCTCGATCCCGTACCATCTGAGTCTGCTCGCCGACCGGGCCGTGCGCGCCAACGACGTCACCATCGACTACGTCGGCAACCACATCGAATCCTGGGCCACGCGCCAGGCGGACCGCCCGGTTGAGCGGCCAATCGCGTGACGCACCCCTCATGACAGACGAGCCACTCGACACCGCCCTCTCGGAACCGATACCCTCGGACGGCCGGATCGTGGACGTGCCTGGGAAGGGTGCCGTCAACCTGCGCGAGGGCGTCCCAGCGAAAGCCGGCCGCCCCGCGCGCCCCGCCCGCGGCTGGACCAATCGCCGCCTCGCCCGGATCCTGGCGTTTCAGGTGTTGTACGAGGCTGATCTGGCGCACCATCAGCCGGGCGGCGTCCTGGGCCGGTTCGCCGTCATGGACCGCGAGCTCACCGGTGACCCGGATGACCTGGAGTACGTCCACGGACCGTTCGCACCGGACGTCGACGCGTACGCGCGCGAGCTGATCGGGGGGATCCTGCGCCACCGTGAGGAGCTCGACCGGGAGATCCAGCAGCGGGCGCCGGCCTGGCCGCTGCGCCAGATGTCAGCAGTCGATCGGACGATCCTGCGGCTTGGACTGTACGAGTGTCGGTTCCAGCATGGTATCGTTCCGGTCAAAGTCGCCATCAACGAGGCAATCGAGCTTGCGAAGCTGTACGGCAGCGAGAGCTTGCCACGGTTCGTCAACGGCGTCCTGGGCAGCGCCGTCGCCTCAGAGAGCAAGTCAACCCCCTGATCGCGTACACTCCCGCCGCCCACTGGCATCATCCCTGGAAGTTACCCGGTAAGAGGAGGGGCTACAAGCATGGCTCAGAGCTCTGAGGATCGGCTGAAGAAGATCATCGCCGACCAGCTCAGCGTGAACGAAGACGACGTCGTGCCCGAGGCATCGTTTATCGACGACCTCAACGCCGACTCGCTGGACCTGGTCGAGCTGATCATGTCCCTCGAAGAAGAGTTCGGCGTCAAGATCTCCGACGAGGACGCCGCCAAGATCCAGACCGTGCAGGATGCGATGGATTATCTGCACGAGCACGCGAACTGAGACCTGCCGGCGGCCTGACCAGCGAGGCACTCCCTGGCCGACGGCCCGGCCTTCTGACCTGGATTGAAGACCTGGACTGATCGTGACCATCCCCACTGAAGATCCCCACGCCGCGCCCGGAACGGCCGCGCCAGGCGCCAACGGTGCTCTGACGTCTGGCTCAGACGGCGCGAGCCTCACCACCTCCAACGCGGTCCAGGCAGACTCCTCGACCACGGACGCCGCGGGCGCGCCGGTTCCATACGAGCCGGCGCAGCCTCCCGCCCCGCCGCTCCCGCCGGACGGCAACGGCTCTCTTCAACCGCACGGGGATGCCCCGGAGGAGGAAGAAGAAGAGGGCATGACGATGCTGGAGCACCTCGAGGAGCTCCGGAATCGCCTCGTCGTCAGCGCCGTCGCGCTCATGGTCGGTCTCGTCATCGCGGCGGTGCCGATCCCCGGCATCGTCTACAGTCAAGACACCGGCCAGCCCGCATCGATCACCCAGGCGGTCATGGACCTGGTCGCCGCTCCGGCGAAGAACAATCTCCAGTACTTGAAGCCCGGCGAGGGGTTCGTGACCTACTTCCAGGTCGCGTTGATGATGGGCTTCGTGCTGGCGCTGCCCGTCCTCACCTATCAGGCCATCGCGTTCGTGCTCCCCGCGTTGTTGGAGCACGAGAAGAAGTACCTGTATATGGCGCTGCCCGGCGCGATGATCTCGTTCACGATCGGGCTGCTCTTTGGCTACATCCTGGTGATCCCGGTCGCGATTGACTTCCTCCTGAAGTGGAACCCGATCGAGATCCAGGTCATGTGGCAGTTCAGCGAGTACATCAGCACGGTGACGACGCTGCTGCTCTACATGGGCCTGGCCTTCGAGACGCCGCTACTGATGTTCTTCCTGACCAAGCTCCGCGTCCTGGACCCCGTCCGTATGGCGCGCTACCGCAAGTACGTCCTGATCCTGTCGTTCATCATCGGCGCGATGATCACGCCGACGCCTGACCCGATGAACCAGACGCTGGTCAGCCTGCCGATCTACCTGCTGTTCGAGCTGGGGCTGCTGCTCTCACGCCTCGCCTAAGTGTGACGACGGCTACCTTGCGACGTACGGGATCGTCTGCGGGCCTTGCGGCAGGACGGCGATCCGAGCGTCTGGGCCGGCCTCGTAGGCGAGCCGCTCGGCCGTCTCGGCCACGTCGAGGCAGCGCTGGAGGTGGGCCTGCTGGATCTGATCGTCGCTCAGGCCACCGGTGTGGAGCAGGACCCGGGCGCGGCGCTGGATTTGGGCCTGGACCTGGACCTGCCACTGATCGTGCATGTGGAAGCCGTCCGAGGTGATCAGATTCAGCAGGCTGTCCGGCGAGTCGCCAAGCTTCAGGATGTCCTTGTAGTTGCCGAACTCCGGCAGGCCATCCGAGCACTCGGCAGCGGCGACGATCGCGCCGCCATCCGCGACGATCTGGTTGGCAGCCGACATCCCCTTGACGGCCTGGTACAGGTTCAGATCGAGCGGGAAGCCGCTGTTGGTGGTCACCACGACCTCAAACGGCCGCTCCACGGCCTGCATCGCTGTCTCCTTGACGAACGCGCATCCGAGCTTGTGGGCAGTGAACAGGTCGCCGGCGAACACCGACGTGATCTCATGGTCCTTGTTGAGCGTCACGTCCAGCGTGAAGTCCGGCTTGACGACTGACGAGATCTCACGGATCGCGTCGTGCATCGGGTTGCCGTACGTAATCCCCCAGATCGCGTTCGGGTGGGCGATCATCGGCGCACCGTGCAGGTGGAGCACCGTCTCGATGGCGGCGAGGCCCGGCGCGACCATCTTCGGGCCGCCGGAGAAGCCGGCGAACAGGTGCGGCTCGATGAATCCGGTCAGGATCTTGAAGTCGTGGTCGAGAAAGTCGGCATCGACCCAGATCGGCCCGCCGGAGCTGGTCTCGCCGAGGTAGCGATGCCGTCCGAGATCGAAGGCGTCGTGGTTGACGACGCGGTAGCTCCGCGCGATCTCCGTCCCGAGCATCCGCTCGAGCTCTTCCGGGGTGTTGCCGCGATGGGTGCCGGTGGCGATGAAGATGGTGACCCGAGCCGGGTCGACGTGATCGATCTCGGAGAGGATAACGGGCAGGATGCGACGGGTCGGCGTGGCGCGTGTCACGTCGCAGACGACGATCGCGACCCGCGCGCCGGCTGGCACGCGCTGGCGCAGCGGCTCGGAGGCGTGGGGCTCGCCCATCGCCTGGCGCAGCGCGGCAGGCTCGTCAGGCAATCCGGCGAGATATTTCGGCTCGATGACCGTGGTCCGGTCGGCCGGCAGCTCGACCTCCAGGCCGGTCTTCCCATAGGCCAGCGTGACGCGTGTCTTCCCCATCCGTCTCCTCCGAGTCGCTCACGGCATTGTAGCCCGGTCAGCGGCGCAATTCGCGGAGGTTCTCCCAGAGGACGAACAGGCCGGCCGCCAGCACCGCGATCACGACAACCTGCCAGAACAGGTCGTAGATCAACACGGCGACCGCCACGACCGCCAGGCCGACCGCCACAGTTGAAACGAGGCGGGCCAGCCGGCGCTGGAAGACCGCTTCGACCACCACCAGCGTGCCGACCAGCGCCAGCGCCCCGTCGAACAGGTGTTGTGGCGCCATCACTGCCAGCGCGACCATTCCGACCAGCAGCAGCCCGATGCTGGTGGCAGCCCAGATCTCCAGCAGGGCGCGCAGCCGCAAGTCCGCCGGCGAGGCCGGCCGCGCGAGACGCTGGATGTGGGCGCGCCGCTCCTCCGGCAGCGTCACGGCGTCCGGGTCGCGCTGCTGGAGGCGGACGAGACGCCCGGCTAGCGCTTCGAGGAGCACTTCGTTCTGGGCACGCTCACGACGGCGCTCATACGCCTCGGCCCTCGCCGCCTGCACGCGCGTCTCCAGACTGGTCAGGCGTCCGTACAGGTGGTGCTGGCCGCGCACGGCCACGATCTCGGCGCCGAGCGCCTCCAACTCGCGAGCGTCGTTCGCGATCGCCTGGTCCAGCTCGGACTGCCGCCATTCCAGGTCGTCGATCGCGCTCCGAACCACCGCCTCCTCCCGATTCGGAGGCGTCACGTCGTCCAGACCCGCCCAGCCAACGGGATCGTACCAGGCACGGCGAACCGTGCCGTCCCGGTTGTACATCGGGCCGGAGGGCGCGTTCTCGCCAGCGGCCGGATCGCGCGCGAAGTAGCCCCAGAGACCTCGAAACCGCGTGATCCAGGCTGCCGGCGGATCGATCAGCACCGGTGTCCACCCGTGATCCTGGCCGGCGCCGATCGCGCTGCCGTCTCCCCGAGCGTAGTCCACGAACGGGATCTTGAACAGCTCGAACCGCGGCACGGAGTCCACGAGTCCGGCCTGGCGCAGCGTCTGGAGCCAGAAGCCGGCCAGACGGCGGATCGGGGAAGCCAGGCGGTGAAGGTACGGGAGCTCGATCTCGGTGACGTACTCGCCGCGTCGGTAGTACGCCGCGTGCGAGCCCGCCCCGACGTAGACGACCGGATGCTCGCCAATCCGCTCCAGCTCCTCAGTATCGTCCCAGGCCCGGCGCAGGTCGTCGCCGTGGAAGTCGTGCGAGGCGTAGGCGACCCAGGCCGGCGCAACCTCGCCGGTCGAGCGCTCGTACAGGTAGACCGCGATCATCTCCCAGTCGGCCTCGTGGTCGTTTGCGCCGAAGAA
>Ga0209382_10010594_pt1 | contig 11474 bp, 6 predicted proteins | sample SoiMetdeltSBSDD5_FD_187599 | JGI IMG/M metagenome (GOLD analysis project Ga0209382, IMG submission 187599) | Bulk soil microbial communities from a Populus tree surrounding site in Tennessee, USA - Soil MetaG P. deltoides SBSDD5 (SPAdes) (version 2) | ecosystem: Environmental > Terrestrial >...
GTGCTCAAGGCCGCGCTGGAGAACTATCCCGAGATCTACGGACCGGCACGCGGCTGGCCCGAGGAGGACTGGGCCTCCGCCCGCGCCGCACTCGCCGCGCGCGGATATCTGGCCGATGACGGTACGCCGACAGCCGCTGGCCGGGCCGCATACGACGAAGTCGAGGCGGTCACCGACCGGTTGGGTGGCGAGGTCTGGCAGGCGCTGGGCGAGGCGGAGACCGCGCGGTTGGCCGAGTTGCTGCGGCCGCTGGCCCGGGCGTCGAGCGACGCTATGCCGTTCCCCAACCCGATCGGACTGCCTCGGCCCTGATCACCGTCAGGGCACGTCGCAATGCCGTGTCCGGCAGGTGTCCGTAGCCGAGGACGAGAGCGGGTGGTGGTTCCGCCGCGAAGTAGTACGGCGCGAGCGTCGCCACCCGTACGCCCAGGTCGAGCAGGTCGGCGGCCGCCTCCTCGGGCTCCTTGTCACGCAACGGCAGCACGGCCGTGTCCATCGGATGACTGTCTATTGTGGATAGAACAGCGTCCACGATCCTGCGTTGGTGCGCGAACCGCCGGGCGAGCCGGTGCATGAGGCGGATCGCCGTACCGCTGTCGAGCAGTGCGGCCAACGCCAGTTGGGTGACATACGGCGGCTGCTCGGCCCGCTCGGCGATCCGCTCGGCGACTACCCCGGCGAGATCCCGGGGCATGACGGCGTAGCCGAGCTCGAGCGCCGGAGTGAACAGCTCCGCGAACCCACCGACCACAATGGACCCGAGCCGGGGGAGCGGGCTGGCCGCCGGTCGGGGTACCCGGTCACAGGCGGTCTCTATCACGTGCCCGCCGGTGCACCGGGCCCACTCGGCCAGCTCGTACCGGCGCCGGGCGGACAGGATCGTGCCGAGCGGGTGCTGCCCGTCGGGCCCGACCACGACAGCCCGGCAGTCGGCCGGGATCGCGTCCACCCGGATGCCCTCGGCGTCGACGGGTACGCCTGCCGGCCCCCCCAAGACGGATCGCGGTACGGCCGGAGGTGCGGGCTCGGCGACCGCCACCCGCGGTCCGTCGAGCCCGAGCGCGTCCATCACCAGGCGCAGCGCGTGCGCGGTACCGCCGGTGATCACGACTTCCCCGTCGGGCGGGTAGCCGCCTCGGGTCCGGCGGATGTGCTCGGCTACCGCGCGGCGCAGCTCCGCGACGCCGAGCGGGGGGAGTGGTCCCGCGGGCGGTGGACCGAAGCTGGCCCGCCGCCACGCCGACCGCCACGCGAACAGCGGGAAGGCGTCGGCGCAGTACCGATCCGGCCGCAGGTCCACAATGGACGAATCGGTCTCCACCAGAGCGGGCGGCGGGTCCAGGGGGTGCCGCGCCGGTACGAACGTCCCCGAGCCGGGCCGGACGTCGAGGAAGCCGCCGGAGATCAACAGGTCGTACGCCGCCTCGGTGACACCCCGCGAGACCCCGAGCAATTCGGCCAGCGTACGGGTCGAGGGAAGCTGGGTTCGGCCGGGCAGTGCGCCGCCCCGGACCGCTCCCGCGATCTGTGCCGCGATCTGTTCGTGCAGCGGGGTCCGCGCCCGCCGTACCACGGCGATCGGGATGGTCAGGGCGGCTCGGTGGCGCATGTGTCGATCGACCGACTCGAGGGTTGTACCGGGGTTGTTACCGTGCTGTCGTCGGTTGTACGCCTCTCGGGCGGGAGAGGAGGCGGGCCGTGGTGCCCTCCGCCGTGCCGGACGTGCGCGTGCTCGGGCCGGTCGAGGTGATCGGCCCGACCGGAGCGGCGCAGCTCGTCGGGGTGCGGCAGCGTGCCGTGGTGGGGCTGCTCGCGCTGCGGGTCGGTACCGTGGTGCACCGCTGGCGGCTCGTCGACGCGCTGTGGGGCGACGCACCGCCGCGTACCGCCGTCAAGTCGTTGCATAGCTACGTCGCGCGGGTCCGGCAGGCGCTCGAGGCGTGCGGCCTGCCGGACGTCGTGGTGACCCGGGAGTCGGGGTACGCGCTCATGCTGCCGGCCGATGCCGTCGACGCCTGGCGGTTCGAGGACCTGGCCCGGCTCGGCGCGGCCGAGCTGACCACCGCCGCGGCCAGGGCAGCCGACCACCTGCGCGAAGGGCTGGCGCTGTGGCGGTCCGAGGTCGCTCTGGCGGATGCCGAGCCGACCGGCTGGGGTGCCGCCGAGGTGGAGCGGCTGACCGAGGTGCGGCTGACCGCGGTCGAGGATCTGTGGACGGCCGAGCTTCGGCTGGGCCGGCACGCGGCGGCCGTCGGCGAGCTGGAGCGCCTGCTGGTGGCACATCCGCTTCGCGAGCGCATGGTCGGGCTGTTGATGCTGGCCCGGTACCGCTGCGGTCAGCAGGCCGAGGCGCTCGATGCGTACCAGCGCTTGCGTGCCCGGCTCGCGGAGGAGCTGGGCGTCGACCCCGGCCCCGAGCTGGCGGCGCTGCACACCCGGATCCTGCGCCGGGAGCCGGACCTGGACCCGTCCGAGCCGATGGCCCGAGCGACCACGGCGATGCCGGTACCGGCACAGCTACCGGCCCGCGTCGGCCACTTCGCCGGCCGGAGCCGGGAACTGGCCACATTGGACAGATTGTTGGCCACCGGGCCGGACGCGGGCATCGCGGTCATCTCCGGGCCGGCCGGCGTGGGCAAGACCGCGCTGGCCCTGCAGTGGGCGCACGCCGTCGCCGACCGGTTCCCCGACGGCCAACTGTTCCTCGACCTGCGGGGCCACGACGCGCAGGCGGCGCTGGTACCGGCCGAGGCGCTCGCCCACCTCCTACGCAGCCTGGGCGTGCCCGGCGACCGCATCCCGGCGGACCCGGCGGAGTGCGCCGGCCTGTACCGGTCCCTGATGAGCGGCAAGCGCATCCTCGTCGTACTCGACAACGCACCCGCGGCCGACGGCATCGTGCCCCTCATCCCGGCCAGCCCGTCGAATCTGGTCGTAGTGACCGGCCGGAACAGCATGACCGCACTGGCCACGCGGCACGCGGTACTCCCGATAGTGCTGGACGTGCTCACCGACGGCGAGGCGGTCGACCTGCTGGCAAACGTCCTCGGTCGGGATCCGGTGGCCGACGATCCGGACGCGGCGGCGGAGGTGGCCCGGTTGTGCGGCGGGCTGCCGCTCGCGTTGCGGATCGCGGCGGCCAAGCTCGTCGGCCACCCGGAGCGGCGGATCCGGGACGTCGTCACCGAGCTGGCCGGCGCGAACCGGCTCGACGTGCTGGCGGTGGACGGGGACTCGCGCAGCGTACGGACCGTGCTCGCCAGCGCGTACCAAGCGTTGAGCCGGCCGGCGGCGCGCGTCTTCCGGCTGCTCGGGCTGCATCCCGGGCCGACCTTCAGCGGGCCGGTGGCCGCCGCACTCACCGGCATCCCGGTGTCCGCGGCCACGGCGGCGGTCACCGAGCTGGCCGCGGTGCACCTGGCGATCCCGGCGGCGCGCGACCGGTACCGGTGCCACGACCTCGTCCGGTTGTTCGCCCGGCAGTGCGCGGAACTGGACGAGTCGCCGACGCACCGGACGGACGCGAGCGCGCTGCTGGTCGACTGGTATCTGGCCGCGGTCGGCGCGGCATGCCAGGTGATCGAGCCGGGCCGGGACCGGGTCACGGTACCGCCGCCGCGGTCGCCTGAGCTGCTGCCGTTCGCCGCCGAGCACCACGCCGCCCTCGACTTCCTCGACGGGGAGCGGGACAACCTCCTGCCGATCGTCCGGTACGCCGCGGACCACGGCCACGAGACGGTCGCGTGGCAGCTGACGTACCTGCTGACGGGTTTCTACGACTCGCGCGGTCACTGGCGCGAGCGGGTCGAGATGTGCCGCATCGCGGTCGGCGCCGCGGACCGGCTCGGTGACCCGGCCGCCCGGGGCCTCATGCACAGCGCGCTCGGCGTGGCTCGCATCATGACCCGCGAGTTCCAAGCCGCACTCGGGAGCCTGTCCGAGGCGCTGTCGCTGATGCGGGCGTGTGGTGACCAGCGGGGCGAGGGTCACGTTCTCAACAACATGGCGGCCGCGTACAGCCGGCTGCGCCGCTTCGACGACGCGGTAGACGCGTTCCGGCAGGCCCTCGCGCTGCACACGGCCAGCGGCCACCGGCTGGGGGTGGCGCTGGCGTTGAACAACACCGGTCACACGTACGTGCGCATGGGCCGGCCGGAGGGCGGCATCGGCGACCTGACGGCGGCGCTGGAGATCAGCCGGGAGATCGCCAACCCGAGGCTCGAGGCGGCGGTCCTGCACAGCCTCGGCGAGGCGGCCCTGCTCCGCGGCGAGGCCGCCGAGGCGCTCGACCACCTCGGCCGGGCGCTCGAGGTCCACCGGCTCATCGGCGACCGGCAGTACGAGGCCGAGACCCTCGACGGTCTCGGTCTCGCGTACCTGCGCCAGGGCAAGCTGGCTGAGGCGTTCGACCACCTGTTTCGGGCACTGGCCCTCGCCCGCGACATCGCCGACCCGCACCAGGAGGCGATCGTCCAGGCCAACCTCGGCCAGGCCTACCTCGAGGAGGGCAGCCTCGAGGTCGCGGCCGAGCACCTCGGACTCGCGCTGACGCTCCGGGCCCGGGTGCCCGATCCACACGAGGAAGCCAAAGTCCACTGTGTACTCGCCGAGCTCGAGCGGCGGGCCGGCGCGGAACGCCGCGCCGGCCGGCCGAACCCGGTGCCCTAAGGCGCTCCATTGTGGATGGTCACGCTGGCCCGGTCGCCCACGATCACGCCGTAGGACGGATCGGTGATGACCAGGTCGAACCACTCGTCGTCCTCGTCGAGCTTGTCCGGCACGATGCTCAGCGGTATCCGGGCTGAGGTGTCTCCGGCCGGGATCAGCACGACCAAGCCGGCGATCTCGGCGTAGTCCTCCGGCGCCGTTGCCGTGCCATCCTCGGTGTGGACCTTGACCGTCAGATTCACCGGCGCGGGCCTCGACAGCAGGATGGTGCCGAAGCAGTCCGGCTGCTTGACCAGCTCCCAGCAGACCGTACCGTCCGCGACGATGATCTTGGTTTCCTCGTCGTCATCGGCGGCGGCAGACGGCTGGACCCCCAACAGGACGGCCGGTAGCAGGGCACAGGTGGCGGCAACGAGCCGCCCCAGTTGTCGGTTCATGGCCGCATCCTCGAGGCCCCCGGTTGTACCGCGGTTGTGGAGGCCGGAAAGTCTCCTGAACTGTCTGCTTTCCGGCCCTGACCCCGCCGGCCCGTTGCCGCCCACGATGGTGGCCGGTCAACGAGAGGGGGACCCATGTTGCGTGGACTACGCCGGCTCGCCGTCCTGGCCGCCGGCCTGGTCGTCGGGGCATCCGCGGCACTGGCCTGGGCCGGTCCGACGATGGCGGCCGTCGCTGACGTGTGGGCGTTCGCCTACCTGGACAACCCGAGCCCGCCACCGGGCTGGATCATGGATACCGCCCGGCAGTCGGGCACGTTCAAGACGCTGTGTCCCAACGACTGGATCACGGCCACGAGCGTGGCTACGGGCGTCTACCGGGTCAGCATCCCGTGCAGCGCCACCGCGGGCGGCGTCGTGCACGTGACGGCCGTGGACGGTACTGCCAGCTGTTCGACGTGTGGACAGTCGTCGGCCCGGACGTCCTCGCCCAGATCGTGTGCTTCGCCCCGGGCGGTGCGCCGGCCAACAGCTCCTTCTTCGCCACCTACTCCGCGAGCGTCTAGGAGAGCCGCCATGTCCTTCCGTGCCCCGTGGTTGACGATCGACTGGAGCTCGGTTGACCCTTGCGTGTCGATGTTGTTACCGTCGTGGGGTCCAGGTCGAGAGGCGCTGCGACGGATTCGATCCGCCACGCTCGATCTGTGATCCCTTTTCCCAAAGGGCGCCTCCGGTTAGAGGGGGTGCCCTTTTCCATGAAGTTCGCTGTCGCTGACCTGTCCCTGGCCGAGTTCGGACGGCATCAGATCCGGCTGGCCGAACACGAGATGCCGGGCCTGATGGCGCTGCGCGACCGGTTCGCCGCCGCGCAGCCGCTGCGCGGCGCCCGCATCGCCGGGTCGCTGCACATGACCGTGCAGACCGCGGTGCTCATCGAGACGCTGACCGCGCTGGGCGCGCAGGTTCGCTGGGCGTCGTGCAACATCTTCTCCACCCAGGACGAGGCCGCCGCCGCGGTCGTCGTGGGACCGCAAGGTGCGCCGGAACAGCCGGCCGGGGTACCGGTGTTCGCCTGGAAGGGCGAGACGCTGGCGGAGTACTGGTGGTGCACGCGCCAACTGTTCGACTTCGGTGACGGCCTCGGCCCGAATCTGTTGGTCGACGACGGCGGCGACGCGACACTGTTGGTACACAAGGGCGTCGAGTACGAGGCGGCCGGAGCGGTACCTGCCCCGGGCGAGCACGACCACCCCGAGCATCGGCTGATCCTCGAGACGCTGGCGGCCAGCCTGGCCGAGGACGGCCGGCGGTTCATCCGGATCGCGCGGGACATCCGCGGGGTCAGCGAGGAGACCACGAACGGCGTCGCCCGGCTGTACAAGCTCGCCCGGGAGGGGCGACTGCTGTTCCCGGCCATCAACGTCAACGACTCGGTCACCAAGTCGAAGTTCGACAACAGGTACGGCATCCGGCACTCACTCGTCGACGGGCTCAACCGCGCGACCGACGTGATGCTCGGCGGCAAGCTCGCGGTCGTGTGCGGGTACGGCGACGTCGGCAAGGGCGCCGTCCAGTCCCTGGCGGGCCAGGGCGCGCGCGTCGTCGTCACCGAGGTCGATCCGATCTGCGCGCTGCAGGCGGCGATGGACGGCCGGCAGGTCGTCCGGCTCGACGACGTGGTCGAGCAGGCGGACATCTTCGTGACTGCCACCGGCGGTGCCGACATCATCATGGCCGCGGACATGGCTCGCATGAAGCACAACGCGATCGTCGGCAACGTCGGTCACTTCGACACCGAGGTCGACATGGCCGGCCTCGCCCAGGTACCGGGCATCGAGCGGATCGAGGTGAAGCCGCAGGTGCACGAGTGGCGCTTCCCGGACGGCCACTCGGTCATCGTGCTTTCCGAGGGTCGGCTGCTCAACCTGGGCAACGCGACCGGCCACCCGAGCTTCGTCATGTCGACGTCGTTCTGCAACCAGGTCCTGGCGCAGATCGAGCTGTTCACCAAGCACGGCGAGTACGCCAACCAGGTTCACCTGTTGCCCAAGCAGCTCGACGAGGAGGTGGCCCGGCTGCACCTCGACGCGCTCGGCGTCCGCCTGACGACGCTGACGAAGAAGCAGGCGGAGTACCTCGGCGTCGACGTGAACGGTCCGTACAAAGTGGACCATTACCGGTACTGATGAACGGAGAGATTGTCTGGCTGGGCCGGTACCCGGTCAAGTCGATGCTGGGTGAGGATCTCGCGGAGGCGGTGCTCGACGAGTCGGGCATCGTCGGTGACCGGCGGTGTGCCCTGGTCGACCGCGAGACCGGCCTGGTGGCGAGCGCGAAGTACCCGTGGAAGTGGCGTCCGCTGCTGACGATGGCCGCTCGGTGCGGGCCGGACGGTGTCGTGGTGACGCTCCCCGACGGCACGGCGGTGGCGGAGGACGATCCATCGTTCGACGAGGTGCTGTCTCGGGCGCTGGGACGGCCGGTCCATCTGGCGCACAGCCGGAAGCCGGACGCGCAACTCGAACGGCTCGCTACCGAGCTCGACGAGTCCCCCGGCGAGCTGACCCGGGGCACGTTGGCGGAGGCCACGCCGGGAGACACGTTCGTGGACTACGGCCCGCTGCACGTGCTCACGACCGCGACCCTGGACGCGCTGTCCCGCGAGCATCCACATCGGACAGTGGCGGCGGCTCGGTTCCGGCCCAACGTCATTGTGCGGATGACCGACGAGGAGCCGTTCGTCGAGAACGGCTGGCCGGACCGCGTGCTGTCGGTTGGCTCAGAGGCCATCCTGCGCGTGGTCAAGCAGACCGCGCGATGCGTGGTGCCGACGCTCGCCCAGGGCCGGGAACTGGCCGACGACCCGGACGTGCTCCGGACGGCGGCGCGGCTGAACCGCGTCGACGTTCCCGACCGAGGCATGCGCACCTGTGTCGGTGCGTACGCCTCGGTCGAGCGGGCCGGCCCGTTGCGCGTCGGGGATCTCGTCACGCTGACCTGATTCAAGCGTCGTAGCCCACGATCGCCTTCGGTGTCCCGAGGAGCGTCGTACCGACCTCGAGCGTGTACGTGATGGCGCCTTCGTTGATGTCGATGTGGACGAGCAGCAGCCCGGCGCCACCATGCTCGCCCTTGGCGCCGAGCGCCCAGGTTCCCTGCGGTCGATCCTGATAGGCGTTGTTGACGGCGACGACGACGTCCGGCCGGGCCAGCGCCCTCATCCGCGGCGTGTTGCCGGTCGCCCATGCGCGGACGAACTCACGGGCGTACAGTTCGCCGGTGGCCGGATAGGTGGTGAGGCTCACCGTCAGCGCCACCACGGCGTGCGGCTTGCCGAGGTACTGGTTGGTCACCCGGAGGGTCACCGAATCACCGACCCCGTTCCGCAACGTGCAGTAGTTGGAGCCGGCGACGCCATCGCAGCGGTAGTGGATCCAGTCCGTTGCGAGCTTTCCCGGAATCTCGATGAACTGTTCATCCACCTCGGCCGTTGTCAGGTCGCCGAGCCGGGACAGGTCGCCCGCGCTCCAGGCGGCGACGGTGGCTTCGGCGTACGCCCGCGCGGTGGTCGGATAGGTGGCCGCCGGCGGGCTGGCCGGCGGCGGCTGCGGCGGCTGCGCCGACGGGCCGGGAGTGCCGCCGTTCGTCGCCTCGCCGAAGCCGGCCGTCGTGGCCGGTTCGGCGGAACCTGCCTGACCAGCGTGGCCGGCGTGCTTGTCGGCGGCGCAGCCGGACAGCAGGACCAGCGCAGCGGCGATACCGCTCGTGAGCGCCATACGCGCAGACATAACTGCTCCGATCGTTCGCGCCGGCACCGTGCCGGACACAGTCAAGGTTTCTTGGGCTGGATCTGCGCCGACCGGAGGTCCAGGCGCCTAGGCCCAACACAGTTCAGAGCGGCCGGCGGGATCTCGACCAACAGGAACGCCCGTGTCGGAAAGGCGACGACAGTCTCCTGTGGACCGGCAACATTTCCGTGGCGTCTCCCTGGTCCGGCAACGTTTCCGTGGCGTTGACATCGAAGCTCGCGACTCTTACGTTCGACTCCCAACCACCCGAACGTTGTTCGAAATATAGAACAGGTGGTGCACCGTGGCACGTACCCGGTTTCTGGCTGCGATTGCGGTCCTGAGCGTTGTCATGTCCCTCGGAATCGCGCCCGCGTCGGGTGCGTACACCCCCGGCATACCGGCGGCGGTGGACCCGGGGACGCCGAACTTCGGTGGATCGGGCACCCCGATCCCGAACCCGCCGGCGTCCTACGACCCGACGAGGAACATGTTGCAGGCCATCTTCGACGCGGACGTCGCGGCCGGCGGTACGTCGTACTGGTTCGACCGGATCCTCGCCCGACCGTTCCTGAGCGGGGACTCGACCTCGCTGTACACCCGCGGGCGCGGGCTCTACATGTACACGCATTCGCCCGGCACCCTCGGCTTCGCCGGTGGGTACGCCTACCGCGAGCGGCCGACCGGAGCGTCGCAGAACCTGCACACCATCACGATCTCCGGGGCCACGCTCGCCGAGACGACGTCCCAGCGGACCCAGTTCCCGAGCTACTTCCAGTCGGTGTTCACCGCTACCGGGCTGAGCGTCACGCAGCGGAAGTTCATCACGAACAACAACGTCGCGGTCACCGTGCTCGTCATCACGAACACGAGCGGCTCGTCGACGACCCGGACGCTGACCGCCAGTTCCCCGATCGCCACTACCGCGTCCGGTAGCGAGCTGACCGGTACCGTCACCGCCCGGTACGGCCTGACGACATTGTTCCCGCGGTTCAGCGGCGACAGCTTCACGGTCAGCGGAACGAACCTGGTGCGTACCGTCACGCTCGGCGCGGGCGCCTCCATCACGCTCAAGGTGCAGGAGGGCGTCCTTACCAACGAGTTGCCCGAGTCCACTACGGACTACAACCGGTTCCGGGCGCTCGACGCGAACACCGCGTGGCTGACGCAGATGCGCGAGTACAACCAGTTCTGGGTGAACAACGTCTCGTACGTCGACCTGCCCAACAAGAACGTGCAGAAGATGTCCTACTACCGCACGTGGGAGAACCGGTTCAACTCGTTCGACGGCAACATCCCCGGCAACGACTACCAGTTCCCGGTCGACCTCGAGGGTGCGCTCGGCTACAACAACCAGATCTCGCTGACCGTGCCGATGCGCATGCAGGACCTCAAGTTCTGGCGCGATCCGCTGTACCCGTACGGCTCCTGGCTCTCGCAGGGCGAGGAGTCCGGGTGCCAGGGGTTCAAGGACAACCCGGGCAACACGGCGAACTGGAACAACCCGTTCGAGCAGTGGACCGCGCAGGAGGCGTGGAAGAGCTACCTGGTGCACGGCGGCCCACCGTCCATTGTGGCCAATCTCGCGAAGTACGCCGAGTGTGACGTCAAGGGGACGCTGGCGCGGTTCGACACCAACCGCAACAACCTCGTCGAGTACTCCGGCGGCACGCTGGTCGGCAACGACGCGGACGCGGTGGCGTTCGCGTTCTTCGGAGCCCGGCCGCAGGACCGCACCGAGAGCTCGTTCTGGTACTCCGGCGCGCAGGCCGCCGCGGCCGAGTACAGCCTGCTCGGCAACACGGCCAAGGCCAACGAGATGACGACGATCGCGAACAACATCCGGACCGCGGTACTCAACAACCTCTGGGCCGACGGACCGGTGGGCGGGGGCTCGGGTGGCGCCACAGGTCCGCGGGTCGCCGGCCGTATCGGCAACGCGCTGCGGCTGTCGGGCAGCAACGAGTACGTCAGTCTGCCGAACGGAATCGTCAGCGGGCTCAACAACTTCACCATCGCGACGTGGGTCAACCCGGCGGCCAACACCACCTGGTCTCGGGTGTTCGACTTCGGCACCGGTACGACGGCGAACATGTTCCTCACGGTCAGCGCGGGCTCCGCGCCGCGGTTCGCCATCACCACCAGCGGCGCGGGCGGCGAGCAGCGGCTGTCCGGTACCTCGCTGCTGCCGCTGAACGCGTGGTCCCACGTTGCCGTGACCCTGTCCGGCAACACCGGCACGCTCTACGTCAACGGCAACGCGGTAGCGACGAACACCGGGATGACGGTCCACCCGACCGCCCTCGGTACCACGACGCAGAACTGGATCGGGCGCTCGGAGTATTCGTCCGACCCGTTCCTGAATGCCACTGTGGACGATTTCCAGATCTACAACAGCGCGCTGAGCCAGGCGCAGGTACAGGCGCTCGCCGGTGGGCAGCAGGGCGCCGGCAACGTCGCGTCGTACCGGTTCGACGAGGCCAGCGGAGCGACCGCGATCGACTCGTCGGGCAACGGTCGCAATGGAACCATCAACTCGCCGGGCAGTGGTCCGAACTCCTGCCCGGGCAAGGTGTTCCTG
>Ga0209382_10010597_pt1 | contig 11472 bp, 6 predicted proteins | sample SoiMetdeltSBSDD5_FD_187599 | JGI IMG/M metagenome (GOLD analysis project Ga0209382, IMG submission 187599) | Bulk soil microbial communities from a Populus tree surrounding site in Tennessee, USA - Soil MetaG P. deltoides SBSDD5 (SPAdes) (version 2) | ecosystem: Environmental > Terrestrial >...
GACCACGCGGCCGAACCCCACCGGGACCGGCTTCATCCGCGATGCGTTTCCCAACAACCGGATTCCGCAGGATCGCTTCAGCACGGTGGCGAAGCAGTACGTCGCGCTGGCGCGAGCGGCGCTGGTGCCGAATCGTCCGGGGCTGACGCCGGGCACGTTCGCGTACGTGAACAACAACTACGTATCCGAGGGCCGGAGCACCGACGAAACGACGCACAAGTACAGCCTCAAGATCGATCACACACTCGGCAGCCGCAACCGCGTCGCCTACGTCTTCAATCGCACCAACAACACACTCCTCCCCGGGCCCAACGGTGCGACCGGTCTGCCGACGCCGTTCAGCGAGTTCCAGCAGACTACCTTCGACGGCGATCTCCACCGCGCCAGCTGGGACTGGATCGGCGGAAAGATCGTCAATCACCTGTCGGTGGGGTTCAACACCTTCAACAAGAACGCCTTTTCGCCCAACGTCGATCAGGGCTGGCGCGATCGCGTGTGCATTCCGAACGCGGTCGACTGCGACCAGAACCTGGGAATCATCTCGTTCTCGGAGCTCAGCACGTGGGGCACCTCGTCGTACAACGGCACCGAGCAGCCGCGCTTCGCGATCAAGGACGATGTGACGTGGCTGAGCGGGTCGCACACGATCAAAGGCGGGTTCACGTTCGATCGCCAGCAGGCCAACGGCTTTGGCCAGCAGGACTACGGCGGCCGCGCCGGGTTCAGTTTCCGGCAAACGGGTCTGCCCGGCGTGACGCAGTTCACCTCCGGCAGCTCGTTCGCATCGTTCCTGCTCGGCTACGCCGACTCGGGCCGGACCGAGACGATCCGCTACCTGCAGCAGATCTATCCGTACTACGGGTTCTACGCGCAGGACGATTGGCGCGTCAACGCCCGGCTGGTGATCAACTACGGCGTCCGCTATGAGTACACGCGGCCGCCGCGCGCCGGCGGCGATCAATACTCGGATTTCTCACCGACCGAGCCAAACCCGACGGCGAACAACTATCCCGGCGCGCTGGTATTCGCCGGTGACGGCAGCGGCCGGACCGGCACGCGCAGCCTGATACCCGGCTACTACGGCGCGTGGGCGCCCCGCGTCAGTTTTGCGTACACGCCGGCCGAGAAGACGATCGTCCGCGGCGGCGTCGGTCGATCGTTCGGCCGCGTGACGGTGATTCAGAGCAGCAGTCACTTCGCCGGCTTCATCGGGCAGTACCCGTTCTCGAACACCGATTCCGGCGTCACCGCCACGTTCCTGCTCGATCAGGGACTGCCGGCGTATCCACTGCCGCCGCGCATCGATCCGTCGTTCTCCAACAACACCAACGTCGACTGGTGGAACGGCAAGGAAGCCATGCATCCGGCGACCTACGACACCTGGACGATCTCGGCCGAGCGCGAAGTGCGCCAAGGCATGACGATCGAGCTCAACTACAACGGCTCGCGGGGCACGCACCTGCAAGCCAACCTGCTCAACCCGAATCAAGTGCCGCTGTCGGTGGTCAACGACCTGATCGCGCGCCTCGGCGTCTCGCAGGCCGTCGCCCTCCTGAACTCGCAGATCACGTCGGCGGCGGCGGTGGCGGCCGGGATCACGCCGCCCTATCCGAACTTCACCAATGCGAGCATCCAAACGAATCGCAGCGTCGCCCAAGCGCTGCGTCCGTTCCCGCAGTACCAGACCATCAACCTGACCGCGAGCGGCGGCGACAAGACCGGTCGCTCGATGTATCACGCCGGCATCGTCAAGCTGACGCAGCGCACGCACAACGGCCTGACGTTCCAGGGCAGCTACGTGTTCTCCAAACTGATGACCGACGCCGACAGCTTCGCTGGCAGCGCCGGAGCGATGGACGCCGCGCAGCCCGAGCTCGAGTACTCGATTGGCGCCCTCGACCAGACGCACATCGTCAAATTGAGCACCGTGTATGAACTGCCCTTCGGTCCCGGCCGCCGCTGGCTGACGAGCGGCGTCGCGAGCACGGTGCTGGGCGGATGGCGGATCGCGGCGGTGCAGAACTACAGCAGCGGAACGCCGATCGGCGTCACGACCAACGCGCCGCTGCCGATCTTCAACGGCACCAATCGTCCCAATATGACCGGCCAGCCATGGCGGGCTCCGATCGCCGGAGACGAGTTCGATCCGCTCGTCGACAGCTTCCTGAATCGTGCGGCGTTTGCACAGCCAGTCGGCACCCTGGGGAACGCGCCGCGCCGGAATGGCGACGTCCGCCGGTTCTGGAACAAGGGCGAGAACATCAGCATCGCCAAGACCGTGACCCTTTCGAACCAGCTGCGCCTCGACATTCGCGCCGAGGTGTTCAATCTCTTCAATCGCGTGATCTGGGGTGCGCCGGACACGAACTTCAACAACGCTACGTTCGGGGTGATCGACAGCCAGGGGAACTCGCCGCGGCAGATGCAGTTTGGCGTGAAGGTCTACTGGTAGGATCGGCTCGAGTCGAGCTCCCTCCGGAGCCAGGTCCGGGCGAAGCGCCAGTCGCGCGCGACCGTGTCGGCGGAGACGTCCAGCACTTCGGCCGTCTCCTCCACCGTCAGACCAGCGAAGAAGCGCAGCTCGATCACCTGGACCTTCCGCGGATCGATGGCCGTCAGTTTCGTCAGGGCCTCGTCCAGCGCCACGACATCGACGATCGACGGTCCGTCGGCGGCGACGTCTCCGCTCAACGGGACGTGCAGCGAATCGCCACCTCGCTTATCCGCCTGTTGTTCACGCACCAGGTCGACGAGCGCGTGGCGCATCGTGCGGCTGGCAACGGCAAGGAAGTGCCGCCGATCCTGCCAGTCGACCTGGTCAGCCTTGGCCAGCCGCAGGAACGTCTCGTGGACGAGCGCCGTGGTTTGCAGCAGGTCCCCGGCCCATTGACGCCGCATGTACTGCGCCGCTTGCTGGCGAAGCTCGCGATACAGGATCGAGGACACCTGGCGGTACGCGTCTTCGTCGCCCGCATGCCAGGCTCGGAGGAGGACGGTGACCTCGCCGCGATCCGAGCTCAAACCTTGCCTCGCATCCCGATTCTAGTACTCCATCGCAGTTTCCGATTCATGCAGTAGGGCCGATGTGGCTCGACTGACCGGTGACGCTGGAAAGGTGACGATTCATGTCCGTCCAGACCTGCGCGAAGCGCGTGTCCGTCGTGGTCGCAGCGGCGATGCTGACCTCATCGTCCGCTGTGGCGCAAGAGGTTCGTCTCGCCAACCTGCTGCCGGACCTCATTCTGCGCGATATCGTCCTCGAGAGCGCCCCGGTGCCGGCCGGCGTGGCCGGCATACCGGAAGGCTTCACGCATCTCGCGCACTTCAGCCCGATCGAAGCCAACGAGCTCAACAACCCCGTCGTCGGGATCGTGCAGAGTTTCAACACCCAGGTGGCGACGCAGTTTTCGACCTTTCCTCTCGGGTCGTCCACGGGCGGCTTGACCTACGTCTTCGATGAATCCCTGGGCACCTTTCGCCGCGGCAGTGCCAGCTTCGGGCCGTCGTTCGCCGAGCGTGCGCTCACCATCGGCCGCCGGAAACTCAACGCCGGCGCCACGTATCAGCGCACGTCGTACGACACGTTCGAGGGGCGTCACCTCGATGATGGTTCGATCAAGTTCTACCTGCGCCATCAGGATTGTTGCAACGTCTCGCTCACGAATCAGGCCCCCGGGTTCGTCCTCACCACGCAGCCAAACGGCACGCGGTTGAACCCGCCGTTCGAGGGCGATCTCATCGAAGCGACGCTGTCGATGGACGCCACCACCTCGACGACGGCGCTGTTTGCGAATTATGGCGCAACCGACCGCCTGGATATCGGCCTGGTCGTTCCGTTCGTCGATGTGACGGTGGATGCCACCGTGCGGGCGCGCGTGCTGCGAACGGTGACGGCAATCGCGCCCACCGTGCATGCCTTCGACGTCACGAACCCCAATGCCGAGCGCATCGTCCGACGCGCCGGCCAGGCGTCCGGGCTCGGGGACATCGTGCTTCGAAGCAAGTATCACTTTCTGCGGGTGACGGGCGGCGGGCTGGCGGCCGCCGTCGACGTACGGCTGCCGACCGGCGACGAGGACGACCTGCTGGGCGCCGGCGGCGTTCAGGCGAAGTTCGTTCTGATCGCGTCGAGCGAACGCGGCCGCTTCGGCCAGCACGTGAACGTCGGCTATACCGCCGCCCAGGGGACGTCGCCGGGTTCGCTCGCCGGCCTGGCGTCGGCAGCGCTCCCCGACGAGATCAACTATTCGGGAGGTACGGAGTTCGTCGCCTCGCCGAGACTGACGTTGATCGGCGATGTCGTGGGCCGCACGCTGCGGGGCGCCGGACGCCTCGCGCTGGTCAGCAAACCATTCGAATACACCATGCCGACGGGGTCCGGCCCCGGGTGCGGAGGGCTGCCCACCGGGGTCTGCACGACGATTTCGCTCGACGAGTTCAATCCTCGTGAAGGCAACCTCACGCTTCTGCTCGGGACGGCAGGATTGAAGTTCAATCCGCGAGGCAACTGGCTCATCTCCGGTAGCCTGCTGTTCCCACTGAGCGACGCCGGCCTGCGCAGCTCCCGTACGATCGTGGTTGGCGTCGATTACGCGTTTTGAGGATAGAATCGGCGCTTCCTCCTCACGTCCGCCGGGGCGGAGAATCGCGTGGCCGCCGCTAATCGCTGGGAACACGTCGAGCGCCTCTACCACGACGCCCTCGCTCGCGACGCCGGCGAGCGCGCCCAATTCGTGCGCGAAGCATGCGCAGGGGACGAGGCGCTTCGGCGTGAGGTCGAGTCGCTGCTTGCCTACGACCGCGGCGCCGAGCAGTTCCTGTCGACACCGGCGCTCGACGCGGTGCGTCCGCTGTTCAATTCGTCCCCGCGCGTCCGTCCCGGCCAGCGGTTGGGGCCCTACGAGATCACCTCGCTCCTCGGCACCGGCGGGATGGGGGACGTCTATCGCGCGCGCGACACCAAGCTCGAACGGGATGTCGCGATCAAAATCCTTCCGAGCCTCTTCGCCGGCGACTCGAGCCGCCGCACGCGCTTCGAGCGCGAGGCGCGGCTGCTGGCGGCGCTGAATCACCCGAACATCGGCGCGATTTACGGCTTCGAGGATCGCGACGGCATTCACGCGCTCATCCTCGAGCTCGTGGAAGGCGGGACGTTGGCGGAGCGGATTCACCGCGAGCCCCTGCCGCTGCGCGAAGCCCTCGCCATCGCCCGTCAGATCGCCGATGCCCTCCATGCCGCACACTCCAAGGGGATCGTCCATCGCGATCTGAAACCGGCGAACATCGCCATCACCCCGGACGGCGTCGTGAAAGTGCTCGACTTCGGCCTGGCGACGTCAGCCGTCACCGCCTCCGCCACCGATGTGGCCGATGGACCGATCGGCGACAGCCTGGCGCACGGGATTGCCGGCACCGCGGCGTACATGAGCCCCGAGCAGGCCCGCGGCCAGCCCGCGGACTGGCGCGCCGACGTCTGGGCGTTCGGGTGCGTACTCTGGGCGATGGTGGCCGGACGTCCGCCGTTCGGCCGTGACACGATCTCGAGCACGCTTGGCGCGATCCTGCGTCGCGAACCGGACTGGCGTCAGCTGCCGCCGACGACGCCGACGGGCGTCGTGCGATTGCTACAGCGCTGCCTCGACAAGGACCCCGGCCGGCGGCTGGGCAGCATCGCCGGCGCCCGATTCGAGATCGATCGCCTCCTCGCGCTGATTGCCGACGCGGCCGCGGAGGGGCGGCCCGCTGGGCGACGCGGGCGGCGGAGGCTGATGCTGGTGACGGCCACGATCGCGCCCGCCATCGTGCTTGGCGCCGCCTTGTTGGTCATCGGATCGCGATCGACGTCGAAGACCCCAAGCGACGTGACGTTCACGCAAATCACGAACTTCACCGATTCGGCCGTGGCGCCGGCCGTCTCGCCGGATGGCCGGCTGGTGGCGTTCTTTCGCGGGGACCGGCCATTTCTGAGCACGGATCCCGTCTACGTCAAGCGGCTTCCCGACGGCGACGCGAAGGAACTGACCGCCGACGCGCGGCCGAAATATGGGATCGCATTCTCTCCCGACGGTTCGAAGATCGCCTATACCGTCGCGTCGAGTCCTAAGTGGCTGACCTACGCAATCCCGACGCTCGGCGGCGAGCCCACCCTGGTGCTCCCCAACGCCGCCGGACTGACCTGGCTGGATCGTGATCGGCTGCTGTTCTCGGAGGTCAGAACCGGGTTCCACATGGGCATCGTGACGTCGAAACCAGATCGCACCGATCGTCGCGACCTGTACTTCCCGCAGCACGCGAGATCGATGGCCCACTACTCGTACCCGTCTCCCGATCGCCGCTGGGCCCTCGTCGTGGAAATGGATCACCGCCCCGTTTGGGAACCGTGCCGCCTCATTCCTCTCGATGGCAGCTCCCGCGGCCGCTCCGTGGGACCGATCGGTCAATGCTCCTCGGCCGGATGGTCGCCGGACGGCCGATGGATGTATTTCAGCGTCGAGGTCGACCGGCAGTTCCATCTCTGGCGACAACGCTTCGCCGGCGGCGAGCCGGAGCAACTGACGTTCGGCCCGACGCAGGAAGATGGCGTAGCCGTCGCCCCGGACGGATCGATCGTGACATCCGTTGGCATGGAGCACAGCGCCATCTGGATTCACGATGCGCGAGGCGAGCGTCCGCTCTCGTCCGAAGGCAACATCAGCGGGCCGGGAGGCTTCAGCGGTCTCTATTCGCTGCCGCGGTTTTCATCGGACGCGCGGTACCTCACCTATCTCCGGCGCGAGGCGACTGGCTCCGGCGCCGAGTTGTGGCGCACGGACGTCGCGTCAGGTCGGAGCGAGCGGCTGCTGCCGGGAATCGCGATGCAGGAGTACGACCTCGCGCGCGACGAGACCGCGGTCGTCTTCACCGCGCATCCGTCGGGGAAGCCGTCAGAGTTGTGGATAGCGCGCTTGAATCGCGGCGTGCCACGACGCATCTCGTCGACCGGGGAGAACTCACCGTACTTCGGGCCGTCGGGAGAGATCCTGTTCCGCTTCACCGATGGGAAGGCGAACTATCTGGGTCGGATGAACGCGGACGGGTCTGCGCGGAGCAAAGTGGTCGAGTACGCCATCGGCACGCCGCAGACAATCTCACCCGATCGCCGGTGGCTCGTCGCGATTACTCCGCAGCTGGACGGCAATCGCCTGACGGCGTCGATGGCGATTCCGACCGAAGGAGGCCCGCCGCGACAACTCTGTCCCGGAGCCTGCCGTCACGGGTGGTCGCCCGACGGGCACTCGCTCTACGTCGAGATCGAGCCGAAATCGCGACGGAGTACGGGCCGCGCGATCGTGCTCCCCGTCGCGGCCGATACCGGTCTGCCGCACCTGCCCGACGGAGGCATCCGTCCAGGCGTCGATCCACGCACCATTCCGGGCAGCTGGATCGCCGACCGAACGGAAATGGCTCCTGGACTGACGTCCGACACCTACGCCTACGTCAAGGCAAGCGTCCAGCGGAACCTGTTTCGCGTCCGTCCGCCGGCGAGGTAACTGCGGCCGCTACTCGCGCGGATTGTGCGTGGCCGATCTGGTGCTGTCAATGCGCGCGCGATAGGATCAGCTCGACTCGTGCGCCCAGGGAAGGGACCTTCATGAAGACGAGCGTGGTACTGATCCTCGCGTTGATCGCAAGCGTGACCGGCGCCGCCCAGTCGCCACGCCAATGGCGCGACTATGCCGGCGGGCCGGACAGTTCTCGCTTCGTCGCTGCCAGGCACATCTCCAAGCAGAACGTCACCCAGCTGCAGGTCGCGTGGACGTATCCCGACGGCGATACCGACTTCAATCCCCTCGTCGTCCGCGATGTGATCTACACGCGCGCCCGTCCCAACAAACTCGTCGCGATCGACGCGGCGACCGGCGCGATGCGGTGGATATCGCCAGAGATCAGGGGCTTCACCGTGCGCGGCGTGAACTACTGGGAAAGCGCCGACGGCAAGGATCGCCGGCTGCTGCTCACCGCGCAGAACCTGTTGCGCGCCTTCGACGCGACGACTGGTCAGCCGATCGCCGGCTTCGGCAAGGACGGCGTGGTCGACCTGCGCGAGGGCCTCGACCGCGATCCGAAAACCGTCGAGCAGCAGAGCCGACTCCCGGGGAAGATCTTCGATCACCTGATCATCCTCGGTTCGGCGACCAATCAGGAGTACGCGTCGGCTCCGGGAGACATCCGCGCCTTCGACGTGCGCAGCGGGGCGCACGTCTGGTCGTTCCGGACCATTCCGCGCAAGGGGGAGTTCGGTGCCGACACCTGGCCGGAGAACGCGCGCGCTGTCGTCGGCGGCGCCAACGCCTGGGCCGAGATGTCGGTGGACGCCGCGCGGGGCATCGTCTACGTGCCGACCGGCAGCGCGAAGCACAACTTCTTCGGCGGGTATCGCCGCGGCAACAACCTGTTCTCGGACAGCCTGCTGGCGCTCGACGCCCGTACCGGCAAGCGGCTGTGGCACTTTCAGACGGTGCATCACGACATCTGGGATCTCGACAACAACTCCGCGCCGCAGCTGACCACCATCACGCACGAGAGCCGCAAGGTCGACATCGTCGCGATCGCGAGCAAGACCGGCTACCGCTATGTCTTCGATCGGGTCAGCGGCAAGCCAATCTGGCCGATCGAGGAGCGGCCGGTTCCGCAGAATTCGACGGTTCCCGGACAGTACCTGTCGCCCACCCAACCGTTCCCAACGAAGCCGGAGCCGTTCTCACGCCAGTCGTTCACCGTGGCGGATCTCAATCCGTACATGCTCAGCGACGAGCAGCGCGCGCAGTTTCGTGAGCGCATTCTCAAGGCGCGAAACGACGGGCCCTTCACGCCGATTGGGTTCGACGAGGTCGTGCACATGCCGGGCAATCAAGGCGGATCCAACTGGGGCAGCACCGCCAGTAGTCCAGGCGACGGCCGCGTCTACGTCATCGGCTTCAACATTCCGACGATCATTCGCCTGCTCAAACCCGGCGAGACGCGTCCGGCGCGAGCGGGCGGCGTCCGCGAAGCGATCGTCAAGGAAGGCTATCCAACCACTGACGGATTCGGTCTCTTCCCGACCATCGTCAAGCCGCCGTACACGACGATTACTGCCTACGATCTCAACACCGGGGCGATCGCGTGGCAGAAAGGCCTTGGCGACGACCTGCGTCTGCTGGCGCAAGGGATTACCGGAACGGGATCGGCGGCAACGGTGAAAGGCGGGCTCATCGTCACCGGTGCCGGCTTGCTGTTCGCAACGGCCGCCGATCGGAAAGTGCACGTGTACGACACGAGCGACGGCCGCGAGCTCGCGACGCTGCCGCTCGGGGGACCGACCAGCGGCGGCCCATCGATGTACGAGCACGGCGGACGGCAGTACCTGCTCGTCACGGCTTCCCCGCTCCAGCCGGGTGGGGTGCCGACACCTCACAAAGGCCCTACGGGATTGATCGCGTACGCGCTGCCGCGGTGATGGTGGCGCGAGCGTGGAGGTGCGAAACGCGTTACCGCCGATCGCCCATCAATTCGAGGAAGCCGGTCACAATTGCGGTTTCGGCGCAGCCCGGCTTCAGCCGTGACGCCGTCACCTCGTAGCTGACCGGCTCGAACGCCGCGTCGTTGGGAATGTAACCGCTCGATCCGTTGCTGTGCGTCACCATCACGACCTGGCGCGGCGGTGCTTCGCGTTGCAGCCGCTGCGCGATCAGCGTGAACACTTCGCCCGACACGCCCGCCAGCGCGATGTCGTTGATCGTCACCAGGCTGAGCCGAATATTCACGGGTTCGGCATCCGTGAACGAATACTCCGCGCGCGGCGTTTGACCCGGATCGACGCGTCGGCCGGGACACGTGACGACCTTCTGCCCGGCGCGCAGAGATGCGTCGGCGGCGACCTTCGCGGCCGAGGCGGCGCGCACTGCCGCCTCGCCAAGCACCCTGCCCAGCGCATCGACGAGCGTGAAGTCCTCGCCGCTCGCCATCGAGACCGGATTCTGATCGCCGGCGGCGCCACTCGTCCAAACCGCGACCACACCCTCTGGCGTCGGTTTCTCGTCCGGCCGCAACCGCAGGCGCATGCCGGCATCGCTGCGCGGCCGATTGCCGCCCGCATAGTGCCGCTCGACGAATTGCGACGTGGCCCCGGCAATGTCGGCGCTGATCTGGTAGTTCTCCGGTCCCATGACGACGGCGTGCACGGCGTAGTTGATCCAGAGCGCGATCGGACGGCCGGTGAGGTCCTCGAAGCGCAGGACCGTAACGGTCTTGTCCGACGGTCCTTCCTCGTTGAAGCCGAGCCACCAGCCGCGGCCGGCCGCGAACTCGCGGCGATTCACGTTGACGTGCGCCGTCGCCCGGCCGATGCCGAACCGCGCCGGCTGGAGCTGCGCCTTGGCGCGGCGGACCGCCTCGACCGCCGCGCTCTGCACCGTCGTCCTGTAGGCACGCTGCTGCGGGGTCGGCTCCGCTGGGGCCAGCGTCGGCGCGGCGTGATTATGGACCGCGGAGAGCAGCACCTGCTCCGCACGAATGCCGGTGGCTTTCGCGATCTGCTGCGACGTCTCGGCCCAGACCTCATCGGGCACGAACAACGACTCCCACGCCACGAGCGCCACATCGGTCGTGCCGTCGCTGAGCACGATAGCTCGGACGGAGAGAGGATCGTGAATGCCGCGAAACCCTCCCGTGCGGCCGCCGTAGCCGGCCATCGGCAGGGCAGCATCGGGGGCGGGAGTGATGTCGACGCGGGCGGCGCCGACGCGCAGGGGCCCGGCATCGGCAGAGGACGCGATCGTCGAGGCACACACGACGAGGATGGCAACGCATCGTGCGAATCGGGATCTGGTCACTTTGGCGCCTCCAACCGCAGCAGCCGCAGGCGAGGATCCTAGCATCGACATTCGACCGGGCCGCGATGATTCTTCGCGCTGGCTGGTGTCGGCGCGCCGGATTGACCGAGAATATCTCCTGGATGCGTCACCAACACGTCGTCTGCGCGATCGGTCTGATCGTCTGTGCGGCCGTGACTCCGGCGAGCCAGACGGCGGTCCCCGTAGCTCTGTCCCCGGCGCTGCGAGCCCACGTGAAAAGCGAGCGATTTCAAATCGTCACGTCGATCCGGGGGCTGCCGCTCGGAGTGCGCGACGAGCTGCAGACGTTGTTCGGCGGTCAGTCCCTCGACATCGCCGAGCCTGGAGCCGCATTTCAAGCGAGCGAAGCGGCCAGCAAATCGAAGTTGCCGCTGCGCCGATTGATCGCGGCCGGCTGCTCGGCCGATCACTGTCTCGTCTACTACGAGCGCGGCGGCGGCCCGCACACCTGGCTGGTGGCGCTGTTTCAATGGACGCCGGCCGCAACCCGAGTCGAGTGGGGCGGCAATGCGCGGAGTGGACTGGCGACCGTTGACGACGTCCGAGGTGAGGTGTTGGCAGGCGCAGTCAAAGGGCCGGTCAAGGCTTGGTAGTTCGC
>Ga0209382_10010600_pt1 | contig 11470 bp, 10 predicted proteins | sample SoiMetdeltSBSDD5_FD_187599 | JGI IMG/M metagenome (GOLD analysis project Ga0209382, IMG submission 187599) | Bulk soil microbial communities from a Populus tree surrounding site in Tennessee, USA - Soil MetaG P. deltoides SBSDD5 (SPAdes) (version 2) | ecosystem: Environmental > Terrestrial >...
AGATCGGCGATCTGCTCGAGATCAAGGGCGAGCAGGGATTCCGCGTCAACGCCTACCGCTCGGCGGCCCGTCGAATCGAAGGGCTACGCGAGCCGATCGAGCTGATCCACGCCGAGAAGCGGCTGCGCTCGATCCAGGGCGTCGGGCCGGCGCTGGAGCAGAAGATCGGCGAGTTCCTGGACACCGGCAGCCTCGGCTACGTCGAGAAGCTGCGCGCCGAGATGCCGGCCGGCGTCGCCCAGCTCCTGACCGTGCCCGGACTCGGACCGCGGACCGCCCGCCTGATCTACGACCAGCTCGGCGTCGCCAGCCTCGTCGAGCTGGAGGCGGCGGCACGGGCGAACCGCCTGCGCGACGTCGCCGGGCTGGGGGCGCGCACCGAGGAGCGGATCCTGGAGGCGCTGGAGCGGCTGAAGCAGCGCTCCGGACGACACCAGCTCGGACACACCAGCGAGGTCGCCCACGAGCTGGTCGAGCAGCTTCGAGACTGTCCGGCCGTCGTCGATGCCGCCGTGGTCGGCAGCGTCAGGCGGATGGCCGACACGATCGGCGACGTCAACCTGCTGGTGGCGTCGTCGCGGCCGGACGACGTGCGCGCATACGTCCACGGTCTCGGCCACGTCCGCGAAGTCGTCGAGGGCGGCAAACATTGCGCCGAGATCGTCGTGCGGCGCGGCGTCACCGTCGACGTGCGGGTGGTCGACCCTTCGGCCTGGGGCGCGGCGCTGATCTACCACACGGGCTCGGTCGCGCACGTCTCACGGCTCCAGGCGCTCGCCGCCGAGAAGGGCTGGAGCCTGTCCGAACGCGGGCTGCACACCGACGCGCACCTGCCGTTGCTGGCCGGCGCCTCCGAGGACGAGATCTACGACGCCCTCGGCCTCCAGCCCGTCCCGCCGGAGCTGCGCGAGGACTGGGGCGAGATCGAGCTGGCCCGTGATCGTAAGCTGCCCCGCCTGATCGAGCTTTCGGACCTCAAGGGCGACCTCCACGTCCACAGCGACTGGTCGGACGGCGGCGGCACGATTGAGGAGATGGCGCGGGCGGCGATGGCGCTCGGGCACAAGTACATCGCGCTGACCGACCATAGCAAGTCGCTCGGCGTCGCCCGCGGCCTGACCGACGAGCGGGTGCTGGAGCAGCGGCGCGTCCTCGACGCCTTCAACGAGAAGCTGGCGCCGTTCCGGATCCTCCACGGCACCGAGATGGACATCAAGCGGAACGGCGCGCTCGACTACTCGGACGAGATCCTGGCCGTCTTCGATTACGTCTCGGCCTCGATCCACAGCGCGATGAACCAGGATCAGTCGACGATGACGGCCCGGATCCTGAAGGCGCTCGGCAACCCGTGGGTCGTCACGCTCAACCATCCGCATGGCCGGCTGGTCGGCTCGCGCGAGCCGTACGCCGTCGACATGGACGCCGTGATCGCCACGGCGGTCGCGCAAGGGACTGCGCTGGAGATCAACAGCCAGCCGGAGCGGATGGACCTCGACGGACAGAGCGCCCACAAGGCCCGGCAGGCGGGTGCGAAATTCACGATCAGCACAGACGCCCATTCGACACGTCAGCTCAACATGGCCGGCTTCGGGATCGGGACGGCCCGTCGGGCCTGGCTCGGCCCCGACGACGTCCTGAACGCGCTGCCGCTCGACGGCATCCTGGCCCACCTCGCCGAGCGCCGCCGCCGCGCCGAAGGTTAGCTGCCGTTCTCGGACGGCTTCCGCTGCTCCGCGAAGACCTCGTTGCAGGCGGCCAGGGCGTCCCACGAGGTTGGAAAGCCCGCGAGCAGCCCGACCTGGAGGATCGTCTCCACGATTTCGCGCTCCGTGTTGCCGTTCCGGAGCGCGCCGACCAGGTGCACTCGGAGCTGCGTGGCCCGGCCGAGCGCGGTCAGCGTCGCGACGTGGATCAGGCTGCGCGTCTTCAGGTCCGGGGCCGGGGCCGGCAGCGTCCAGCGGTCGCCGTACATGTACTCCACAATCTGGCGCTCAAGCTCCGGCGACAGCTCGCGCCAGCGATCGAGGATCGCGGCCCCCTCCTCCGGCCCCCAGACTTCCAGGATGACGTCGCGCCCGCGCTCGTACCGCACGCTCTCGTCCGCCATGCCGCACCCCATCTCCCGCGCCGAATCGTTTGCCGCCCGCGTCGAGCGTACCGCATAGTCGGTTCGCTGCGCGCATGCGAGCGTCAGTCAGGGGGTGGTGCGGTGACGGTGCCGTGAGACGGTGAGATCGTGGCGCCTGACGGCATCATCATCCGCCCAATCGCCGGGGCGGCCTCGGCGCTGACCAGCGTCGTGGTCGGCGTGATCGCGCCGCGCGAGACCGACTATCCCGTCCACCTCCACTACGGCCTCGAGCAGGTGACGCTCGTGCTTTCAGGCCGGGTCACCGCGCTCCAGCGCGGCCCGACCGACGGCCACCACGTCGAGGTCGAGCTCGGCCCCGGCGAGGCGATCACGACCCCGCCGGCCTCGACCCTTTCGTTCCGCAATACCAGCTCCGAGGACGCCGAAGTCTTGTTCATCTGCGTCCCAGTCTATCCGGCCTCGAACGCCGACACCGAAGTGTTGAGCGGCGGCCACCGCCCGCTGACCGTCCACGAGCTTCGGCGATCGGCCGAGCGGCTCCGCCGTGCCCACGAGTACCTCGGGGCGCAGATCGAGGCGAGAGTTAGCGCGATGCGCTGGCTCGCGCACGCCGACGAGTCGGACGAGCACCGCGGGTAGCTGCTGGTGTGACGGCCTCGATCTCGACTGGCGATACCATGGGCCGGCCGGGCTACGATTCCAGCGACGTGCCCGCGAGATGCTGAGGGGCACGCGGAGGGTTTGATGCCAGACGCGATCGTCATCGGCGGCGGCGTGATCGGCCTGCTCAGCGCGCGCGAGCTGCGCCGGCGGGGCCTCGACGTGACGCTCGTGGAGCGCGACCGGCCGGGCCGGCAGGCCTCGTGGGCCTCGGCCGGCATCCTGTCGACGGCCGACCGGCACGGCGGCGGCGTCGACACCGCCCTCAAGCGGCGCAGCGAGCAGCTCTATCCCGATCTCGTCGCCGACCTGAAGGAAGAGTCGGACATCGATCCGGAGATGACGTACAACGGCCACGTCATCCCGGCGTTCAGCCCCGAGCAGGCCGACGAGTTCCGGGCCCAGGCCCGCACCGATCCCGAGGCCGAGCTGGTCGAGGGGGCGGCGCTGCGCTCGGCCGAGCCATCGCTCGGACCGAACATCGTGGCCGGGCTCCTGCGGCCGGGCGGCCAGATCGACAACCGGCGCCTCTGCCGGGCCCTCGAAGTCGCCGTCCGGCGGGCCGGCGTCACCCTGGTCTACGGCGCCTCGGTCACCGAGATCCTGCGCGAGGGGAACAAGGTCGTCGGCGTCCGCACCCTCGAGGGCGACATCCGCGCGCCGGTCGTCGTCAACGCGGCCGGAAGCTGGTCGCGCCAGATCCCCGGCTGCGAGCCGGCCATCCCGGTCGTGCCGCAGCGCGGCGAGATCCTGGCGCTGGACCAGAGCGCGGTCGGCCTGAAGCGGGTGGTCACGAAAGTCCCGGATCCGTACCTGGTGCCGCGCGCCGACGGCCGCCTGATCGTCGGCGCGACCCGCAAGTACACCGGGTACAACGCGGCGTTCACGGCGGGCGGCGTCCACTGGTTGCTGAGCGAGGCGATCGACATGATCCCGGCCCTCGCCGAAGCTCCCATCGTCGAGATCTGGACCGGCTTTCGGCCGAACTCGCTCGACGGCGTGCCGTCGATTGGGCCGGGCACGGTCGAGGGCCTGTACTTCGCCACCGGCCACGGCCCGAGCGGCATCGCGCCGGCCCCGGCCAGCGCCGAGCTGCTGGCCGACCTCGTGACCGGTGCCGCGCCGAAGGTGCCGACCGAGCCGTTCGATCCGCGCCGCTTCGTCGGCGTTGAGATGCCCGACCCGAGCACCTGGGGCGTCCGTGGCGGCCTCCCGATCTGACGCCCCCATGTCGTCCCAGGCGCAGTGGGCGTGCAATTCCCCTATGCCGTCACGGGCGGGGCGAGTTTGTGAGCGCAGTCGATGACTCTGGAAGTCCCGTGCACGTCAGCGTGAGATCCCTCCTCCGTCGGGATGACAATGGGGCGATGCCGTGTTCTCAGAGTACGAAAGCTGGACGCTGAGGTGAGGGTCACGCATGCCTGAAGACACGCCGCGCGACGTCGTCGTGCTGGCCGGTGGCGTAGGCGCCGCCCGGTTCCTGGAGGGCGTCGTCCAGGTCGTCGACCCGTCGCGCGTCACGGTCGTCGTCAACACCGGCGACGACGCCGAGTTCTACGGCCTGACCGTCTCGCCCGACGTCGACATCGTCCTCTTCACGCTCTCGGGGATCGTCGAGCCGTCGCAGGGCTGGGGCGTCCGCGACGACACCTTCAACGCCCTCGACATGCTGGAGAAGCTCGGCCGCGAGCGTTGGTTCCTCCTCGGCGACCGGGACCTCGCCGTCCACATCCACCGCACTGAACTGCTCCGACAGGGGCTCACACCGTCCCAGGTGACGGACGACCTGCGCCGACGACTCGGGCTGGCGGTCAGGGTCTTGCCGATGAGCGACCAGCCCGTCCGGACCACGATCCGCACGCCGGACGGCTGGCTGCCCTTCCAGGAGTACTTCGTCAAGCGCCGCCAGCAGGACGACGTGCTCGAGATCCGCTGCGACGGCGCCGAGCAAGCCTCGCCGGCGCCGGGCCTCATGGACGCCATCCGCGACGCAAGCGTCGTGCTCATCAGCCCGAGCAACCCGCTGGTCAGCGTCGGCACGATCCTCTCGCTGCCCGGCGTCCGGGACGCCCTCCGCACGACCGACGCGACGATCGTCGGGGTCAGCCCGATCGTCGGCGGGGCCACGATCAAAGGCCCGGCCGACCGGATGATGCGCGGCCTCGGGATGGAGGTCTCGGCGGTCGGCGTGGCGCGGGCGTACGCCGATTTCCTGGACGTGCTGGTGATCGACCAGCAGGACGCTGACCTGGCGGCCGGCGTCGAGGCCGAGGGCGTCAAGGCCATCGTCACCGACACGATCATGCGTGACCTGGACGTCAAGCGCGCGCTGGCCCGCGTGACGCTGGAGCAGGCCGGGCTGCAATGACCCAGTCCGCGCCCGACGGGACCATGCGGCGGATCTGGGCGGCCGTACCCTTCAGGGGGCCGGTCGGCAGCAAGCGTCGGCTGGCCGGATTGCTCGACGCCTCGGAGCGCGAGCGGCTGAGCGTGGCGATGCTCGCCGATGTGCTGGACGTGCTACTTGCGTCGGATCGCATCGAGCGGGTGCTGCTGCTGACCCCGTCGCGCGAGGACGTCGCCACGCCCGAGCACGCGCGCCTGACGATCGTGGAGGAGCGTCGCGAGTCCGATGGGACCGCTGCTGTGAGCGGGCTGAACCCCGCTCTCCTCCACGCCCAGCAGCTTGCCGAGCGCGGCGGCGCCGAGGGCCTGCTGATCGTGCCGGCCGACCTGCCGCTGATCGCACCGTCCGACCTCGATGCGGTCCTCGACGCGAGCGTGACGGTCGACATGGTGATCGTCCCGGACCGCGCGATCGAGGGAACGAATGCGCTGCTGCTCGCGCCGCCGACCGCGCTGGAGCCGAGCTTCGGCGAGGCCAGCCTCTCTCGCCACCTCCAGCTTGCCCACGACGCGCATCTGCGCGTAGCCCTCGTCGAGCGCGCCGGCCTGGCGCTGGATCTCGACACCCCGGCCGACGTCGCTGTGCTGATGGGCGGCCACCACGTCGGTCGTGCCGCGACGCTGCTCCGCGCGCTCAAGATCGAGCGCCGTCTGGGGCCTCCGGAGCCCGCTCAGGCCCGCAGCACCACGATCTGATCGACCGACGGGCGCTCGCGAGCGCGCGGCGGCCGGGCCGGGTAGCCGATCGTCACGATGGCGTGCGGGATCAGCTCGCGCGGCAGTCCGAGCGCATCGCGCACCACGTCCGAACAGAAGACCGGCGCGCACATCCAGCAGCTCGCCAGCCCGTTGGCATGGGCCGCCAGCATCACGTTTTGCAGCGCCGCTCCGAGGCTGTGCGCCGCCATCAACGTTTCGGCTTGCTGGCGCGCTTCATCCGGGTACTCGTCCAGGAGGTCGAGGTACACCGATCCGACGATCACCACCGGCGACGCGGTCAACCGACGGTGTGACTTCTCCAGCTCGACCTCGATCTCGGCCGCGCCGAGCCCGTCGCCGAGCAGGTCGGCTCGCCATTTCGCGCCCATCGCGACCGCCAGGCGCTCTTTCGCATCGGGTCCGGTGAGTACCGCGAGCCGCCACGGCACCGAGTGGTGCGGCGACGGCGCCTGGGCGGCCGCGGTGAGCACGCGCTCCAGCAGCTCCGACGGGACGGGCCGATCCTCGTACGTCCGGATCGAGCGCCGGCCGGCCAGCACCGCGTCGAGCGCATCCGCGAGGTCACGTGCTACGGTCACGACGAGTGTCCGAAAACGTTCCCCCTCCCCCGCGCGCTGGGGAGGGGCCAGGGGGCAGGGGCTTCCTCACAGCGAGTCCTTCGGCTGGAGCGCGACCTTGATCGCGTCCGCCCGGTTCGAGGCGGCGAACGCCATCGCGTCGACGGCGTCGTCGATCGCGAAGCGGTGGGTCAGCAGCGGCGCCAGGTCGAGCGTTCCACCGGCCAGCAGCTCCAGGCAGTCGTCGAAGTCCTCGCCATAGATCCGCGACGCGATCACCGCCACCTCGCGCAGCCGGTGCTCGACGTAATTGAAGCGCAATTCGGCCTCGTGTGGCCCGGCCACCAGCACGATCCAGCCGCCCGCCTCGGAGAGCAGGATCGCGTCGTTCAGCGAATCGCTGCTGCCGATGCAGTCCAGCACCACGTCGTACGGCCCGCCGTGCTCCAGGCCGACCCGCACCACGTCGTCCGTTCGGGCATCGGCCGTGACGGCGCCGAACTGACGGGCAAGCTCCAGCTTCTTGTCCTGGCGCCCGGTCGCGAACACCCGCGAGGCCCCGCGCGCGTACGCCACCTGGATCGCGATCAGGCCGAGGACGCCGGCCCCGAGGATCGCCACCGACGCGCCCTGAAGCGAGCCCGCCAGGTTGTAGGCGTGCGCGACGACCGCGATCGGCTCCGAGAAGAGGCCCTGGTCGGGCGTGACGGACGGCGCCAGCGGTCGGGCGTGATCGTGGCGGACGATCAGCTCCTCGGCCCAGCCACCCGGCTCCTGCTGGCCGTACATCATGAACTGCGTACATCTGCTGTAGTTGCCGCGCTGGCAGTGGCGGCAGCTTCCGCAGCCCCGAATCGGGCGCACGGCGACCAGTTGTCCCGACTGCAACCGATCCACCGCCGACCCGACCTCCAGCACTGAGCCACACACCTCGTGGCCCTTGATGCTCGGGACGTGCGGCGACGGCCAGTCCCCTTTCCAGGTCGCGATGTCCGACCCGCAGATGCCCGACCGCTCGACGCGCAGCCGAACCTCGTCGGCGGCCAGCGCCCGCGACGGCCGATCGACGACTTCGAGCTGGCCGGTGCCGTGGAACAGGACCGCGCGCATGCACCCTCCCCTGGCCGGACGGTGATTCCCGTCCGTGTGCCGAAAGTGTAGCCGCCGCTCGCGGTCCCACGCCGGTACAATCGGCGCGTGGATACCCTCACGGCAGAGATCGAGCGACGCTTCAGCCTGACGCCGCGCCCGGCCCAGCGACGGCTGATCGAGCGGGCGCTGGCCGGCCAATCATCGCTCGGCGTCATGCCGACCGGCTCCGGCAAGAGCCTGACCTACCAGGCTGCCTCGGCGTTGCTGGATGGCACGGTCCTGGTCGTCTCGCCGCTCATCTCGCTGATGCGCGACCAGGTTGAGAAGGTAAGCTCCGTGCTGCGGGTCGCCCGGCTCGACTCGACGCTAGAGCGCGGGGAGGCCGGCGACGTCTTGAAGGCGCTCGCGCGTGGCGCGATCGACCTGCTCTACGTCGCCCCCGAGCGCCTGGCGAACGAGCGGTTCCTGGCGGCGCTCTCCCGCGTCCGCGTGCCGCTGCTGGCGATCGACGAGGCCCACTGCATCAGCGCCTGGGGCCACGACTTCCGGCCGGACTACCTGCGCCTGCCGCTCCTCCGCAGGGACCTCGGCGATCCGCCGGTGCTGGCGCTCACCGCCACGGCCCCACCGGCCGTCCAGGCCGACATCCGGGCCACCCTCGGCGTGCCTGACGACGGCGTGGTCAACACCGGCGCGCGCCGCCCGAACCTTGCCCTCCGCGTCGAGGCCCCGGCCGACCGCGAGCGCCGCCTGATCGAGCTGCTGCGCGAGGATCCGAACGCGCCGACGATCGTCTACGCCCTGCGCCAGGCCGACACGGTGCGCCTGGCGACGTTGATCGACCAGGCCGGCGTCGTCGCGCGGCCGTACCACGCGGGACTCGCGCCGGAGATCCGCGCCGAGACGCAGGACGCCTTCCTCCGCGACGAGATCGCCTGCGTCGTCGCGACCATCGCCTTCGGCATGGGGGTCGACAAGCCGAACGTCCGCCGCGTCTTCCACGCCCACGCGCCGAAGAGCCTGGAGGGGTACGTCCAGGAGGTCGGGAGGGCGGGCCGCGACGGCGCGCCGGCCGAGGGCGTGCTGCTCTACGACGAGTCCGACCTGCCGGCCCTCGCCAACTTCGTCGAGGCGAAGGTGCCAAACGAGGAGCAGGTCCGGGGCGCGCTGAACGCGGCCTTCACCTCGAAGGAGACGCCCGACGTCGTCGCGTTCAACCCGTTCGCGGTCGGCGATCAGTTCGACCTGGACGCCGTCGCCGTGCGGACGCTGTTCGCCCGGTTGGAGCTGCGCGGCATCGTCCGGGCCCTGACCCCTGCCTACGACGCTTACCAGCTCCCGCTCGCGCACGACGTCGAGGCGACCGCGAGCGCCCTCGGCGAGCGCGACGGCGCCGTCTGGCGGGAACTGATGGTCCATGCCCGGCGTGGCCGGGTCTGGCAGACGCTGGAGCTCCGCGAGGCCGCCCGTGCCGCCCGGGTGCCGATCGCGTCGGCCCAGGCGATCGTGCGGCGGGCCGAGGAGGAGGGCGGCGCCGACATGAAAGCCTCCGGCGTGCTGCACCGCTTCCAGGTGCTCCGACGGCCGGACCGTCAGGTCGACACGCCGGCCCTGTTGAAGTCGGTCGACGATGCCGTGGCGGGCGAGCGGCAGCGACTCGCCTCGGTGCGCGGTTACGCCCTGGCGGTGACCTGCCGCCAGGCCCACGCCGTGGCGTACCTGGGGGACGCCGACACCAGCCCGTGCGGCCTCTGCGACATCTGCCGGGGCGAACCGCCGCTGGACGAGGCCGGCCTGCCGCGCCACGACTGGCGCTGCGTCGTCGATCGTCGGGCCGTGCTCCAGATGGCCGCCGAGTTCGGCCCGGACGACGTCGCCATCGCGCGGGCGCTCTGCCAGGTGACGACGACGCGCTCGCGGCCGTACCGCAAGAGCCGCGCGTGGGGCGTCCTCGAGCGCGCGCCCTACGCCGAGGTGCTGGCCCTGGTCCACGACATGCTCGACGGGACGACCACGCGGTAGGCGGCCGGTCAGGCGCCGCCGGACTCGACCGCCAGCTCGAAGTGGACGCAGCGCTCGTCGTACCGCGAGAGCATCTCCTGCGCTTCGGGCGCCACGACCGCCCGCGAGAACTGCTCGCCGGCGAACGCGCGGATCGCGTCCAGCGACTCGAACGTGGTCAGCGCGACGAACTCGATGACGCCGTAGTTGTCGCGGCGCAGCAGCCGCGCGCCGACGAATCCGTCGATCCGCTTCAGGTGGGGCATGACCTGCTCGCGGAAGTGCTGCTCATACTGGTCGGCGGCGGCGTAGTCGGCCCAGGCCCGCCACTGTCTGACGATCATGCGATCTACTCCTATCCGTCACGCAGGACCATACGACACCGGCGCGGTCGCCGGGGTAGGATTGCCCGCGAGCCTGCCTGGAGGACGTTCGATGCGTGCGATGACGGTACGTGGTCCCGTCGAGGCCGACGATCTCGGCGTCGTCTCGCCGCACGAGCACCTGCTGATCGACCTGACGTACCGCTGGGGCGCCCCCGCCGACCCGGCCGTCCGCGCCATCGCAGAATCTCCGCTGACGATGGACCGCCTCGGCCTTGCCCGCCGCAACCTCGGCCTGATCCGCGACAACCTGGTACTGGACGACGAGGCGCTGGCGGCGGACGGCCTCCGCGAGTTCAAGGCGGCCGGCGGTGGTACCGTCGTGGACTGCTCCCAGGACGGGATCGGGCGGGACGTTGCCGCGCTCAAGCGCATCTCCGAGGCCGCCGACGTCCAGGTCGTGGCACCGTGCGGCGCCTACCTCGGCGCCTCGCACCCGGCCTACGTCCGCGAGTCGAGCGTCGGCGACCTTGCCGCTCGGTTCGTCCACGAGCTGACGGCCGGCGTCGGCGAGACCGGCATCCGGGCCGGTTGGATTGGCGAGCTTGGCGTCGGGCAGCCGATGTACGGCACGTTCCTGGACCCGCCGAGCACCGACGTCGACGCGATCTCGCCGGACGAGGAGAAAGTGCTCGAAGCGGCCGGACAGGCCCAGGCCGAGACCGGCGCCCCGATCTCGGTCCACATCTGGAACTGGCGTCCCAACCGGCTCGGGTTGATGGCGCTCGATGCGATCGAGCGCGGCGGCGGCGATCCGACCAGGGTCGCGATCTGCCACCTCGACATCTGCCCGGACCTCGATACCGCCCTCCGAATCGTCGAGCGGGGCGCCTACGCCGAGCTGGACACATTCGGCCTGGAGCTCTACAACGACGCCCAGGGCACTCGCTACCCCCGCGACGAGGAGCGGATCGCGCTGGCCCAGCAGCTCGTCGAGCGCGGCCACCTGCGCCAGATCTTGATCGCGCAGGACGTCTGCACCAAAACGCAGACGACGGCGTTCGGGGGCTGGGGGTACGCCCACATCAGCCGCCACGTCGAGCCGTGGATGCGCCGGGCCGGCCTGTCGGACACGGAGATCAGGACCATGCGCGTCGAGAACCCGGCCCGTCTGCTCGCCTACCTGCCCTGACGCCGTTTCACCGGCTCGCCGCGCGGCCGCCCGTGATGCTTTCGTAATCGGTGCGTCCGTCGCTGGCTGCCCACTAGAATCCGCCACCTCGTCGAACGGAGTGGCATGCGCCCGGATAATCGGTCAGCGGGCCGGTGGCTTGGCGTCGGCGTGCTCGCGGCGGGTCTGGTCGGCTGCGGCCTGATCGGGCCGGGAGCGCCCACGCCCACATCCCCCGAAGTGCCGTCGCCCGCGCCGATCTCATCGCCGACGGCGACCCCGTTCCCGCCGGCTGCCTCACCCTCACCGCCGCTCAGCTCGCCCGCGAGCCCGTCGCCGTCGCCGGCTGCCACGGATGGTCGAACCACGCTCGCCGTGCTCGGCACGGGACGCGACGGCCTGGCCGTACGGCGCGAGCCCGGCGGCGAGCAGATCGGGCTGGTGCCGG
>Ga0209382_10010604_pt1 | contig 11468 bp, 13 predicted proteins | sample SoiMetdeltSBSDD5_FD_187599 | JGI IMG/M metagenome (GOLD analysis project Ga0209382, IMG submission 187599) | Bulk soil microbial communities from a Populus tree surrounding site in Tennessee, USA - Soil MetaG P. deltoides SBSDD5 (SPAdes) (version 2) | ecosystem: Environmental > Terrestrial >...
GACCCCTGCCACCGGGCGAGAACCCACGGTCCGGTCACGACCGCCCGACCGAGAAGATCACGACAAGCCTCCACACCAGACCCGACACCGCCACACCCAACCACCCACGGATGCGTCAGGAGGGCCGATAAAAGTCGCGTCACTTGGTTGCCGTGTCGACGGTCAGGTTGCTTGATCTCCACCAAGCCTCCCCCGTACCCGATCTGGCCAACGACTCCAACACCTCGCTCGACCATCAACAAAGACAGAGGCGCGGCAGCCACACAACTCACGATCAGAGCCTACCAAACATCAATCTATTTGCGAGACATTACACTAGGTTGCGGCGCTCACGATGCGTGGGCGCGCCTGAAGCGGCCGCCATCCGGCGAGCGTCTAGCGGTACCCCTGGCTGTATCCCTGATCCGAGGAACCCTGGTTGGAGTACCCACGGTTTGGGTAGCCGTAGTTCGGTTGCTGCTGCCCGAACTGCGAGTTGTCCCCATAATATCCCTGGTCGTAGTAGCTCTGGTCATACCCGTGATGCTGGTTGCCATACACGTTCGCTTGGGGCTGGCCGTGTACGTTCCCGCGCGGCACCTGGTACCCATATTGCGGGTCTTGATATCCATAGCCGTCGTCGTGGTAGTCCTCGACTTTGGCCGCGGGCCGCTGCGCCTCTGGCCGGCGCCGCTTGCGTGCCCGGCTTATCCCCAGGATGCCCAGAAGCACGAGAAGCAGGCCGAACACACCCACGCTGCCGATCAGCAGATACAACCGGTCGCTGCTGGAGATCAGCGATGACCAGAACGATTTGCCGTCATCGGTCTTTTTCGGTGGCGCGGCCGGGTTGGAGGGCGCCGCGGCGGCGTCCTCGGTGTTCGGCACGTAGCTGAGCACTTCGCGCTTGATTGGGGCGGCCTTGCTGTCCGGGACCGTCCGGAAGTTCTTGCCGTCGGCGCTGTAGCAGATCGACTCGCCGAGCGGCTCGCCGGCCAGCGGCGTGATCTTCGGCTTGCCGGACGTGATCGCCCTGACGATGTCGTTGCTGGTCACCGTGTACTCGAACGCGTCCGCATACGTTCGCAGCACTACCTTGCCTCGATCCGGCGAGATCGCCGCACCCGTGATTACGGTTCGTCCTAACGGAACGTCGACATCAGTGGTGGTCTTGGGGATCGTCACCTCGCCGACCTGCTTCATCGGCACGCCGCTGGGGCTGTTCCCCACCAGCGCCGCGGTCGCCACGAACACGTACGGCTTAGGCAACTTCGTGATGATGATCGGCAACCCGTCCGCGCCTATCAGCAACGCTTCGGCGTCGTACTTCTTCCCGTCGGGATAGGACACCCGGAACGGCCCGATGAGCTTGTCACCCGCCAGCCTCCACAGGGACACGTGGGGGCGCTTCGCGTCATTGTCACCGATGTCCCCGACCCAGATGGCCCCGTTCGCGTCGACCGCCATGTCCTCCAGATCCAGGGATGGCGACGGAAACCCAATGGACGTGCCGACCGTCGCGCAAGTGGCCGGATTGAGCTTGAAGACCTTCCTCTGAGCCGCGTTGAGAGCGCTGTCGTTGACCGCATACAGATTGCCGCCCACCACCACCATCCCGGAGAGCCCGACGGCGTTCTTATCGGAGATCGTGCAGATCGGGGTGCCCTTCTTCGCCGCCGGGGCAGCGGTGCCGCCCGATGGCCGCAGGTGTGGCGTGGGAGCCGCAGACAGGGCGGGCGCCTACCCACGCCAAAAACGCCATTGCCGCTCCCGTGAACCGCACTGGCACAGTCTGACACACCCGTCCCGCAACGGCTTGCCTCACGGGCGCCCTACTGGGCGTTCCACGCGCACCTCGGCAAGCACCCCCTTCTCGCCCTGACCGCTTTACGGATCCGAAACGAGCCCATCGAGGATGGCAGGATAGGTCAGCAACGAGACTTGGCCTCGGGTTCCGCATAAATCTTAGGATTTTGGAGACGCAGCGGGCTGTTGTTGCTGGTACGAGGGTTCTGGTCAGTCCGGGTGAGCGAAATCGCCTAGAGAAACGACTTCGGAAATCCGTCTAGCGCAATATGGGAATGCGGCGCTATGGTCTGGAGACGTGCACGTGAAGACCACGACACGCCGCAACAGCGACGGCAGAATGGTGCGCTACCTGCATCTGGCCCACAACGAGTGGGACGCCACCGCCGGCCGCGCGGTGCCGAAGATCCTCTACAGCTTCGGTCGGGAAGACCGGCTCGACCAGGCGGCGATCCGGCGTCTGGTGGCGGCATTTGCCAAGCTGCTCGATCCCGGCGAGGTGATGGCCGCGACCGCCGTCAATCCGTTACACGACAGGGCTTTCCGATGTGGGGATCATGCCCTCCGTCGTAACCGTCGCCGACAGCTATGACAATGCGATGGCCGAAGCCCTCAACGGCTCCTTCAAAGCAGAGTTGATCGACCGGTGCGGGCCGTGGAAGACCCGTGCCGCATCGGAAATCGCCATCTACGAGTGGATCTCGTGGTACAACCACGACCGGATTCACTCCTCGATCGGTGATCTGCCACCCGAAGAATACGAGATCAGGTACTACGCTCAAGGCAACACACCGGCATCACCCGATGCCAGATAACCCGGCCTCCATCAAACCCGGTACGGCTCAAAGATTGCGCTGCGCGACCCGATGCCAGTCGCCGGCAGCCTGGCGTTGCTGGTAATGCCGTCTGGCTCCCTCGCTGGCTTTGAGCGTTGCGAGCGTCCAGATAGGATAAATAGCGATCAGGCGATTGTTCTTGATCTGCTGGTGGACGATGACACTCTTCCTTCCGCTGATCCGGGTGATAGGCGCCGAGCCGGCATAGGCTTTCAGCTCACGGGCATCGGTGAAGCGGTGGCGGTCGTCGCCGATCTCGGCCAGCACCTTCGCGCCGGTCAGCGTTCCCAGGCCGGGAAATCTGAGCAGAATCTCGGCGTCTGAGTGCTGGCCGAAATGAGCGTTCACCGCCTCGGCCAGTTCGTCGGCGGCCTGGCAGGCGGCGTCGAACTGTCGTAACAATGCCAGCATCCGGATGCCCATAGCCTGTTCCATAACAGGCGGCTGATGCAGCTGCGGGGTACGCAAGACGGCGCGCAGCGCTTGGGCATCGCGTTGCAGGAAACGTTGCCGGCCAGCCCGTATGAGCAGCTTTTCCAGCTTGCTGACCGACAACGTCGCCTCCTGGGCAGGAGTCGGCGCGGCTGCCAGAATGAGGCGCACATCCGCGCGGGCCAAGCCGCCGACCTGCGGCAGTACGGCCACCGCGTCCAACGTGGCAGGGAAGTATTCGCGCAGCAGCGAACGCAGCTTGTTGCCGATCTGCACCCGCGCCCACACCGCGTCGGCGCGATCTGCGGCGCGATCGCCTGGTGCGCGAGCACATCCTCCGGGGAGGTCGGCTCTTCGATCCAATATGGATTGAACGGCGCAAGCGCGCGCATCCACTCGACGGGGGTCGAGACATCCCAGCGCTAGTTGGCGTCCACGGCGATCCGGATCTCGTCGCTGGCCGCCTCGCGGGCCAGCCGCAGCCGCCCGATGTCGTCGTCCAGGCCATCACCGGTTACCTGTGCGCCCTGAGCCTGATCCGCGAGATAGGAGACCGTGGGCTCGAGGGCGGGGTGCTGATCCATCTTGGCGGCGCCTACCAAGTCATGGCTCGACACGACTCCGCCAATCGGCAGTGGCGCCAGGCCCTAGCTACTTGGACATGAAAAAGTAGATCGACGATCGTCGGCCTATCATTTGCGATGTTGACTCGCGTTATCTGCGACAATGGTCGAAACTTCTTGCGTGCTAAGGGATCGACATGTTGCGGACGCGGAATGAGCAGACGTCGTTGTGGGAATCGGTTCTGCCGGAGGTCTGTTTACGGCTTCCGGCAGAGCTTGCCCGGGTCGATGGGTGGCTTGATGATGAGCGGTTCTTCGCCCCGTTGCGGGCGCATTTTGACCCGCGGCTGGGCCGGGCGAGTATCCCGACGGAAACGTATCTGCGGTTGATGTTCCTCAAGCACCGCTACCGGCTCGGCTACGAAACCCTGTGTGCCGAGGTGACCGATTCGATCTCGTGGCGCCGGTTTTGCCGCATCGATATCGACGGCAAAGTGCCGCATCCGACCACCCTGATGAAGATCACCACCCGGTGTGGGGATGACGCGGTCGCCGCGCTCAACGAGGCGCTGCTGGCCAAGGCGGTCGAGCACAAGCTGGTGAAGACGGGAAAAGTTCGCGCCGACACCACCGTGGTGTCGGCCAACGTCGAGTACTCCACTGACGCGGGTCTGTTGGCCAAGGCGGTCGGCAGGATCGGGCGGGTGGTGGCACGGATCAAGGCTGCCGGGGCCGCGGCTCGCACCGTGTTTCGTGATCGGCGGCGGACTGCCGCCCGCCGGATGCGCGAGCTGACCTCCAAGCTTGACCTGCGTGGCGCGGTCAACCGGGATGAGACCAAGCAGGCCGTGACCCGCATCACCGGTCAGCTGGCCACGTTGGCGACCCAGGCGGCAGGGCGGGCGCAGGCGGTGCTGCGCAACGCGAAACGAGCCTTGGGCAAGACCTGCGGCCGGGTGGCTGGGCGGATACGCCGGGCAGTCAACGAGTTGACCACCCTCATCGCCCGCACTGGCCGCATCGTCGAGCACACCCGCCGCCGGCTGGCAGGCGACATGCCCGAATCGGCCACCCGGCTGGTCAGCCTGCACGACCCTGATGCGCGGGCCATTGCCAAGGGCCGCATCAACAAACCGGTCGAGTTCGGCTACAAGGCCCAGGTCGTGGACAACGAGGACGGCATCGTCGTGGACTACACCGTCGAGCAGGGTAACCCTGCCGACGCACCGCAGCTTGCCCCTGCCATCGCCCGCATCAAGCAACGCACCGGCCTCGGCCCGCGTGAGGCCACCGCCGACCGAGGCTATGGCGAGGCGAAAGTCGACGACGACCTGCACGAGCTTGGGGTCAAAACCGTTGCCATCCCACGAAAAGGAAAGACAAACCAAACCCGCAGACGACGCGAACACCGGGCGGTGTTCCGCGAGCTGGTCAAGTGGCGCACCGGATGTGAGGGACGCATCAGCCACCTCAAGCACCGTTACGGCTGGGACCGCACCCGCCTGGACGGCCTGGCAGGCGCCCGAACCTAGTGCGGACACGGCATCCTCGCCCACAACCTGGTAAAGATCACCACCGTCGCGCGCGATAGCCGCACACCGGATCACACGACATCGGCGAGAGCATCGCCAAGGCGCACACTCCCGCCGATCTACTTTTTCAGGTCGAAGTAGCTAAGCCCAGGATCTGACCGGCCGCAGTCCAGGCTTCGTCCCCGGCCACGGGTGTATGGTCGATCACGAACTGGAGCATCGTCACCCAACTGGCGACCAGGTGCGCGCCCCAGCGGCAATGCCACTGCCACAGGACGGCGGCCAACTCCCGATCGTTCTCCTCCGCGCCGAAGAGGCTGATCCACCTCGGTGCGAGCCACGAGTCGGCGGTCGGCAGCAGAGCGAGCGTCGTGCTCGACGGAGTGAACCAGAAGTCGGTCTGGACGGAGTAGCCGACCGCGTCCCGGACCCGGGTGGCGAGTCCGGGATCGGCCAGCATCCGATCGTAGATCCAGCGTTCGAAGTCGCGGCCGGTCGACGGCACCGGCGCTTGCAGCAGGAAATTCGCGCCGAGATCGATGCCGTGTTATCCGCGCGCGTAGTCGGGACCTCGTCGGCCGTGGCCGGGCCGTCCTCATCGGACCAGCGCCGGAAGTACGTCCACGGGTCCACGGTGCGGGCGGCCTCGTCCAGGGTCGACGCATTCTGCTGCCCACCCGACGGATCGTCGTGGTGCCCGCTGTCGCGTCGTCATGGTTTGGGGGCGAGACGCAGCAGCAGCAGCGCCTCGGCCAGACACGCCCGTCCCCACATGCCCAGGTGCAGGCTTTCATCGACGCCGTGCCACCGCGACGCCGGGTCGCCTACGCCAGTGATCAGCACGGCGGAATCGGGATATGCGCGTACGAGTTCGGTGACGACGGAATTCGAGCCGCCCAGCCCGGTCTCGAAAGGGCGGTTGCCGTAGGCCTCGGCTAAGGACGCCTGCGCCAGGTCGTAGACCACGCCACTGGTCTCCAGCGTGCATGGCTCGCCGTGCGCGTCCTCGGTGACGAGCACCTCAGCGCCCCACGGGGCATGCGAGGTCAGGTGTTTGGTCAGCGCCCTAAGCGCTCGGTGCGCCCCATCCCCCGGCGCAAGGCGCAGGCTGATCAACGCCCGCGCCCGAGCCAGCAGGACCGGCGTGGCTTCGGCGACCGGCGGTGCGTCGATACCCAGGACCGCGACCGCTGGGCGGTGCCATAGCCGCTCGGCCAATGTGCCGCTGCCCAGCAGCAGCGCTCCCGGGATGAGGCCGGCGGCCGCGGCAAACGTCGCCTCGTCGAGTTCCAAGCTGTCGCCGCTGCCGACGTGCAGGCCGGGGACGGTCACCGCGCCGTGCTCGTCGTGCAGGGTGGCGAGCAGCCGACACAGAGCGGTCAGCGCGTCCCCGACGGGGCCGCCGTACAGGCCAGAGTGCACCAGGCGTTCCAGCAGTCGCACCTCGACAACGACGTCGAGGAACCCGCGTAGGCTGGTCGTCAACGCCGGTATGTCGACCGTGGCATTCACCGAGTCGGCGATGACGATGACATCGGAACGCAGCAGGTCGCGGTGCTCGGCCAGCAGCGCCGGTAGCGAGGGCGAGCCGATCTCCTCCTCGCCCTCGACGAAAAGCACGACGCCGACCGGCGGGTGGCCCGCGAACGATCTCAGCACCGCCAGGTGCATGACGACCCCGGCCTTGTCGTCGGACGCGCCGCGGCCGAACAGCCGCCCATCGCGCTCGGTCGGCTCGAACGGCGGCGACGTCCACTCCTGCTCCAGCCCGGCCGGTTGCACGTCGAGGTGCGCGTAAAGCAGCACAGTTGGAGCGCCCGGCGGGGCGGGCCACGACGCGATCACCGCAGGCGCACCGCTGGCCGACACAACCCGGACCTCGGTGGCGCCCGCGGCGCTGGCCATCTCGGCTACCCGGCTCGCAGCACGGTCAACATCCGTCTGTCGAGACGGGTCAGCCGAGATGGAGGGGATGCCGACGAGCTCCTCAAGGTCCTCCCGGGCGTACGGCAGAATGCCGTCCATCGCGAAGCGCAGATCATCAAGGCCCGGCCTGGACGTCATGGCAATTCACCTCTCCTCCGCCCGCAGTCCCCGTACCGAAACAGACGACACCGCGGTTCTCCGTTGAATCCTCAGCCCATCCCCATCAGAGTGAACCCGGTTCGTCGTCTACGCCGTGCTCACCTCGACCGGCAGCTTCGACACCGGCCGCGCGATCACGAACGCCGTCGCCATCGTGGTGCTCGGCCCAGCCTTCCTGGCCACCCTGCGCCGAGCGGCCCGCAGAGTACACATCAGCCCTTGCTGACCCGGCACAGAGTTGCGAGCTCTGTGCCGAGGGGCGTGAGTTTGGGCCGGGTGGGCGTTGGTCGCGGGGGAGGGCCTCGGGGGCCGACTCGGTGCGGGCGGCGCCCACGCTCGCGGCCGTCACACACGCCATCGCCAGCAGTTGCAGGGGCGTGAGCCACTCGCTGAGCAAGAGCGCGGCGGCGAGGGCAGCGGCGGCCGGTTCCAGGCTCATCAAGATGCCGAACACTCGGGGCGGAAGGGTGCGCAGCGCCACCATCTCGAGGCTGTAGGGGATCACCGAACTCAGCAGGCCGACCAGCACCCCCAACACCAGCAGACGAGGCTCGAGCAGCCGCTCGCCGGCCGTCACCACCGCGAACGGTGCGATCGCCAGCGTGGCGATGGTGCTGGCCACGGCCAACCCCTCGACGCCGGCCCAGCGGCGCCCCGTAGCCGCCGTCGAGACGACGTACAGCGCCCAGCAGCCGCCAGCGAGCAGCGCCAGACCGAACCCGACGGCGTCGACCTTGGTGGGGCCGGCGCCGAACAGGGTAATGCCGAGGGCGGCCAGGCCCACCCACACCAAGTCGCGGGGCCGCCGGCTGCCGAGCGCGGCCAGCAACAGCGGACCCGCGAACTCGATGGTGACCGCCACACCGAGCGGGATGCGGGCGAACGACTCGTAGAACGCCCAGTTCATCGCGCCGAGCGCGAACCCCAGCGCCAGCACCGGCCACCAGTCGGTGACCGGCCGGCCGCGCAGCCGCGGCCGGACAAAGGCGAGCAGGATCAGGGAAGTGGTGATCAGCCGGAGGAACACCATCCCCACCGGGGGAATCTCGCCGAACTGGCCTTTGGAGATCACCGCACCAAACTGCACCGAAAGGATGCCGACCAGAACGAGCCATATAGGAGAAAAGCGGGGCGTGGACATGCGGTTCACTCGACGATCCGCGGGCCGCGCGTGATCGGGAGCCCGTGCGCCTGAACGCACTCCCGAACGTCCTCCGCGGAACGGCCGACCGCGGAGGCCACCGGGCTGTTGCCCCTCGCGGCCAGGTGCCGGCGCATCCGCCACTTGTCTAGCACCAGTTCCACAGTGGCGACGGACTCGCCGCCGAGGCCGAGCGCCTCGTTGATCCGCGCCGTCGGCAGCAGCCCGAGCTCGAACAGCGACACAGCCGCCTGGAAGGGGTACGCCTCGTGCAACGCCCGGACCAGCGGCAGGAGCCGGTCGATGTCGCCGTAGTCGAGCAGCAGCGCCTGATCGACGTAGGGCCAGTGGCCGCGGTCATACTCGTCCGGGAACTGGGCGTGAACCACGTCCAGGCCGAGCTCCCGGGCCTTGCGCACATGCTTGAGCTTGCCGCCGATGACCAGGACGCGAGGCCGTCCGGTGGCGGCCGCCGAGGACCGTTGGCCGGTAGGTAAGACATCGTCGGACAACGTGGCTCCCTCTCTCACGTCGGCGCTCATCCCTACTGCGCCGTCCAGTTGCTCGCGGAGGATGTCGGCATGCCCCGCGTGTCGATTCGTCCCGGCCAGCACGTGGACGAGGATCTGGTGCGGCGTCACCTCTGCGCCTCCCCACCACAGCACCCGGCCGGGCGCGTCGAGGTCGAGGTCGTCGATCTCCGCTCACAGATCCACGCGCTGGCCAGAGCCTCGCTCACGTACGGATCCATGCCGTGCTCCTTACGCCGACTTCAACACCAGCAAAAATGCTATGCCGGTTGCGATCGTAAGTCAACCAGCTTTCAGGCTATGGTGGTGTCGAGGTGGGCGACCGGCGACGACCCGAGGGGTGATCACGATCGCGACAACCAGCCCGGGCAAGGACACAGGAACGCCCGCGCACGCGGACCTGCTGTGCGCCTTCGCCAACACCCTCGACGTGGACGACGACGCGCCGTGCGCGGACGCGCTCACCGACGCGGCCGCGCTCACCGACTGGCTCCGCGCCCGCGACCTGCTCGGACCCGACGAGCGGGCGGACGGGGACGACCTCGACCTCGCGCGCACCCTGCGCTCCGGGCTGCGTGCCGCCATGCTGCATCATAACGAGGGCGACCACACCTCGACGGTGACCGACCTCGACGCGACCGCCACCCGCCTGCCGCTCCGGATCGTCTTCGACGGCACCCGCCCCCGGCTCGCCCCGACCGTCGGCGGCGCCAGGGGCGGCCTGGCCCGGCTTCTCGTGGCGGTGGCCGACGCGGAATCCGACGACGCGTGGGTACGCCTGAAGGTCTGCGTCGCCGACGACTGCCAGTGGGCGTTCTTCGACACCTCGAAGAACCGTTCGCGGCACTGGTGCTCGATGGGCGTCTGCGGCAACCGGCAGAAGACCCGCACCTACCGCGCCCGCCAGCGAGCCAAGCAGTGAACCAGACCGGGAACCCAGCAGCGAACCTGGCAACGAACCCGGCTGCGAAGCTGGCAGCGGGCGAGCCGGTGCCGGGCCGCCGCCCGACCCGGTACCGCATCGGCTGACAGGATGGTCCGTATGAGCGACCACCCAGCCGACGTCAGCGTCCGGATCGCCTGGGCTGCCGACGCGCGCGACGTCGCCCGGGTCCAGGTCCGCGCCTGGCGGGGGGCGTACGCGAAGGTCTTCCCCGACGAGGTCCTCGAGGCCCTCGACGAACACGCCATCGCCGACCAGTGGGAGCGTTCGCTGGCCAGCCCGCCCGACGCCCCCCGGCCCGGGATTGGCCGTGCGCGCGAGCATCACGGCAGCCACCATGGACCCCGCACCTAGTACCAAGTCAGTGATGGCCAAGGACAACGGCACCATTTCGTCCGGCGTTTGCAGATGCGTCACGAAAACCGCCAGGACCACGCAGACGATCGCAGCGGGCAGCCGCCACTCACGCGCGTGCTGTTGTGGTACCCGCCCAAGCACGGCGGCAAGCCCAAGGAACACAGCGAAGGCGACAACCGCTGCAACGACCGCCGCCGGCGGGCCAGCCACGCCCATGCGGTCGAGCACGATGTCGAGCGCGAACCAGACGACGCCGACAGCGGCACCGAGCTGGATGGCGGGGGACCGGCCGCGCGTGATGAGCGCCAGCGCTGCCAAGGCCAACAGGATGGCGAACCAGCGCACGTCCCTTGCCCAGTAGGAGTTGTTCTCCGCGACCGGATCTAGCGGGGCGTACTGCGCGACCTCACGGTCCACCCAGGGCCTGGAAAATCGCCAAACCAACGGCCCACACCGCGCACGCCATCGCACGGGACCAGATCATTGGGAGCCAGACGCCAAGCACAGCCGGGGCGCAGCACGTACCAGATCGTGTCGAGCACCCGGCGGAGCGAGTGGATGCGAGGCCGGCCCCGCCGAGGGGTCGGCAGCAGCGGCTCGATCAGCTCCCACTGCTGGTCGGTAAGGACACAGGAGTACAGTAGGCAGCCGTCATCCCTGCCATCTTCAGTTGTTGTCACAGACCAAGATTTTGGCAGGGATGATCCTATGTGGACAAACCGTAGGATCCGCCGACTTCACGCTCCAGCAACTACGTTGCACTCAATAACGTACTCTCTTAATCATCGGCGCGCCCGCAGGAGTTCACTGGCCGCCCCCACTTCTTGAACCCCGCGACAGTCGTGGCTGCTGACCGCACCGTTACCCCGAGTCCTAAATGGCGAGCACGGAAGACGGCGCGCCTCTGGGCGTTCAACTGCGGAATATCCGCAGTTGCCACCCTGCCGGCTCTGCGAAGTTAGCGGAGGTCGAGGTGTCCTCGGGCTCGTCGAGTGGTGGCGCAACGGGGTGCGCAGCCGCTGGTTGACGGGGTTGCGGAAGCCGTATGCGTCGCGGGCGACGGTCTTTTATCACCCGGTTGGTGCCCTCGTAGCCTGCGTTGTGCCTACCACGGTGAAGGACACTTTCAGGTCATAGCCGCTTGCCAGCACGGTGTTCGGCCGCTAACGCGCCGTCAGGAATTCCAGGTATTCGTCCACCTGCGGCACACCTAGTCAGCATGAAGCGGCCGGCTCCAGTTCCGCTCCTAGTGGTTGATCTCGTG
>Ga0209382_10010608_pt1 | contig 11466 bp, 4 predicted proteins | sample SoiMetdeltSBSDD5_FD_187599 | JGI IMG/M metagenome (GOLD analysis project Ga0209382, IMG submission 187599) | Bulk soil microbial communities from a Populus tree surrounding site in Tennessee, USA - Soil MetaG P. deltoides SBSDD5 (SPAdes) (version 2) | ecosystem: Environmental > Terrestrial >...
ACTGGGCATTCGCATGGCGCTTGGCGCGCAAGCCGGCCATGTGTTGAAGCTGATCCTCGTGCAAGGGCTGACGCTGGCTCTGAATGGCATTGGGATCGGCTTGCTGGCGGCCTTCGCGCTGACCCGCTGGATCGAGAGCTTGTTGTTTGGCGTGCGCCCGACTGATCCGTTGACTTTTACGGCGATCGCGGTGGGGTTGACGCTGGTGGCGCTCGTCGCCTGCTACATCCCGGCGCGCCGCGCCACGAAGGTTGACCCTTTAACAGCCTTGCGCCACGAATGAGCTATGCCGAATTGGAACCACATCGCGCGTGAACATCTCGCCGTGCTGCGCCTGCCGCCCGAACGCGAGATCGAGATCGTCGAAGAACAGGCGCTGCATCTGGAAGCCGCCTACGAAGACGCGCTCGCCGATGGTTTGTCGGAAGCGGAAGCCGAGGCGCGCGCCCTGCGGAATTACGACTGGCGGTTGCTCGAATGTGAATTGAGCCGCGCGGAACACACCTGGGCTGCGCGGGCTTTGCAGCCATCGCTGGAATTGATCGAACGCAAAGGAGGAATCCGAATGGGATCGTTCATCCAAGACCTGCGCTTCGGCGCGCGAATGTTGATGAAGCAACCTGGCGTCACGTTGATTGCAGCGCTGACGCTGGCGTTGGGTATCGGGGCAAACACCGCGATTTTCAGTGTCGTCAATGCGACGCTGCTCCGGCCTCTGCCTTATTCGGAACCGGATCGCCTAGTTCAGATTTGGCAGACCAACCCGCGAGCGAACCGCTGGGGCGATTGGGTGTCTTATCCCGACTTCCGGGATTGGCGCGAACGGAACACGGTCTTCGAGGAGATCGGCGCTTGCCGGACATGGGCGTTCAACCTCACCGGATCGGATTCTCCGGAATCGCTGGCCGGCGCTTACGTCTCCGCCAGTTTGTTCACGGTTCTCGGCGTGAAGCCGATACTGGGTCGAACGTTTCTGGCCGAGGAGGATCGGCCCGGCGCCAATCGCGTCGCCGTGATCAGTCACGGGTTATGGCAGCGGCGCTTCGGCGCTGATCCGAGTTTGATCGGAAAAACGATCCAGGTGGATGGCGAAAGCCACGTCGTCGTGGGAATCATGCCGCCCGGCTTCAAATTCCACTGGCTCGTGGCGTGGGGCGGCGTCGAGTATGAGATTTGGATCCCGCACGGACCGCCTGATGAGGTGCAGGATCGCGGCAGCCATAACTTCAGGGTGGTGGCTCTCCTGAAAAGAGGCGTCGCGATAGGGCAAGCACAGGCGAATATGGACGCCATCGCTCGCGGCGCGGCCGATCAAAACCCAGGAAACGAAGGGATGGGGGCGAAGGTCATGGGCCTGCAGCGAAAGGTAACAGAAGACGCGCGGCCGGCGCTTTTATTGCTGAGCGCGGCCATCGGCCTTGTGCTCTTGATCGCATGCGGCAATGTGGCGAACCTGTTGCTGGCCCAGAACGACGCGCGGCGTCACGAGACGGCTATTCGTGGCGCGCTCGGCGCCGGTCCCGCCCGGCTGATACGCCAACGGCTGACGGAAAGTATGCTGCTGGGATTGTTGGGAGGCGGCGCCGGATTGCTGCTGGCTTTTCTGGCGATCCAATTCATCATCAAACTGGGTCCAAATATCCCACGCCTCGATCAGACCGGCATTGATCTGCGAGTGTTGTCGGCGACGCTCTGCCTTTCGCTCCTGACCGGGTTGCTCTTTGGGACAATCCCCGCGCTGCAAAGCTCCAGAGTGGGTATCAACGCCACGCTCAAGCAAGGCGGAAGAGGAATCATATGGCGCGACGGCGCCGGTCTACGAAGCGTTCTGCTCGTAGGCGAAATGGCGTTGGCGCTCACGCTGCTGGTCGGCGCGGGACTGTTGATTCGCAGTTTTCTTCAGATCCAAAGCGTCGAATCCGGCTTTGACGCGACACGCGTTTTGAAAGCCTGGATGTTCCTTCCGGAGAAGCAGTATTCCACTTCCCGCCAGCAAGCGCAGTTCATCCGGCAGGTTGTAGAACGCATTCAGGCTCTGCCCGAAGTTGAAGCGGCTGCCGCGTCCACGGCTCTCCCCCTTTACGGCAACGACAGCGGGTATTTCGAGGTTGAAGGCCGGACGCCGCAGCCCAACGACTCTCGCATCGATGCCGAACGCCCCAAGATCACTCCCGACTATTTTCGTGTTATGGGGATTCGAGTGCTCCGAGGGCGAGCATTCACTTGGGCGGACGATGAAAACTCGCCCGGAGTCGCAATCGTCAATGAGGAAATGGCCCGCCGTTATTGGCCCGGCGAAAACGCCATTGGGAGACGGGTGAGCATTGATTACCGTGACGGACAGCCCGTTTGGCTCCAAATCGTAGGCGTCGTCAACGACGTGAAACACGACGGGTTGGCGGCTTCGACGCGCCCACAAATTTTCGTCCCCACAATGCAATTTACCTACCACTTCACGACTTTAGCAATCCGGGCCAAAGGCGATCCGGCGGCTCTCGCCAACACGATCCGGCGGGAAGTGGCGGCGCTGGACAGGAATCAGCCGTTGAATGATGTCGGGACGATGGAGAAGGTGGTTTCCGATTCGGTGGCCGACCGTCGCTTTCAAATGACGTTGCTCGCGATCTTCGCGGCGGTGGCTTTGATCCTATCGGCCACCGGTGTTTACAGCGTAATCGCGTATGCGGTCGCGCGGCGCACCCACGAGATTGGCATTCGACTGGCCCTCGGCGCGCCGCCCCGCGCTGTTTTGAAGCTAGTCGTAGGTCAAGGCATGGGGCTGGCCCTGGCGGGCGTGGGAATCGGTTTAGCGGCGGCGTTCGGCTTGACGCGATTGATGAAAGGTTTGCTGTTCGGCGTGAGCGCGCTCGACCCGGTGACGTTTGTAGTGGTCGTGGCGCTGCTGGCCGACGTGGCGCTCATCGCCTGTTACATACCCGCGCGTCGCGCAATGCGTGTTGATCCGTTGACCGCTTTGCGGGGCGAGTGAGGGACGCCTATGCCTGATTGGAACCACATCGTGCGCGAACATCTCGCCGTGCTGCGCCTGCCGCCGGAACGCGAGATCGAAATCGTCGAAGAGCAGGCGCTGCACCTGGAAGCCGCCTACGAAGACGCGCTCGCCGCCGGCTTATCGGAAGCGGAAGCCGAAGCGCGCGCCGTGCAAAGTTATGACTGGCGGTTGCTGGAATGTGAATTGAGTCGCGCGGAACAGCCGCTGGCTACGCGGGCGTTGCAACCATCTTTGGAATTGATAGAACGCAAAGGAGGAATGCGAATGGAATCGCTATTGCAGGACCTACGCTTCGGCGCGCGAATGTTGTTCAAACAACCCGGCTTCACGTTGATTGCCGTCATAACGCTGGCGCTGGGTATCGGCGCGAACACGGCCATCTTCAGCGTGGCGGACAAGCTATTGCTGCGCTCTTTGCCGGTCAAAGACCCGCGGCGCCTCGCGCTGGTTTCAGGCGAGACCGTCAATCCGAAGTTTAGGAACAACCTCTTCTCTTATCCCAACTACGTGGATTATCGCGCGTACAACGAAGTCTTCAAGGACTTGCTCGCGTTCAACCAGACGACCGTCAAACTCGGCGCGGGAGAGCAGTCCGACAAGCTCGGCGTTGAAATGGTTTCGGGCAATTACTTTGACCTGCTAGGCGTGGCCGCCGCCCGGGGCCGCGTGATCCGGGATGAAGATAATCGCAACGAAGACGCGCATCCAGTCGCCGTCATCAGCCACAGTTGTTGGCAGCGCCGCTTTGGGGGGCAACCGGGCGTGGTGGGCCAGACATTGCTGCTCAACGGCGCGAACTACACTATCATCGGTGTCGCGCCCTCCGGGTTTGCCGGGCTGCGGCTGGGCGCGCCCGCAGAAGCCTGGGTACCATTGATGATGCGGCGGCTATTGTTGTCGGCGACGACTTCGACATTCGAGCGCAAGTTGGCTTGGTTAACTTTGATGGGACGGCTTAAACCGGGCGTCGATTTGGCGGGCGCACAGGTCAGCTTCGATCTGACGGCGCGCCGCATCTGGGAGGCCAACACCACACCGAGCGAGCGCAAACTGCCCTTCAACGAGAAGCGCCTCTGGTTGGAACCGGGCGGGCAGGGAATTTCATACCTGCGCGAGGATCTTCGTCCTACGCTCAACCTCTTACTATCCATCGTGGCGCTGTTGCTCGTGTTGGCGTGCGCGAACGTGGCCAACCTGCTGTTGGCGCGCGCCGGCGCGCGCCGCAAAGAGATTGCGGTGCGTTTGGCGTTGGGCGCCAGCCGTTTGCAGATCATCCGGCAATTGCTCACCGAAAGTTTGTTGCTGGCCGGATTGGGCGCGGGCGCGGGCTTACTGCTGGCGCCGTGGCTGTATAAACTGCTGTTCGCCTTCCAACCCGGCTTCACCGTTGAAAACTCGACGCTGCAAAACAGTTTGGACGCGCGCGTGCTCGGTTTCACGGCGCTTAGCGCAGTGCTGTCAGGCGCGCTATTTGGCCTGGCGCCGGCGTGGCAGAGCGCGCGGGCCGATTTGATCCCGGCGTTGAAAGATGGCGAAGCCAGCGGCACGCAGGGCGGGCGCCGCTGGAATGCGCCGAGCGCCCTGGTCGTGGCGCAAGTCGCGCTGGCGTTGGTGATGCTCGTCGGCGCAGGTTTGTTGGTCAGAAGCCTGCGACACTTGTTTGCGATCGACCTGGGCTTTCGGGCAGAGAACCTGTTGATCGCGCCACTCGAATTGCCGCGCGCGCCTTATGCGGCGGCGACAGATGAAGCGGGCAAACGCGCCGTAGATGAGCGCAACACTCAATATTTCACCCAAGTCGTCGAGCGGGTGAAGGCGTTGCCCGGCGTCGAGTCGGCTACTACCGCGTGGATCACGCCCTTTATGCCGCTCATCTCCAAAACCTCGGTGGTGATCGAGGGCTGGCAGCTCCAGCCGGGCGAAAACATCGCGATTGATTCCACAGGGGTCGGACCGGGGTATCACGAAGCGCTTGGTATTCCGCTCGTCGCAGGGCGCGGCTTCACCGAACGCGACAACGCCAATGCGCCCGGCGTCGTCATCATCAACGAGACCTTGGCGCGCATCTATTACCCGAATCAAAATCCGCTCGGCAAACGACTCAGCCTGGGGCCAGGCCGCCCCTGGCTCGAAATCATCGGCGTGACGCGCGACTACCGCTTGCACAGTTTGACCGAAACGCCGCCGCCGCATATCGATTTACCCGCGTTGCAACGTAACTACGGTTCGTCCGCCCGCCTGGTTGTGCGCGCCAAGCTCGATCCGCTGGCGGTGTTCCCGGCAGTGCGTAAAGAAGCCCTTGCGCTGAATGCGCAAGTGGCGATAGACGCGCCGACGACGCTCTACGACGAGTTGAAGAATTCGATTGCGGCGGCGCGCATGGCCTCGACGCTGACCGGCATATTCGGTCTGACGGCATTGATGTTGGCGGCGATAGGGTTGTACGGCGTGATGTCGCAGACGGTCAGCCGCCGCACGCGCGAAATCGGCATCCGCGTGGCTTTGGGCGCGGGGCGGGGTGCTGTGCTGCGGCTGATGCTCGGGCGAGGACTGCTACTGACGCTCCTGGGCGTCGCTCTGGGCTTGCTGGCGGCGTTGTCGCTCACGCGATTGCTCCAAACTTTGTTGCATGGCGTCAGCGCCACTGATCCGCTGACGTTCGTCGCAGTCACGTTGTCGTTGGTGGGTGCGGCGCTGCTGGCATGCTACATCCCGGCGCGGCGAGCGACGAAAGTTGATCCGCTTACAGCCTTGCGCCACGAATGAGCTATGCCGAATTGGAACCACATCGTGCGCGAACATCTCGCGGTGTTGCGCCTGCCGCCCGAACGCGAGATCGAAATCGTCGAAGAACAGGCGCTGCACTTGGAAGCCGTTTACGAAGACGCGCTCGCCGCCGGCTTATCGGAAGCGGAAGCCGAAGCGCGCGCCGCGCAGAGTTACGACTGGGGGTTGTTGGAATGCGAATTGAGCCGCGCTGAACGGCCGGCGCCTGTGCGGGCCTTGCACCCATCGCTGGAGTTGATCGAACGAAAAGGAGTAGTACGAATGGAATCGCTGTTACAAGACCTGCGCTTCGGCGTGCGAATGTTATTGAAGAATCCCGGTTTTACTTTGATTGCTGTACTCACGCTCGCGTTAGGCATTGGCGCAAACACGGCGCTTTTCAGCATCGTCAACACAGTGCTACTCCGCCCGCTGCCGTTCCGCCAGCCGGATCGCCTGGCTTATGTTTGGACGACAGTCCCGTCCAGCGATGCGTTCGGCGCATCTTACGCGGACTTCCGCGACTGGCGGGAACAAAGCCAGATGTTTGAAGGCATGGCCGCGGCTTCCATCGCCGTCCACAATCTGACGGGCGGCGATGAGAGCGAACAGGTGCAAAGGTGGCGCGCCTCAGCCAATATGTTTCAGGTCTTAGGCGTCAATCCCATTTTGGGGCGCTCGTTCCTGCCTGAAGAAGAACAGTGGGGCCGGCATCGTGTCTTGATCTTGGGCCATGGTTTGTGGAAGCGCCGATTCGGCGCCGACGCTCAGATTCTAGGCCGACAAATCCAACTCGATGGCGCCCCCTTCACGGTCGTTGGCGTCATGCCGTCTAACCTGCGCCTGCCCGGGCCGCCGGTTGATGTTTGGATTCCATTGGCTTTCCCTCCGGGCGACAGCACACCGACGCCGAGTAACCGTGGGTTCCGTTTCTTGCGTGTCGTAGGACGCCTCAAGCCGGGCGTGACAGTCGAGCAAGCCGACCAGCAGATCAAAGCCATCGCTCGTGGAATCGCCGAGAAGGATCCGGGGAATAGACAAGTCGGCGCGCGAGTCGTGGGCATGGCAGATTGGAACACGAGGTTGGTTCGGAAGGCTTTGCTCGTGCTGATGGGAGCCGTCGGTTTCGTCTTGTTCATTGCCTGCATCAATGTCGCCAATCTGCTTTTAGCGCGAGCCACGGGGCGGGAGAAGGAAATTGCCATTCGCACGACGATGGGCGCCGGCCGCGGACGGTTGCTGAGGCAACTGCTGACCGAAAGCGGACTGCTCTCGCTCCTGGGCGGAGGGGCAGGTTTGTTGCTGGCTTACTGGGGGCTCAAAGCCGTCATCACCTTCGGCCCGACGGAGGACGTTCCCCGGTTAGATCAAATCCGCCTCGATAGCCAAGCGCTCGGCTTCACGCTCGGAGTATCGCTGCTGACCAGCTTGGTCTTCGGTTTGGTTCCGGCGCTTAGGGCATCGAAGCCCAACTTGCAGGAAGCGATCAAGGAGAGCGGCCGAGGCTCATCCGGCGGGCGTCGCAGCCGCCGCCTCTTTCAAGGGCTGGTAGTGACGGAGATAGCTCTGGCGCTCACTCTGCTCGTAGGCGCCGGCCTGCTCGTCAAAAGCTTCTCGCGTTTGCAAGCCGTGAATCTGGGCTTCGATCCGAATGATGTGTTGGCCATGCGGCTGCGCTTGAACCCGACGAAATATCAGGGCCAGCAGGCCACGTTTTATCGCCAGTTACTGGACCTGGTCGAGAAGCTGCCAGAAGTGAAGTCTGCCGGAGCGGCTTTCCCCCAAGCCTTTCCTCTGCGGGCCGGGGATTCAGTTTGGGGCCTCGAAATCGAAGGCCGTCCGGCGGCGGTTGATGCGGTGGATGGTAACGTCGGCTGGCGTCAAGTCACTCCGAACTTCTTTCGCGTACTAAGGATTCCCTTGATTCGCGGTCGTCTCTTCACAGAACAAGATCGGCCCGAGAGCCCGCTTGTGGGCATCATCAATCAAACGATGGCCCGTCGGTTCTTTGCCGATGAGGACCCGATTGGCAAAAGGATTCGCTTGGGAGGCGCGTCGGAGCCCATGATGACGATCATCGGCGTAGTCGGTGACACGAGGCTCGGCGGCATGGACATGCCAAGTGAAGGGCTGGTCGTCTATGCGTCGCATGAGCAGGGGTGGCGCGGCGCATCCGGGGAGATGTGGTTATTGGCGCGGGCGACGGCGGATCCCTTGCGTCTGGCGGGCGCCGTCAAAGCGCAAGTCAAGCTCATGGATAAGGAGGCGCCCGTCGCCGAGGTCACCACGATGGAAGGCATCCTCGGAAGTTCGGTCGCCGACAAACGGTTCAATATGTTCTTGCTCGGTATTCTCGCCTTGATGGCGTTGCTGCTGGCCGTGATCGGGATCTACGGCGTCATGGCGCACTCAGTCAACCAGCGCGCGCGCGAGATTGGCATTCGTTTGGCTTTGGGGGCGCAAGTCGGGGACGTGCTCAGGCTCGTGCTGCGACAAAGCCTGATGCTAACGCTCATCGGAGTGAGCGTGGGACTGGCCGGAGCCTGGGGCTTGACTCGCGTCATGTCGAACTTGCTCTTCGAGGTGAGCGCCACCGATTTGGTCACGTTTATCGGCGTCGCATTCATGCTGGCGGTGGCTGCGATACTCGCGTGTTACCTCCCGGCGCGGCGGGCGACAAAAATAGATCCGCTGGTCGCGCTGCGGAGTGAGTGAGGATAGCTTATGCCTGCCTGGAATCAGATTGTGGGACGGCGCCTTGCCCCGTTACGGCTCCCACCGGAACCCGTGATCGAAATCATCGAGGAACTGGCGCGGCGCCTGGAAGCCGCCTATGAAGACGCGCTCGCTGATGGTTTGTCAGATACGGAAGCCGAGGCGCGCGCCGTGCAGGGTTACGACTGGCGGTTGCTGGAATGTGAATTGAGCCGCGCTAACTCGCTTAATGGAAAATTTGCTGTTCTGCGTTCGCGCCACCGATCCCGTGACTCTGACACTGGCCGCCGTAATGCTGGCCTTCGTTGCGCTGCTGGCCTGCTGGTTTCCGGCGCGACGGGCGACGAAAGTCGATCCGCTCACATCTTTGCGACACGACTGAGCTATGCCGAATTGGAACCATATCGTGCGTGAACATCTCGCCGTGCTGCGCCTGCCGCCCGAACGCGAGATTGAGATCGTCGAGGAACAGGCGCTGCACTTGGAAGCCGCCTACGAAGACGCGCTCGCCGCCGGCTCATCGGAAGCGGAAGCCGAGGCGCGCGCCGTGCAGAGCTATGACTGGCGGTTGCTGGAATGTGAACTGAGTCGCGCGGAGCAGCCACTGGCTACGCTAACTTTGCGACCGTCGCTGGAATTGATCGAACGAAAAGGAGGAATACGAATGGGATCGATCATACAAGACCTGCGCTTCGGCGCGCGAATGTTACTGAAGCGACCCGGCTTTACCTTGCTGGCTGTGCTGACGCTGGCGTTGGGCATCGGCGCGAACACGGCGATGTTCAGCGTCGTCAATGCAGTTTTACTACGCCCTTTGCCTTTCCCGGAACCGGAACGCTTAATGCTGGTGGGCAACGGCAGCTTCGCCGCTCCGGATTTCCGCGACCTGGCGACGCAGAACCATTCTTTTGCGCAACTCGGCGCTTATGTGAACGCGACATTCAACCTGGCTGGCGGCAGCGTACCGGAGCGGGTCAATGGCGCGCGCGTCTCGGCCAGCCTGGCGCCGACGCTTGGCGTGCAGCCGCTGTACGGTCGGAATCTCACGGCGGAAGAAGAGCGGGAAGGCGCCGCCAAGGTCGTCCTGCTCAGTTACGGACTATGGCAAAGACAGTTTGGCGCAGAACCAGGCGTGGTGGGTCGCACGATCAGGCTCGACGAGCAGAGCTATACAGTGATCGGTGTGCTGCCGCCAGGTCTCAATTTCCCATCCGACAAAGAGCTGTTTGTTCCCCTGACCCTGACCGCCTTCGATCTGAACAACTACCAGGGCTTTTTCCTCACACTCATCGCACGCTTGAAACCAGGCGTGACGCGTCCACAAGCAGACGCCGAATTGGCCACGATTATTAAGCCGGGTGAGAAAGGCCCCCGGTTCCAGAGCGTGCGGGTGTTGGGTTTACAAGAAGCGTTGGTTGGCGACGTGCGCACGATGATGCTTGTGCTGATGGGCGCGGTCGGCTTTGTCGCGCTGATTGCCTGCGCCAATCTGGCGAACCTGCTGTTGACGGCGGCGGCGCGGCGACAGAAAGAGATCGCTGTGAGACTGAGCCTCGGCGCTAATCGCTTCCGCGTTGTGCGGCAATTCGGCGCCGAAAGCCTGCTGTTGGCGGGCCTGGGTGGGTCGGCCGGTCTGCTGCTCGCATATTCGGGAATGACACTAATCAACGCGCTGCTCCCCAGCGCGATTCCGCATAATGGTGAGATCAGCGTGGATGGGCGCGTGCTTGCATTCACCTTCAGCTTGAGCGTGACGGCAGGACTGCTGTTTGGCGCGCTGCCGGCGTTGCGCGCTTCGCAGACAGCGTTGACCGAAGCGTTGAAGGCGGGTAGCCGAACGCTGGGAGGCGGCTTCGGCTCGAGCCGCCTGCGCGCGTCGTTGGTCATCTCGCAAGTAGCGTTGACCGTGTTGTTGCTGACGGGCGCGGGATTGTTGCTCAAGAGCTTTGTGCGGCTGCAACAAACGCCACTGGGGTTTAGGCCCGAACGTTTGCTAACGGCGCGGATTGCGCTGCCGCGCTCGGCCTACGCGACGACACAGCAGCGACTGAGTTTTGCAGACCGGTTGCTCGAAGAGATTCGCAGTCAACCTGGAATGCAAGAAGCGGCTCTGACCTCTTTTCTGCCGTTTGCCACAGGCAACAATAGCTTTGTCGTTCTGATGAATGGCCAGGAGGAAGTCAGGCCGGGGATGCCCACCGCCAACTTCCGTGCGGTCAGCCCGGACTATTTTCGGGTGATGGGCATTCCGCTGCTCAATGGGCGCGAGTTTTCGGGCGCGGATCACGAGCGCGCGCCGATGGTGACCGTCATCAACGAGACGATGGCCAAACGGTATTGGCCCAACGCCAATCCCATCGGGCAGCGCATCAAGGAAACTTCCAACGAAAGAGCTTGGCGCGAGATCGTCGGAGTCGTCGGCAGCGTGCGGCATCGGGCCAGAGGGGAAGAGCCTAAGCCGGAAATGTTCGTGCCCTACAGCCAAGTCCCCGCCCCCAATCTCAACGTGGCGGTGCGCACACAAGTGGAGCCGGCCGGCTTCGCTGCGACATTGCGCCGCGCTGTGACAACCATTGATGTGAACTTACCTCTCTTCGAAGCGCGCACGATGGAAGAGCGGTTGTTTGAATCGGTCGCCCAACCGCGCTTCCGCACGGCGCTGCTCGGAGCCTTCGCCGCGCTCGCGCTGGTGATGGCGCTAGTCGGCCTGTACGCGGTGATGGCCGTCTCGGTCGCCCAGCGCACACACGAATTGGGCATACGCGTCGCGTTGGGCGCACAGCGACGCGATGTGACCGGGTTGGTGCTGGGACAGGGAGTGAAATTGGTAGGGATCGGGATCGCGATTGGTCTGGTCGGCGCGTGGGCGCTCACCCGCGTCTTGACGACACTGCTTTACGAGGTCAAGCCAACCGACCCCCTAACTTTCTTGGCGGCGCCGGTCTTGCTTTTCGTGGTAGCCATCCTGGCCT
>Ga0209382_10010611_pt1 | contig 11462 bp, 15 predicted proteins | sample SoiMetdeltSBSDD5_FD_187599 | JGI IMG/M metagenome (GOLD analysis project Ga0209382, IMG submission 187599) | Bulk soil microbial communities from a Populus tree surrounding site in Tennessee, USA - Soil MetaG P. deltoides SBSDD5 (SPAdes) (version 2) | ecosystem: Environmental > Terrestrial >...
CCATTGCACCTCTCCCTGGAAGCGGCCTAACGGACCGCATCAGCTGCGGCGACTCCCCAGCGCGGTCACGGCAGGCGCGTTGCTTGCCAAGCCACCAGGACCCAACCTCTCGCAGTGCGCCGATAGATGGCCGTGAAGCGAATACTGAACCGGAGCAGTTCCGACCCAACCCTCACCCGCATACGGGAACGGCCTGTCACGACCCCCACGCCACCATAGAGACGTGTCTTTAGGTCCGTCGGTTCAATTGCTTGGTAACGGAGCTGCCCGGTCTTCAGCGTGGCAAGGAACTGGGCTTTGGACTCTAAGGCGCCATCGCTGTGGATGTAAGTCAGCTCGGGGGCCAGGAGCGTATCGAGACTCGGGAGATCATCGCGCACCATGGCTGTGAAGCGGGCAGCGTTGCTCGCCAGGAGGGCCTCTCGGCCAACGGCAGCTGGCTCCTGAGCCACGAGCCGGGAACTGGCCAATGTTAGGCCGAGCAACAGGAAGAGGAAGCAAGGGGCAAGCCGCATCAACTCTCCCATGAGTGCAGTGCGCCTAACACCCAGCGTTAGGCGGTCGTTCCGACGCGTTCTGAGGACGCGACGATGTCGGCCGCCAAAAGTTCCGGAGCTTCGAGCGCGGCAAAATGACCCCCGCGCGTCATCGCCGTCCACCGGGCTACGCCGTACCGCCGTTCGACCCACGTTCGGGGTGGAAACGGCATGTCGTAAGGAAACTGGGCAATATGCGTCGGCACCTGCACACGTTGGTCTACCGTGAGACGGAGCGGTGTTTGGGAAGATTCGAGGTAATATCTCAACGACGATGCAATTGTGTTTGTGAGCCAGTAGAGGGACAGATTCGTGAGTAGACTGTCGTCGTCAATGGTGCTACCCGGATCGGACCAGAGCATGAACTTCTCCAGCACCCAAGCCGCGAGGCCAACCGGTGAGTCGCTGAGCGCGTACGCTGGCGTCAGTGGGGTGGTCCGCTGGATGTGACTATATGCTCCGAAGCGCTCCAGCCACGCCGCTCGCCGCTCGAGAAAGTCGTTCTCTGCCGGCGTCATATCCTCGGCTGGCTCCGGCCAGTAGGAGCCTGGGATGAAGTTCAGGTGCAGGAAATCGAGGCGATTCGGATTATCAACCGCCATCCAGGTGGCCACTCCGGCACCGATGTCGCCTCCATGCACGGCGAAAGTGGCGTAACCGAGCGTGGTTGCAAGAGCAGTCATGAGAGCCGCGATGCGACGGTTCGTCATACCGCGTGTCATCGGTACTGATGAAAAGCCGAAGCCGGGAATCGATGGAACAATGACATCGAAGTCGTCGCGTAGAAGAGCTGCGAGCGGGAGCAGCTCTACGAACGAGCCGGGCCAGCCATGGAGTAGTACGATCGGCGGCCTCGATCGGCCTCGCGGATCGCGCATGACCACGGCGTGCACGCTAACCTCGTCGAAGTCGACGATGAGATGCTCGTGTCGGTTCAGACGCTCCTGCTGCGCGAACCAGTCGAATCCCTGTCGCCAGTACGCTACGACTCGCGATATGTCGGCCTTGGAAATGCCTCCCGTGTCGGTCACCCCTTCGGGCCAGCGCAAGTTCTCGAGCCGTCGGTTCAGCTCAGAGACAGCTGCTGGAGCTACGTCGATCGTGAACGGCCGAATCACAAGTCCAAATATCTCCTGGGTGTAGCGAGCCCGCCTAACGGTTCGTGCATCAGCTGCGGCGACTTCTCAAAGCTGCACTGTCTAACGTTCCTTACACCTGAAACGCCCGCCAGCTGCATGCGCTTGCTAGACAGCGGGTTCCGGTATATCAAACCGCAACTCCATGTAGACATCCTCGTGCTCGTACTCTTTGACTTCTGGCACCGGACCATACTTGAACCCCAGTGATTCGTATAGACGAAGTGCTGCTTGGAGCCGCGAGTTTGAAACCAAGAACATCCGCTCGGCACCCCGCTCTCGAGCGTGGGTGAGGCAACGCTCTACCAGCCGGCGTGCAATGCCGTGACCCCGGAACTCCGCCGACATGGCGAGCTTTGCAAGCTCCCATCCTTCAACGCCGTGCGGAGTGACCGCACAGGTGCCGATAACATTGCCCTCGTGGAGCGCTACAAAGATCTGACCGCCACGTCCTACGAAGTGTGCCTGAGGATCAGCAAGCTGCTCTTCGTTGGCAGGCTCCATGAGGTTGTACTCTTCGAGCCACTCTCGATTGAGCTGTGCGAACCGGCTTGCGTGCTCCGGCCGAAAGACGGCGATGTCGACATTCATTTCGACTTCCCTCGGACCCAGGTTCGTCGGGCGACGCGACGAATGTCGGCCGCAAGTTCCGGGAACTCCGGCTGATTGAATTCGTGGCCGCGTCCCTCCAAAGCGCGCACCCGGGCGTGAGGCAGGACCCGCTGGTAGCGCTTGAGATTTTCAAAGGGGATCTCGGGGTCGTCCCGGCTATGGTAGAGGTAAAGCGGAGCCACGTCCCGCAGGCGCGCCCCGAAATCAGGCGGGAGCGCAAATTCCGGGAAGTCCTTCCCCCAGAACGGCGTCGCGATCAGGAACAGGCCAGCGAAAGCGGGCCGGCGCACGGTCTCCGACAAGTATTTCAGAAGGACCGAGGCGCCGAACGAGTGGCCCACCAGGATGGGCCTTCCGGCCTTCACGATCATATCGTCTATTCGGCGTGCCCAGGTCCAGTATTGCGGGTGGGCTGGCCGGGGCATGCGCGGTGCCCTTACCTGATACCCTGGTCCCAGAGTATTCCCCAGTAGCGATTCCCAGTACACCTTGCCACGCCGTCGGCGAGGCTCACCAGCGCCATGAATGACGAGAACGGTTCGCGCCATGGGCGGAAGGTGACCCGTTCAGCAGAGCCGAGCAAGATGGGGGAATTTGAGCGCATGAACCGGGAGGCCGGCCGCGCCGCCAGCCTTTACTTTCATGAGCATGCACCGCTATCGGATTCAAGGCATTCCCGAGAGCATCGCAACGGTCGCGCGAGCGACCATGCGCTCGCCTCAATACGGTCTTGGGTCGTCCGGGCACTCACTATGTCCACCTGCGCAATGCTGAGGCCGGCTGCTTCATCGCTCGCATTGATCGCGACTCTCCATCAGACTCGGGGCGCTGCCCCTGTCCGTCTTGTCGGCTGCATGCGCAGGTTAGCAGCACCTGGAACAAGCTAGTCCTTGCTGGAGCACAGCCAGCGTATGACCGTCTGCGCCAAACCAATCCGGAGATTCGAAAACACGTGGTCGGTCTCCAGGGTTAGACTCGTCAACTCTCGGGCACCGGCTGCGCGCAACTTCGCCCCCAGCGGCTCGTAAACTTCGGACTGCGGCACTGCCTCATCGTGCGTAGCTGCGATGAGCAGCACACGCTTCTTGGCAAGTGCACCCGCATACCGCTGGAGGCTCCATGCGTCGGCGCGGTCCATGGCCTCGCGGCTCAGCAGCTCCCCCGACGTTCCGCGTAAGGCGCCCAGTTGCCCCTCTCGGCGCCGTACCTCCTTGGCGAATATGACAGAGTCCTTCAGCGCGGCTCCACGACGCCCCAGATCCACGGGGGCGAGCGCGGCAACCGCCGCCACGTTGTCAGAGGTTGCCGCCGTGTAGAGTGCTACGAACCCGCCAAGGCTGTGTCCCACTAGGATGAGCTCCCCGGAATTCACCCGCATTGACTCGGCAACCGCGGGCCGGCGGAGCCAGGTGAGGGCGCTGGTGGCATCCTCGAGCACGTGCGAATAGGAATAGGTGCCCGGACTACCCCAAGCCCCCCGATAATAGAACACCAGGGCATTGAAGCCTCCCCGGCGTACGGCCTGGGCCAAGTCCAGGTTCTTCTCGTCTCCGGGGAACCCGTGAAGCAACACTACCGTCGGGTGGGGCCCCCGCCCTTGAGCCAAGTAGAGAACCCCGTTCAGGCTGACCCCTCCGCTCGGGATCCGTATCGGACGCATGACTGGCGGGTAGGTCGTGTCAATCGGGCTCGGATCGGCCGTTGCGCTGGCCGGACTACAGCCGGAATTCTGCCCAGAGAGCCAGCCGGGCCCAGTCAGGGTGACCGTGGCGATCAAGGCCGTAACTTGGCGCACCATGAATTCAACTCGCTGGCGAAAGCCCTGATCCAAGCCGCGGTGCCCTTAGCTATCCGAACCGCGCAGCGGACCGTCAGGGTGGGGAGTGGTGATTGGATCGGCATGTCGATGCACAAGCTTCCACGTTCCGTCCTCGTGTCGGAACGTGCTCGTGACCCGTAGTTCGAAAAAGGCTCTGACCTCTCTCCCACCGACCTTTGCTGTCCACCGCTCCATCTCCAGAATGGTCGCAAGGTCAGGACTCTCATACTGGGCTACAGGCTGGAAGCTTGTTATTTCACCATCTCTGAAGCGAGATGACGCAAAGTCGAGGGCCGCAGATACTAACGGCCATCCCCGGGCCGCTGGGCCAAAGGGATTGGCTAGAGTTACGTCGTCTCGATGAGAGAAGCTCATCTTGACCGGCTCTGGGTTTCCCCGGGAGAACTCATCGAGAGCGCGGTGATACTGCTCAATTACTTGCTGAAGACTCATTCGCATCTCGCGCCTTGTGCAGTACTGTAGTACCCCTCGGCTGCATGCGCGGGTTAGGCAACTCGTTGCTCGAGGCTAGTCTGCCCCTGCCAGCGCGAGCCAACGACCGTCCTCGAGGTACGACACCACAGAAGCCTTCCCTGCGAACGCATCCTCCACCCCATCATGGTCCAATGTCCTGGGCAGCGGTCCATCAAACGAGGCTGCGAACTCCCGGATCTGCGCGGGCTCGCCGCAGCAAGGAGGCGGGAGTAGCCGATGCGGCCCTCGCCGATGCCTTGCAGATAACCGGCGTCGGCGGCTCTCGGGAACTCAGTCGGAGATTCCGCATCCGCACCGCCCCAGAAGATCAGCACAGACGAGCTGTCCTGACGGGAGCATAAAACAGCCCAGTCCTGTTGCCCGGCACGAGCGAAGCTACCCGTGACGACATTGTGGGGACGCTCGCTCGTGAACGATTGCGGCACCCGGCAGCCTCGCACCTTGTTCGCACCTGCTGCTCTGCGAAGTGCTTGAAGGCCTCCATGTGCCGGCGGTGCGCCCTCCGGATTCACCGCTGCGCGACGAAGCCGAACACGCGACTGAACATGCCCTTGAACCGAAAGTCCTCCTCCGAAAGCATCGTCGTCACGCCCTGCGACGTCGCGCGAAATCGATCCGTTATCGAGACGACCAGGTTCCTTCCGTCAAGGAGGAGTTTCACCTTTTCCGGCAGATCCCGTGAGAGGACGGTCGCGACAAAAACCATGTCCCCCTTTTTCGGCACCATGCGGTAAGTCGAGCCCGGCATCCCCACGGTTCCAGCCATGGGTTCACAACGATCGAGGTCGTGCATCCATTTGGGATTGTTCGCGGGATCAGCGAAGAGCAAGGCGACTGCGTCGCGAGGAGCCTGAATATCCAACTTGACGACGCTCTTCATGGTGACCTCGGGCTAGTCTCTTCCAGTGGTGCGTACCCGCCTCACAGTCATCGCCGCGTGTGGTGCACCACTCAAATTAGGGTATTGCGACTGCGACCCGTCGGACATCCACCCGCACGATTGCCACCCCGGGAGCTGACCAGCTGGTGGCTGGCGGCGTCGCTTTGAGCGCTTGCTCCTCCGTCTCAAAGAGCAGAAACCCGAAGCCCTGGCGGCCGACAGGATCCACCCAGTAACCGGCAACGAAGCCCGGTGCCGCCCGCAGCCGAGGCAACAGCTCATTGGTAAACGCAGCGGCCGCGGCTGGCGCTAGCGCCGGGTCAATGGTCAAGTGCATAAGTGCGGCGTGCATCGCTGTCCTCTCCCACCGTGGCTACATAGGGCGGCAACCCTACACCGCTATGATGTGATCCCAGGCGCCGCTACGCACGATCTTGAGCCTCATCGCCATAACCACCGCACCACTATAACCAGGAAGGGTAACACGACGAGGCATATCCCGAGAATCCAGAGCCCAGGGTGGCCATCGTCATCCTGCCGGGCTCGTAGCGCCGACCTGAGGCCCACGAGAGCCAGGAGAAGGCTGGCCAAGGCACCGAGGAACAATGGCAGGATGGCGGTGTACGTTTGCAGCGTGAAGGCGCTAGCCCATAGTCCGAGAGCGGCCGCCACCGCAATGAAATAGCCGGCGAGGCTTTGCAGTTGCCAGCGGACTCCCACATTGATGGTCAGGCCGAGCAAGAACACCAGACCAAGAGTGATCACGGAACGCCGCAGCCTCTCATTAGGTACGCTGTCTAGAACGATACGTGTGGCGTGTATCTAACGGACCGCGCATCAGCTGCGGGCGACTGGTCCGGCCGGGCATTATCCAACGTTCCCTAGAGCTGAAGCTACCGCCAGCTGCATGCGCTTGTTAGGCGGCCCATTACTGTCCTTGGCGGCACCCTGGCTACGAAACAGACAACCAAGCGTTGACGTCGTGAGATTGGCCCCATTCACGGAGACTCGCAATGCCTCGCATGGTTGCAGACTCGCGTATTCTTCTGGTGCTGGCGATCACGGCATGGGGTTGCGCCGAGCCCGCGCCTCGGAAGACGGCGGATGCACCCTTGGCCCCCGGTTACACCACCACGCGCACCGGTGAGGCGCATGACTTTGACTATTTCGCAGGTGGATGGACGACACACCAGCGTCGGTTGAAGGCGCGGGGCGTTGGCAGCAACGAATGGGAAGAATTTCCGGCCACTCTATGCATGTCCCTCTACCTCGGCGGCATCGCCACGGTGGATGAGCTCTATTTCCCAACCAAGGGTTGGGCCGGCCTGACGCTCCGGACGTTCGATCTGAAGAAGCGCCAGTGGTCGATCCATTGGGTAAACAGTGAGAGCGGAAAGTTGGAACCACCCGTGATAGGTGGCTTCGAGGGCGACCATGGCGAATTCTACGGTGAGGACCAGGACGATGGTCGCCCAGTGAGAGTCCGCTACACCTGGGACAAGCTCGACCGGGATCACGCGCGGTGGCAGCAGGCCTTCTTCTACGACAACCGCGGGTGGGAAACAAACTGGACCGCCGACTTTACCCGCGCTGATCCGGCGGCTACCTGCGACGCCGGCCGTCCGCGGCGGCGTTAGTGGGCAAATAGCAGTAGTTAACGGACCGCGCATCGGCGCCGCGACTCCTCAGCCTGGACCCTATCTAACGTTTCCTAGAGCTGAAGCGCCGGCCAGCTGCATGCGCTTGTTGGGCTGCATGCTGGCGCGATGGGGCGGGTCAGGGTTGGCCCGGACTCGCCACCACCTCATAGTGGCTCACCAGAACGTCATACCGCACCAACCCCGCTCGGCCCTCCGGTTCCACGACGGCGACTTCCGGCTGATCTCCCGCGAACGCGCGCACCGCCTCCATGGAGTCCCACAGCGTGAGGACCAGGAACTCCACCTCGTCCGGATGGTGACGGCGAAGCAGGTAGAGTCCCCGAAAACCGGGCAGCTGCTCCAGCTTCGGGCGTACGATTTGGAGCAGATGCCGAGGATAGGCATCCTGCTCAGCGAACGCACCGTACCCGCGCCAAGAACGTACGACCATACTCCTCCGCAACCGAAGAGCGTCGTGTCAATCCAACGGACCGCGCATCAGCCGCGGCGACTTGCCTCTTTGGACACTATCCTACGTTCCTTAGGACTGAAGCGCCCGGCCAGCTGCACGCGCTGGTTAGGCCGTCAACCGCACCTCATGCCGACCGGCGGAGGCGGGTTAGCACTCGATCCAGCGCCGCGGCGAACGCTTGCTTAGCTCGGCTGTCGTAGGGTGCGGGGCCGCCGGTCACCGCGCCTGCGATGCGAGCCTGTTCCATGAAGTTTCGCACCGACAGGCGCTCGCCAACTGTTTCGGTCGTATGCTCCTCGCCACGGGGATCGAGCACCGCGATGCCCTTGGGCACAAGCAGGGCAGCCAACGGCACGTCTTGAGTGACGACGAGATCGCCGGGGGCTGCGTGGGTCGCGATGTACTGATCGGCAACGTCAGCGCCTCCATCCACCCAGACGGCACTTACTAGAGGATTGCCCGGCGGTGTCTGAAGTCGTTGGTTGGCGACCATAACGGTCTCAACCGCTAGCCGCTTGGCTGCTCGAAACACGAGGTCTTTCACGTCCCTTGGTGCCCCGTCTGCGTCAATCCAGATCTTCAGGCTTAACTCTCCGATGGTATTGATCGGCTAACCGACCGCGCATCAGCCGCGGCGACTCGCCCGCCTGGACACTCTCTAATGTTCCTTAGACCTGAAGCGCCCGCCAGCTGCATGCGCTTGTTAGGTGGCACACGAGAAGGTAGCCCGGGATGGAGGTCTAGCTAGACTCTGAGCGAGCACCGGAATCCCCGAGCCGCATAATAAGACTCGGCACCGTTGTGATACACGAAGACTGTGTCGTAGCGGCGGTCGCAGAACAGCGCGCCGCCGAGCTTCCGGATCTTAGGAGGTGTGTGCACCCAGCTGGACGTTGTCGTATCGAACTGATCAAGCTCCTGGAGTGCCCGATACTCGTCCACTGTCAGGAGGGCGGCATCCATGGCAGTAGCGATGTCAACAGCGCTGCTCTTCGGTTTGTGCTCCTTCCGAGCGTCGAGTGCTTGGCGATCGTAACAGAGGCTGCGGCGTCCCTTAGGGCTCTGCGCTGAACAATCCACAAAGATGCATTCGGCGGTGGTCTTATCGACCCCTACAACATCCGGTTCGCCGCCAGACTGCTCCATTTCATTGAGCGACCAGAGCTCGGCGCTATTCGACTCGAGGCGTGCTTGTACGGTACTCCACTCGAGACCTGCATGGCGGTGCATGTGCGCGTCAAAGCGGGCCTTCAGGATTCTAAGCAAGCCGTCGCGTTGCTTCGCGGTAATTTCTTTCGCTCTGGGCATCTCTAGGGGTGCGTTCGTGCCTAGGGTCAGTGGGTCTGAAGTGTGCCACCTAACGGACCGCGCATCAGCTGCGGCGACTTCTGAGTTTACGCTCAGGGTGACCTCGGGCCCAGCCACGCCGCCAGCCGCGCCTTTTGCTCCGGTGTCGCGCCCGGACGGACCGACAGCGACCATCGATCAAGGGGCGTACTTCCCAGCGTCAGCTTGAAATGGAGCAGCTCACCGCGGCGTGAGATCAGGACGCTGACCGTCGCTCCGGGCCGGTAACGCTCAAGCATACCTTCCAGCCCTTCTTCTGTGAGCCGAGAGTCATCGATCGCGATCAGCTCGTCATCGGGGGCCAGCCCGGAGCCATACGCCGGCGTGTCGCGCAGTACGTTTGACACCAGAACGCGCCCACCGTCCGACCGGGTGACGAGCCCAAGCCAGGCCTTCGACGCCCTGTTCGGCTCCGGTGACCCAAACCTCAGACCAAACCAGTCGAGCATCTCCGCATAATCGAGCTCCTGGGTGGTCTTCAGGGCCTGATCGAAGAAGTCGCCCAGGTCCGTACCCGCCACCTGGTTGGCGACCGCGCGGAAATCCGCAGCAGTGTATCCCCGTTGACCGCTGAAGCGTGTGTAGGCGGACCGCATCACCTCGTCCAGACTCCGCTTGCCGTTAGTGAGGCGGCGCAGCCGGGCGTCAAGCAGCAGTCCGACGATGGAGCCCTTCGTGTAGTAGCTCACCGCGGAGTTGGGCGAATTCTCATCGGGGCGATACTGCTTGATCCAGGCATCGTACGACGCTTGCTCGAGCGGTTGGACTAGCCGTCCCGGCGTGGTCTGCAGGGTTCGCACCGCCCTGGAGATATCGCTCAGCGTTTGCTCCCACGACGCCAGGCCGGCCCGGCTGACGAGGAGCCAGGCATAGTAGTCGCTCAGCCCTTCGGCCACCCACAAGCTGGGGGTGTACACCTCGTTCTCGTAGTCGAACGGCCCCAGCTCCACCGGGCGAAGACGCTTGACATTCCAGGCGTGAAAGAACTCGTGCGTCATCAGGAGGAGCCAGTCGTAATAGCTGCTCTCGGTGCGGGTGCTCCACCGGTCGGCGAAGAGGACAGTGGACCCCTTGTGCTCGATGCCGTCGTAGGTGTCGGTCAGCAGGTTGAAGAACAGATAGCGCTGGTAGGGCAAGCTGCCCCACAATTCGCGCGCCGCCCGCACGATTCGCTCGACGTCACGCAGGGAGCGGGCTCTGTCCCACCCACCAGCTTCCCCCACATTCACCAGGGCATGCCGCACGCCGTCGACGGTAAACTCGTAGACGGCAGGGTTCCCAGCGAGGATCGGCGAGTCGACCAAGGTATCGAAGTCCGGCGCTCGGTAGTGATGCGGCCGGCCGTCTGGCGCCGGCGGCAACGCGCTCAGCGACCTGGCCCATGCTTTGGGCAGCTCGAGCAGGACCTCGTGCGGTCGTCGTGCCTGCTCGACGAGGGTGATGTAAGTGGCAGCGCCGTTGATCAGCGCGAACGAGTCCTCGACCCAGTTAGTTCTCGCCTGCTGCTCGTGGGCGTAGACGCGATAGGTGAGGGCCACGGCGGGGGCCCCGCCGGTCCGCACCAGCCAACGATTCTTGCGCGACTTCTCAACCTGCAAGAGCCGTCCGGAGGGGTCGCGGGCCTGGACCTGTTCAACATGGCGCGCGAACTCGCGCACCAAGTAGGAGCCCGGCGTCCAGACCGGCATCATGAGCTCGACCGCCGCCTGCCGGGAAGTCGGATACGTCGCCTGGACTTCTATGTAGTGCGTGGCCGGCGCCGGGATATGGAGCAGGTACCGAACCGGTCCCAACTCTTGAGCGGAGGTGGGGCCGGTGACGAACGCGGTGACGATCAGTGCGGCGACCAGGTTGCGCACGCCCGATCGCTCGGTCATCCTGCACCTCGACACTGGCCTAATGAGGCTGGCACCGTACGCGGCATTTGAGATCTCGGGCCAGCGGCTGCATGCGCGGGTTAGCCGGCATCCGGGCGAGGGCCAGCGGCTATTGGGCCGCGACCGGTCGCACCCAGGGTGGCGGCGGTCCCGAGTCGGAAGGCTCGTATTGTGCGACGAGGCGCTCGGTCGCAATGTCGCGCAGTTCGTAATGTCCGCCCATCCCGCCGTGGACCGTTTCCTGATAGAACGCCACCTGTTGGCTCGTGCAGTCAAACCGCCACTTCCACACCGGCAACCCCGTGCCCACGAAACTGTGCACCTTGCCGCTGACAAAAACGACCAGCTTCAGGGGGATAGGATACGAGGTGCAGCAGTTTGGGAACAGCGCCAGCCAGCCAACCGCGAGGCGGTCCGGACTGATAGCGGCTTTGTCGAAGCCCACCTGATCCGGGTCATTGGGGGGGTGGATCTGGCGGCGATCTTTCGTGCGAATGTGGAGGTGGCCGCTCGCGTCGACCATCACAGTGTCGTACGTCTCGGGGGCTTGACTGGCAATTGGGCCGGCCCAGAGGAGAAGTGTGAGGCCGGCGATCGACAGTGTGAGTGCGAGGCGACCGCTCGCTCCGTCATGGCCTTTGGGCATTT
>Ga0209382_10010614_pt1 | contig 11459 bp, 7 predicted proteins | sample SoiMetdeltSBSDD5_FD_187599 | JGI IMG/M metagenome (GOLD analysis project Ga0209382, IMG submission 187599) | Bulk soil microbial communities from a Populus tree surrounding site in Tennessee, USA - Soil MetaG P. deltoides SBSDD5 (SPAdes) (version 2) | ecosystem: Environmental > Terrestrial >...
GATCCCGCGCGTCGGCGCCGCAGGCCGAGCCGGCGCCACCACCCCTGCCCTTGCACCCACGTTGCCTCCATCCCGGATGCGTCGCCACGGCCGTGCCTTGTTGTGCCGTCGCGCGCCTGCCGACAGCCAGACGCTGGATGACGCGCGGTGTAACCCCGGGGGCGTCAGCCGCCGAGGAGCGCCGGCGCGCACGAGCTGCCGATGCGGTCGGCGCCCGCCCGCAGCATGGCCAGCGCCGTCTCGCGATCGCGAATTCCTCCGCTGGCCTTGACACCCGCGCCACCGAGCACGCAGGCGCGCAGCAGCGCGACGTCCTCCCGGGTGGCGCCGGCACGCGAGAAGCCCGTGGAGGTCTTGACGAAGTGCGCGCCCGCCGCCACCGCGAGCAGCGCTCCCAGCGTCTTCTGCCGCTCGTCGAGCAGGCAGGTCTCGAGGATGACCTTGATGCGCCGCTCGGCCAGCGCCGCGGGGCCCTCGGCCTCGCGCACCGCGAGCACGACTCCGCGCACGTCCTCCAGCACGGCGGCGAGGCGCGGCAGGTCCAATGGTCCGCCGGCCGGCGCCGCCTGCCGCAGCAGGCCGATGGACAGCACCATGTCCACCTCGTGCGCGCCGGCGGCGACGGCCAGCGCCGCCTCGTCGGCCTTCACGGCCGGGTCGTTGGCGCCCAGCGGGAAGCCGACCACGGTGCCCACGCGCACCGGCGGCTTCAGCCGCGCCGCGCAGTCGGCGACCCACAGCGGGTTCACGCACACCGTCGCGAAGGCGTGCTGCTGCGCCTCGTCGCACAGCGCCGCAACCTGCGCGTCGGTGGCCTCGGGCGCGAGCAGCGTGCAGTCGATCACCCGCGCCAGCTCCCGCGCCGACCCCGCGCACCGCGCCGCCAACTCCTCCGCATCCGGCGCCCGCCGCGGCTCCCCCTTCGGATGCAACCCCGCCGCGACGAGCTGCGCCCGCAAATCATCAGCGAAGACACTGGCGTCGCTCAAGCTGAAACCTGCTGAACTGATGCCCAGCCCACAGGCCGCGTCAAATCGTGTCGGGCCAGGCGTCGCGTCGTGCTCGACCGGAGGCGACCCTTCACGGGGTCGCTGAGGATCGAGCACGATGCGACAACCCCAAGTCGGACGACCCATTCGGGGTCGTCTCTTGTCGGGGGCCCGCCCGACGCGATTTGCCGCGGCCGCCACTCATGACTTGCTGACAGGACCTCTCCACGCGCCCATGCCACCCTCCACGCTGTGCACGTTGAGGTAGCCGCGGTTGGCCAGCCATGCGGCGGCAGCGGAGCTGCGGCCGCCGCCGGCACAGATCACGAACAGCTTGCGGCCGTCGCGCGCCACCTCGTGCAGGCGCTTGCTGATGTCGTCCACGGGGATGTGCAGCGCGCCCTCGATGTGCCCGCCCGCCCACTCCTGGGGCGTGCGCACGTCGATCACGCACAGCGGCTTGCCGGACGCCATCTCGGCCGCGAGGTCCGCCGGCCTGGCGTTGCGGTACAGCCGGTTCTCCTTGACCATGTCGGGATCCACCAGCTTGCCCGCCGCCACCATGGCCAGCAGCTTGCGCAGCCCGTCCAGCGACTCCTTCAGCTCGCCGCCGTCGGCCTCCTTGCTGGCCTGCGCGTGAGACAGGTCCGTCAGCCGCTCCTCGAGCGTGGCGATGCGGCCGCGCGTGGCGAGGAGCATGAGCAGCAGCACGACGGCGAGGCCGAGCGCGATGGCGGCGAGCAACAGCGGATCCATGGTGGAACGGCCCGAGGGGAAGGCGACGCACCGTTGTAAAGGGTGCCTGCCGTGGACCTCAAGATACCGGCGCTGCGGCGCGGCGGATGCGCCGTGTCGGGCTCAGCCGCCGATCTGCTCCTCCAGGCCATTGCTCATCGAGACGCCCTTGGGCGCGCCCGGGTCGGCCGCCAGCACCTGCAGGAAGACCGAGGCGCCCGTGAGCAGCGGATCCTCGGGGAAGGTGAAAGGCAGGCTGAGCCCGCCGCCCCCGGGGCCGACGCCCGGGAAGACGAGCGGGATGAGGCCGCCGGGCGGCCCGAGCTGCACCAGCAGCGTGCCGCCCTTGAACGGCAGTGCCGCGGCAGCCAGGCCCCAGGCCAGCGCGCCACCGGCGCCGCCGAGCAGTCCCTGCGCCTCGAGCGCGACGGAGGCGCCCGGGCAGGGCGAGAAGACCGCGCTCAGCTCGGGCACGTGGCCGCCGGTGCCCGCCAGCCCGGTGCCGTAGGGCAGGTAGTGGCCGCTGCACGGCGGCGTGTCGCCCTGCGAGACGTTGCCGTCCCACTCGCCCCAGCCGTCCTGCTGGGCCACGAGCGTGGGCTGGCCGAGCGCGTCGATGAGGTGCAGCGCGTAGTTCTTGCTGGTGACGCGCAGGCCGCCGTCGGGCAGCAGCCGCACGTCGTTGGGAGAGATGATGTTCGGCGCCGCGCAGAACAGCTCGGCCTCGCCGCTGTCCAGCCGGATGCGCGTGATGAGCGAGCTGCCGTAGTTGGCCACGAACAGGTTGCCCGCGCCGTCCACCGCCAGGCCGCCCGGCTGGTCCAGGAGGCCCTGGCCGTCGCTCACCAGCGTCACGGCGCCGGTCTGGTCGTCCACCGACGCGACGGTGTTCGCGGTGTTGTTCGCGACGTACAAGGTGCCGTCGGGCCCATAGGCCATGCCGCCCGGCCCGGAGATCAGCCCGCCGCTGCTGGCCGCATCGGCGATGAGCGTCTGGCTGCCGTCCGGGCCGAGCCGCACGATGGTCTCGTTGAAGATGTCGCTCGCGATCAGGCTGCCGTCGGGCGCCTGCAGCACCGTGACTACCGACGACAGCCAGCCGCCCGCCGCGAAGGGCTTGGGCACGCCTGCTGCGCTGATCTTCCACACCACGCCGTAGCCGCGGTCGGGCATGTAGAGGTTCCCGTCGTCGGCCCACACGCCGTAGAAGGGAATTCCCAGCCCGCTGCAGAACACGGTGATGGCGCCGCTGTCGGGATCGAGCCGCAGGATCTGCCCCTGGGCCGGGGTCGAGATCTCGATCGGGTCGCCGGCGCGCGCGGGCGCGAGCAGCAGCGCGGCGAGCAGCGCAATGCGGGCGGACCGTGTCATGGGGACTCCCGGGGCTCGATGCTACCCGGACCAGACCGGCGCGGGGCGCGGCACGTCCCGGGCGAGCCGTTTCCCGCGGCTGCCGCGAGCCGCTAGCCTGCCCGCATGCGCCGGCCCGCCGCCTCGCCGCCCCCAGCCCGCGAGCTCGCGGCCGCGCGGCGGTCGCTCCTTTCATGGTGGGATCGCGGCCGTCGCGACCTGCCATGGCGCCGCACCTCCGACCCCTGGGCCATCCTCGTGAGCGAGGTCATGCTCCAGCAGACCACGGTGGCCGCGGTCATCCCGTACTGGGAGCGCTTCCTCTCACGCTGGCCGCGACCGGCGGACCTCGCGCGGGCGCGGCTGGACGAGCTGCTCGCCGCGTGGGCCGGCCTCGGCTACTACCGCCGCGCGCGCCACCTGCACGCCGCGGCCTGCGCGGTGGCCGAGCGCGGCGGCGAGCTGCCCGTCACGGCCGGCGAGCTGCGCGAGCTGCCCGGCGTGGGTGACTACACGGCTGCGGCCGTGGCCTCGATCGCGCACGGCGAGCCAGTCGCGGCCGTGGACGGCAACGTCGACCGCGTGCTGTCGCGCCTGTTCGCGCTGCCGCTCGACCCGCGCAGCGCGGCCGGCCGCGCCGAGCTGCGCCGCCGCGCCGACGCGTTGCTCGATCCCGCGCGACCCGGCGACTGGAACCAGGCCCTCATGGAGCTCGGCGCCACGCTGTGCAGGCCGGCCGCGCCGCGGTGCACGGCCTGCCCGCTGCGGACGAGCTGCGCGGCGCTGGCCGCCGGCGTGCCCGAGCGCTTTCCCGTGCGTCCGGCGCGCGCCGCCGCCGTGCCGATGCTGCGTGTGGCGGCGCTGCTGGTCCGCGACGGCCGCGTGTTGCTCTCCCGGCGCGACGCGCCTCCGAACGAGGGCTTCCTCGAGCTGCCGGACGCGGAAGTGCCGCTGCGCCGCGGCGCGGACCTCGATCTGTCCGCGCGCGCGACCGGCGTGGGCGCGCGGCGGCTGCGCTCTGCGCTGGAGGCTCGCCTCGCCGCGGCCGGACTGCGCGTGCGCGGCGGCGCGGCACTGCCGCCGCTGCGCCACACGATCATGCGCTTCACCATCCGCATCGTGCCGCTGCGCTGCGAGCTGCTGGCCGGCCGCGTGCGCGCGCCGCTGCAGTGGCTGGACCCGCGCGGGGCCGACCTGCCGCTCACCACCGTCACGCGCCGGGCGATCCTGGCCGGCGCGCCCGAAGTGTTCGAGGCGGCGCGAGCCACGGGCTATGCTCGCACCCGCCGTGAGCGAGGCGCCGCCACCCGCCGCTGATCCCGCGCAGCTGCGCGCGCTCGGGCAGGGCGCCGCCGTGGCCGCGCCGCTGGTGCGCAGCGCCCTCGCCGTCAGCGGGCCCGATCACCGCGAGTGGCTCGAGCGCCTGGCGAGCAATCCCGTGGCCACGCTGCCTCCGGGCCGTGCCACAGGCCTCGTGCTCATGGACGGCAAGGGCCGCCTGCGTGCCGATCTGCGCGCCGCCAACGCCGGCGTGCCCGACGGCCTGCTGCTGGACGTGCCCGAGGCCGCGCGCGCCGCGCTGCTGAAGGTGCTGGAGATGTACATCCTGCGCGAGAAGGTGCTCGTGCGCGACCTGTCGCCGACGCACCGCTGGCTGCACGTGCTCGGGCCCGGCGCGGCCGACGTCCTCGCCCGCTCCGGGCTTCCGGCGCCGGCCGAGGGCGAGGCGCGCACGGAAGGCGAGGTGCTCGCGGCGCTGCCGTCGCGGCACTTCGGCGTGCCGGGCGCGGACCTGCTCGTGCCCGTCGCGCAGGTGGAGCCGCTGGTCGTGCGCCTCCTGTCCCGCGGCGCCGTGCGTGTGGAGCGGCCGGCGCTGGAGGCGCTGCGCATCGCGCGCGGCGTCCCGTGGTGGCCGGCCGACCTGTCGCCCGACGTCATCCCGCTCGAGGCTGGGCTCGACGCGGACGTGTCCATCACCAAGGGCTGCTATCCGGGGCAGGAGGTCGTGGCGCGCATCACGAACCTGGGGCAGGTGGCACGCAAGCTGCTGCGGCTCGCTGCGCCGGGGCGGCACGAGCTGGCCGGCGGTGCCGTGCTCACCGGCACGGGCGAGCAGGCCGGGAAGGAAGCGGGCAAGCTCACGTCCGTCGCCTGGGATCCGCTGGCGGATCGCACGGTGGCGCTCGGGTTCGTGCGCCGGCCATGGTGGAAGGACGGGACGGTGGTGCGAGCGGGAACGGTCGAGCTGGCCGTGGTCGCGCCGCAGGCCTAGCCGCACGCCGGCTGCCGTCGCCGCAGTGCCGCGTTGCCCGCACGCGCGGGCGTCTACAGATCGCCGGCTCTGGGCACGGGGCGACACCCACTTCCCGAAGGGGATGCCATGAGCAGCGCGGTCCCGGCCGTGCGCCGGTTCGATCTGGTCGAGAGGGTCCGCAGGGCGACGCGCAACTCGCCCTGGCTGGTCATCGCGGTCATGCTGCACGCGATCCTGTTTGCGGCGCTGAGCATCGTGTACGTCACGCGCGCGCTGGCTGCCAAGGAGGAGCGGCCGATCAAGGTCGAGGTCCGCAGTCGGCCGCCGACGGCCGACGTCGAGGCGCTGGCGCCGCCGGAGCCGATGGTGAAGCGCGACGAGGTCCCGCCGGACAGGCCCGTGGAGCTGGTGCCGGACGACCGCGACGCCTTCTTCCTGCCCAGCGATTCCACCGAGGCGCCGGACCCGTACCGCGAGGTCGGCGATCCGGACGCCCTCAGCGACCTGCCGCACGGCAGCGCCATTTCGTCGACCGCCATCGGGCCCGGCGGCCCGGGCCAGCGCGGTTCCGGGCCGACGGCCTTCTACGGCTCGCGGAACACCGCGGGCTTCGTCGACGGCGGCGGTGGCCGGCCGGCGCCGGAGGTCTTCCACACCGAGAAGGCGGTGCTCGAGGGCCTGCGCTGGCTGCTGCGACACCAGGACGAAAACGGCTCATGGAGCGCCGCCACGCTGCGCGAGCACTGCTCGGCCGAGGCCCCGTGCACGCCCGCGGAGGCGGACCGCTCGCCGGCCTATGACCCGGGACTCACGGGCCTGGCGCTGCTCACCTTCCTCGGCCACGGGCTCACGCAGGAGTCGAAGGCGATCATCACGGACACGGCCATGGGTCGCACGCACGTCACCGGCGAGGCCGTCGGGCGCGGCCTCAGGTGGCTCATCGGCGAGATCGGACCCGACGGCTCCTTCGAGAACTACGCGGGCAGCCTGTACAACGAGGCCATCGGCGCGCTGGCGCTGGCGGAAGCCTACGGGATCTCGGGCAACAAGACGCTGCGCCAGCCGGCCCAGCGCATGATCGACCATCTGGTCGCGGCGCAGAAGACGAACCCCACCGGCTCGGGCCGCTGGGGCTGGCGCTACACGCCGGGCGGCGACGCGGTGGCGGACATGTCGGTCACGGGCTGGGTGGTGATGGCGCTCAAGTCGGCGCGCATGTCGGGACTGCGCGTGCCGCAGGACGCCCTCGATGGCGCGCTCCAGTTCTCGCACTGGGTCACGGGCGAGGACGGGCTCGTGGGCTACGTGGACCCGGCGGCCGCGGGTCAGCCGGTCAGCGGGCACGACGACCACTTCGACTACCACGTGGGCACGATGAGCGCGCTGGGCATGCTCACGCGCGCCTTCGTGGCGCACGACATCGAGGATCCGTTCCTCGAGCTCGCGGCCGCGCGCATCGTGCAGGACCTGCCGGCGGTCGGCGCGGAAGGTCTCTCGATCGACTACTATTACTGGTACTATGCGACGCTCGCGCTGAACCAGCTCGACGGGCCCGACAGTCCGCGACACACGGGGCGCTACTGGAACCCGTGGAACGAGGCGATGCAGGCGGCTCTGCTGGGGCTCCAGGACAGCAATGCCGAGCGGGACGTCTGCTCACGCGGCGGCTGGCTCCGGCCCGACCGCTGGAGCTACGCCGGCGGCCCGATCTACAGCACGGCGCTCAACGTGCTGACCCTCGAGGTGTACTACCGCTACCCCAACGCCTTCGGCCAGCGCTAGCGCGACGGCGCGTGTTGCGGGAGCCGGGCGGCGGGCCTTCCAGGTCCGGGGGGACGGTTGTTGCCGGGTCGGCGACTTCACTACACTTCGGCGGCCCCAACACCCCGCCATGGCCCCTCCCGAAGCCGTGGCAGAACCTGACGCCCAGGGCCCTCTCGCGCATGGCCAGTTTCGACCCCATCGAGAAGATCCGCACGGCCGCGAGGAACTCTCCCTGGCTCGTGATCGCGGTCATGATCCACGCGATCCTGTTCGCGGGCCTGAGCGTGGTGTACGTCGCGCGCGCCATGAAGGCGAAGGAAGAGAAGCCCGTCGCCGTGGAGATCAAGCAGCCGCCGCCGCCGGCGGCGCTGGACGAGGCGCCGCCGCCGCCCGAGATCATCGACCGCAAGTCGGTGCCCAAGAACTCGGACGCGGAGATCGTCACCTACGACGAGGACGTGTTCATCCCGCTCTCCGAGGTGGTCGAGGAGGACCTGCACCTCAACCGCGGCGACCCGAATTCGGTCTCGAACCTGCCGCCGGGCGCGTCGGGCGGCACGTCCATCGGCACCGGCGGCGTGGGCCACTTCGGCACCGGCGTGCCGTCCAGCTTCGTGAGCCGGCGCGCCGGCAGCGGCACGGGCCTCGGCAAGGGCCGCGCCGGAGGCTCGACCGAGGGCACGGAGCAAGCCGTGCTCGAGGGCTGGCGCTGGCTGCTGCGGCACCAGAACGAGGACGGCTCGTGGGGCGCCGACACGCTGCTCGACCACTGCTCCGTCAAGGCGCAGTGCGTGGCGTCGAACCTCGACTTCACGCCCTCGTACAACGCCGGCCTGACGGGCATCGCCCTGCTCACCTTCCTCGGGGCGGGCTACACGCACGAGTCCAAGCAGAACATCGTCGACACCGCCATGGGCAAGCGGTACTTCGTGGGCGAGTGCATGGGTCGCGGCATCAAGTGGATCACCAACGAGCTGGGGCCCAACGGATCCTTCGACAACTTCGCGGGCAGCATGTACAACGAGGCTATCTGCACGCTGGCGATGGCCGAGGCTTACGGCCTCACGCAGAACCGCGCGCTGCGCGAGCCGGCGCAGCGCATGGTCAACTACCTGGTCTCGGCGCAGAAGTCGAACCCGACCGGCTCGGGGCGCTGGGGCTGGCGCTACACGCCGGGCGGCGACTCGATCGCGGACATGTCGGTCACCGGCTGGGTGGTCATGGCGCTCAAGTCGGCGCAGATGGCCGGGCTCAAGGTGCCGCAGGACGCCATGGACGGCGCCATGGAGTTCACCAGCTGGGTGACCGGCGAGAACGGCCTCGTGGGCTACCTGGATCCGGCGGCCGCGGGCGACAAGGTCACCGGGCACAACGACTACTTCAACTACCACGTCGGCACGATGAGCGCGCTGGGCATGATCACGCGCACCTTCGTCCGGCACGACATCGAGGACCCCTTCCTCCAGCTCGCGGCCGACCAGATCGTGAAGGACCTGCCCGAGGTCAGCGAGGACAAGCTTTCGATCGACTACTACTACTGGTACTACGCAACGCTGGCGCTGAACCAGTTCGACGGCCCGGACAGCCCGCACCGCACCGGCCGCTACTGGGACCCGTGGAACCAGTCGATGCAGGACGCGGTGCTGCTGCTGCAGGACAAGAACAAGGAAGACGACGTCTGCACGCGCGGCGGCTGGCTGGTCCTGGACCGCTGGAGCTACGCCGGCGGTCCCATCTACACCACGTCCATCAACGTCCTGACGCTCGAGGTCTACTACCGCTACGCCAACGCCTTCGGCTCCGCCAAGAAGGCGAACCAGGCCGAGGCGAAGAAAGCCGCAGAGGACGGGGGCAAGTAGGTGCTGCTCACCCTGCTGCTGGCTGCCGTGCAAGTGGCGCCCGCTGCCTCCGGGTCGCCGGCCATCCTCGGCCGTGACGACCTCGACTTCGCGCGCAAGCTGTCCGACGCGGGCTTCCCCGACCTCGCCCGCAAGGTGTGCGACGCGGTGATCGCCTCGGCCGACGCCGGCGGCACCGTCAAGGCGTCGGACGTCACCGCCGCGCGGCTCTTGGCCTTCGAGGCCGAGACGGCCGAGGTCTCCGCGATGTCCGACCTGGCGGCGCGCCAGGCCGCCCTGCAGGACGTGCTGGCGCGCGGCGAGGCCTTCAGCAAGACGCTGCCTCAGGGCCCGGACGCCGACCGCCTCGACGCAGCGCTGGCCACCGCGCAGGAGGCCTACGCGATGATCCTGCTCGAGCAGCTGCAGAACGAGCAGGACACGGCCGCCGTGGCCAAGATGCGCAAGGACGCGGACAAGATCTTCAAGCGCGCCATCGACGCGCTGACCAAGCGCATCAAGGCCAACGAGAAGGACCGCGGGTCGGCCGAGTCGGACGAGGCGCTCGAGGCGCTCGACCGCAAGCTCATCGTCGACATGTACTCGCGGGCCCGGATGTACTACCTGTACTCGCTGCTGCTGGCGGCGGACGACGGCCGGCGCCAGCTCGCGCTGCAGGACGCGCTGGAGGCCTTCCAGGCCTTCGACTTCGCCTACGGCAAGGAGCTCCTGTCCTTCGAGGGCAACGTCTTTCAGGGCCTCTGCTACAAGGAGCTGGGCGAGAACGAGGCGGCGGTCGAGGCCTTCGACTACGCCATCTCCCTGCGCGAAGGCTTCGACCGCGGGCCCGACGGCCGCTTCCAGGTGACCAAGGAGGCGGCAGACGTGGTGTCGTCGGGCGTCTTCCAGAAAGTCCAGTTCCTGCGCGAGCTGAAGGACTTCGCCGGTGCGGCGGCGGCCGCGCAGGACTTCCTGGACACGATCGCCGACCCGCTGCAGACCGCGCAGGGCCTGGCCATCCTTTACGCGCAGGCCAAGTCTTTGGCCGAAGCGGGCGACGTGCCCGGCGCGATGGCCGCGGCGCAGGCGCTGGTCTCGGCCGACCCGCGTGGTCCCTGGGGCGCGGCGGGCAAGGAACTGCTGACCAACCCCTCGCTGAGTTCGTCGGGAGGCTCGCAGGCGCCGCCGGACGTGCTGCTGGGCGTCGCCGGGACGCTCTTCGCCAAGGGCGAGATGCTGCGCGGCCACCAGACCTGCGCGCAGGCGCGCCGCGGGGCGCGGCGCACGCCCGCCGAGCAGGACATCGGCGCGGAGTCCTTCGTGCTCGAGGGCGACGCCTTCGCTCGCGAGGGCAGCCTGTGGGACGCCTGCGTGGCCTGGGAGACGCCGGCCTTCATGTATCCGCAGGGCGCACGCGCGCCCGACGGCCTGTGGTCCGCGATCAACGGCTACAGCGACCTCTACGCCTCCGAGCAGCTCGTCTTCTTCCGCAAGCTGGCGCAGGAGCGGCTGGATCTCCTGTCGAAGAACTACGCCAAGCACGCGCTCATGGCCCAGGCCGCGCTGGTCGAGGGCCAGTGGGCCGAGGCGGACCGCGACTACCCCAAGGCCGCGGCAGTGTACGCCAAGGTGCCTTCGAGCTCGCCGGCCTACGGCGCGGCGCAGCGCCGGACGGGCGCCAACCTGCTGCTGCAGGCCAAGGCGCTCGAGAAGGACAAGCCGGCCGAGGCAGCCAAGCTGCGCACGCAGGCACGCCAGGTGCTGGAGGTGGCGCGCAAGGACCTCGAGCAGCGCATGACCGAGACGCTCGACAAGGCCGCGCGGGCGCGGTTGTCCGGGCTGGCCTTCGGAGCGCGCGCCGACATCGCGCGCATCATGCTCGCCGGCTCGCCGCAGGACGTGTCCGGCGTCATTCCGCTGCTGGCCGACGTCGAGACGGTCTATGCCGGCGAGGACGACAAGCTGGCGGAGACCTGGCGCCTGCGCATCAAGGCCCTCGAGCTGCAGGGCCGCCTGGACGAGGCCGTCACGATGCTCGACGGCCTGGTGCAGAAGACCCCCGACGCAGCCGCGATCGGGCCGGCGGCCGGCTCGCTGGCGCGCGCGCTCGACCTCGCCGCCAACGCGCTGCACGAGAAGAACCCCGCATCCAGCGAGGCCGCCGAGCTGTGGAAGCAGGCCGCCCGGCTGTACGGGCTGTCGGTCAGGTTGCAGCTCACGGGCGGCGCCGCGCGCCAGCGCACCGAGCTGGAGGCCGTCGGCACGCGGCTCTTCGCGCTGGCCCTCACGCTCGAGGGCGCTCCCGAGGGGATCGAGAGCTTCCTCGACTGGCATCCCGAGAACCTCTCGCGGCCGGAGCTGTGGGAGCAGGTGCGCGCGATCTTCGAGGCCGTGCTGGAGTCCGGCGCCAGCTACCGGGACGAGATCTTCCTCGGCCGCGTCCTCGCCTTCCAGGGCGCCTGGCGCGATGCGGCGCTGGTCTACTCGCGCATGTTCGATCGCGAGCCGATCATGGACATCAGCGGCAAG
>Ga0209382_10010615_pt1 | contig 11459 bp, 12 predicted proteins | sample SoiMetdeltSBSDD5_FD_187599 | JGI IMG/M metagenome (GOLD analysis project Ga0209382, IMG submission 187599) | Bulk soil microbial communities from a Populus tree surrounding site in Tennessee, USA - Soil MetaG P. deltoides SBSDD5 (SPAdes) (version 2) | ecosystem: Environmental > Terrestrial >...
ACCGTACGGTCGGAGGCTTGTGCGCGCGCGATCCTTTCGTCGGCCCGTGGCAGGTCCCGGTGGCCGACTGCGCCGTCACGCTTTTCGACTACGCGGGCTACGCCGGCGAGGCGTTCGCGCTCGGCGAGCGTACACCGCTCGCTCTGATCGACGCGCCGGCCTCCGGCCGCATGGCGGTGGGCGAGGCGCTCACGAATATCGCGGCGGCCGCGCCGGAGCTTGCGCGAGTAAAGCTTTCGGCGAACTGGATGGCGGCCGCGGGCGTCCCCGGAGAAGACGCCGCGCTCTACGACACCGTGAGGGCGGTCGCGCTCGAACTCTGCCCGGCGCTCGGCGTCTCGATTCCGGTCGGAAAGGATTCCCTGTCGATGCGCACCGCCTGGGACGGCAAGGAGGTCGTCGCGCCGCTATCGCTGGTGGTCTCGGCCTTCGCTCCAGTCGAGGACGTGCGCGGCGCGCTTACGCCGCAGCTGCGTACCGATGTGGGGGACACCGAGCTCCTTCTCATCGACCTTGGCCGCGGCCGCAACCGTCTCGGCGGCTCGATCCTCGCGCAGGTTTTCTCGCAGCTCGGGGACATTTGCCCCGACGTGGAGGACGCGCAGCTTCTCAAGGACTTGTTCCGCTTCGTGCGCGAGAACCGTGACGCCATCCTCGCCTATCACGACCGCTCGGATGGCGGCCTCTTCGTCGCCGCATGCGAGATGGCGTTCGCCGGCCACTGCGGGGTGACGCTCAACCTCGATGCGATCGCGTTCGACCGGACCACCGATGACGTCGACGCGTTCAAGCGCAACGCGGAAGAGCAGCTCGCCGGCCGCGCCAAGGACCTCGCGCTGCAGGCGCTCTTTTCCGAGGAGCTCGGCGCGCTCATCCAGATCCGCGCCAAGGAACGCTCGCGCGTGATGGCGGCGCTGCGCGACGCCGGCCTTGGCGGGGATGCGCACGTCGTGGGCGTGCCCAACGCGCGCGACGAAGTGCGCGTCACGCGCAACAACCGCACCGTGTTCCAGGCGAAGCGCGATCAGCTGCAGCGCACCTGGAGCGAAACGAGCTGGCGCATGCAGGCGCTGCGCGACAACCCGGAGTGCGCGCGCGAGGAGTTCGACCGCATCACCGACCCGGACGATCCCGGTCTTTCGGTCTCTCTCACCTACCGCAGCACACCTTCGGTTGTGACCGGCGCCAGACCGCGCATCGCCATCCTGCGCGAGCAGGGGGTGAACGGCCAGGTGGAGATGGCCGCCGCTTTCGACCGCGCCGGCTTCGAGTCGGTCGACGTGCACATGACCGACCTCATCGCCGGCCGCGCGAGCCTCGAAGGCTTCAAGGGCTTCGCCGCAGGCGGTGGCTTCTCCTACGGCGACGTGCTCGGCGGCGGCCAGGGCTGGGCGAAGACCATCCTCTTCAATGCTCGCGCGCGCGCCGAATTCGAGCGCTTCTTCGCGCGCACCGATACCTTCGCGCTCGGCGCGTGCAACGGCTGCCAGATGATGGGCGCGCTGCGCGAGCTCATTCCGGGCGCAAGCGGCTGGCCGCTCTTCGTGCGCAATCGCTCGGAGCAGTTCGAGGCGCGCCTCGTCATGGTCGAGATCGTCGAGAGCCCGTCGATCCTCTTCGCCGGCATGGCCGGGAGCCGCATGCCGATCGCCACCGCGCACGGCGAAGGCCAGCCGAACCGCGCCGACCCCTCGATCGTCTGCATGCGCTACGTCGACAACCGCGGCCAGCCGACGGACAAGTATCCGTACAACCCGAGCGGCGCGCCGGGCGGAATCACCGGCCTCACCACGCCCGACGGGCGCTTCACCATCGTCATGCCGCATCCGGAGCGCGTGTTCCGCAACGTGCAGATGTCCTGGGCGCCGCCGGGCGCGCCGGAAGATTCGCCCTGGATGCAGCTCTTCTACAACGCGCGGCGTTGGGTGGGCTGAGCAATCTTCAAAGGAGAAGCGGCATGGCGATTCGGCTATTGAGCGCTAAGCGCACCGGCGACGATCTCGCCGCGGGCCGCGTTTCCGCGGCGGACCAGTCGCTTTACCTGAACGCGAGCTTCCTCATCTGGATCATTCCCGCGTACCTGTTCCTCTTTCCGGCGCCGCGCACGCTCGATCCCGAATTTTTCTGGACCTTATGGCTGGTCGAGCTTGCCATCGTGGTCCTCTGCTGCAGTGTGGGAATCGGATACTGCCTGCGCAACTGCCGGGTCGATCCGGCACGCAACTTCCTCCTCGACTTCTCCTGCCTGAACGCGCCCGTATCGCTCACCACCTTGGCCATCGTCTGGGGAGCGTACTACGCTTTGGAAGTCGCGCTGCGCGTCGCAGGCGTGGAGTCGCCCCGGTTGTACGACGTGGTACGCATGCTCGCTTCGGTCGCCGCGGTCGGTGTCGTCTTCCTGAGGATCGCCCGCCACATGGGTCGCGTGTCGCGGCTAAGGAAGCCAAGCGCTTCGCATGAATGACATCCTCATCGTCGGTGCGGGCATCGGCGGGCTCACGCTTGCGCTCGCGCTGCATCGGCGCGGCATCGCGTGCCAGATTTTCGAGTCGGCGCCCGAGATCAAAGCGGTCGGCGTGGGCATCAACCTCCTGCCGCACGCGATGCAGGTGCTCGGCGAGTTCGCCCTCGAGCGTGCGCTTGCCAAGGTCGCGGTGGAGACGCAGGAGGCCGCGTTCTTCAATCGGTTCGGCCAGCTCATCTATCGCGAGCCTCTCGGTCGGCGCGCCGGCTATGCCTGGCCGCAGTTTTCCATTCACCGGGGTGATCTCCAGGCCGTGCTCCTCGCGGCGGTGAAGGAGCGCCTCGGTGCCGAACGGCTGCAGCTCGGCTGGCATTGCCTGGGGTTTGAACAGGACGAGCACCGTGTCCGGTTGAATTTCCGCGATCGCGCTGCGGTGGAGGGAAAGATCGCGGTGGGTTGCGACGGCATCCATTCGGTGGTGCGCCGGCAGCTCTATCCGGACGAGGGCGAGCCGCGCTATAGCGGCGTCAACATGTGGCGCGGGGTGACGCGCTGGAAGCCGATCCTTTCGGGCGCGACCATGCTGCGCGCAGGCTGGCTTGCGACCGGGAAACTCGTGCACTACCCGATCCGGACCAATGTGGATGCCGAGGGCCGGCAGCTCGTGAACTGGCTTTGGGAGATCGAGACGCCGCAGTACAAGCGGTGGGACTGGAACCGCGCCGCGCGCGTCGAAGACTTCATCAAGGACGCCGAGACCTGGCGCTTCGACTGGCTCGACGTGCCGGCCTTCCTGCGCGCCGCGGAGCTCGTGCTCGAGTATCCGATGGTCGACAAGGATCCGCTGCCCGCCTGGAGCTTTGGCCGCGTCACGCTTCTCGGCGATGCGGCGCATCCGATGGTGCCGCGCGGGTCGAACGGCGCCGGGCAGGCGATCCTCGACGCAGCCGCCCTCGCGCACTGCCTTGCGCAGGGCGGCGACGCCCTGAAACGCTACGAAGGCGAGCGCCTGGCGCCGACGTCCAAGGTCGTGCTCGAAAACCGTCGCAATCCCCCCGACGCCATCCTGCGCGAGGTCTACGAGCGCACCGGCGACCGGCCGTTCGATCGCATCGAGTCGGTGATCAGCGAGGCGGAACTGCGCGCCTTGTCCGAGCGGTACAAGCAGGTCGCCGGCTATAGCCGCGAGGCGCTCCAGTGAACTTCATCCACCGCCTATTCCCAGCCGGTCACTTCGTGATCAGCCTGCTTTTCCTCCTGTCGGGCTTGACCCTGGTGGTGCTGGCAGCCGCGCAACTGTGGCAGGGTGTGCAGCTTTTTGCTCCTGCGTCCATCCAGGAGCGGCTGAATGCGGTGCTCGAGAGCATTGCCGTTCTCACCGTGGCCGTGGCGGCGCTCGAGCTCGGGCAGACGATCCTCGAGGAGGAAGTCCACCGGCAGGCGCAGATGAGCGCGCCGACCCGGGTGCGAAGGTTCCTGTCGCGGTTCATGGTGGTGCTGGTCGTGGCTCTTTCCATCGAGACCCTGGTGCTCGCGTTCCGGATGAGCCACGATGCACCCGAACACCTGCCTTACGTAGCGAGCATCGGTGTAGTCGCCGCATTGCTATTGGCGGCGTGGGGCGTATTCATCCGCCTGAACCGCGCGGCTGAAGCCCTCGAGCCCGATGCCATACAAGCTGCGAAGCGCGAAGACCGCAAGATCGAGAAAACTGCCAAAGGAGACGCATGACCATGACCATCACCCGCCACGACCCCACCAGCATTCTTTCCAACGCAGTGCAGCACGGCGATACGGTGTACCTCGCCGGCGTCGTGGCGAAGAACCTGGACCAGGACGTCAAGGGCCAGACCAAGCAGGTTCTCGACGAGATCGACCGCCTTCTCGCCAAGTGCGGATCGAACAAGTCCAAGGTTCTATCGGCGACGATCTGGGTGACCGACATCCGAAACCGCGCGCCCATGAACGAAGTCTGGACCGCCTGGGTGGATGCAAAGAACCTGCCGGCGCGCGCCTGCATCGAGGCCAAGCTCGCCGACCCGCGCGCGCTCGTCGAGATCATGGTGATCGCGGCCAAGTAGTCCCTGTCCGCGCCTTGCGCGCCGTCCTAACATTCCCTGACTCTTTCGAGCAGGGCCATGGACATCCGGATTGGCGAAATCGTCGCTTCCTGCGAGCGCTGCGCCGCCACCGAGTTCGCGCCGCTCGCGCCGGGGCCGCTGCGCCCTGAGAGCGATGTCCGCTGCAGCGCGTGCGGAGCGACGATTAAATACGGCGCCCTGCTCGATCAGATCGGCGAGGAGGCGATGCGCCGCGCGAACCAGGCGATCGACGAGCTGAAAAAGCGCCCGAAGAGGTAGTTCTGGCAAATCCTGAAGTTCTCCCGATAGGCGCGTCGCCTGCGCTCGCCTATCGTGACTCTCCATGCAGCCGATCGGAGTTCTGGTGATCGAAGAGGGCGCTGAGGCGGCGCTGATGTGCGCCGCGCTTCTGAAAACGCCGAACGTCCGCGTAGTCGGCGCTCCGGACGTCCGCGCCGCGCTCGAGCGCCTGAAAACCGAGCGCGCGGCCCTCGCTTTCGTCGGCGCCGGCGCGCTCGCCGACGTGAAACAACTCCACTCGCGCGGTATTCCCGTGGTTGCGGTGGTGCCGGAGCTGCCGCCGGCCGCGCGCGAGCGTGCGCTCGCCGCCGGCGTTCAAGAGGTTTATGAGCGTCCCGCAGACTGGCGCGCGTATTCCGAGCTCATCGATTCCGTCGTTTCCCGCTTCATCACACCGAGCTGAGGGAGGATCCATGCAAGCACTTGCCATCGGGCGCAACTGGAGAGCTAGCTTCGCCTGCTCGCTCGTCTTGCTCGCTGTCCTCTGGTACGCGGGCCGGCCGGGAGACACGCACGGATACAAGGTTACGCACGTCTCGCTTGCCGAGACGATCGCGCTCATCGACGCCGGCGCGCCTCGCCAGCATGGAAGTGGCGAAGACCCAGCCGATCGTCGTGTACTGCGGTGAGGGAAGCAACCTCGGACCGAGGGCGGCGGACGCGCTTTCCCAGGCGGGGTATACGCAGGTCGCGAATCTGCAGTCGGGCATCGAAGGCTGGCGCCGCGCCGGCCTGCCGGTGAATCCCGCCTAAATTACTCGAACAGATTCAAGACGCCGTCGAGGCCGCTCCAGTTGAGCGCGCACGTCGCCTGCGCGCGCACCACCGGCTTCGCGCGGAAGGCGACCGAGAGGCCGGCTTCCTTCATCATCTTGAGGTCGTTCGCGCCGTCGCCGATCGCCACGCTCTGCTCGCGCGTGGCTTTCAGCTGACTTAGTACTTCACGGAATTTGTCCGCCTTGGCATCGGCGTCGACGATCTCGCCGATGAGGGCGCCGGTGAGCCGGCCGTTTTCCACCTCGAGGACGTTCGAGATGGTGTGGTCGATGCCAAGGCGCGCCTTGAGGCGCTCGGTAAAGAAGGTGAAGCCGCCGGAGACGAGGAGAACCTGCACGCGGTGCTCCTTGCACGCTGCGATCAGCGCTTCCGCGCCCGGGGTGAGCCGCAGCCGCTCCACGTAGATGCGCGCGAGCGCGCTTTCATCGAGGTCCTTCAGCGCGGCGACGCGCCGGCGCAAACTCTCGCGGTATTCGATCTCACCGCGCATCGCCTGCGCCGTGATCGAGGCGATCTCGGCTTTCTTGCCGGCGAAGTCCCCGAGCTCGTCAATGCACTCGATGGTAATGAGCGTGGAGTCCATGTCCATCGCCAGGAGCCGGAGGTCGGCGAAGCGGCGACCTTCGGGCATCCAGGCGTGGTCGATGCGGCGCGCTTCGCACAGGGGCGCGATCCCTTCGTTGCGCATCGCGTGGGTCAGGCGGTACGCGCCGGGCGCCACCGGTTGAATCTGCGCCGGCTTGGCGAGAAGCGCGAGCGCCTCGAGGTCCCCCTCGTTGAGGCCGGGCCCCTGGACCACCAGGTTCACGCGGCCAGCTGCTGCAGGATGTCCTTCACCGCCTGCGCGCGTTCCTGCCACGCGGGCATCTTGGCTTCGACGCGCAGCTTTTCCGGGCCGGCGAGCTTGGCTGCGCGGCCTTTCTTGCGGATGAAATCGATGACTTTCGCGCCGTCGATCGGCGGATTCTTCACGAATTGGAGCTGCACCGACTCGTGCGTGGCGTCGATGCGCGCCACGCCGAGCGCTCGCGCGGCGATGCGCACGCGATGGCATTCGAGCAGCGCGCGCGCCGGCTCGGGCAGCTCGCCAAACCGGTCGACCAGCTCCTCGCGCAATAAGTCGAGCTGCTCGCGCGTCTCCGTATCCGCGAGCCGCTTGTAGAGCGAGAGGCGCTCCTGCACATCGCTGCAGTAGGTGGCCGGCAGGAGCGCCGGCACATGCAGATTCACTTCCGTGGACACGTCGATCGCGTCCTGCGCGTCCGCCTCCTTACCCGCTTTCAGCCTGCGCACCGCGCGCTCGAGCATTCGCGCATAGAGCGAGAAGCCCACCTCCTGGATCTCGCCCGACTGTTCCTCGCCGAGGATCTCGCCGGCGCCGCGGATCTCAAGGTCGTGCATCGCGAGGTAAAACCCCGATCCGAGCTCTTCCATCATCTGGATCGCCTCGAGTCGCTTCTTCGCCTGCACGCCGAGCGCTTCCTCGCCCGGCGTCAAGAGGTAGGCATAGGCCTGGTGGTGCGAGCGCCCGACGCGGCCGCGCAGCTGGTGGAGCTGCGCGAGGCCGAACTTGTCGGCGCGGTCGATGACGATGGTGTTGGCGTGCGGGTTGTCGATGCCGGTCTCGATGATGGTCGAGCACAGCAGCACGTTGTAGCGCTGCGCGGTGAAGTCGCGCATCACGCGCTCGAGCTCGCGCTCGCGCATCTGCCCGTGGGCGATCGCGAGTCGCGCCTCCGGGAGGAGGCGCCGCAGTTTCTCGGCCATCCTGTCGATCGATTCGACCTCGTTATGCAGGAAGTACACCTGGCCGCCGCGGCGCAGCTCGCGCATCACCGCCTCGCGGATCAGCCCCTCGGACCACGGTGCGACGAAGGTCTTGATCGCCAGGCGCTTCTGCGGCGCGGTGGCGATGACGGAGAAGTCGCGGATGCCCTCGAGCGACATCGCGAGCGTGCGCGGAATCGGCGTCGCGGTGAGCGTGAGCACGTCGACCTCGGCGCGCAGCTTCTTCAGCGCTTCCTTCTGCCGCACGCCGAAGCGGTGCTCCTCGTCGATGATGACGAGCCCGAGGCGCTTGAGCTTCACGTCCCTCGAGAGCAGCTTGTGCGTGCCGATGACGACGTCGATCTCGCCGCTTTCCAGCTTCTTGAGGATATCCGTGCTTTCCTTGGAGCTGCGAAACCGCGAGAGCTCGGCGATGCGCACCGGCCACTCCGCGAAGCGGTCGGAGAAGGTCTGGAAATGCTGCTCGGCGAGGAGCGTGGTCGGGCAGAGGATGACCACCTGCTTGTTGTCCGCCACCGCGGCGAACGCGGCGCGCAGCGCCACCTCGGTCTTGCCGAAGCCCACGTCGCCGCACACCAGGCGGTCCATCGGCTTGCCGGCCGCCATGTCGGCGATCACCGCTTCGATCGCCGCGGCCTGATCGGGGGTTTCCTCGAAGGCGAAGCCGTCGGCGAACGCTTCGAGGTCATGCTGCTTGATCGAGAAGCTGTGACCCAGGCGCGCCGCGCGCTTGGCGTAGAGGGCGAGGAGCTCGGCCGCGGTATCGCGCACCTGCTTCGCTGCGCGGGCCTTGGCCTTGTCCCACTGGCCGCTGCCGAGCTTGTGGAGCGGCGCCTCCTCGGGTTGCGCGCCGCTGTAGCGGCCGATCACACCGAGCTGTGCGACCGGGACGTAGAGCTTGTCGCCGCCTTCGTACTCGAGAAGGAGAAACTCGGTATGCCCGTCGCCCACGTCCAGGCTCACTAGCCCCTGGTAGCGTCCGATGCCGTGCTGCTCGTGCACCACCGGCTCGCCGACCTTGAGCTCGGAAAGGTCGCGCAACATGCCTTCGACCGAAGTGCGCTTCTCGGCGGCGCGTCCGCGCCGGCGCACGACGCCGGCGTAAAGCTCGGCCTCGGTGACCACCGCCCATCCCTCGGCGCTCAGCGCGAAGCCGTGCGAAAGCGGCGAGACGCAAAGCGCGGCCGGCGCCTTGGAGCTTTGGAACTCCTCGAAGCTCGTGCACGGCGGAAGCTCTACGCCATACTCGGCTAAGTAGTTCGCCATGGTTTCGCGCCGTCCCGGCGACTCGGCGGCGATGAGAACGCGCAAGCCGGATGTTTCGAGGAAGCGCTTGAGACCGGTGAGCGGATCCTGCGCGCGGCGGTCCACGGCGAGCGGCGGCAGTGCTGCAGCGACGACCAGCTGCTCGCGCGCTTCTTCCTCGGGCTTGTCGAGAAGATCGATGCGCGCGAAGGCCTGCGCCCGCACGTAGAACTCTTCCGCAGGGACAAAGAGCTGGGCGGGCTGCAAGAGCGGCCGGTCGGGATCGCCGCCGGCCATCTTGTAGCGTGAAGTTGCGTCGCGCCAGAAGTCCTGGACGGCGCCGCTCACATCGTGATGCAGCGCGAGCGTGGTACCCGCGGGTAGATAGTCGAAGACGCTCGCCACGCTCTCGAAGAAAAGCGGCAGGTAATACTCGACCCCGGCCGCCGGCACGCCATTGGAGACGTCGCGGTAGAGCCGCTTCTTCGACGGATCGCCTTCGAAGATCTCGCGCCAGCGGCTTCGGAAGCGCGCGCGCCCGGCGTCGTCGAGCGGGAATTCGCGCGCCGGCAGCATGCGGATCTCCTTCACCGCGTAGAGCGTGCGCTGCGTGTCAACGTCGAAGGTCTTGATCGAGTCGGCGACATCGTCGTCGAGGTCGATGCGGTAGGGTAGCGCCGACCCCATCGGGAAAAGATCGATCAGGCCGCCGCGAAAGCACACTTCGCCGGGCGAAACCACCTGCGTTACGTGCTCGTAGCCCGCGAGCGCAAGCTGCCGGCGCAAGCGCTCGAGATCGATCTCTTCGCCCGCTTTCAGAAAAAATGTATGTCCGGCGAGGTAAGCCGGCGGGCACATGCGCACGAGCGCGGTGGACACCGGGACCAGCGCCATGTCGAAATCGCCGCGCTGGATCCGATAGAGCGTCTCGAGGCGCTCGGATACGAGGTCCTGGTGCGGCGAGAACTGGTCGTACGGGAGCGTTTCCCAGTCCGGTAGCAGCGCGACGCGCAGCTGCGGCGCGAACCAGCGCGCTTCCTCCACGAGCCGCTGCGCATCGAGCGCGCTTGCCGTGATGACCGCGAGCGGCCGCTCGGCTTGCGCCAGGCGCGCGAGCGCGAGCGCATCGGCGGAGCCGGCGAGGCGGGTGAAGCGTCTGCGGGCGGGGAGTGGGTCGCGGTGCATCAGAGGTGCGACTGTGTAATTATATCGTCCTGAATTTAAAAGAACTTCTGTGTCTCTTTACGCATTGATTCCGGCCGCGGGGCGCGGCACCCGTTTCGGCTCCTGGAAGCAGTATGTGCCGATCGCCGGACGCCCGATGCTGTGGCATGCGGTCCGAGCAGTTTGCATGCCGCCGGTCGAATCGGTGTTCGTGGTGCTCGCGCGCGGCGACCGCGAGTTCGCGCGCCACGAATGGAACGGCCTCGGCGCGAGCGTCGAACCGCTTTATTGTGGCGGCGAGACGCGGCGCGATTCGGTGTACAACGCGCTTGTCGCTGCCATGGGTCTGGTGGAAGCCGACGATTGGATGCTGGTGCACGACGCCGCCCGGACTTGCGTGCCGCGCAGCGATGTGGAGAAGCTTTTGCGCGAAGTCGGCGACGACGGGGTGGGCGGCATTCTGGCGCTGCCCATCGCCGAGACGTTGAAGCGAGTGGTGGATGGAAAGGTTCATGGCACCGAGGACCGCGCACAGCTCTGGCTTGCGCAGACGCCGCAGCTATTTCGCGCGGGCCTTCTCCTGCGCGCGCTGGAGCGCGCGAAAACGGCGCCGACCGACGAGGCGAGCGCCGTGGAGCAGATGGGGCTGAAGCCGCGCGTGGTTCACGGCAGCCGCGAAAACCTCAAAGTCACCTGGCCCGAGGACCTCGCCATCGCCGAAAGCATCTTGGAGAGACGCAAGTGAGGATCGGGCAGGGTTTCGATGTGCATGCGCTCGTCGCCGGACGGCGCCTCATTGTCGGCGGCGTCGAGATTGCGTATCACAAGGGTCTCGACGGGCACTCGGATGCCGACGTGCTGCTGCACGCGGTCTGCGACGCGCTGCTCGGCGCCGCCGCTCTCGGGGATATCGGCCGGCACTATCCGGACAGCGATGCGGCCTACGCCGGCGCTGATAGCCGCCTCTTGCTGCGCGACGTCGCGGCCAAGCTCAAGGAGAGAAGGCTCAAGGTGATCAATGTCGATGCGACCATCCTGGCGCAGGCGCCGCGCATGGCGCCGCACATGCCGCGCATGGCGGCCAACATCGCCGCCGACCTGGGCATCGAAACAGGCGCGGTGAACATCAAAGCGTCGAGCACCGAAGGCCTGGGCTTCGTCGGCCGGCTGGAAGGCATCGCCGCGCAGGCCATCGCGCTCCTGGAATAACCATGTACTCGCCGCCCTACAACCGATTGGAAGATCGCGCCGAGCTCATCGAGTTCATGCGCGCGAACAGCTTCGTCCTCCTCGTCACCGGCACGGGCGGCGCGCTGTACGCCTCGCACCTGCCGGCGCAAGTCAGCCTGGAGGGAGACAAGATCGTCCTCGACATGCACATGGCGCGCAACAACCCGCAATGGCGGGAATTCTTCGACGAGGAAGTTCTCGTCGTCTTCTCAGGGCCGCACGCCTACGTCTCGCCGCGCTGGTACGAAGAGAAGGAGCGCGTGCCGACGTGGAACTACGCCGCGGTGCACGCCTACGGCATCCCCAAAATCGTGAACGAGCGCAGCGCCAAGCACGAATCGCAGCGCCGCCTGGTCGCCATGCTCGATCCGCAGTGGCTGCCCGAATTCGACGGCCTGCGCGCGCAGTAC
>Ga0209382_10010616_pt1 | contig 11459 bp, 10 predicted proteins | sample SoiMetdeltSBSDD5_FD_187599 | JGI IMG/M metagenome (GOLD analysis project Ga0209382, IMG submission 187599) | Bulk soil microbial communities from a Populus tree surrounding site in Tennessee, USA - Soil MetaG P. deltoides SBSDD5 (SPAdes) (version 2) | ecosystem: Environmental > Terrestrial >...
AGAATCTCTTTGAATAGCGAGGAGAAGGATTGGGGGGAGGAGAATATAAGCCTGGAAAGGAAAAGCCCCGACGGTTAACAAGAATCATGAGGATGAAAGTGAGGAAGGAGATATCTAAAAGAGTTTTGTTAAGAACAACAACATTTTTTCTCATGACTACTATCCAGAAATGGAGCTTGCCACTACTACCTACGCAAGACTACTACAGGAGCTACATTATGGAAGCACGCTACACTATATCTAAGATGTATTTCTAACTCACTCTTTATTCACGATATTTCCAAACTCTTCTATCATGTGATCAAGCCCTCCCTTTATCTTGCCCTTTGCAAAGACACCAAGTAAGCCTCCCAGCCTGCCGAGTTTTAAATCAGTATTAACTGACACCTTTGTGTTAGTAGTAGTAGAGCTAGAATCTGTCGAGTCGTCGAGTATTATTTCAACTATTGTCCCTTTTGTATCTCCATCCACCACTTCACTTCTAAGAAAGCGCTTTGGCTCAAATGTATGCCTCGTAATCTGGTGTATTTCTCTTCCTGCAACCGTTACGTCCTCTTCAACGGTTACTGAGTTTTCTGATCTTTCTATGACTTTTAGAGAGCGGTATCTGTTTGGAAACCTTGAAGGAAGATTCTCAAAATCTGTGATAAGAGAGAATATCTTATCCTGCGATGCTTGAACTGTCTTGGATGTTTCGACCCGCACCATATACAGAATGATAAAGCAGGATCTGTTGTTTTAAATGCATTTCTATTAGAAAAATAACAATAATAATAGTTGTAGGATTGTCTTCTACCTCCTGTGTCAAATTCGGCAGAGATATTTCTCGCAGAGAAGATTGCAAAACGCAGCTACGGTGACTTTAAAGAAGATCAGTAGTAGAATCCTATTACATGCGGGAATCCAATCCAGACAAGCACATTGCAAACTACATTGCACATGAATTGTGAAGGTTTTTCTGTCGAATCACTATAATCCTATGTCATAGAAATGTCTACGAATAATATGAATAAGGGCGGCATATGTAATAATTGTGGTAAGAAAAGGGAAGAACTTTTTCCAGTGTTTATAGAGGGCCATACAAAAGCCAATGAATGCGAATACTGGTGTAGAGAATGCTTGATGAATAGGAAAAGTAGCTAAATGCTCGAAGTAAGAGACTGCCTAGATTGGATCATTGTATTTAAATGAATTTTTTCCAAATCCCTCTGGCCTAACACTGGAGAAACCCTTTTAGCTATCAGTTGTCTTCCATTATACTAGCAAGAAGAATTCCCTTTTTGAAGCAAGATATCACTTTGCGGATCGGGGGGCCTGCTGTATTATTAAATTATAGATGTAAAGTTGTTGTCCTGCATTTGCATATGATTTCTAAAGACAAGTCGTATGCCACGATCCACAATTAGCGTCTAATCTTAAATACAAGAGAGGACATTGATTATACTTAAGAAGGATTAAAGATGTCATCTTCATTATTTGAAGATGTTTGTCATAATATTCTAGACCTAGATAAGACGATCAGATTTGCAGGTATCGCCAGTATGCGGAGAACCATAGTATCATCAAAATATAGGGCCGGATTGGTTCCGTTGTTGACACAAGAAGAGACCTTAGAGTCAGTTGAGCATTCGATCTCAAGAATGGACACTAGGCGACTATTGGAAGCAAGGCTTGGAAAGACCATATATTCTATAACCTTCTATGAGAAAGTAAAACGAGTGGTTATACCGATAGGTAAGGATGGCAATTTTGTGCTCTTGGTCTCATTTGACAACGAAGCTGACCATGATTCGATAATTCGTAATAAAATAATGCCCCTTGTATCCCATCATCAAATATAGCAGCAAAATCTAGCTAATGTGTTGGTCGGATCATTATTCCAAGAGGACTTGGACTTGTAATTCTGTTGGTTATATATCATATCATGATTGATCAAAATAAAGAAACCCTTCTATTGCTTTGCTTAGTACATGACAGTTGTTCGGAAATCATATCCATCCAAACAGCAGACTTCAAGATAGGATTCAAATAAATTTTTTCCAAATCCAGAGGGGCCCACTATCCCTTCTTTTAGAGGACATCTCTACGGTAATAGGAAAAGATACTAGCTTCTTTAAACTTTTAGCTAGGTTGGTTACTATCCACACTTTCCTAAGATCTCCAAAAATCCGATTGCTTCGCATGAGGGAGCTCATCTTTTGCGTATATCTTTCTCAGCTCAAATTTTGAGGGCTCGCATAAATTCATTTTGTACTGTCAGATTTACAAGAGTTATTAATAAGGTCCAGTTCCTTGCCATGAAATTTTCTGAATACTCCCATAACTGTCTTCATATTCAAATTCAAAGTATCCATCATTTACGACAAGCATCCTTGAGGACGCCATGTCCATTCTTGCAGATTCAAAGCCGCCTGCCGGTAATACGATGCTTACTCGATGAGCTTCACCTGTCACAGGGTTCTTTATGGGTTCAAGCTGAGATTCACCTACGCCTTCTGCCTTTATTTGACTTCTAATCCCGTTCACCTGAAAAGTCATTTTAGCTAGTTTGGGCTCTGCAAAGTGATCGAGCGTCGTACGGTATACATCAAACGCAGAGCCCTGGGCCCTTCCAGTGATAATCTTTGACAGCCTGTCAAACTGTTCTTCAGATGCTCTATCGTCTATGTATGTTGATGCCTTGCCATGACCTTCATGTATTGGTCCCGGCCATGAGCCTATCCATATAAAATTCAGTCTGTCGAGCTTTACATCTCCGTATTTTCCTTCTGTAATATGAATGGCTGATAGACCTTCGCAATTTCCATGAGTTGGATTTGCATTGAACTGGCATGGACAGCCCCAATCACAGTTGCAGCTATCAAGGTAGACGCCGCTCAGATGCCATTTGGTTTTGACCATTGTGTTAGTTACTCCTGCGTTCATGTGTCGGTCAGGGTCCTCAAACTATTTGAATTTTTCAAATTCCATACATCCTATCAATGCCAGTATGAATACACGCCATATTTGTATCCCCACGACTAATTAAACAATCTTTAGAGATCTTGCAATAGAACCCAATTACATGGCGGAATCTAATCCCGACGGGCCCGCTAATCATACGGGTTTCAATATCAGTGCTTTGTATAAAGTAATGACGAAAAGATACAAGAATGAAAATAATAACGACAAAAGACCTAAAACCTAGAGACCGTATTAGACAAGGCTTTTACTCGATATCAAATCCTGTTAATTCTTCAGTGGTACAGAGGAATTTTATCAATTGTTGGCGGATAATCGCAAGTCAGAGGACTATAAAAAGAATAATGTTAGGACACTTTTAAACTATTCAACCATAAACTTAATTTCGCCCTAACATCACAGCTTCTACGACGTTCGCACAAAAAAGAAAAGATACTGGAATTTCCAAGCAAAAGAATCAAGCTTGAGAACTGTTATTTTAACTGGTGTTAAACGACCATCTTTTAGTTGAAGCCATTGCATTACCTGCTAGATCTTTAGCACCCGTACCGATTTCAGCAATATATTTCGTATTTGGAGATAAGTCTTGATCAGGATCAAATATGGCAGTTTTACCGTCTGGACTAAGGGATAAGGCACCTTTTATCAGAGTAGACTCGTTGTCTGCTCTCCTTACGGTGAATGTATTTTCATTAATAGTTGGACTGCTCATAGGCTCACTAAACGTGGCGGTAATAAGTGAAGTAATGGGAACTTGCGTAGCTCCATCAGCAGGTATAGTATTGAGCACATGTGGTGGCTCTTTCTCGTCAGCAGCCGCTCCTGCTGCTGCTGCTGCTGCTCCTTTTGTAACAGCAGCTGTCGCCTTCTCTGTAGCAGATTCTGCAGCTCTCGTTCCAAAATAAAATGCAATTATTGTTGCTAGCGCTGTTCCAAGTATTGTACCAAGGCTCTTTAGTACGTCAATCAAAGACTGAAGAGCAGGACTTGTCGAATCATTAATGTTTAAAGTAATCAGAGCAAGAAGATAAAAGATAACCGTTCCAACTAATACTATAATTCCAAAAGTCATTAAAGACCTGTATAAATCTGGCATTCCGACAACTCGGTTGCTGCCGTTCCCCCCACCGGTGCTTACAGTAGGAGGCTTTCTCCGGTAAGCTAAGATGATATCAAGAACCAGGGGAACACCTATAATGGAAGCAATTACAATTATGAAAACAGCTGGGAGATTATTATCAAAAATTGAACTTATTACGGTAGTGGTATTAATTGTACTTGCATTGGTACTGGTGGCAGGAGCAGGTGTTTGGGCAGGAGGGTTGCTGACAACACCTTGAAAAGCATTTGTAGCGTTAGTCAATGCTGCAGTTGCATTTGCTAGAGCGCTTGTGGTGTTTTCTAATCTATCATTAACGATTTCGGATATAGCACTCCCAGTAGCATTGGTAGCATTAGCTAATCCGCCGCCTGTAGTAGTAGTTGTAGTAGTAGTATTATCTCTCAGGGTTTCTGTAGCATTAGGCGCAGGTGAAGCGGAGGTAGTAGTAGCTACTGCCTTGTCTGAAGATGATAAATTGTCGATGAATAACAGAGATAAAAGGATCACCGCAGCAACTGTGTTTATATATACTCTTTTCGTTTTATTCATAGTGTAATAAATGCTGAATGTTTTAAACTTTTTCTCCTAATTCTTCTATTGATGAATAAAGCTTAACTTGTTCGTTTTATCCCACCTGTCTGATTACTCACAACAACGATAACTTGGTAGCCCTTTTGAATCTTAGTAAAAAGAGAATACTGAAAATATAGAAAAAATGGGGGTAATCTTAGGCTGTATCCAATGCAGTTCTTTTATCAATTCTCTTCTTCATTCGTAATTCTATCGCAAGTATTGCAGAAGTCAGACCAACAAATGCCCATTGAATTGTTTCAACTGCAATTCCCATTTCATTAATCATACCACCCCTTCCAGTTATCGGGTTTCCGTCTATCCTTGTGATTATCCATATTGCAATGAAAACCAGTGTGCCTCCTATACCAATGCCGTACCATAATATTCCCCACCTTCTTATCATAGGAACCGCCCAGAATAACTGAGCTGCTCCACCTACAAAGAAGAGTATAGCGCTGTTTGGGTTAAAGTTAAGCATGTTTGGAGCCAGTATCAGATGAAGTATGCCCGCTATTGCAGTCATTCCAGCAGCTGAATAATACAACAACCATTTTGTGTTCATTTCTCTCTTATTCTCCTAATCGTTGACGTGATTGTGTTGTTAGTAGGCAAAGTTAATCTCCTGGGGTGATCCTCTTTGTATGTCCACTGTTGCAGTTTGGTCAGTGCCGTCAGGATAAGCTACGTAGACTACATAGTTGCCAGGTGGTAGCCTTAAGTCATATTCACCTGTAACAGATACAAATGAGCTGGCGACAAAAGCTTCTCCTTGTTGTACGGCCAATACTGATGCGCCAACTGCAGGTAGGCCTCCTGGCCCAGTCACAACACCATGTAGTGCTCCTTGTTCCACACCCGCAGGGATTGAACGGCCCACATTTGTATTAGGAAGAAGACCTCCACTTATTATGAAACCTGCCAATGCTATGGCGCCTGCAATACCTACCGCAGTATAAATTGCAATTTTGTAGTTTTTCTTTCCTCTTTGTCTTTCAGTAGCAGAAGCAGAAGGCTTCTCATAAGGTGTAGGCCTAATTTCTTGTTGTTGTAAAGTCTTAGTTGTTTGCGTTGATGACGCTGCTGCTGCTGCTGTTTCTGATTCTGTTGTTGTTATCATACGTCTCTTATTGAATGAACTATGTTCATGACTATGCTCATGAGAACCACCATAGCCTCCAAGGCCACCGGTATATTCTCCAGTGACTTCTATTACATCTTCAGAATCCGATATTTCCTTGAGGATTTCAAGTGTAAGCTTTTGGTTGGTCACATAATGAGTCCCGCTGTCATATATTGCTGGGCTCATGCCTGTCTTGTCAATGATATAACTCCTGACTTCCTCTGTGTTTAGTCCAGGCTTGGTAAACACCTCTACCATGTAAATTGGTGTAACGCCAGTATTTTCCATCTGACGAAGGAGTAGGTCATCTATTAGCTCTGGGTCTACCTTTGGCAGGTATTTCTGGTATCTTTTTTGAAGTTCCAGAAATTGATCCTTTATTTCTAACATTTCTGATGACATGCAGTCTCTATAGTGGTGGTGAACTGATATTCTTGCTTTAACAGAGTTGTTCAGTCTTTAACAAAATTGGTTATTTTTTGTAGTGTTTGTTTAAACAAGAATAATATAATATTGCATTGAATGAACTGTCTATTAATAGAGTCTTAACCAAAAAAAGCGGTAATTGCGCTTAGGGACCTATAAAAATCCTTATTATCACAGGATAATATAACACCTTCAACGTGGAGCAAACCTCAGACAAGACTTCTAGGGCTTCTGAATTGTTTATGGAGCTGGCAAGCGAAACTAGGCTTTCAATATTGACATATTTAAATGAAAGGCCCGCCAAGCTAAGTTCTCTATCAAGAGAAGTCAATACTACTGTTCAGGACGTATACAGAAACCTGAACAGGTTGGTGGAGGAAGGTCTGGTCAGGCGTAGTACAGACAGCATGTTTCATCTAACAGAATATGGCATGATAGTAATGAAGCAGATTCCTGACTTTATGTTCATGAAAGAGAATAAGAAATTCTTTGAAGACCACTCCCTCGTCGGTGTTATCCCTGACAAATTCTTGCAAAGGATTGGAGCACTTTACAATTGCAAGACGGTAAACAGCGCAACTGCTGTTTTCCAGAGTTTAAAAAAGATGCAATCATCTGCAACGAAATCTCTTAAAATAATCGTCTCGCAGGCTTGGCCTGAAGAGGGAGAAATACTCATAGACAGAGCCAACCACGATGTCAAGATATTTGCCCTAGTTGGTCAAAATACAATATTTCCAAAAAATGTGATAGAAAATATCATGCCAAAAGTCAATACATTGATTTCAAAGGGGATTATGGAGAGAAGGATGATTGAGAAAGTAAGGGTTGCGACTTTCATTGTCGACGATCGAGAAGCTGCCCTTATGTTTCCACATACCAAGGATGAAGTTGACATGACGACCCTCCTTGTAAGTCGAGACTCTGTCTTCTGTGAATGGTGTACAGATTACTTTGACCATGAGTGGAGGGACTCTAAACAATTTGATATGAAGAAAATAAAAGTCGTGGAATACTGACTTGGATAACCAACAATAAATTCATCAGGCTATCTCAATGGTAGAAGAGAGGAGAATAATCTCCCGAATCCCTGTGTCCTGCCTTGAAGAAACCTTTTTAGCTCTATGTGATATTCAATGACTCGAATAATCCACTTTTTGAATTGATATCACTTTACGGCGTGGGGGGCCTGTAGTGACATTTAAATAGATTTCAAGGAAGAGATTTTGCTCCAAAAAAGAGGGACTTATGATATTGGAAATGGTAGCCAATTACTATTAATCCAGGCTAGAAAGCCAGAATCCATCGTGTTGTCTGATGTGAGTCTATTATACGAATCTATCCACTATCTTTAAAGAAGTATAGTAGATCTTTCTGTTGGAGGGTCCTTCAGATTATATGTCCATATTATATCGATGAATAAACCTTTGGAAAATCTATTGCCTTCTTTTTTTTCAATCTCCGTTGCTGTATAGATTTCCATTTTAGCGTGTATGTTTGAGTAACATCTTCTATCTTATCTGCAGTAAATGCCAAAACATATTCGTATTCCTTTGCCCAATTTTGTTCGTAATGGTAAGGGTGATCTAGCGAGATTGGATAATCCAAAGTAGAATCTACATGTACCCAGTGTTCGCCTTCTGGATAAGAAAGCATAGCCTCATTCCAGCAGTGGTCAAGGAAGTCATGTACGATTCTTGTTTTTATACCTAAACTACTCAACATAGATCCAAAAAGCATAGACCATTCGCTGCATCTTCCGCTTTTGGTTTCTGCAATCTTTAGAATTTCGCCATATCTAGGAAATGCATATTCATAGTTACAGGTGTTGCAGATAAAGAGTTCTAATTTGCGCATTTTCCATGAGTTTCCCATTATTATTTTTTTAACTTGCATTGTTGGTGCCGCTGTTGCTACCGACCTATCATTACTGCAGCCCTCAATAACGTTCCTATGACCATCACTTCTTCTGCTAAAGCACATTTCACAGACAGGATCTTTTGGAGTCCACTTCATAAAGTCATTTTTGAACCATCTCAATAAAGGCACAATATTCCAGCCATCATCCTTTGTTGTTGTTGTTTGCAAAACAATATCTTGAGGTATTAATGATCTAACTATCCTCAGAATCTCGGGGTTTCTATACTGTTCTGTGACTTTTTTGTAAAGCAAAAAAGTATCTTTCAACGGGTCGGAAGAAGACAGGCTAAATAGAGAGCTGCTGCAACCTAGCATGACATTCTACTCTATATACTAATGAAGAGATACTACTTAATATGCACTAGCTGAAGTTCAAATATTATTATTATTATCCTTTGCAAAGGAAACATATTTCATGCCGGTCGCGCAAATACCTGGCTTAACATTATAACAGATGCAACCAGATTCGATCCTGGGATTATGGAATGAAATTGGATACCGCAAACTTGATCCTTCGCTATTTGGCAGTAATGCGTTATATGGTAGATAGACTACGTATTCAGAGTCTGAAGGATTATTATTATTATTGTTAATATCTGACAGACCATACATAAGTTGCGATATCTGCACATGATATCTTATTTGATATGGAAAGTTACCGGTTTTATTCCACCATTCTATTCCAGTAAAATGGTTTGATGCTTCAAAGGCAAATGAGGATAATCCCCTTCCGATGTTCAAACGTAAATCAAATCTTTCTATTTGCTTTGTATTTCTATCCTGTAGAAGGTAACTAATGCATTCTGTTTGTGAATTCAGAATTATTTGACGAAGGTACGAGTGGCCAAGTATGGGCAATACTTCTTTGAATCTATATCTATTTACACCATTAAATATCGCTTCAAAGTAATTCTGGTTATCGAACTGGCAGATAAGGTTTAATTCAATTGCAATATTCTGTTGCTTATTGAATAATTCCAGCAAATAAAGCATCCATGATTTATCCGGTATTTGGTTGCCTACATCTTCAACTAATGCTATAATATCAGTACCAGCAATGACTCTTCTTGGAAATGCAGGTTTCTTACTGCTGCCATCGAGAATGCCACAAAACGAACCTGCCCAGAAATGCAATATAGTATAAAGTTATCAATATGAGGATATTTATTCTGTATATTTATCACCGCAAGTGTAGAGTCATACTACACTAGCACTTTTTATTCTCTAATACATGATATGTATAACAAATACTTGCCAAATATCTATCTCTACTCTATGTCGAAGAACTTATTAGTTTTGTAATAAATTGGACAGTCTATTTTTCAAGGTGTTTCTCAAGAATTCCTCTGGAAGTCTTGTGCTTCCAATAATAAAAACATCAAAGTTCTTGCCTTTTGATTCAAATGAATTTTTATCCAAATCCCGACGGGACCCCTCTCCCTTATCATCTCCTTTGAGAAGAAGTGCATTGATAACGAAAAAAGGGAGATTGAAGGTTAGTGCTTCAGCTATACATCTACATTATCTAGAATCTTTTTATCTTCCAAGGTCGCTCATTGGATCCGATGCCACAGTATCGAAATAATTTGCCTCAGTTGTATGGCAGCGGCCCCTTCCTTACAGACGGAGGGATAGAGACTACTCTTATTTATCGCGAAGGGTTGGAATTACCGCACTTTGCAGCATTTCCTCTGTTGCAAGATGATAAAGGAAGAGAGGCTATTCAAAGGTACTATAGAATGTATGCTTCAATTGCGACAAGTCATAAAGCAGGATTTATTCTGGAGAGTCCCACGTGGCGCGCCAACCGTGAATGGGGAGCAAAGTTAGGGTATGACAGCAAAAGTCTAGCAAATGTGAACCGCATGGCAATAGAGCTTCTCGTTGGTATTCGTCAAGAGTACGAGAACACACAATCTCCAATGGTTATCAGCGGATGCATTGGTCCTCGCGGGGATGGGTACAATCCATCAAGCCTCATGTCTGTAGACGAGGCTGAACAATATCACTCTGAGCAGATCAAGGTCTTTGCAAAAACTGACGCAGACATGGTTACTGCCATCACTATGAACTATAGTGAAGAAGCGGAGGGCATTGTTCGAGCGGCAAAGCAAGCGGGCATGCCTGTTGCTCTTTCATTTACTGTCGAAACAAATGGGTCGTTGCCAACTGGTCAGTCCTTGGAGGATGCGATTACGACTTTGGATAAAGTCACCGGCAATGCTCCTGTATACTATATGATTAATTGCGCACACCCGAGCCATTTTGAGGCAGTATTAAGTAATGGCAAACCCTGGTTAGATAGAATCCAGGGTCTAAGAGCAAACGCTTCATTTGCAAGCCATGCAGAACTAGATAGGGCTACAGAGCTTGATGATGGGAATCCTGTCGAACTGGGAGGGCAATACGGTCAACTCATGAATCGATTGAAACATCTGAATGTGCTGGGTGGATGCTGTGGAACAGACCATCGACACATTCAAGAGATCGCCAAGGCATGCATCCGCCGATAAATGTAAAGCATGTATCGTTTAGGAATGCGGGAAAAGAAAAGATGACCTTTTATGATGCTGGTAAAATCAGATACAGGTAGAGAACTGGGCTTGACCTTCTCAAGGCCATTAAGGCACCTGACCGCAAGATATGAGGCAAGTAGATTACGTCCGCTTTAGTAAGAAGGGCCACTTTCTCCATACTCGCATGGATTACTTGAACATTTTTGTAACCGGACAAAATAGACTTTGACTGCTCAACCATACTAGAGTCAGCGTCAACAGAGTAAATCTGTCATTGTGGCAGCTCATTGCAGAGAATTTTGGTCAGCTTGCTTACCAGAGCCGGCACATGCATCCATGGCTATTTCATTTCCAATCCACTTCTTTTCTCAAGCAGGTTCCGACCCCATTCTAACTGCACATTGCACGAAACCTTGTCGTATGTTCGAGTGTCCGAGGAATGATGATTATTATTATTATTATTCATTTTGTAATTCTTACAAGATAACACTTTGATTCATAATTACTACTAACCATTGAGGGAACTATTACAAATCAGTAGAACCTTATTACATGCAGGAATCCAATCCTGACGGATTCTACAGTCAGCTCTTCTAGAATGGTTCTGTTTAACGAGATTAAGACAGTCAGCTTTAAGTCATTAATCGGATTCACTTATCGTGTATTACTTTCAATCGCACAGTCTAAAATTTAGTTTAGTTTGTATTCAAATGAATTTTTATACAAATCCTGACGCGCTAGCTGCATATATACCGCTTTGTGTGATTTTGAAGTTTTTTCGCCGAGTACCTCTGAGCAAATGACACTTCTTCTAGAGGCTGTCAGAAATGTGAAAATACCG
>Ga0209382_10010618_pt1 | contig 11458 bp, 13 predicted proteins | sample SoiMetdeltSBSDD5_FD_187599 | JGI IMG/M metagenome (GOLD analysis project Ga0209382, IMG submission 187599) | Bulk soil microbial communities from a Populus tree surrounding site in Tennessee, USA - Soil MetaG P. deltoides SBSDD5 (SPAdes) (version 2) | ecosystem: Environmental > Terrestrial >...
AATCGGTGATCGGACGAGCACAAAGAAAATGGGCCAGCATTCTGGCTCGAGAAGGGAACGACAACGTGTAGCCAACGCGCGGAAACCGTCGATTTTCAGTTTAAGGATGTGTGATCTAAATCGAAAGGCTCTGTACCACGTTAAAGGCTTATCGGGCTCAGATTGCGTGGCGCACGGATGAATATAACGGAACGCTTGTTATCGCGCAGTCATATACCCGCTAGACTTACTTCCGCACCGTGCGCATTCACGGCAGGGCGCACAGTAGTACTCCCATCGGAACGTCCAGAACTTCGTGGCGACAGTGCCCGTGCACTATCGCACCACTCACCATGAACCGACGTGCGGTCAACGTCTGTGGAAGTCGCATAGGCTGAAGATTAGATTTTCGCGTTTAAGCGGCGGAAGGACGTGCAACATGTTTGAACGATACACAGAAAGAGCACGGCAGATGATTGTCTTAACTCGCTATGAAGCTGCCCAGTTCGGTAGCACGACGATCGAGACCGAGCACTTATTGCTTGCTCTGATCATGGACAGCAACCTTGTAAGCCGGTTCTTGCGAACATCGGGCGAAGTGATCCGAATGGAGATTGAAGGCCGAATTACCATTCGCGAGAAAGTCTCGACTTCCGTTGACTTACCGCTCTCTAACGAGTGCAAGCGAATACTTGCGTATGCCGCTGAAGAAACAGATAGCTTGAACCATCGCCTTATCGGCACCGAGCATCTGTTGTTGGGAATCCTTCACGAAGAGAACTGTATGGCGGCCGACATCCTTCAACGGTACAGTCTTCGCTTAAATGAGATCCGCGAAGAGTTGGCTCGATCTCCGATGCCGGTCGAGCGGGTTTTTCTCCTGCCCCATGAGATGCAGTCGGAGCTGTGGTCCGGCCCCGTACCCGATACCGAAACGGCGAAGCGAATTGCGGAGGGGCTGTGGGTATTAAAATATGGAGCAGATACAGTCGCGGGCCAAGCGCCGTTGCGGGCAGAACTAAAGTTCAACGTTTGGATTGTGACTGGTTCGTCATCGACCGGAGCGCCATTGTACGCCTTCATTCGTCAGACAGACGGCCGTATCTTGTCCCTAGGTCAATGGCTCCCCAACTCTCCTAATCAAGTTGACTAGTTTTCTCGTTACGCTGGCTCAACGAGCGTCTTTTCCAGAATCTCACGACGTCCGTTCGAACACTTCGCGGGAGCTTCAAGAATGTAATCCGTCACGCTGGGATCTGAGCCGGTGACACGATCGAGGATGTTATCAAAGGGAATCTCAGCGCCCTCCTCATCGCATTGCTCGCAGCATTCGATCAGTTGCTCGGCTTGTCGAAGCGTTGCGGCGTCCACGAGGACGACGTTCTGTTGTTCGGGTATTGGATCGAAAAAGTCTCCCATCTCCATAAGGCTGGATGATACCGAACCTTCGATCTATTCTCGGGCGGCAGTTTCTTTCCGTTCGATCTCGGACCACTTGTATTTCAGCACGATAATCTTCTTCAAAGGAATTCCATTCAAGCTGCCGCATATTCTTCCCAGTAATACGCCGCCCTCGTACACGTAATTACAACATTTCGAGGTTTACAGTTTTTTTCGGAAAACCGAACGTGCCTTATGAAATTTCGTCACGTACACTCTGCTTCAAGTGGTGCGATGACGTGCAAGGCGCAGCGAACATGGTTCACTTTCTAACCCTTTCTAACCTTGTGCAACTTCAGCAGCAGTGGCAGCTCTTTTGAACGGCCGAGTCAGTTCGCAGTAACGAGTGTTGGAGTGATGTCGTTTTCGCTTCCGCCCTTTATTGTGACCGCGGTCAAATTGCGTACTTTGCTACGAGTTGCTACCGAAGATAGCTGACGGAGAAAGTTGTATGAAATCATTGCTCGCTTTTGGTTTGTTCCGATTTGCGCAAGCCGCATCGTTGCTTTTGCTCAGCGCGTTCATCACGGAGGCCGCGTTCGCACAGTCTGTCAGCTATTACAAGTTCACACCGCCGGTCATTCGCTCGACCGAAACACAAAACATATTGTTCGAGGTGCGCGTGATCGGCGCTTCAACGCGGGTCGCGCTTGATTTCTCTCCGGCAGGCAGCCAACCATTATTGGACTTGCTCGACAACGGCACCAACGGCGACCGGCAAGCGGAAGATGGCATTTATTCAGTCACGCTGACGCCAACCCAAGTGTTGCAAGGCTTGAGCACCGATGATGTTTTTCGACGCTTCATCGGCTTTTTGCGGCTGTTTCAAGGAACGACGGTCACAAGCAGTTACAACATTATTGCAGCCATCCACACGCCTGAGATTCCACCAGTCGTTGTGCAAGAACTGGCGTCGGATATGCAAAGCACCGATTATGTCGTGAACATCTATGACCCAGCTTATTTCAGCGCGACAAATAGAGATGATTATTTGAATAACATCTCAAAACGACTTTATCAGGCCTTTGGCGACGTCTATGACATGCTCGATTTCGTTAGCGTGACAAATTACATCGCAAATGCTCACCACATCGGAGTCAAAAACGACATCCAGGGAATAGGGCAACGGATCTTTGATAACAGTGCAGCTAGGGGCAGCAACGGAACCTTGCTTGGCTTCAATGTCTTCCCTAATGAGAGCCTTTTTGATGGCGCCGCTACTGTCTACATCCATGAGTTCGGTCATCAATGGATTCAGTTCATGCAACTGGTTCCATTCAGTATTGGGATTCCGCATTGGCCGATTTCGAGTCTAGCGTCCGGTGTGATGGGGTTTTCAATTCCGCCTACATCACAAGGCGGCACGTACAATTGCAGGCTTGTTTCCGAAACAGGTGGCGTGCGCTTGCAGCCGGACGACAATCCAAAAACTTTCACCGACTTTGATCTGTATATGATGGGCTTAGTGGCGGAGCAGGAGGTCGGCGAGCACATCGTTTTCGACGATCAAAACGATCCCACTATTCGGCAATGCAACGGCCAGCTTTACACCGGCCCCATAACGCGGGTGCATGCGTCGGATGTCGTGGCAGCGTTTGGCCCACGCATCCCCAATGTTGCCACCTCTCCTAAAAGCTTCCGGGTCGCCACGGTGGTTATCTCGTCCGATGGCTTGTTGAGTCCAGAAGCGATGGCGTTTTATACCTTTTTTGCTAAGCGAGCCGAGGCTACGCAAGCACTCGCCACGCATATCGGATTAGCCAAGGGCTTGTCCAATCCGTTTGTCACAGCGACTGGTAATCGCGCCAATCTCGTCGCGGCATTGGTCACCATTTCACCTGCCGCCTTGCCTGATGCTTCATTTGCGACTGCGTATTCAAAATTGCTCAACCAAAGCGGCCTGCTCGGCGTTCCCAATTGGAGTATCAGCGCAGGAGCCTTGCCGCCGGGACTGATGTTGGATGCTGCGAGCGGCGTTTTGTCAGGCGCACCCACTATGCCCGGAACCTTTCATTTCACGGTGCGGGCCAGCAGCAATAACTATTTCAGCGAACACGCGTATTCGTTGCACGTCGGGCAAGGCGCGCCCGTTATCACTGTGACGGCTCCTGCCCCGAACATCGTGGGCAACCTCGTCTCCTATGCCGTGACCGTCAAGCCCGAGGCCATTGGATCACCTAATCCGACAGGAGAGGTTCAATTCAAGCTGAATGGAAATGCTATCGGCAATGCAATATCGCCTGTCAATGGCATCGCTAGCTTGACTTTGGACGCGCCTGCGACGGGTGCTTACCGCGTCAGCGTCGACTATAGCGGCGATAGCAACTACCTGGCAGGGAGCAGTACAGCCAATACCAAACTGTTCGTCTTTCAATATTCAGTCAGAGACGATCGGTCAGGAGACTATATCCTGTTCAATGCGACTCCCGCGGCGCGAAACATTCCTCGGGGCGGCTTTTATATAAACAGTTGTGGGCACCAGCTCCCACCCATACCCGCCAGGACGGGCATTGGCGCAGTTTCCGGTGGGAAGTGCACGATCACATTGACCCATCTGACAAGCACAGGCTCCAACAGCTTTCAGGTCATTCTGAATACTTGTCGAAATCAGGGTGTCGTGACGAATGGCTCCGTCACTAACCCTATCCTACTTTTGTGCGATAGCGACACGACGAACAATACAGGCTTCTGTCGGTAATTGAACGACACTTCTGGGTGGATTGCTCTTGATTTTCGCGGATCTGTTTTTTCCATCGGTCCACTGTGCGCGAACGCCCGGACGATTTGCGTTGTGTAGCCCGTGCTTGCTGAAGATCGCCGATGGTATGGCCGTCGTGACTTCTATCGACACAATTAAAACTGGACAAAATCGCATTCGCTACTCCTCGGGCCTTGCTCCGGCATTAGAAGACTTGTCAAAGAAGACCGAATTGCACGGCGCTCTTGAGTCTGCTTTCAACAAACTGTACGGATACACCAGTGATGAAGATGGAATACGCCACGCCATTCTCGAAGAAAAGGAAGTCGGGTTTGACGAAGCCAAGTACATGATCGTGGCGTGCTCGGCGTTTGTGAACTTCTTAATCTCAAAGGCAGCTGCGACGGGTTTACTCGCCACCGCGGCGAAAAAGTGAATTTAGCCCGCGTCCTCAGGGTAATTCCCTAAACTCCGGACCCGACCCTGTCAGGGCTTAATCGCGGATGTATCCTCGCTCACCGAAATGATGTTGTCCGCATGTACAACTTGAGTGCCCCCACATTTTGGACATGCAATTTGTATTGCGGGTGGTTGTTCGGACTCCGCCTCGGCAACAACCTTTATGTGCATTCCACATTTGCAGCGCCACACTGTGACTTTTCCGACCATCATAGTCCTTGTCCTCTTTGGCTGCCGGATTATCGCCCGTTCACGAGGACAGGTCAAATCCTGGTGTAATTACCCCGGTACAGCGAGGTAAATTACCTCATCACACTTTTGATTACATCGTCGTAAACCCACGACTGGCGTGGCTGTCAGCTTGCAACTCTAATGGCAAGCATGTTAGGTTTCGAGACGGGAGACAACCATGAACAACGTAATAGAGAGTTCACCCAGGCAACCTGGAGCGATCCAGCCATGCGCCGGCAGTCATGCGGCTGGACGCGGCAACACCAGTTTCACTTGTGAACTAGGCGAGGCTCTTTCGGGTGGCCCGTGATGCGATAATTCTTCATCACCTTCTGCAGCCCTTCGAAATCACGCTCATGCTTGATGTCTTCTGTTTCCAGCTCGACAATAGTGTGACCTTGACGGGGCACGCGGGCGAGTCTCGCTTCGGTGGCATCAGGCATCTTGATTGAAGTGACACCGGCGATGGATCGGATTTGTCCGCTCTCGTCAAATTCGATTTGAACAACCATGCGTCACCTTCCTTTAAACGTTAATCGGGTCCGACCATCCGATGTAAAAGTAGTAGGGGACAGGCGCGGCAGATCCTTTGTTAAAGATCTCGAAGTGAGTCTCATCGACGAATCTTCCGCTGGCATCAAGTCGCCTGAAATGTGAAACATTCCTGACCTCGATCTCAGCGGCGATCTCACCCTCGCAAAAAGCGTTGAAGACATAGAACCGATTTTCCGCACCAAAGATGCCAGTCCCAATCCATGGGTCCGACGCCCCGGAGGCGAGTGGACCACCAAAACTGCCAAAGCGACCTTGCCATTTCAGCGGAACTACCTGTGGCATAAACCCTCCTCTTTCTCACTGAGAAACACGCTACTTTTGCCTAGCACTTTCGTTCTCTTCCGGCGCGCGTATTTCCTGAAGCAAAAACACTGCTCGAAGAGAGGACAATCGGCGGTGACATTCAGTTTTTGGCTTCTGACATTAAGAGACGAATTGCTGCCTTAAAATACATCACGATTGTTAAAACTCGTTAAAGCCTGAACGAATCAAAAAGAATTGACGATTCTGAATTGGGCTGCGTATTGGTGATCCGCCCAGTTCTCTATCGGTGGCTTCGAGAACACTGATTCAGGCTGGTTCGATAAGAGTCTTTTCGAGAACGGCCCGCCGGCAATTTGGGCACTTCGCCGGCGACTCCCGAATGTAATCCGTCACGCTGGGATCTGAGCCGGTAACGCGATCGAGGATATTATCGAGCGGGATTTCAGCGCCCTCTGGATTACAGTGCTCGCAGGATTCAATTAACCTCTCGGCTTTGCGAAGGGGTTGCGGCGTTGACGAGGACGACGTTCTGTTCTTCCGGCGGAGGGTTGAAAAAATCGAAAAATTCAGGAGGCATGGCACCGATTCTATGACTGCAGCAAGTTAACGATTCAGACCGGTGGGATTCTTGCACTTCTACGTTTTACGACACCGTCCAATTCCGACGCCGCTCTCTTTTGGATGTATCTATTGCGGGACTTTTCGGTAAATTGTTTTCATCTTTGCCGGCCGTGGTAGATCTGGAGTGGTCAAGGTATTCTCAATCACAAGCATTCCATCGTGGTCAAGGGACCAAACGATTGTATGAGTGCTGACGATCTTGCCTTCGCGAAACGTAGTGTTCTTGAAGACTAGTGTATCTCCCTCCCAGTAGGTTTTCGACACGGTTGCGGGATTGCTGCGCCTTTCGCTCCCATCGAGCTTGAAAGTGGAAACTCCTGTGTTCGATTTCACGGAAGGTTTGGATTTCGATGTCACAGTTACGGACTGCGAAATCGTCGCGAAGTCTTGCTGTATCGTCACCCGGGCTTCAAGGTCTGGGTCATGCGGTACGCCTGGAGGGGGCGGTCCACCTACTTGAACCCACGTTCCCGTGAAATCCGGTCTTCCCCGCCCGCCCTTCTGTGCGATAGCTTGCAATGGCAGCAGAAGAGCGATGGCGACCAATCCGACTCCAATACGCGTGAGCATATACAAACCGTCCTTGTGGTTTGCGATTATCGGCCGCTCAAGAGGCTGAGGCAAGTTAAAGTGGGACTCTATTTTCGATCGTGAGGCGAGGTTTAAAGGCGGACGCAACGCTGCGCAACTGAAGATCATCGATATTGCCGGTCAGGTTTTGCAGAAAGATTGACGCGAAAGAGAAGTGGAAAGCCTTACTCAACTGTAGCGATCCAAAAGTGATTGTGGAGGTGATGAAGTACCTCACCGATCGTGTGCATGGCCGTCCCACGCAGACGATCCAGGGCAATCCGGAACAACCCCCGTCACGATTCAATTGGAATGGTTCTCCATGCCGGAATGGCTGCAGCCGAACATAACGCTGAATCAGGTTCACATCAGCACATCAATCACATCAACCGATCGCGCCGAGGAGATGCGACAACTTATCGACGGGCAAACGCGTCGCTTAAAATAGAGCAACGGATTTTCGGTTGTGATCCTCAAGTCGCTTCCGCCCTCCTCAGTAGAGGTAGCTGTCCGCCCCTGCTGCTGTAAACGTGATCGTGGTAGGTGGACCCGCGTCGTCCAGACGTGTGCCGAAAGTCACAAACACCGAAATGCCGAGCGCGCTGCGAATCAGCGCATTGACTTTGAAGGCGTTCCGATTTTCCGAAAGCTCATCGCGTACCTCAGAAAGATCGCCCTCGAGTGCCAGCTGGGTATAGGCAGCAATCTCACGTGCGCCGTCGTATATGTGAACCGCTTTGACTTGCGTCCCGCCCTCTCCGGTCTCTTCGTCACCCGTCATAAAGTAAATAAGCGCGTACTCCACGAAAGTCCGCGCATCTGCTTTGGGTTGCGTGTCAGCTAAAAAAACCTCAGCCGTTCGCGGCAGTGGAATCGAAAAATGAACCCAGGCGGTTACCCCAGCGCCCTCAATGACTGTGCCGAATCCGCGCGGGGCGGCATTTCTGACGGTCGGAGTAGTCGGATCGAGGCTTATAGGGATGAATTCGACATTCGCAGACGTGCCATGAACGAGAACGCGCGTCATGTGGGCGCGGAAAGGCAACCTTGCTGGGCTAATCGATCGGGACATCTGTGCTCCTTAATAAAGCGGCTCGAAGGGCTGCCGCAGATCAAGAGATCTTTCGTCATCACTCGTCAATGTGGAACAAGCGATCGTAAAGTGACAATCCAGAGGACCACATCGAGCGATTCGAGAATTACGGAAACTCCCATGGGGGACAGTCGAGATCGTGCAGGATGAGTTCCGCAGGATCGGGATCAATGTGCGGCCGTCCACACCCCACGTGGTGCCATAAACGCTTCCCGTACAATCCTCCTGCCGACAGTCGGCCGCTCGTACTCGCCGCTACGGTTACAGTTGTTTCGGCCATTTTTCCTCGCCCGTTCAGTGTGCCGTCCTGAACTTGAATCAGTTATCGGTAATGTCGGTCTCCTCATCATCACTGCCAAGTGTGTTCCGACACGATATGGATTCATCGGCGTAGACAGCTAGAAGGTGACGGGCTGACAGCCGTACACAGAACGGTTTCGACCGTATCCCTGCGCCGGAAACAATGAGTTTCAACCGACCCGGAGGCATATCCTGCTGAAGCGTGAAGTTTACACTTTGAGCCCCGCTCTTACCGACATCCGTGTTCGACCAGTTTGAGGTCGTCGCGTAAAAAACAGTCCCGTTCCTGGCAGTGAGGGATACGAGCGGATAATTCTCGTCGGATTCCACGTCATCACCGTAGCTGGAACCTGCAGATGATCCGTTCAGTTGTCGGCCGACGACAGTAAAGAAATCCGAGCCCTCAGGACCGCGGATTACGTCATCAATCTTAGGCCGCCGTGCAGCAGGTGCTGCACCATCCGAAGTGAGAACCCACATTTCCCGTGCTTAGCATGTCGCCATAAAGGACTTGTCCGGTTGGCAGTACGAGTAGCCTTGTCTCGTAAGCAGGTGTGCTGTTAAGGTGATCGTCGAATGGTGTGGATAACTGCGAGATGATGTTTGACTCCGGGTCATAGGTAAAGAGTCTCGTTGGGGGTGCAAACGTGCCCCTGATCGGTCCGGCATCGGCACTAAAGATGACTTCACCAGTAGGCAGTTCGGCCGCTGGCGCGTCATCGGATCCGAAAAAACCACTAAAGCCATTGGCATCGCCGATGATGTCCGGCCCCTGTTCCCATTCGTTGCGTGAAGCGTTATAAAGAGCGGTATGGCCGGTAGCGCCGATGTAAAAGACTTCCTCTTGGTTTCTGCGTCTCACCCTCTTCGATATTTGAAGTGCCCCACCCAGCTCGACGCCCAGAGTCGTGGCGGAAAGTTGCGGAATAAAACCCATGGCAGTACCGTCGCTGGGCGATGCCGGCAGCCACGTATTCGCGATGGGATCGAAAATCTCCGCGAATTGCCCATTGAGAGTGAAAAGCGACTGGAATAAGTCATAGTTCAGGATTCGTCCGCCTGGCAGCTTGACCCACGTCTCCTGATCGGACCGGTCGTTGTAAAACTTCGGAATCGGATTCGGTTCCCAAGTATCTGTGAGGTAGTGATAGATCCAGGTATTGCGCGTGAATATTGATCCAGCGAGGATGCGGTCGCCATCTAGCAACATCGTTGGATCATCACCAAACTGAGGCTCGGGATGTGGTGCAATCGGACTCCAGGTATCCGTCGCCGGATCGTATGCCTCTCCAGTATTCGTGATGTTCCGTTGCAGCGTGGGCCCGCTGTATTCGCCACCGAGAACAATGAGGCGGGTGTCGCGGACGATATTCGAGGCAAAGAAAAGACGTGGTATCGACATTGGAGCGGTGAAGCGCCACGAACCATTGCTGTAGTCACCAGCGGCGTCCGGGGAAAGGCGCATCCAGATCTGTGAACGTCCGACGATGCCGCGGTTCGGCCCTCGATCACTCGTGAGGACCATCACGTCCCCGTTCGTCAGCAGCAGCATGTTTTGGGGAGCGGCAGGCGGGTCATTGATTCGCTTCCACTCCTCGGCAAACGCAGTCGTGGACAGGATAAAGGTCAAAAACATTTGTAAGCTTACACAAGCCGTTGCACGCATATTGTCCTCCAACTAGGGCGCAGATGTTATACCCAACACGATCAGTTCGACGTTTTTTCGATACGAAGCCATTTTTGTTGCGGTTTTGGGGCGTACGGGGTCACCGCACTCTGCCGGTTAACGCAGTCGAATGTCCTCGAAGAGAGCACAGGCGCTGATGTTCACGTTTTGTTCAGGTGATAAGAGAGGAATTGCTGCCTGAAAAAATACATCGAAGTTAAAAAATCTATTCGAGCAGATCCTACTAGGGTAGAGAGCTTCCGGATTTACCCCGCTGTCATGGATCGACGACTCTTACTCCCAAATTCGTATTCACGACAGTGCGCACAGTACGACTGCAACCGAAACGTCCAGAACCTCGTTGCGACTGCGCCGGTACATGCTCCTGGCCGGTGTCGATCGTCTAACAGTCGACGGATTGCACCGACCATCTCCCACATCGCCGCCTGCTCTTCGATGGTCAGGCTGAAGAAATCAGATACATGTCGTCGTGGTACGACGAGAGTGTGGCCTGGCGTGATTGGGAAATTGTCGGTAATCGCTGCAGCTACGTTATCGGCCAATTCGCTCTCCGACGTGTTTGATAAGCATACAGGCACCGCAAGCGACTTCGCCGTCGCATTAGTTAGTTCTGGAGTGAATGTAGTCCTCGATCTGTGGACGGTGCTCAAATCGTTGCCTGCGGAGGTGATGAAGTAACCTCGATCGGCCTAAGCGGGCGGCGGTTAGGCAGTTTATCAGGTACAAACATAGCGATAGATAAAGGCAAGGTGACTCTGTACTAATCCGGTTTCGTGAGCGATCCGGCGCGGTAGAATCTTGGTCCATGCGACAATCGAGACGAGACATTCTTCGCACCGCAGCTCTGGGATCACTGGCGATCGCAGCCGGAGTTGACAACGTTTTTGGGCAAACCCGTCGGACACTGCCGAACATCCTCTTCATCATGGCCGATGATCTCGGTTACGCCGATGTGGGATGCTACGGCCGCCCCGATCTGAAAACACCGAACATCGACCGCATCGCAGCCCGCGGCGTCCGCTTCACTCAGGGCTACGCCAATTCCGCAGTCTGTTCGGCAACGCGCACCGCGCTCATTACTGGACGCTATCAATATCGGCTTCGCGTTGGCTTGGAAGAACCGATTGCCACACCGGGCTCCGGGGGAATCCAGGGCGTCAATGCCGTCGGCCTCCCACCCGAGCATCCGACGCTGCCTTCGCTGCTCCGAAAAACAGGTTACGGAACGACGCTCGTCGGCAAGTGGCACCTCGGCTCGCTGCCGAATTTCGGTCCGCTCAAAAGCGGCTATGACCACTTCTATGGATTCCGCGTCGGCGCGGTCGATTACTTCAACCACACGACAGGAGGACTCGACGAAGATCTCTGGGACGAAGACGTGCTCGTACATGAATCCGGATACCTCACAACACTCTTCGGTGACCGCGCCGTCCGCGTCGTCAACGGCTACGCCAAATCTCGTCAGCCATTCTTTCTGAGCCTTCACTTCAACGCGCCTCACTGGCCATGGGAAGCTCCGGGCGATGAAGCCGAGTCCGAACGACTCCGCAAGCACGGAGCC
>Ga0209382_10010620_pt1 | contig 11457 bp, 11 predicted proteins | sample SoiMetdeltSBSDD5_FD_187599 | JGI IMG/M metagenome (GOLD analysis project Ga0209382, IMG submission 187599) | Bulk soil microbial communities from a Populus tree surrounding site in Tennessee, USA - Soil MetaG P. deltoides SBSDD5 (SPAdes) (version 2) | ecosystem: Environmental > Terrestrial >...
GCGGCCACCTCCACGGTCTGCGAGCACGTGCACCTCCCCGTGCAGAGCGGCAGCTCGCGCGTGCTCAAACGGATGCTGCGGCGTTACGACCGGGCGCGGTTCCTCGAGGTGGTCGCCTCGCTGCGCCAGGCGGTTCCCGGTTTGGCACTCTCGACCGACATCATCGTGGGGTTCCCCGGCGAGACGGAAGACGAGTTCCAGGAGACGTTGTCGCTCGTGGCCGAGGTCGGCTTCGACGATGCCTTCACGTTCAAATACTCGGTGCGTGAGGGCACGCCCGCCGTGCGGCTCAAGGACCACGTGGCGGACGAGGTCCAGTCAGAGCGACTCGCGCGGCTCATCGCACTCGTCCGGAGCGGAGCGAAACGCAAGAACATCGGGCTCGTGGGCTCCACCCACGAAGTGCTCGTCGAGGGACGGGCGAAGCGCGGCGCCATGTTGCAGGCCCGGACCCGTACGAACAAGGTCGCGCTGGTCGAGGGCCCCGACGAGTGGATCGGCACCTACCGTCGCGTGCGTTTCACGGGGACGACCGGATCGACGTTCACGGCGTGGCCGGCGGACGAGACGAGCCGCGAGATGGTGGTCTCATGAGCGTCACGAACGTTTCCTGGGAGATCGTGCAGCGCGAGTACGCCAGCCTGCGCGGCAAACTGCCGACGTTTTGCGGCTGCGACACCTGTCGCGGCGACGTGCTGGTGTTCGCCCTGAATCGCCTGACGCCGCACTACGTCTCCACACGCCAGGGCGAGATCCTGACCGAGCTGTCGCTCGGCAGCGATCAGGAGAAAGCGAAGCTCGACGTCGCGCTGCTCGAGGGCTTCCGCAAGGTCGGCCTGGCGCCACGCTGCGGAGCGAAACCCGTCCAGCTGTAGCCTGACGCGGGCCCCGTCCGGTGCGCCCGCCGATTCTCTGGATCACGATTGCATTTGGTGCCGGTGTGTTCGCGGTGCTCGACGCGTACGCCGTGCACGGTGCGCTGTACGCGGGACTGCCGGTGCTTCTTGGCGCCGCGCTGCTCCATCGCCGGGCTCCGCTCGGGGCTGCCGTCGGGATCGCGCTCGTCGCGGGGATGCTGTGGGGCGGGGCGGCGCTGCGCGAACGCGGCACGACTTGCGCGGGAACGTGGGCGCGGACACGTGACGACCACACGCGTGCGGCGATCGTGCGGCTTCGCGATCCTGTTGGAGCGGGGGGAGGGATCGTCGAGGGCGACGTCCGGGGGGGCGCCGGGTGCGGCGGGAAGCTGAAGCTGCGCTGGCCCGAGGGACACGCGGCGCGCGGCGGGACGACGTGGGTCGTCGCCGGGCGTTGGCTGGGGCACGACGCCGATCGCGGCATCTTCGTGGCACGCCGCACTCGGCTGCTCAACGGAACACCGAGGGGTCGCGGCGCGCTGCGCGACCACATCGCCGCCCGCAGCGCTCGTCTCTTCGGCAGCCGCGCTCCGCTCGTCGATGCGCTGGTCATCGCCAGGACCGCCGAGCTCGATCCGGAGATCCGCGAGCGCTACGCCCGGTCGGGGCTGGCGCACATTCTGTCGATCTCCGGTCTGCACGTCGGCTTCATCGCCGCATGGCTCGGCCTGTTGCTCCGGACGCTCGGCCTCGGGCCGCGCGCGCGGTTCGGCGCGGCGACAACACTGATCGCCGCGTACTGCTGGCTGCTCGGCCTGCCGGCGCCCGCGACCCGCGCCGCGGTGATGCTCGCGTTGGACGGCCTCGCCCGGTTGCGGCAACGGGTCGTGGCGCCGCGCGGCATTATCGCCGTGGCGGCCCTTGTCGTCCTGGTCCTCGATCCGTGGGCCGTCACCTCGGTTGGCGCGTGGCTGTCGGTGAGCGCCGTCGCGGCCGTGATCTGGGCGGCGCGAGCGACGGAACGGAGTCCCCGGGTAGTCCGTCTGTTCGCGCCGGCGGTCGCGGCGACCCTCGTGACCGCGCCGATCTGCGCGCTCACCTTCGGGACCGTGGCGCCGGTCGGCATCGTGGCCAATCTCGTCGCGATTCCGCTCGGCGCGATCGCCGTCCCCGGCGTGATCGTCGCGCTGCTGTCGTCCTGGGGACTCCTCGCCGCGGGATCGGGGTTCTGTCTCGCACTGCTGGACCTCGTCGCGTCCGCGGCCGCCGCCGTCCCCGGAGGGCACGCCGTGATGGAGGCCGGTTGGCCCGCTGCGGCGCTTTGGTTGGGCGCGCTGGCCGTCGCCTGGTGGCTGTGGCGCACGCCGCGCCGCGCCTGGGTGATCGCCACCCGACTGGCGTTCATCGGAGCCATCCTTTCGTGGACGGCGTCTTTCGCCGCCTTTCGCCGCCTTTCAGATTGCCGTTGCCTGACCGTACATTTCCTCGACGTCGCCCAAGGAGACGCGGTCGCCTTGCGCACACCTGGGGGCCGGTGGGTGCTCGTGGATGGGGGCCCTCGCAATGCGACTGTGGTTCCATTTCTGCGGCGGGCGGGAGCGATGCGACTCGCGGCGGTGGTTGCCTCACACGCGCACGCCGATCACGTCGGCGGTCTGCCGCGGGTCTTAAGCGCGCTGCCCGTGGATCTGGTGCTCGAGCCGGGGGAGCCGTTGGGCGAGGCGCCGTACCTCGAGTTTCTGGCGGCGAGCGAGGCGTCGGGCGCCCGGTGGCGTGCGGCGCGAGCGGGCGACCGCCTGGACTTGGACGGAGTACGCTTCACGGTGCTGAGCCCGGACAGTGCCTGGGCCGCCGTGACCACCGACCCGAACGAAGAGTCGGTCGTCTTGCTCGTCGAGTATGGGCGGGTGCGGCTGTTGCTCACGGGCGACGCGGGCGTGCCCGTGGAGCTGCGCCTGGCGGGGCGGATTGGCGATTTGGACGTGCTCAAGGTCGGACACCACGGGTCGCGGTCGGCGACATCGGACGCCTGGCTCGATGAGGCCCGTCCCGAGATCGCCGTGATCAGCGTCGGCGCCCGGAACACCTACGGGCACCCGGCGCCGGAGGTGGTAGCCCGGTTGGCCGCGCACGGCGTGCATGCCTACCGGACCGACCGCGAGGGGACGATCACACTCGAAAGCGATGGTCAGCGTGTTTGGACCTACTGAGGTCATACTCGAGAGCGATGGGCAGCGTGTTTGGACCGACTGAAGTCATCACGATCGAGCGATTCATCATGGAGCAGGAGCGGCTCCACCCGGAAGCGACGGGCGAGCTCTCGAATCTGCTCTATGACATCTGCCTCGCCGCCAAGATCATTTCGCGGCAGGTGCGCCGCGCCGGCTTGACCGACATCCTGGGCGCGATGAACACGATCAACGTCCAGGGCGAGTTGCAGCAGAAGCTCGACGTCTTCGCCAACGAGACCGTCCGGAACAGCGTGCAGCACACGGGCCGCATCTGCATCATGGCCTCCGAAGAGGATGAGCAGCCCGTCCCCGTTCCGCCCGGGAAGCCCGCCGGCAAGTACGTGCTGCTGTACGATCCCCTCGACGGGTCCGCCAACATCGACGTAAACGTGTCGATCGGGACGATCTTCTCGATTCATCGCCGCGTCACGGCCAAGAAGCATGGGGCGGGCAGCCTCGCCGATTGCCTGCAGCGGGGCCGGAAACAGATCGCCGCGGGCTACATCCTGTACGGCTCGAGCACGATGCTGGTGTACACGACCGGATCGGGCGTCCATGGCTTCACGCTCGATCCGACGATCGGCGAGTTCCTGCTATCGCATCCCCAGATCCGCACCCCCGAGGTGGGGCGCTACTACAGCGTGAACGAGAGCCATTGGAATCAGTGGACGCCCGGCGTGCAGCGCGCCGTGGGCGCCTTCAAGAACGGCGACGGGTCGGGCCGCATCCAGGCGAGGAACGCGCGCTACATCGGCTCGCTCGTCGCCGACTTCCATCGCAACCTGATGTCGGGGGGAATCTTTCTGTATCCTGCCGACACGCGTTCGCCGCAAGGCAAACTGCGCCTGTTGTACGAGGCGGCGCCCCTCGCGTTCGTCGTGGATCAGGCGGGGGGGCTCGCGACCGATGGCCGGCAGTCGATCCTCGACGTGGCGCCCGAAACCCTGCACCAGCGGACGCCGCTCGTCATCGGGAGCAAACAAGACGTCGCCTTCGCGACGGAGATGATCGGGGGGGGAGCTGCGCCGCGGTGACCGATCGGAAACCGGTGTACGGGCCTGAGGATTGGCGCGGCGATCCCGCGCGTGACATCGGCGCGCCCGGTGCCTTCCCGTTCACGCGCGGCGTCCACCCCACGATGTACCGCGGGAAGATGTGGACGATGCGCCAGTACGCGGGCTTCGGGACCGCCGAGGAGACGAACGCGCGGTTCCGTCACCTGCTCGCGGCGGGCCAGACGGGTCTCTCGGTCGCGTTCGATTTGCCCACACAGATGGGGTACGATTCGGATCATGCGATGGCCGAGGGCGAGGTGGGACGCGCCGGCGTGGCGATCGATACCGTAGACGATCTCGAGCGCCTGTTTCACGAGATTCCGCTCGACCGCGTGTCGACGTCGATGACGATCAACGCCACCGCGGCGATTCTGCTCGCGATGTACGTGGTGGTGGGGGAAGAGCAGGGGGTCGCGCGGGGGCAGCTGCAGGGCACCATCCAAAACGACATCCTGAAGGAGTACATCGCGCGCGGGACGTACATCTATCCGCCGCAGCCGTCGCTCAGGCTCGTGGCCGACATCTTCCGCTGGACCAACGCCGAGGCGATGAGCTTCAACCCCATCTCGATCTCGGGCTACCACATGCGCGAAGCGGGGGCGACCGCGGCCCAAGAGGTGGCGTTCACCTTTGCGAACGGGCTGGAATACGTGCGGCGCGCCGCCCAAGCCGGGCTCGACGTCAACGCGTTCGCGCCGCGCCTGTCGTTCTTCTTCGCCGGCTACACCGACCTGTTCGAAGAAGTCGCCAAGTTCCGCGCGGCGCGTCGCCTGTGGGCCCGCCTCATGCAGGAGAAGTTCCAGGCCTCGGAGGCCGCTTCGCGGCTGCGGTTCCACACCCAAACGGGCGGGGCGACGCTGACGGCGCAGCAACCCCTCAACAATGTCGTGCGCGTCGCGATTCAGGCGATGGCGGCCGTGCTGGGTGGGACGCAGTCGTTGCACACCAATTCCTTCGACGAGGCGCTCGCGCTCCCCACCACGCAGAGCGCGACGCTTGCGCTCCGCACGCAGCAGCTCCTGGCGCACGAGACCGGCGTTCCGGATGTGGTCGATCCGCTCGCGGGGAGTTGGTACGTCGAAGCATTGACCGACTCGATGGAGCGGGAGGCGCGCGCACAGGTCGAGGAGATCGAGCGCTTGGGTGGCGCGGTGCAGGCGATCGAGCGTGGGCTGTTCCAGGAGCGGATTGCCGCCAGCGCGTACGCGCAGCAGCGCGACGTCGAGGCGGGGCGCCAGGTGGTGGTGGGGGTGAACCAATACGCGAGCGACGACCCGGCACCATCGCTGCCGGCGCCGGACTACGCGAACCTGGCCGCCGGGCAACGCAAGCGCGTGGCCGCCGCGCGCAAGCAACGAGCCGGGAACCAGGTGAAGGCGACGCTGGCGGACATCACGGCCGCTGCGGGGGACCCCCGGGCACCGCTCATGGAGCCGATTCTGGCGGCGGTGCGGGCACGCGCAACGTTGGGAGAGATCAGCGATGTGCTGCGCGCGGCGTGGGGGGTATACGGAGTGAAGCCATGAGCGACGAGATCTTTTCCCGGTTGCGGTCCCTGCTCAAAGCCTACGCCGAGCACAAGGACAGCGGGACGAAGGAGTCCAAGTCGAGCCACGGCGCGGCGGACCGGAAGCGGCAGGCCTGCGCCGAGGGGCTCCGCAACGTGGTGCGTCCGGTGCTGGACGCGTTCATGGTGGAGCTCAAGAATGCCGGCCACGAGGCCTCGACGCGCGATCACACCGAGCGCGAGGACGCGTATCCCAGCGTCGCGCTGTCGTTCACGCCGCGCGGCGGGCTCGCGTCGGCGTTGATGTTCAAGTACGACCCCAAGCGCGGCATCGTGGTGCAGCGCGAGGTCAAGTCGGCCCCGGCGCAGGGCCGGGTCGTGACGGGACACGGCGATCGCACGGGGACGATCGGCGTGGATGCCGTATCGGCGCAGTGGGTCGAGACCAAGACTCTGGCGTTCGTCGCTGATGTCCTCAAGGCCAACTAATCATATGATCGGTGCAAGAATCGTTGTCGCATTGGTGCTAGGGGCGCTAGTCGGCTACGCCGTCGGGCAGAGCCTTCACAACGACGCGGAGCGGGGCAAGACCCTGACGCTCAAGCAGTACGTCGCCGACTTCGAGAAACACAAAGAGGACCTCGTATCGTCGGAAACTCCGATGGCCGCGACCATCGTCATGGGGATGATCATGGTCGCCTTGTTGTTCGGCGTCTACGAGGTGCTCGTGTTCGGAGTCGGCAAGGCGTTTCAAGCCCTCACGGGCCGCGGATCCTCCGGTGCACCACCCGCGGGGCTCCCCCCACCGCCCTGGAGTCTGACCCGCCCATGACCAAGCGCCGCCAGACTTACGAGGCGCCAGAGATCATCGTCACCTTCGATCCTGACGTGTGCATTCACTCCGGCATCTGTGTACGGGGCCTGCCCGATGTGTTCGACATCAAGCGCAAGCGCTGGATCAGGCCGGAGCTCCAGAATGCGGATGTCGTCGCGGCGCAGGTCGAGCGCTGCCCTTCGAGAGCACTGCAATACGTGCGGAAGCCGAAGGCCGATTGACCGCGCCGGAGCGCGCCGCTAAGTTGTTGTGCGATGCCGACCTACGAGTTCAAATGCGCCAAAGGCCACGTGTTCGAGAAGTACTATCCAACGATCACGAGCACGCGTCGCCTGAAGTGCCCCAAGTGCGGCAAGATGGCCGAGCGGCTCATCTCCGGTGGGGCCGGCCTCGTCTTCAAGGGCTCCGGGTTCTACATCACCGACTACAAGCGGGCAGGTGAGAAGCCGGACACGGGTGAGAAGACCGAGAAGGTCGAAAAGGTCGAGAAGGTCGCGAAGCCCGCGGAGTCCAAGCCGAAACCCAAGAAGGATTCCAGCTCCGACAAGTGAAGGCACACGACACGCTCCGCTCGGCGCTGGCGCAGGCGGCGGCACAGCTTGGCGCGCCCGTCGCCGATGTCCTCCTGGAGCGGCCCAAGGATCCCGCGCACGGCGACGTCGCGACGAACCTGGCGCTGGCCCTCGCCAAGACCCTCAAGGCGAAGCCGCGCGACGTGGCGGGAAAGCTCGTGGCCGCGCTCGACCTGCCGCCGGGATTCGTGCGCAAGGTCGAGATCGCCGGCCCCGGGTTCATCAACTTCTTCCTGGCCGGCGAGCATGTGGTCGCTGTGCTCCCGGCGATCCTCGCCGCCGGAGCGGCCTACGGGAAGAGCGATGTCGGGCACGGCGCCAGGGTCAACGTCGAGTTTGTGTCGGCGAATCCCACGGGTCCCTTGCATGTCGGACATGGGCGCGGCGCGGCGTTGGGCGACGGCATTGCCGCGCTGCTCGAGTGGACCGGTTGGTCGGTCACCCGCGAGTTCTACGTCAACGACGCCGGCACGCAGATCGAAAAACTGGCGCGCTCGCTGTGGGCACGCGTGCAGCAGCTGGCGGGCCGTCCCGCGGAAATCCCCGAGGGTGGCTACCAGGGCGAGTACCTGAAGGAGCTGGCCGAAGGCATCCTCGCCAAGGAGGGGCGCCAGTTCGCCGCCCTCCCGGAAGATGAGGGCGTACGGCGCAGCAGGACCATCGGCGTGCTGTCGCAGCGCGCCGAGCAGGACGAGGACCTGCGCGAGTTCCGCGTGCGGTTCGAGGTCGTGTTCAACGAGTCGGATCTGTACCAGCAAGGCCTGATCGAACAGACGCTCGCCGAGCTGGCGAAGGGCGGTCACACCTTCGACGAGGACGGGGCGCTCTGGCTGCGCACCACGGCGTTCGGCGACGACAAGGACCGGGTGCTGCGCAAGCGTGACGGCACGTATACGTATCTCGTGCCCGACATCGCGTATCACCGCAACAAACACGAGCGCGGCTTTGCGCGGGCGATCGACGTGTGGGGCGCGGACCACCACGGCTACACGCCGCGGATGCAGGCCGCACTGCGAGCCCTCGGCTACCCGCCCGGATTCCTGCACGTCGAGATCGTGCAGTTGGTGCGGGTGATGCGGGGTGGGGAAGAAGTGCGCTTCTCGAAACGCGCCGGGGACTTCGTGTCGCTGCGAGACCTGTTCGAGGAGACGGGCGTGGATGCAGCGCGATATTTTTTTCTGATGCGGCGGGGCGACTCGCAGTTCGTCTTCGATGTCGACCTGGCCAAGAGTCAGACCGAGGAGAATCCGGTCTTCTACGTCCAGATGGCGCACGCCCGGATGACCGGGATCTTTCGGGTTGCGAACCGCGCCGCGGAGACCGTGACGCCCCAAGGCGTGGACCTCGCCGTACTGGACGAGCCCGAGGAGCTCGAGTTGATCAAGGAGTTGGCGGAGTTTGAGGGCCTCGTCGCCGGCGCCGCGGCCGCGCTCGAGCCCCACCGCATCACCGGCTACCTGGAGGGGCTGGCCCGGATCGCGCACGGGTGGTATCACAAATACCGCGTGCTGGGGGAGCCCGAGGAGGCGGCGCGACTCGTCCTGGCGCGCGCGGTGCGCCAGGTGCTGGCGAACGGTCTGACCCTGTTGGGGATCAACGCCCCGGAACGGATGTAGCGTGGGCCTGCTCGTCGTCGGTTCGATCGCGCTGGACTCGGTCAGCACGCCCTTCGGCGAAACCGCCGATACGCTGGGCGGGGCCGCCGTCTTCTTCTCCATGGCGGGCGCCGTCCTGCATCCGGTGCAGGTCGTCGGCGTGGTGGGCAGCGACTTTCCGGAGGCGCACCTCACGGCGCTCGCCGCGCGCGGCGTGGATCTCGCCGGCGTGGAGCGCAAGCCCGGAGAGTCGTTCCGCTGGAAGGCGCGGTACTCCTACGACCTCGCGGGGCGGGAGACGCTCGAGACCCGCCTCGGCGTGTTCGCCGAGTTTCGCCCGCGTATTCCTGAGAAGTTCCGCGCCGCGCGCTTTGTGTTCCTCGGCAACATCGACCCGGAGCTGCAGCTGAGCGTGCTCGACCAGGTCAAGAAGCCGATGCTCGTCGCCTGCGACACGATGAACTACTGGATCAGCTCGAAGCGCGACGTGCTGCTCGAGCTGCTGCGCCACATCGACATTCTCATGGTCAACGATTCCGAAGCGCGCGAGCTCTCGGGTGACTGGAACATCTATCGCGCGGCCCACTGGATCCTGGGCCGCGGGCCCAAGATGGTCGTCATCAAGCAGGGGGAGCACGGCGCGCTGCTCGTCGACCAGAACACGACCTTCAAGGCGCCGGCGTACCCGCTGCAGGAGGTATTCGATCCGACGGGAGCTGGCGACGCGTTCGCCGGCGGGTTCATGGCGCACGTCGCCCGCACCGGGGACATTTCCTTCGACAACCTGCGGCGGGCGATGGTGTACGGGTCCGCGATGGGCTCGTTCGCGGTCGAGGCGTTCGGCGTGCAGCGATTCGAGACCGTGACGTTGGGAGAAGTCGATGCCCGAGTCCGTGCCTTCCGCGATCTCGTCCACTTTGATTTGAGCGAGGAGAAGCCGTGACGGAGCGCTACGCCGCCGCAGGGGTGCGGCTCGATGCCGCCGAAGACGCGAAGCGTCGCATCGCGGATCTCGTGCGCGGTACGCGCACGTCGCTCTCCGTCGGCCACATCGGCGCGTTCGGGGGCATGGTGCGCGTGCCCGAGGGCTACCGCAAGCCGGTGCTGGTGATGTCCACCGACGGCGTCGGGACCAAGGTGCTCGTCGCCGCGGCGGCGGGCGTGCACGACACGGTGGGTGAGGACCTCGTCAATCACTCCGTGAACGACATCCTCGTGCACGGCGCCAAGCCGATCGCCTTCCTCGATTACATCGCGACCGGCAGCCTCGTGCCCGAAATCGCGGCGGGGATCGTCATGGGGATCGCGCGCGGCTGCCGCGCGCACGAGATGACCCTCGCGGGCGGCGAAACCGCCCAGTTGCCCGATTTGTACGAGCCGGGTCACTACGACCTGGCCGGCACGATCGTCGGGGTGGTGGAGGACGACGACGCGCTGCATGGCGACCGGGTGCGCCCCGGTGACGTGCTGATCGGGTTCGCCTCCAACGGGCTTCACACCAACGGGTATACGCTGGCGCGGCGCATCATCTTCGACGAGCTGAAGCTCGACATCAAGGACCGGTTTCCGGAGACCAACCGCTCCGTGGCGGAGGTGCTCCTCGCCGTGCATCGCAGCTACGCGCCGCTGCTGGCGCCCGTGCTGCGACAGGTGCACGCCCTCGCCCACGTCACGGGAGGGGGCATCGCCGGCAACCTGGTGCGCGTGCTGCCCGAGGGATGTCAGGCGGTCGTCGACGCCGGCAGCTGGCCCTGGCCACCGGTTTTCCGCGTGCTCACGCGCGCGGGCAAGGTCTCGGTCGACGAGATGCGTCGCGTATTCAATCTCGGCGTCGGGATGATCGCCGTCGTGGCGCGCGATGACGTCGATGCCGTGGTCCAGGCCGGCGAGCGCGCCAAGATCCCGGCCTGGATGATCGGTGAAGTGCACGCGGGCAAGACCGGCGTGCGTTTCTCGGAGCGCTAGACATGGCCTCTGGGGCGCGGGTCGTCGCATCGACTGCTGAGCACCCGTCCGAGCGCGACGCGATGCGCCGCGCGTTGGACCTCGCCTGGCGCGGATGGGGGCGCGTCGCCCCCAATCCAATGGTCGGCGCGGTCGTGCTCCAGAACGGCGCGGTCGTGGCCGAAGGCTTCCACGCCGAATTCGGCGGGCCGCATGCCGAAATACACGCTCTCCGCGCCGCCGGCGAACAGGCGCGCGGCGCCACGTTGGTCGTGACGCTCGAGCCCTGCGCTCATCAGGGAAAGACGCCGCCGTGCACCGACGCGATTCGCGCGGCCGGAATCCGCCGCGTGGTCGCCGCCGTGCGCGACCCCGATCCCGACGCCCGTGGCGGCATCGAAGTGCTGAAACGCGCCGGCATCGAGAGCAGCGTTGGACTGCTGGCGGAGGAAGCCGCTGCCGTCAACGCGGCGTTCCTCGTGACCCGCCTGCAGACCGACCGGCCCTTCGTGGCGTTGAAGCTCGCCACCTCCATCGACGGACGCATCGCCGACGCGCGCGGCCGTTCCCAATGGCTTTCGGGCGAAGAGGCGCGCGACTACGTCCACTGGTTGCGCGCGGGGTTTCACGCGATCGGCGTCGGCGGCACGACCGCGCTCAAGGACAACCCGCTGCTGACCGCCCGCGGGGCGATCACCCCCAGGCAACAGCCCGTCCGCATCGTCTTCGACCGCCGCGCCATGCTGAACTCCGGCGTGACCGTGGTGCAAACGGCGCGCGAGATACCGACCTGGGTGGTGGCGTCTCACGAGGCGCCCGCCGCGAACGTGTCGGTGCTCGAGGCGAATGGCGTCCGGGTGT
>Ga0209382_10010621_pt1 | contig 11457 bp, 5 predicted proteins | sample SoiMetdeltSBSDD5_FD_187599 | JGI IMG/M metagenome (GOLD analysis project Ga0209382, IMG submission 187599) | Bulk soil microbial communities from a Populus tree surrounding site in Tennessee, USA - Soil MetaG P. deltoides SBSDD5 (SPAdes) (version 2) | ecosystem: Environmental > Terrestrial >...
GTATCGCTACAACAACGGTGTGCGGATCATGCAGGTTCCCGGCTACGTGATCCTCGATCTCGAAATGGTGCACGAGACGCGAATCGTTCCCGTCGACGACCGCCCTGCGCTGTCTCCGAAGATCAACCACTGGATGGGGGAATCGCGCGGTCACTGGGAGGGCAACACGCTCGTCATCGAAACGACCAACTTCAGGACCGGCCCCTCGGCGACCAACATCGGCGTGATGGGCTCACCTCCTGGAAACAGGTTCCCCGTCAGCGAGCAGATGAAGATCACGGAACGCATCACGCGTTTGAACAACGACTTCCTGCTCTACGAGATCAAGACCGAGGATCCAGTGATTCTCACGCGCTCGTGGACTGCGCGCTATCCCTTGAAGCAGGATTCATCGTACGAGTGGTGGGAGTACGCCTGCCATGAGGGGAACCGCACGATCGGCGATTACATCAACGCGTCACGCGCCGAGCGCGCTAGCCAGTCGGAGGCCAAGTGAGGCGCCACACTGGCAAGATGGCACTCGTCATCGCCGCGATTGTCATTGCGGCATCCACCATCACCACACCGGCAGCCATTTCCGATCCCGTAGCGATTGCTACAGGGCGGCTCGCTGGTGTGACACTGCCATCAGGTGTGAGAGCCTTCAAAGGCATCCCATTTGCGGCACCGCCAGTCGGCGATTTGCGTTGGAAAGAGCCGCAACCTCCTGCGAAGTGGGAAGGCGTCCGCAAGGCGGAACAGTTCAGCGACGTGTGCGTGCAACCGTCGCAACCGAATCGTGTGCCGAACAACGTGACCGTCGATTTGCCCGATTCGCCCAAGACGAGTGAGGACTGTCTGTACTTGAATGTCTGGACCGCCGCAAATCGCGCCAACGAGCAACTGCCGGTCATGGTGTGGATCTTCGGCGGGGCGTACACGGAGGGTGGCGGATCGAGTAAGCACAACGACGGTGAGAACCTCGCCAGGAAAGGCGTGGTGCTGGTCACCTTCAACTATCGCCTCGGCCCGTTCGGGTTCTTCACACACCCCGAGCTGACAAAGGAGTCCGGACACAATGCGTCCGGCAATCAGGCGCTCATGGACACGATCGCCACGCTGCGATGGGTGAAAACGAATATCGCGGCGTTCGGTGGTGATCCGGGCAACGTGACGATTTTTGGGGAGTCCGCGGGAGCCGCAATGGTTGGGGGCCTCGTCGGATCACCCGTGGCAAAAGGTCTCTTCCATCGCGCGATCAGCGAGAGCGGCGCATGGATGGGACTGGGCATGGCGCCCATGACAGCTCGCGCGCAGGCCGTGCAGCAGCAGGTGCCTGGTCCGGGACGTGGAGGCCGTGGCGGCGGGGAAGCGAGCCAGCCTGCGACTCCTCCCCCAGCGCCTCCCCCGCTTCCGCCGCTCGCGGACCTCCGGGCGCGCTCGACGCAAGAAATTGTGAAGACGCTCCGTGGCTCCGGGATGATCGTCGACGGATGGGTCGTGCCCGAGGATCTCTCGATCACGTTTGCCACTGGCAAACAGAACGCAGTTGACATCATCGCCGGATCCAATAAGGACGAGCACACGTCGCTCGGTGGCAACATCGCCTTCCGCGACACGATGATGTGGGCCATGCGGCTCTTTGCCGAGCGTCAAACGGCAATCGGCAAGCGCGCCTACTGGTATCTGTTCACGCACGAACCGCCGATCGAACCGGGCGGCAAAGACCTCAAGGCCACGCACGCGACGGAGATCGTCTACGTCTTCAACAATCTCTGGGCGCCACGCGTGATCCCCGACGTCAGCTCACCGAAACTGGCGATGGAATCCGAGCGGGATCGGAGAATGGCCGACGAGATGTCGTCCTACTGGGTCAACTTCGCGAAAAATGGCGACCCGAATGGACGCGGCCTTCCCAACTGGCCGCGGTTCAAGGACCGTAATGCACCGCCGCACATCCTTGGCGAGATTAAGGATCATCCTGGCACAGATGTGCTGAACGCTTACGACGCCAAGTACGCCGAGGTCCTCAGAGCGCTGAAATGACCCCGGGGGTAATTTCCCTCTGGCTCCGTCGGAAATTACCCCGGGGTCTTAGAATCGGGCCAGATACGATGCCTTGAAAAAGAAGGCGCGGGCTGTCGGTCGATAGGGATCGACGTCGAGCCGCTCCCAGAGCGATCCGTAACCGGCGTGAACCACGGTGCCGGGCACGAGCTCGTACGAAGCGAGGAAATCACCGAGCACCTGACGCCGCGAGCTGTCGTACTGCACGATCGCCCGCATGAGGAATTGCGGCGTGAACTGGTAGGTGTTGCGAAGATTGACGATGTACACGTCGTAGACCTTCTCGCCGGTATCGCGGCGCTCGAAGTGCACGAAGGTGTACGAGAAGCTGTGATTCAGCTTCGAGTTGGGTTGGAGCCCGACGCGCGCGCTGAGTGCGCGCCTCTGGCCCTGGAACGGGTCCACCTCGTCGTAAAACACCGATGGGCCGCTATTGACGTTACCGCCCAGGCTCAGCCACTTCGTGAACTGCGCACCGCCGTCGGCCATCACACGACCCACCTCGAAGCGTTCGTGCGCGAAGGTTTCGTGACCACGCGACATGTCCAGTCGCAGGTAGCCCTGACGCGTGAAATTGAAACGTATCGCTGGTATCACCTCGAGCTCACTGCCGCCCTGAATGCGGTCGTCCCCGGCGGTCACCCAGATGAAGGGGTTTATCCGCTTCAGCCACGGGTACCGCTTCTCGTCGGGATAGAAACTGAGCCCTTGATACTGCCAGCCGCGGGTCAGGCCAACGCGATTGATAAACGCGGTATCCATGCGAAAATCGCTGCTGTAGTGCTCGAGCTGACCTGAGACGGCAACACGTCTCGTCTCGTACGAGTACGTCAACTGACCGCCGAATCCGGTCGCCGAGTCCGAGAGCTCGCTTGCGGATTCGCTCACAATCACGTTTCCGTTCCAGCGAAAGCGATCGCCGTGCTTCAGCGAAATATCGGCGGCGATCACTCGGTTGTAGTCGCGCTGAAATTCGGTGTCGGTTACCAGCACCCCCGCGTACTGACCATCACCAAAGTTGCGAGTCCCTCGCCCGATCGCGTACATCTTGCGACCATCAGGGACTGACTCGTCAGGCGCCATGAGCGTGGCGAACGTGTAGCGCCCGGACGTCCCGGTCAGCTTCACGCCCGCGCTGGGATCCACGATTCGCCGCGTGTGCACCGCCGTGCGCATCGTCGAGTCAAAACCCGTGCCGGCGAGGTTGAACAGGCCGAGCCCCTCCATGAAGAACGGCCGCTTCTCGCTGAAGAAGATCGGATAGCGCTGGTTCACCTCGACCTCGAACGCGTCGCTTTCCACCTGGCTGAAGTCGGGATTGACGGTCGCATCGAGCGTGACCGTGGAGGTGATGCCGTATTTCAAACTGGCGCCGAAATCTCCCTGCTGCCGCGCATCCTGCCAGGCTCCCGCTGCACGCACCTGATTGTGCGAATAGGTGGCGCTTGGAATCACTTCGAGCAGCAGCGGCTGCTTCAACGATCCAAACGCGACCGGGGCATGCGCCTCGAAGACCCATTCACCCGGCTTCATCTCCGGCCACGACCACGAGATCCCCAGACGGCTGTTTCGTCTGAAGAAGAGCATGTTCATGCGCACGTCATCCCCACCGCGAAACCTGATGCTCTGAAGCGGCAGCCGCATTTCGACGACGTAACCCTCTGCGTCAACCTTACCGGCACTCTGCCAGAGCCAGTCCGGTGCGGTGTCTTCGTTGGAACTCTGGAGCGCATCCATCTGGATGCCGCTGGGGTTGACGAACATGTGATAGGCGATTTGACCGGCCCGGCTCGAGTCGAGGCTTACGCCGACCCAATCGTCGCTCCACACGTTGTCGCGCCGGCTGATCGTCGACCTGATCTTGGCGGGTTCGTCGTCATAACAGCGAAATGCGAAGTAGATGGCCTCGCTGTCGTAACCGATCCAGACACTCGTGCGCTGTTGTTCAGGTTCGCCCCGAAGGGGGTTGTACGACATCCATTTGTCGAGCGGCAGCGGTTCGCCCGACCACAACTCATCGTCCAGGACGCCATCGATCTTTGGCGGCACCGTGGCGCGGCGGGCGCGCAAATCCTCATGGGTTGGGGCACCTGAGTCTTCACGGGCTGGCGTCTGTGCCGGGACGGGTGTCGCTGTCAGCAGCGCGGATGCCAGGCACAACGCGGGTACAAGACGCACGAATCCTCCGAGGTGTCTTTCAATCCGCAATCTTTGACGGAGAAAACGCGCGTTCGGTTGCGTTCCGGTTATCTTTTCCGGGTCGCCAACCTTTTCTTGACCACCTCCGTCCAACGTGGCTAGCATACCTAACTAGTTAGGCCTAACTAGCTAGGCTTCAAACCGGGACCGTCATGAGCACATCACGAAACGACATCCTTCAAGGCACCCTGACGCTCCTCGTTCTCAAAACCCTCGCCTCGAACAAGCGGATGCATGGATACGCGATCACGACCCACGTCCAGCGCGTCTCCGCCGACCTCCTACGCGTGGAAGAAGGCTCGCTCTATCCGGCCCTGCACCGAATGGAGCAACAAGGCTGGCTGAGGTCCGAGTGGGGCCTTACAGAGAAGAACCGTGAGGCCCGCTTCTACTCCCTCACGGGACTCGGACGGAAGCAACTGGCGCTCGAGGAGGAGAGCTGGGCCCGGTTTACCGAGGGTGTAGGCCGCGTCCTTCGTTATGTCTAACGAGGTCCGCCTTTAGCCAGCGCTCAGAGGTAACACTATGCCTTGGCTACGCCGACTGCTGAATACGTTTCGTCCGGGTCGAGTCCAGCGGGACATCGATCGCGAGATCTCTTTTCATCTTGCCGAGCGAGCCGACCAGCTGCGGAGCGAGGGTATCGGCCCTGAAGAAGCGAATCGGCGCGCACGGCTTCAGTTCGGCAATCCTGTCGTTCAGCGTGAGCGCACGTGGGACGTCGATATCGCCCGGGCGGTGGACGCCACGATGCGAAATACGCGCTACGCCTTTCGCACGCTCACCCGCACACCTGGGTTCACGGTGACAGTCGTGCTGACGCTGGCGCTTGGCATCGGGGCAAACACCGCGGTCTTCTCCGCCATTGACACCGTCCTGTTGAGGCCGCTGTCGTTTCCCGACGGCGATCGCCTCGTCGAGCTGACGCAGGTGCGCGAAGGGTCGGGCGAGACGCGCATCGCGCCGGTGCGCCTCCAGGACTGGAATCGGTTGAACGTGACCTTCGACGGGATTGCAGGTCACTACGTGGACGACATCGTCGATACCCGTGGCGAACTGCCGGAGCGATTCCGTCGCGCTTTTGTGACTCGTGGATTTTTCGACGTCCTGAAGGTGACGCCGGCGATCGGCCGCGGCTTCGTGGCATCCGAACATACTGTCGCGCAGCCAATCGCGAACATCATCAGCGATCGGCGCTGGCGCCGCCTCGGTGCGGATCCCTTGATCGTTGGACGCGCGGTCAAGATGCAATACGCCTCCATCATCACAATCGGGGTCATGCCCGCAGACTTTCAGTTCCCCGCCAGTGATGTGGATATGTGGAGCGCTGACGACGCCGATGCGCCGTGGGCGCAATCGCGAGCGCTGACGTGGCTCACCGGCATCGGCCGACTCCGCCAGGGCGTCACGCTCGCGCAGGCCGAGACGGATCTGAATCGAGTGCAGACGTATCTCGCCTCGCAATATCCCGACACTGACCGCGACGTACGCGTGCGTGTCACGCCGCTCAAGGACACGGTGGTCGGGGACAGCCGCGCGTCACTCTGGCTGCTGTTTGGCTCCGTGTCGGTGCTGCTGTTGATTGCGTGCACGAACATCGCAGCTCTCCTGCTGTCCCGCGCGGCCAATCGCGAGCAGGAGATCTCGGTTCGCTATTCGCTGGGGGGGTCGCGACGAGCCGTCGTTGCTCAACTCCTGACCGAGGCGGCCGTCCTGGCAACGAGCGGTGCACTCGTCGGCTTCCTCCTCGCCGTCATTGCGTCCAGGGCGTTTCGATCGCTCGCGCCCGAATTGCCGCGGGTGAATGAGATCACCGTTGACGGACGCATCCTTCTCTACACCATCGCGTCGACCGTCATCGTCGCGCTGCTGTGCGGCCTGGTTCCGGCGTTGCGGGGCGCGCGTGGGGTCAGACCCCTTCGCAGTTCTGCACATACATCGCTCTCGCAGCGCCACTTGATCCAATGGCTGCTCGTCGGCGTGCAGGTCGCCCTCTCAGTCACACTCCTTGCGGGCGCCGGATTGCTGCTGCGAAGCGTCGAGGCGTTGTCGCGCGTGGACTTCGGGTTTGACTCCAGCCACGTGCTGACACTGCACGTGAGCGGCACGTACGGCTGGGAAACGACTGACATGCACGTGCAGCGCATCAACCGCGTCATCGATGAGGTCGGTGCGCTCCCGGGCGTCGAGTCCGTGGCCGTCACGTCGACGTTGCCGGGTGTGCGCGATGAACAACAGTTGGAGTTCACGCTCGCTGAAGGGCGCTCCGACTCGGCGCCGCGCACGTTCGCCGAGACCCGGGTCGTGTCGCCGGCCTACTTTCAGACTCTGCGGATACCGTTGCTGACCCTGGTCAACCGACGCTTCGCCGACCTCTACCTACCGGATCGCGAAGTGATTGGCCTTCACCTCTCTGGCGGTCTCGACGGTTTGGTCAAGAACGGTCATCTCTTCGGTAACCCTCCCCCATCCAGGATCGTCGGCATCGTGGGTGATGCGCGGGAGACGGGTGCCGACCGTGCGCCGGCGCCGACCGTATACACGTGCTTTAGTGCTCCCACTCCCGCGCCGTGGCATCTGGTGCGGACGAACGGCGATCCGTTGGCGATGGCCGAAACCGTTCGCCGCAAGATCCACGAGCTCGAGCCGCAGCGATCGGTGTATGACGTCGCCCCGCTCGAGGGACGCATGGGTGACGCATATGCGCAGAACCGGGTACGCACGTGGCTACTGACACTCTTCGCGCTGACGGCGTTGGCGCTCGTTTGCGCCGGCGTCTACGGCACACTGAGCTACGCCGTCGGCCTTCGTCGCCGTGAAGTCGCACTGCGCCTCGCGCTTGGCGCACTCCGGCGCAGCGTCGTGCATCAACTGACGACGACGAGCATTCGCATCGTGGGAACGGCCTCTGCCATTGGCTTGGTGCTCGCGCTCGTCTTCACGCAAAGCCTGTCGACCATGCTCTACGGCGTCACGCCGACCGATCCAGCAACGCTGGGCGGCGTCATGCTCCTGGTCGTCGCCGTGGCGCTCATCGCTGCTTTCATTCCGGCCGCGCGCGCGACGTTTGTGCAACCGATGCGCGCCCTGCGAGAGGAGTAGAGAACGTGACGTGGCTTCGACGCGCGTTGAACACGTTGCGCCCGTCGCGGATTCAGCGCGACATCGACCGCGAGCTCGCCTTCCATATCGCTGAGCGCGTCGATCAGCTGCGCGGGCAGGGGCTCAGCCACGACGAGGCGACACGACGGGCGCGAGTCCAGTTCGGCAACGTGATCCTCCAGCGGGAACGCACTCGCGATGTGGATATCGCGCGAGGTCTCGACACCTGTCTCCGCAACTTGCGTCATGCGGTTCGCACGTTGATCAGCACACCTGGGTTTTCGATAACGGTTGTTCTGACGCTGGCGCTCGGCATCGGCGCTAACAGCGCGGTCTTCTCGGCAATCGATGCCGTGCTCTTGCGACCGCTGCCCTTTCGTGATTCCGACCAGTTGATGCGCCTGCGCCAGGCGCAAGAGACCGAGTCGGCGATAGCACCGCCGCGGCTGGAAGACTGGAACCGGCTGACTTCATCTTTCGCGGCGATCTCCGGTTACTACATCGAGGACGTCTCCGACACCACCGGCGAGTTCCCGCAACGGCTCAGGAGGGCCGTCGTCGCCCCACGCTTTCTCGAAGTGCTGAACGTCACACCGGCGCTCGGACGACGGTTCAGCGCCGACGAGTATCGAAGCGGCGGGCCGCCTTCCGTCTTGATCAGCGATCGCTATTGGAAGACGCGTCTCGGCCGTCATCCCGGCGTCCTGGGCACCGCTCTTCACATTGCCGATCGCGCGTACTCGATTGTGGGCGTCCTTCCTGCCGACTTCGCGTTCCCCGATCGCGAAGTGGATTTGTGGTGGCCATATCCAGTCGATAGTCCGTTGACCGTGGATAGTGCGGAAAACCGGCAGCTTCAGTGGTACACGGGCATCGGTCGCCTCAGGCCGGGTGTCGAACCGGCGCAGGCACGGGAAGACCTGACCCTGATCCAGGCGCAACTCGCGAAGCAGTATCCCGTTACCGACGCCCCCATCAGCGTTCGCATCGTGCCGCTCGCAGACACAGTTGGAGGTGCTTTTCGCGGCTCATTGTGGCTCCTCTACGGCGCGGTGTCCTTGCTGCTGCTCATCGCGTGTATCAACATCGCTGCTTTGCTGCTGTCGCGCACTGCGAGACGCGAACGGGAGATCGCTCTCCGCGTCTCGCTCGGCGCATCACGCTCGACAATCGCCGGTGAGCTGTTTGCGGAGACGGCTGTTCTCGTCTGTGTCGGTGCAACCAGCGGCGTCCTCGTCGCTGCTGCGGTCTCCCGGGCGTTCCAGACGTTCGCGCCCCGCCTGCCACGCCTCGAGGCCATCGGAGTCGAGCCGAGGATGCTGCTGTATTCGCTCGCCGCCGCTGTCGTCGTCGCGTTGCTGTGCGGGCTCTTGCCAGCCATTCGCGGTGCGCGCGGCGTCGCTTCACGAACTCACGGGGCCGGCCGACGACTCTTCCATCACTCGATTCAGTGGTCACTCGTCGGTGTGCAGGTGACGCTGTCCATCACGTTACTGTCGGGCGCCGGGCTCCTCATGCGCACTCTCGACGCGCTCTCTCGGGTTGAACCGGGGTTTGATGCGGCGCGAATCCTTGCCTTCCGTGTCAGCGGCAACTGGAACGAGAACTACGACAACCCTGCAGGGCTCGTTCGACGCGTCGACTCGACTCTCGACGATCTCAGCGCCATCCCAGGTGCCGAAGCGGTGGCGACCTCCTGGACATTACCGGGAGCGCCAGGTCCGTATGAAATCGAGTTCGAGCTTGGTGGCGCGACGTCAGCCGCCAGGCAACCGGTGATCGGCGCGTGGCGAACAGTTTCGCCGAGCTACTTCAAGACAATGGGTGTTTCGCTGCTGTCGGGAAGCCTGTGCCGGTCGCTTCCCTCTGGGATCCATAGACCAGGTTCGTCCCTGGACGTCATGGTGAACCGCAGGTTCGCGGACCGATATTTCCCGGGCAGTTCGCCCATTGGGGCTGACCTGAGTTGGGACAACGGCTCGCTGGCCGGAAGGATCACCGGAATCGTTGGAGACGCGCGTGAGCTTGGCATCGACCACGACATTGCGCCGACGGTCTATTCCTGCGACAGTGCGCCGAATCCATTTCCGTGGTTCGTCGTCCGCACCGAAGGCGACCCGGCCCTCATCGCAGCCGTCGTCCGTCAACGCCTCAACCAACTCGAGCCTCTGAGATTCGTGTACGAGATGGCGCCGCTCGAGGCTCGCATCGGCGATGCGTACTCCCAGAACCGCCTGCGCGCATGGCTCGTGATGCTCTTCTCGAGCACTGCGCTGGGCCTCGTGTGCACTGGCATCTACGGAACCTTGAGCTATGCCGTCAGCCTCCGTCGTCGAGAAGTCGCTCTCCGCTTGGCATTGGGCGCCCTCCGGCGAAGCGTGGTGTATCAGCTGATGGCGACGAGCATTCGCATCGTGGGGACGGCGTCTGCCATCGGCTTGGTGCTCTCACTCGTCTTCACGCAGAGCCTGTCGAACATGCTCTACGGCGTCACGCCGACCGATCCGGCAACGCTGAGCAGTGTCATTCTGCTAGTCGTTGCCGTCGCGTTCGTTGCCGCCTTCATTCCCGCCGCGCGCGCGACCGTCGTGCAATCGATGCGGGCCTTGCGCGAGGAGTAAGCAATGGTTGCATGGCTCCGACGCGTGTTGAACACGTTGCGCCCCGCGCGGATTCAACAGGACATCGACCGCGAGCTCGCGTTTCACCTCGCCGAGCGCGTCGACGAACTGCGCGCGCAGGGGCTGCCGGAGCCCGACGCCAAACGCCGCGCCAGGCTTCAATTCGGTAATCCCCTGGTGCAACGGGAGCGGACACGTGATGTCGACGTCGCAGACGGACTCGATGCCCTGGCCCGCCACGTCCGTTACGCGGTGCGCGCCCTTCTCCGCGCTCCGGGGTTCACGATCACCGCCGTGCTCACTCTCGCCCTCGGTATTGGGGCAAACAGCGCCGTGTTCTCCGCAATGGATAGGGTCCTTCTGCGGGCGCTACCGTTTCCAGACGCCAATCGGCTGATGTATGTGACGCAGACGAGCGACGGTGCCGGGGACAGAGCGATCGCCGGTGTCCGCATCGATGACTGGAATCGCGCCAACTCGACGTTCGAGGCGATCACGGGATACCACGTGGAGGACGTCTCGGACACCACCGGCGATCAGCCCGAGCGCATTCAGCGAGCCACCGTGCTGCCGCGCTTTCTCGAAGTCTGGGGCATCGAGCCGGTGATCGGGCGGGGGTTCACGGGCGCTGAGCATCGAATGGGAGGCCCACAGGCCATCCTGATCAGTGAACGCTACTGGCGTCGTCGCTTTGGTGCGGATGCCGCGGTCTTGAACAAGAGCGTCCGAATCACAGGCAGGTCGTACCCGATTGTCGGCGTCCTGCCTGCGTCCTTCATGTTCCCCGAGCGTGATGCGGATTGGTGGGTCCCTGAATGGGTTGATGCACCCTGGATGCTGCCGCGGGAATACTCCTCGTACGTCACGATCGGAAGACTCAAACCCGGCACCACACTCGAGCAGGCTCGCGACGACCTGGCCGCTGTGCAACGCAGGCTCGGCGACCAATACCCGAGGACAGACCGTGACATCCGCCCCAAGATCGTCCCGCTCAAGGAGATGTTCGTCGAAAACGTTCGCGCTTCGCTGTGGCTGCTGTTCGGCGCGGTCTCGCTCTTGTTGTTGATTGCCTGCACGAACATCGCGTCATTGCAGCTCTCCCGGGCGACGCGGCGCCAGCACGAGATCGCCGTGCGTTATTCGCTCGGCGCCTCGCCCGCAAGCGTCATCGCGCAGCTTCTCACGGAGTCCGGGGTGCTTGCGTTCGCCGGCGCGGTCGCGGGACTGTTGGTCGCCGTCGGCGCCTCAGCCGCATTTCGGCTGCTCGCTCCCGACGTTCCACGGCTGGAAGATGCGGCCATCAACGCGAGAATCGTGCTCTACACCACCGCGTGGGCCGTTGTCGTCGCGCTGTTGTGCGGACGACTCGTTCCGGCGATTCGCGGCGCATACCGCCCGACTGCGGCTGGTGGCAGCCGCACACAGGTGTTCGCCAGTCACTCACTGCAATGGCTGCTCGTCGGTGTTCAAATAACGCTCGCCGTCACAC
>Ga0209382_10010622_pt1 | contig 11456 bp, 9 predicted proteins | sample SoiMetdeltSBSDD5_FD_187599 | JGI IMG/M metagenome (GOLD analysis project Ga0209382, IMG submission 187599) | Bulk soil microbial communities from a Populus tree surrounding site in Tennessee, USA - Soil MetaG P. deltoides SBSDD5 (SPAdes) (version 2) | ecosystem: Environmental > Terrestrial >...
CCACCATGTCCGCCACGCGGATACGCGGCGTATGTACGCCTCGTGAATGGTCGACCGAATGCAGCGGGCGAAGGGGGATCGCCACGTGTTCACCTCCGAAGCGGAGGGCGCGGGTTGTTGCGCCGTCCGTTCAGTCTCAACAAAACCCGAAAAACAACTGGACAAACACTTCCCGAGGAAAGGGCCTCCGAGGATAAGCTGGACGGTTTTCCTAAAGGTTCGAAGAAAAACGGTCTGGTTTCAACTGGGTCCGCCCGGACAGCCGCGAGGAGCGTTGACCCGCGCGCGGCGGAACCCCTTGAGGTCAGGTGCGCCGACCCCGGCGGGCGCGGGTGACCTCGGGCCGGCGCCGCCCGCCGCTCCGAAGCACTGGGAACTTCAAGGGATCGTCGGCGGCACGTCCATTGCTCAACTTCGAGCGATGGTTGGAACCTTCAGGGAAGCCGCGGTCTTCCTGCTGTGCGCGATATCTTCGACGGCGGCTGCATTCGAGCTGAAGCGGGACTCGACCGGAGCGCCGGTCAGCTGGCACCAGGCCGCGACGTGGGTCATGGACCCGGCCGCCGCGCAGCTGCTGGGGGACCCGCAGGCGCTGGAGGCCGCCGAGGCCGCGGTGCGCACCTACGCGCAGGCGGATCCGGCGGTCTCGGTGACGCTCCGCGCCGGGCCCACCACTGGCGTGGGGTACAACCTGGTCGGCCCGAACCAGTCCGAGATCGTGGTGGTGCAGGACGACTGGCCGTACGACTCGTTCGCCATCGCGGTGACGGTGGTCACGGTGGACCTCCGGCAGCACCGCATCCTCGACGCCGACATCGCGCTCAACGCGGACTCGCGGCGCTTCAAGGCCCTCCCTGCCGAGGCGAACGGCGGCGACTTCGACGACCTGCAGAACACCTTGACCCACGAGCTGGGGCACGCCCTGGGGCTGGCGCACAACCCGACCGACCAGACCGCCACCATGTTCCCCGCCGCCCGGCGCGGCGAGATCCACAAGCGCTCGCTGGCCGAGGACGACGTGGCCGGCCTGGAGGCGCTCTATCCGCCGGACGGCGGCGGCGACGGCGCCGAAGAGGTTCCCCAGGCCGGGTGCGCCGCAGGGCCTGGAGGCCCCCTGGTCCTGGGAGTGGCGCTGGCGATGGCGGCGGCGCTGCGGCGGCGAAGGCCCCGGCGCGCGAGCGCGATCGCGGCGGCGCTGGCGCTCTGCGCGCTGCCGGCGATGGCGCGGGCGCAGGGGATCGACCGCCGCGAGCGGCGCGTGGCGAGCGCCGCGGTGGTGATGGAGACCGAGGTGGCCAGCTCCCGGACGCGGGTGGAGAGCGGCGGGCGCTTCGTCACCCGGCTCCAGCTCCGGGCGCACGCGTGCGCGCGCGGGCCGTGCCCGGAGGTGCTCCAGGTGGACGTGCCGGGCGGCCGGATCGGCGACCTGGAGCAGTCGGTGGACGGCAAGCTGCCGCCGGCGGCGGGCGCGGCGGTGGGCGTCGCCGCGGAGGAGCTCCCGGCCGGGGGCGCCGCGCTCCGCCCGCGCCAGGCCTCGCTCTACCAGCTGGGCGAACCGGGCGAGCGCGCCGCCTTCGACCGGGCGGTCCGGAGCGCCGGGCTCCGCCTCCAGAAGATCAGGGCCGCCGCGCGACCGTAGGGGACCTCCGCGACCCGTGGGTCAAACGGAACCTCGGCGGGCCGTCCTCAAGCACCCGGATCTCCGTGAACGAGCCATGGCGCGGACCTTGAAGAAGGGAGACGTGCCGATTTCTACCTGAAGGAGCTTCATGACCGCGCCCACATCCAGCAAGGCCCACCGCAAGCTGCTGATCGTCGACGACGAGGAGTACGTCTGTAACGCGCTCCGCCGCAGCCTCCAGCGCGAGGGCTACGAGGTGGACGTCGCCCACCACCCGGCGGAGGCGCTGCAGAAGCTGCTCGGCGGCCCGTTCGACCTGGTGATCTCGGATCACCTGATGCCGAACATGACCGGGCTGGAGCTGCTGAAGCTCGTTCGCACCCGCCACCCGGACTGCATGCGGCTGATGCTCACCGGGCACGCCGACATGCAGACGGCGATCGACGCCATCAACCACGGCGAGATCTACCGCTTCCTCACCAAGCCCTGGGACGACGCGGAGCTGAAGATGACGGTGCACCTGGCCCTGGAGCAGCTGGACCTGGACCGGGAGAACCGCCGGCTGCTGGCGATGGCGCGCCAGCACGAGGAGATGTTCCGCAGCATGGAGCGCCAGCACCCCGGCATCTGCTCCATCATCCGCGACGAGACCGGCGCCATCCTGATCGACGAGCGGGAAGACCCGCTCGCGGTCGCGCTGGTGTCCTAGCCCCGCGCTCCGGAGGAGGGTGATGACGGAGCTGCCGATCCTGCTGGTGTTTCGCGCCGGGCCGCCGCCGGAGCTGCTGGCGGAGCTGGAGGTGTCCGGCCTCCTCTTCCGCCAGGCCAATCCCCAGGACGCCGCCCGGTCCGTGAGCGAGGGCTGGGCGCAGGTGGTGGTCTGCGAGCGCCTCCCGGGCTGGCAGGCGCTGGTGACGCGCGTCCACGCCGCCGGCGGCGGGTCGGTGCTGTTCGGGAACCCGCCCACCGCGGACGAGGGGCTCAACCGCGGCCCGGAGCCTCTGGACCTGGAGGCGGCGCGGGAGCCGGAGGCGGTGGTGGGGGCGCTCCTGCGCACCGTGGCCCGGGTGCAGGCGCGCAAGACCACCGAGCTGATGCCGGACCGGCTGGACGAGCGCGTCCGCCGCGCCGAGCTGGTCAACCGCCACGCCCAGTCCATCGCCTCGCAGATCGACCTCCCGCGGGTGGTGGAGGAGGCCACCGACCGCGCCCGCGACCTCTGCGACGCCGCGGGGGCCAGCCTGATGCTGGTGGACCCGGAGACGGGCGAGCTGCGCCCGGTCAACGTGGCCGCCGGCGCCGCCGGGACGGAGGCGGTCCGGCTCCGGATGGGCGAAGGGCTGGCCGGCACGGTGGCGCAGCGCGCCCGGCCGATGCTGGTGCAGGACGCCGGGCTGTTCCCCGACTTCGCCAGCCACCGCGACCTGCAGACCGGCTTCAAGACCGGGTCGGCGATCGCGGTGCCGCTGGTGGTCTCGGGCGACGTGCTGGGCGTGCTGGAGGCGGTGCGGGAGGCGGGGAGCCCCCCGTTCCAGCCCGCCCACCTCGATCGGCTGGGCGACCTGGCGCCGCACGTGGCGATCGCCGTCCACAACGCCCGGATGCAGGAGCTGGTGCTGCGCGCCAACGCCGAGCTGGAGGACAAGGTCCGCGACCGCACCGCCCAGATCGCCCGCGTCACCCGGGAGTGGGAGGAGACGTTCGACGCCATCGACGAGCCGATCGCGCTGATGGACGGCTTCACCATCCGCCGCGCCAACCGCGCGTATGCGCGCCGCGCGGGCGTCCCCGCCCAGCAGCTCGCCGGGAGGCGCTGCCACGAGGTCCTCTCCGGCCGCGACACCCCCTGCAAGGAGTGCCCGCTGGCGGGCGGCCCCGGCGCCGGCGGCGAGATGGTGAGCGAGGTGTCCCTCTCGGTGAACGCCGTCCACGCGGTGAGCGCGTTCCGGATGCGCGGCGCCGGCGGCGGCGGCGCCACCATGGTGCTGCGGTACCGCGACGTGAGCCGGGAGCGCGCGCTCCAGGCGCGCCTGCGCGAGTCGGAGCGGATGGTGGCGGTGGGCCAGCTCGCCTCGGGCGCGGCGCACGAGATCAACAACCCGCTGGGGTTCCTGATCTCCAACCTGAGCGGCCTGGAGTCGCTGGTGGACGACCTCTACGGCAGCGACAGCGTCAAGCGGGACGCGGCGCAGATGATCCGCGAAGCGCTGCAGGGCGCGCACCGGGTGGGGGCCATCGTCAAGGAGCTGCGCGAGCTGTCCAGGCTGCAGATCGGCCGGCCCCAGCCCTGCGACGTGAACGCCTCCGCCTCCCGCGCCGCGCGCGCCGAGCTGGCGGAGGAGCAGGAGGCGGGCCGGGTGTGCCTCGACCTGCAGGCGGAGACCCCGGCGCTGATCGCGCCGCTGCAGCTGGACCAGCTGCTGGGGAAGATCTTCCGCAACGCGCGCCAGGCGACCCGCGGCACCGAGCGCATCTTCATCCGCACCCGCGACGCCGACGCCGCGGTGCGGATCGAGATCGAGGACGAGGGGTGCGGCATCAAGCCCGAGCACCTCAACCGCGTGTTCGAGCCGTTCTTCTCCACCCGCGGAGTGGGCCAGGGGATGGGCCTGGGGCTCACCGCCGCCTACGGCGTCGCCCAGCGCTACGGCGGGAAGATCGAGGCGCGCTCGGAGCCCGGCCGGGGCGCCATCTTCACCGTGACGCTGGTGGCCGGCCGTCCCGCGCTGGAGCGGGACCTGGAGCTGGAGGCTGCGGCGGCGGGTTGAGCGCCACCTGGACGTCCTCCAGTGAACGGTAGCGGGCGTCCGGGAGGCCCTCCAGGAGCGAGAGCAGCGTGCGGGGCGTCTCGTTGGCCCGCGCCACCAGCACCAGCTCGCGCCGGGTGAGCGGGTACACCGCCCCCTCCAGCGCGGAGGCCACCTGCCCGGCCAGGGGGAAGGCTGGTTCAAGCGCCTGCGTGGTCTCGTCCAGCGCCATGGAGGGGTGCTCCACCCGGAAGGTAGGCACCGCTGCCGGGGCAGCAACCCCCGCCCGCCGCCTGGAGGGCCCGGTCAACGCCGCTCGAACACGAACGAATACGCCACCTCGGCGCCGCCGCCGCGCACCGGCGGGAAGCGCGCGCTGGAGATGGCGGCGCCGACGCAGCGGTCCAGCAGGTAGTCCTCGGCCTCGTCCTCGCGGTCGCTGCGGTTGGCCACCACGTGCGCGTAGTCGACCTGCCCGCCGGCGCCCACGCGCAGCCGGAAGGTCCGCCCGCCGAACAGGCCGGACCGCCGCTGCAGCGCCTCCTCCCAGCAGGTGGTCACCCGGCCCAGCTTCTCGGAGAGCACGTCCCGCACCGCCAGCGGCTCGATGGTACCGGCCACCTCGGCGCCCGGCGCGTTGCGCGGCGGGAAGTACGCGGACACCTCCGCGGCCGGCGCGGGCGGCGGGGCGCCGGAGAGGTCGCTGAACTCCAGCTCGAAGTTGCGCGTCCCGGCGAAGACGGTGGACGCCAGCACCGCCTTGATGCAGCGCTCGCTGTCGGTGATGGCGAGGTCCGCCTCGGTGCGCCGCTGCTCCGGCCGCTCCACCTCCGACAGCTCGAAGAAGGCGCTCACCCGCACCGGCTGGGTGAGGACGCGGAAGCGGACGTGCGGCCGGATCCCGGTCCCGTTCTCCATGCAGGCGCGCACCAGCGGCGCCGGCGCCAGCAGGCCGCGCTCCGGCCCGTGGGCGCCCTCGGCGAGCAGCGAGATGTACGCCAGCGCGTTCCAGCCGCTGGGGCGGAAGGCGGGGGGCGAGACCACCATCAGCTCGGGGATGCCGCCCGGCTCCACCTCCCACGGGTACTCCCAGACGATCTGCTGGAGGCAGCGGCCGGTGGCGTTGGAGGCGCCGCCCGCCGGCTCGAAGATCACGTCCTGGAGGCGGCCGGACTCCAGGTAGAAGGTCAGCTTCACCCGCTCCGTGGGGGCGGCCGCGCGCGGCCAGCACACGTCCATCAGGGAACGGACCGGGACGGACGGACGGCTCCGGGCGGCCCGCGCCGGGGCCGCGGTCCCGCCACCCCCCGCGGGCGGCGGGGCGGGGGCCGGCGCGGACGCGCACGCCGACGCGCACAGGAGCGCGATCCCCGCGTGGATGCCCCGGACAGACATCAGAAGAGCAGCCGCATGGGGTGCTCCAGCAGCCCCTTGAGCTCGCGGAGGTACTCCGCCCCCAGGGCGCCGTCGATCACCCGGTGGTCGCCGGAGAGCGTCACCGACATCATCTTGCGGGCGGCCAGCTGCCCGCCGCGGACCACCGCCCGCTCCGCCACCGCGCCCACCGCGAGGATCGACGCGTGCGGCGGGTTGATCACCGCCACGAAGGAGTCGATCCCGAACATCCCCAGGTTGGAGACGGCGATCGTCCCGCCGCTGTACTCCTGGGGCTTGAGCGCGCGGCGCCGGGCGCGCTCCGCCAGCTCGCGCGCCTCGGCGGAGATCTGCCCCAGCGTCTTCTGGTCCGCGTCCAGGATCACCGGCGTGATCAGCCCGTCCTCCACCGCCACCGCCATCCCCACGTCCACGTTCTGGTGCTGGAGCACGTGGTCGCCCTGGAAGGTGCGGTTCATCTTCGGCGACCGCCGGAGCGCCACCGCCGCCGCCTTGATCACGATGTCGTTGACGGAGACCTTGGACTCCAGCGCCTTCGCCTCCTCGCGGATCTTCAGCGCCTCGTCCATCTCCACTTCGACGGTCAGATAGAAGTGCGGGACCCCGGGCTTCACCTCGGCCATGCGCTGGGCGATCACCTTGCGCATGGTGGAGAGCGGGACGACCTCGGGCTGCCGGCGCCCGACCACCGGCGCGGGGACCGGCGCGCGGGGGGCCGGGCCCCTGGAGAGGGCGGCCTCGACGTCGCGCTTGACGATCCGCCCCGCCGGTCCGGAGCCCTGGAGCGCCGCGAGGTCCAGCCCCTGATCGTGCGCCATCTTCCTGGCGAGCGGAGAAGAGAACACGCGGCCCGACGGGGCCGGAGGTGGAGAAGGCGCAGGAGCAGGAGCAGGCGCCGCCGCCGCCGGGCGGATGGGGACGACCTGGGCCGCGGGCGCAGGCTTGGGAGCTTCGGGGGCCGCCGCCTTCACGTCCACCTTCTCCCCCTTCTGGCCGATGAACCCGATGGGCGCGCCGACGGGGGCGCTCTCGCCCTCTTTGACGGTGACGGCGAGCAGGTACCCGTCCTCGTAGGCCTCGATCTCCAGGTTGGACTTGTCCGTCTCGCACTCGGCGATGGCCTCGCCGGAGGAGATCTTGTCCCCCTCCTTCTTCAGCCACCTGGTGATCTTCCCCTCCTTCATGGTGGGGGACAGCGCGGGCATCTGGATCGCGGTGGCCATCACTGCTTCTCCACGTAGAGGACCTTCTTGGCCGCGGCCTTGATCTTCTCCGCGTCCGGCTGCGTCGCGTTCTCCAGGTTGGCGGCGTAGGACATGTTCACGTCCAGGCCGGTGACGCGCAGCACCGGCGCGTCCAGCCAGTCGAACGCCCTGGACTGGATGAGGTCCACCACCTGGGCGCCCACGCCGGAGTGGGGCCAGCCCTCCTCCACCACCACCGCGCGGTTGGTCTTCTTCACCGAGGCGACGATCGCCTCCTCGTCCAGCGGGCGCAGCGTGCGCAGGTCCAGGATCTCCGCGGAGATCCCCTCCTTCTCCAGCTCCTGCGCCGCCTGCTCGCAGAAGTAGTACATGCGCGACCAGGTGATCAGGGTGACGTCCTTCCCCTCGCGCTTCACGTCCGCCTTGCCCAGCGGCACCAGGTGCTCGCCCTCCGGCACCTCGCCTTTGACGGCGTACAGCCGTTCGCCCTCGAACATCACCACCGGGTTCTCGTCGCGGATGGCGCTCTTGAGCATCCCCTTGGCGTCCGCCGGGGTGGCGGGGGCGATCACCTTCAGCCCCGGGAAGTACGTGTAGTTGGACTCCAGCGCCTGGCTGTGCTGCGAGGAGAGCCGCCCGCCGGCGCCGCCCGGCCCGCGGAAGACGATCGGGCAGCGGAGCTGGCCGCCGGACATGTGGCGGAGCTTGGCGGCGTTGTTGACGATCTGGTCCATCGCCAGGATGGCGAAGTTCCAGGTCATCATCTCCACCACCGGGCGCAGGCCGATCATCGCCGCGCCGATGCCCAGGCCGGTGAAGCCCAGCTCGGAGATGGGCGCGTCCACCACCCGCGCGCTCCCGAACCGGTCCAGAAGGCCCTGCGACACCTTGAACGCGCCCTGGTACTTCCCCACCTCCTCCCCGATCAGGAAGACCCGGCGGTCGCGTTCCATCTCCTCGGCGAGCGCCTGGTTGAGCGCCTCGCGGTACATGATCTCCGGCATATCGTTTCCTCGGGTTCGCGCTACACCGGGGTGGTGGCGCGGCCGTTCCCCTGCTTGTTCCTCTCCTCCGCGCGCGAGGCCAGCTGCGCCTTCTCGTCCTGCGCGGTCGGCTCCTTCGGCTCGATCTCCCAGCGCACGTCGAAGTCCCCGGGCCCTGGCCACTCCGGCCAGCTCACCTGCGCGCCCAGCACCCGCTGGCGCGGCCGCACGTCCTCCTCGCCCTCGGCGACGGTGGTGTCGCGCCACAGCTCCTCAACCGACGGCTCCGGCGACGCGTCGGCGAACTTCACCGCCTGCTCGCAGGTGGCCTTCACCTCGGCGTCGATGGCGTCCAGCTCGCCGTCCTCCGCCAGCTTGCCGCCCACGATGTGGTCGCGCAGCCTGGGGATGGGGTCGTTCTTCCGCTCCTCCTCCACCTCCGTCTTGGTGCGGTAGGTGGCGGGGTCCGCCATCGAGTGGCCGCGGAAGCGGTAGGTGCGCGCCTCCAGCAGCACCGGGCCCTTCCCGGCGCGGCAGTGCTCCAGGCAGTCGGCGATGGCGTCGTGCATCTTCAGCGCGTCCATCCCGTCGGCCTGCTCGCCGCGCATCGCGTAGCCGGCGGAGCGCTTGTAGATCTCCGCCACCGCGGCGGTGCGGACGATGGCGGTGCCCATCCCGTAGCGGTTGTTCTCGCAGACGTAGATCACCGGCAGCTTCCACTTGGAGGCCATGTTGAGCGACTCGTGGAAGGAGCCCTGGTTGGCCGCCGCCTCCCCGAAGAAGCACACCGTCACCCGGCCCTCGTTCCGGTAGCGCGAGGCGAACGCCATCCCGGTGGCGAGCGGGATCTGCCCGCCCACGATGCCGTAGCCACCGTAGAAGTGGTGCTCGACGTCGAAGATGTGCATCGACCCGCCCTTGCCCTTGCTGTAGCCGCCGGTGCGGCCGAACAGCTCCGCCATCACCATCCCCGGGTCGGCGCCCCGCGCCAGCGCGTGCCCGTGCTCGCGGTAGGCGGCGATCATGTAGTCGTCCGGGCGCATCGCCTCGTTGGCGCCCACCGCCACCGCCTCCTGGCCGATGTAGAGGTGGCAGAACCCGGCGATCTTCCCCAGGCCGTACTGCTGGCCGGCCCTCTCCTCGAAGCGCCGGATCAGGACCATCCTCCGGTACATCGAGAGGAGCTTTTCCTTCGGGAGGGACGAGCTGGCCACCATAGACCCCTTGTGCATGCGCCTCGGCGCTCTTATCACACGTGCGCCGGAGCGCGGCCAAACGGCGACCGCCGGACCGCCGGCGCTTATGCCACCGAGCGCACCTGCTGCGGGCTGCCGGACGAGCGCCCGCCCTCGAGCTGCACCATCCGCTTGATGCCGTTGCGGTCCAGCACCAGGCGCACCAGCTGGGTGGAGACCTGGTGCTCGTCGCCGTCGAGGTCGTTCACGGTGAAGCGGAACGCCATGTCGATCTGGTAGCTCTTCACGCCCTTCACCCGGCCCACCGAGAAGTCCTCCAGGTCCACGTATTCGATGGCGTACTCCGGGTCGTCCATGTCGTGGAGCAGGTGGCCCACGTTGAAGCGGACGATGTCCGTCACCCCCGCCACCTGGCCCAGCACCCGCGGGAGCTGGTCGGCGTGGAGCAGGATCTGCTTCTGGTAGCGGAGCACCGTCTCGGTGAGCTCTCCCTGGGAGACGGTGAGGAAGTCGTCCACCTGGCGGAGCTTCCGGATCGCCTCCGGCACGGTGGCGGCGTGGCCGTAGTCCATCTTCTCCCGGCAGATCCCCACCTCCTGCCCGGTCACCGGGTTCTCCACCACGGTGGTCCGGTCGTAGAGGTGGTCGCGCGCGGCGGAGGCGAGGATCTTCCGCAGCCCCTCCTTGATCCGGTCCTTGAACATGTAGCCCACCACCAGGATCAGGAAGAAGTTGAAGGACGCCTGCGACACCCGCTGCTGGGCCACGAAGGCCACCGCGGTGGCGAAGGCCATGGCGCCGCCCGCCGCGGCGGCGAACAGCGCCTCCTCCAGCCCCGTCGCGCCCCGGCGGCGCTGGGCGCGGAGGAAGAGGATGTTCATGCAGAACTTCTTCAACGAGGCCAGCCGCTGCATGTACTCCTCGTTGTCCCCGCTGGGGGAGATCACCGACCGCAGCTGGTTCTCGCGCCGGTAGGTCTCCTCCTCGATCACCTTGGCCATCAGCTCCTTGCGCAGGTCGATGTACGCGGCCGAGCGCGGCAGCCGCTCCATGTCCGCCACCGCCTTGCGGAAGAACTGCTCCACCGAGAGCGACATGTACTCGTCCACCAGGCGCAGGGAGGCGCGGGTGCGCTCGGTCATGGTGGGGGCCGCCTTCAGCCGCTGGGTCCAGGAACGGAACCGGGCCAGCACCTTGGCCACGCAGAAGTGGCAGTCGTTCACCTCGGAGATCAGCGCGGGGTCGCCGGGGCGCCCGGGCTCGGCGCCGCCGCCGCCGCCCGCGCGCTGGGCGTGGTCGCGCACCGACTGGTCGAACCGCCGCAGCGCCGCCCGGAAGATGCAGGAGAGCATCTTCGCCTCGTGGATCAGCTCCGACTGCGGCTCCAGGCGCCCCGCCTCCGCCCGGCGCTCCAGCTTCACCAGCGGCGAGTTCGCCTCGGAGAGCATCTCCGGGAAGCTCATCACCGGCGTCTTCAGCCGGATGTAGTTGTGGATGTCCGTGTAGAACGACGCCCGCGGGTAGGTGTCCTGGTCGATGTTCAGGCTGGCGGGCAGGAAGAGGAACGTCTCCACCAGGTACCGCGACTTGGCGTCCCTTGGAGCGGGCTGGTACTCCAGCTTCATCTCGAACTGCTTGCGATCGTGAATGTCCAGCCGACTCCAAAGCGGCTGGGCGGATCCGTTTGACACGACGGAGACTCTAATCCCCGCTGGCGGCGAAGGCACCTTGCGGGCCGGCGCCGGGAGGACACAGAGCTGGCCTACGATCCAGTGCCGGTCTTCTGCGGTGCGTCGGCGCCCGCGGCGGGCAGCACGGCCGGGGGCTTCGCCTGCCCCTTCGGCTGCGGCCTGGCGTTCCAGATGCGGGTGCAGAGCACCAGGCCAAGCACGCAGAACGGCAGGAGGAACCACGGCCAGTACGCCCAGTCGCGGGTGGTCAGGTAGCCCAGCGAGACCGACTGGATGGCGGTGCCCAGGTAGACGAAGCCGTCGATCATCCCCACCGCGGTGGCGGCGCCCTTGCGCCCGCCGAAGTCCATGGTGGCGGTGCCGCTGAGCAGGCCGTGGGTGCCGATCACGCACACCGACATCAGGAACGCCAGCGCGCCCAGCAGGTACGGGTTCCGGGTGGCCTCCGGCGTGGCCTTGAGCACGCGGCTGTCGCCGGCGCGCATGGAGGGCGCGGGGTCCTTGATCTGCAGCGCCAGCCGCTCGCCGCCGCGCTCGACCACCGCGGGGATGAGCCCGGTGCTGGGCGCCAGCGACGGGTCGGTGGCCTTCGGCGCCGACGAACAGAGCCGGTTCGCG
>Ga0209382_10010623_pt1 | contig 11456 bp, 8 predicted proteins | sample SoiMetdeltSBSDD5_FD_187599 | JGI IMG/M metagenome (GOLD analysis project Ga0209382, IMG submission 187599) | Bulk soil microbial communities from a Populus tree surrounding site in Tennessee, USA - Soil MetaG P. deltoides SBSDD5 (SPAdes) (version 2) | ecosystem: Environmental > Terrestrial >...
CGTCCTGCGGATGTATCACCGTCTCGGCATCCGCTCCATGACGCTGACGCACTTCCGGAACAACAACTGGGCGGACGCCTCCACCGACCGTCCCGCCCACGGCGGGCTCACCGATTTCGGCCGCCAGGTCGTGCGGGAGATGAACCGCCTGGGCATCATCGTCGACATCTCGCACGTCTCCGATCAGACGTTCCAGGACGTGCTGGCCGTGACCACGAAGCCCGTGATCGCCTCCCATTCGAGCTGCCGCGCCCTTTCCGACGTGCCGCGCAACATGACCGACGACATGATCCGCGCCCTGGCCCGGAACGGGGGCGTCATCGGCATCAACTTCGGCGCCGGCTTCCTCAATGCCAAGGACGCCGAGGGCCTGCGGCAGCGCATCGGGCAGGCCGTGGCCACCCAGCCCGATCTGAGCGGACGCGCGCTCGACACCTTCGCCGCCGCCGAATACGTCAGGGAATACGGCGAGATGAGGCCGGCGGCGGCCACGCTCGATGACGCGGTGGCGCACATCGACCACGTCGTGAAGATCGCGGGCATGGACCATGTCGGCATCGGCAGCGACTGGGACGGCATCAACACCGTACCCGCGGGCCTCGAAGACGTCTCCAAGATGCCGGCTCTCACCGCCGCCCTGCTGCGGCGCGGGTACACGGAGGCCGACGTGCGGAAGATCCTCGGCGGAAACCTTCTCCGGGTGCTGCGCGAGGTGACGGGCTCCTGACGAGGCTCGCCATGCGCCGGCTACTGACGTTGATCCTCGTCATCCCGGCGGCGGCCGCGGCTACCGACTGGCCCTTTGGCGGCGGGCCCCAGCAGACCCGTTACTCACCCCTGGCCCAGATCACGCCTGCGAACGTGTCTGGCCTGAAGGTGGCCTGGACGTACGACACCGGCGACGCGTTCCAGGGCTCGGAGATGCAGTGCCAGCCCGTGGTCGCGCACGGCGTTCTCTACGCCGCCTCGCCCCGGCTGCGCGTGTTCGCGCTGGACGCGGCCACCGGCGCGCTGAAGTGGAGCTTCGACCCGCACGCGGACGACCGCGCCGCCGGCCGCAAGCCGGCGCGCTCGCGCCTCCGCGGGCTCATGTACTGGGAACGCGGGGAGGAGCGGCGGATCTACTTCGCCGCCCGCCACTGGCTGCACGCGCTGGACGCGCGCACGGGGAAGCCCATCACCGCCTTCGGCGAGAGCGGCCGCGTCGACCTGCGCCAGGGTTTCCGCGGGCGCGATCCGCGGTCGGTCAGCATCGGCGTGAACACGCCGGGCGTGTTCTTCCACGACCTCCTCATCCTGGGCTCCGTCGTGCCCGAGGGCCTCCCCTCCACGCCCGGCGACATCCGCGCCTTCGACGTGCACACCGGCCGCCCGCGATGGAGCTTCCACACGATCCCGCATCCCGGCGAGCCGGGCTACGAGACGTGGCCGAAGGACGCCTGGCGGTACACCGGCGGCGCGAACGCCTGGGCCGGGCTCAGCCTGGACGAGGGGCGCGGCCTCGTCTTCGCGGCGACGGGATCGGCCGCCTACGACTTCTACGGCGGCAACCGCCACGGCGACAACCTCTACGCGAACACGATCCTCGCCCTCGACGCCGCGACCGGCCGCCGCGTCTGGCACTTCCAGGCGGTCAAGCACGACATCTGGGACCGCGACTTCCCGGCCGCGCCCACGCTCGTCACCGTGACGAGGGACGGCCGCCGCGTCGACGCCGTCGCGCAGATCGGCAAGAACGGCCGGACCTACGTCCTCGAGCGCGAGACGGGCCGGCCCCTCTTTCCCATGGAGGAGGTCGACGCGCCCGCGTCCAACGTGCCCGGCGAGAGCGTGGCGCGAAAGCAGGTCCTGCCCGCCGCGCCGCCGCCGTTCACGCGCCAGCGCTTCACGGAGGACCTCATCACGAAGCGCACGCCGGCCGCGGAGCAGGCGGTGCGCGAGAAGTGGCAGGGCCTGCGCAAGGCGGGCGAGTTCGACCCGCCCAGCACGCAGGGCACGATCCTGTTCCCGGGGATGGACGGCGGCGGGGAATGGGGCGGCCCCGCCTGGGACGCCGCGCGCGGCCTCCTCTACGTGAACGCGAACGAGATGGCCTGGACGGTGCGGCTCAAGGAGCGCCCGCTGCCGGACGGGACGGCCGCGACGGGCAGGGAGCTGTACGCGCGGCACTGCGCGTCGTGCCACCGCGCCGACCGCCGCGGCACGCCGCCGGAGTTTCCGTCGCTGGTGGACATCGCGAAGCGGCGCAGCGTCGACGAGATCGCGACGGTGGTGAGAGAGGGCGCCGGCCGCATGCCCGGGGCCAGCCACCTTCACTCCGCGGTGCGCCGCGCGATCGTGGAGTACGTGGTGAGCGGCCGCTCGAACGTCGTCAAGCAGGACGCGCCCACGCCTTTCGACGTGCGCTACTCCCTCGACGGCGAGGTCCGCTTCACCGATCCCGACGGGTTCCCCGCCGTCACGCCGCCGTGGGGGACGCTTACGGCCCTCGACCTGAGCGCGGGGACGATCGCCTGGCAGGTCCCGCTCGGCGAGATGCCGGGCGCCGGGATCGCCGCGAGCGGCTGCGAGAACTACGGCGGCCCGGTGGTGACGGCGAGCGGTCTCGTCTTCATCGGGGCCACGATCTGCGACAACGCGCTGCGCGCGTTCGACGCGAAGACGGGCGCCCAGCTGTGGCAGGCCGCGCTGCCCGCGGCGGGCAACGCCACGCCCGCCGTCTACGAGGTGGGCGGGAAGCAGTTCGTGGTCATTGGCGCCGGCGGCGGAAAGTGGGGGGCGCCGAGCGGCGGGACGTACGTGGCCTTCGCGCTACCCTGACCGACGCGGGTCAGATGTTCCCCTTGCGCATCTCCTCCATGAGGTAATCACACGACCGCACGGCCAGGGCCATGATGGTGAGGGTCGGGTTCTGGGTGGCGCTGGACGTGAACCCCGCGCCATCCATCACGAACAGGTTCCCCACGTCGTGGCTCTGCTGGAACTGGTTCAGGACCGACGTCTTCGGGGACGTCCCCATCCGGGCCACGCCCAGCTCGTGGATGCCGAGGCCGGGGGCGCGGTCGTGGACGGTGAAGGACCGGACGTCCTTGCCTCCCGCCGCCTCCAGCATCTCCGCCGCCGTGCGCGCCATGTCGTCGATCATCGCGTGCTCGTTCTCGCGGAAGGTCATGCTGATGCGGAGGACGGGGATGCCGTACGTGTCCACCACGCCCTTGTCGATCTCCACGAAGTTGTCCTCGTAGGGCAGGCACTCGCCGAAGCCTCCGAGGCCGATGGTGGTGACGGGCTGGCGCACGCCCTTCTTGTAGGCCTCGCCGAAGCCGGGCGCCCGCCAGTGGAACGTCGTCGTCTCGCCGCCCTGGAACCCGTACCCGCGCCGGAAGGCCGCCGTGCGCGAAGTGCGCGTGTTCTGGAAGCGCGGCACGTAGATCCCGTTCGGGCGGTTCGGCCCGTCGAGGCTCGGCGCCTTGGCGAGGTCGGGAAACTCCGCCCGCGCCCCGCCGCCCACCCAGATGTGGTCCATCAGGTATTTCCCGAGCGCGCCGCTCGAGTTGCCGAGCCCGCCCGCGTCCTGGCGCGTGGCCGAGTTGAAGAGGATGCGAGCGGACTCGAGGGCCTGCGCGCAGAGCACGACCGCCTTGGCTTTGATCTCACGCGGCTCGCGCGTCTCGCGGTCGATGTAGAGCACGCCCGTGGCGCGGTGGGTGTCGGGATCGGTCAGCACCTTGTAGACCATCGCGTTCGAGACGAGCGTGCAGCGGCCGGTGGCCATGGCGTCGGCCACGGTGGTGAACGCGGAGTTGAAGTAGGCGTGGACGGTGCATCCGCGCTGGCAGGGGCCGCAGTAGTGGCAGGGAGCGCGGTTGCCCTTCGGCCGCGTGAGGATGGCGACCCGCCCCGGCGTCACCGTCCAGCCCAGGCGGGATTTCACGCGCTGGCGCAGCCGTGTCTCCGCGCAGGTGAGCGCCATGGCCGGGAGGTACTTGCTGTCGGGCAGCTGCTCGAGCCCCTCGGCGAGGCCGGAGATGCCGACGTAGTCCTCGACGAGGTCGTAGTACGGCTCGAGGTCCTTGTATCCGAGCGGCCAGTCCTCGCCGATGCCGTCGATGGAGGCGGCCTTGAAGTCGGCGTCGCTGAACCGATAGCACTGCCGCCCCCACACGTTCGTGCGCCCGCCGGTCACGCGCAGGCGTCCCAGCCAGGCGAAGGGCTTGCCGGGCGCGGTCGTGTAGGGCTCCTCGAGGTCGTTGGCGAACCACTTGTAGTTGAACTCGTCGCACCCGGCCCCGGCCTGGATGGGGCGCGTGCGGCGCAGCAGCTCCGGTGTGCGGTTGCGCTGCTCCAGGCGGAAGGACGGCACGTGCTCGCGGAACTCGCTCTTGTCGAGCGCGCGGCCCGCTTCGAGCAGCGCGACGCTGAGGCCGGCCTCGCTGAGCCGCTTGGCCGCCCAGCCGCCGGAGGCGCCGGAGCCGACGACGATCACGTCGTGGGAGACCCTGGATTTCTGGAGCATGGTGCCCTCGTTCCTGGCGCGCGTGCCGGGATGTTATAACGGCTCCAACGCGGAGGGTCCGGTGACGAAGAAACCCGTCGTCCTGCCCGTCTTGAACCAGGCCTCCACCGGCGACCTCAGCCGCCGCCACGTCCTTCAGGGCCTCCTCGCCGCCACCGGGGCCGCGGTGAGCGCCGGGGCGGAGTCGGCCACGGGCCACCTTCACTCGGCCGAGCCGCTGGCCCCGCCGACACCGGCGGCGGCCAAGACGCCCGCGCCGCCGCGCTTCCTCTCGCCCCATCAGCTCGCGACGCTGGACGCGCTGGCGGAGCGGATCGTGCCCGGCTCGCGGGCGGCGGGCGTTTCCGCGTTCGTGGACGGCCAGCTCGCGCTCCAGGGCGCCGAGCGCCAGCAGAAGTTCCTGTCCGCCCTCTCCCACTTCGAGAGCCTGGCCATCGACGGCAAGGGCCACCCGTTCCTCGCCCTCGCCGCCGCCGACCAGGACGCGATCCTGGAGGCGGCCTCGGGCATGGAGGCGGGTGTGCCCGAGGACGACCGCAACTGGGGCTGGTTCCAGGTTCCGGGCACGAAGGCTCCCGGCCCCCCGAAGTACTCCTCGCGCGACCACTTCGAGGAGATCAAGACGCGGGTGAGCGGCGCCTACTACTCCTCCGAGATCGGCATGCGCGAGCTGGGGTTCACGGGGCAGACGTTCTTCCCGGCCTTCCCCGGCTGCACGCATCCGGACGGGCACGAGTAGCGCGCGTCGGCAAGTTGCGCCGCTCCGCCGTCGTCCTCCTCCTCGCCTTCGCCGCCTGCGCGAGCCCGCCGAAGCCGGACCGCCCGCGCGTGGCCCTGGTCATGAAGTCGCTCGCGAACGAGTTCTTCAAGACGATGGAGGACGGCGCCCGCGCGCACCAGGCCGCGCACGCGAAGGAGTACGACCTCCTCGCCACCGGCATCAAGGACGAGCAGGACGTCGCCGGCCAGGTCCGCCTCGTCGAGCAGATGATCGCGGAGGGCGTGAGCGCGCTCGTCATCGCTCCCGCGGACAGCCAGGCCCTGGTCGCGACCTGCAAGAAGGCGCAGGACGCCGGCATCGTCGTCGTCAACATCGACAACAAGCTCGACGCGGACGTGATGGCGCGCCGCGGCGTCGCCATCCCGTTCGTGGGCCCCGACAACCGCGCGGGGGCGAAGAAGGTCGGAGCCTACCTGGCCGGCCGCCTGAAGCGGGGCGACAAGGTCGCGATCCTGGAGGGCGTGCCCGGCGCCTTCAACGCGGTCCAGCGCCGCCTAGGCTTCCAGGACGCGGCGGAGGCCGCGGGCCTCGTCGTGGCCGCCTCGCAATCCGCCTTCTGGGAGACGGCCAAGGCGAACCAGATCGCGGCCTCCCTGCTCACCGAGATCCCGGACCTCAAGGCCTTCCTCTGCGCGAACGACAGCATGGCCCTGGGCGCGGTGGCCGCGGTCAAGGCGGCCGGACGCGAGGGCCAGGTCCAGGTCGCGGGCTTCGACAACATCTCGGCCGCGCAGGCGCTGGTGAAGAGCGGACGCATGGTAGCCACGGCCGACCAGCACGGCGACCAGCTCGCCGTCTTCGGCATCGAATACGCGCTGGAGATGCTGAAGACGCACCAGGCGCCGGTGAGCCGCGAGACTCCCGTGGACCTTGTCACGGCGGACACGAATCGTTGACGAGCCCGCCCGTGCTCGTGGCGGAGGGCCTGGGCAAGTCCTACGGCGTGCCCGTGCTCGAGGACGTGAGCCTCGAGTTGAGACCGGGCGAGTTGCACGCGATCGTCGGCGAGAACGGCGCGGGCAAGAGCACGCTGGCCCGGATCCTCGCCGGCCTGGTCCATCCGGACCGCGGCCACATGACGCTGCGCGGACAGCCGTTCGCCCCCCGCGGCCCGGCGGAGGCCAGGGACCAGGGGATCGCGATCGTGCACCAGGAGCTGTCCGCGATCGTGACCCTGACCGTGGCCGAGACGCTGTTCCTCGATCGCCTGCCCGCGCGAGCCGGCTTCGTCGACCGCCGCCGGCTGCGCGACGACGCGCGCGCGGTCCTGGCCGGTGTCGGCCTGGATGAGCTCGATCCCGATCGGCCCGTGGGGAGGCTCGGCCTCGGCCACCGGCAGCTCGTCGAGATCGCGGCCGCGCTGGCCCGCCGCTGCGACGTCCTGCTCCTGGACGAGCCGACGGCGGCCCTCAGCCCGCGCGAGTCGGACGTCCTGTTCGCGCAGATGGCCCGCCTGCGCGCGACGGGCGCGGCCCTCGTGCTCATCACGCACCGCCTGGAGGACGTGGCGCGCACCGCGGACCGTGTGAGCGTCCTCCGCGACGGGCGCCTCGTCGCGACGCGGCCCGCGGCCGAGCTCTCGCGGCCGGAGATCGTCCGCTTCATGGTGGGCCGGGAGCTGGGCGAGGCGGCCCCTCGAGCGGCGGCGACGGCCGGGGACGTGGCCCTCCGCGTGGAGCGCCTCTCGGGCCCGCGCTACCGCGACGTGAGCTTCGAGGTGCGCCGCGGCGAGATCCTCGGCCTGGCCGGCCTCATGGGCGCGGGCCGCACGGAGGTTCTGCGCGGGATCTTCGGCGCCGACCTTCCGACGGCGGGTGAGGTGTTCGTCGAGCCCGGCCGGGCCGCCCCCGCGCGCATCGCCTCGCCGGCCGACGCGACGCGCCTGGGCCTGTCCCTCCTGACCGAGGATCGCAAGACGCAGGGGTTGCTGCTCCCGATGAGCGTCCGCGCCAACGTGACGCTGGGCTCGCTGCGTCGCGTGGCCGGCGCGCTCGGGATTCTGCGCACGCGCGCGGAGGACGCGCTGGCCCGGCCCGCGGTGGAGTCGCTGGGTGTCCGTGCGCGCTCGCTTGCGCAGCCCGTGGGCGAGCTCTCCGGCGGCAACCAGCAGAAGGTGCTCCTCGGCCGGGCGCTGCTCCACGACCCGGCGGTGCTGCTGCTCGATGAGCCGACACGCGGCGTGGACGTCGGCGCGCGCGACGAGGTCCACCGCCTGCTCCGCGAGCTGGCCGCGCGCGGCCAGGCGATCGTGGTCGCCTCGTCCGAGCTGGAGGAGCTGTTCGCGCTCGCCGACCGGATCCTGGTCCTGGCCGCGGGACGGGTGACGGCCTCCTTCGAGCGCGGGGAGTGGTCCGCGGAGGCGGTGATGGCCGCCGCCGTTCCGGACGCGGCGCGGCAGACCGCGTGAGCGGCGAACGCTTGTCCGGGATGGGCCGCGACGTGCTCGCGTTGCTCGTCGTCCTGGCCGCCCTCGTGGCCGGATTCTCGCTGGCGACGGAGCGGTTCTTCACCGCCACCACGCTGCGCACGATCGCGAACCAGGTCCCGGAGCTGGTCGTCGCTTCCGTCGGCCTCACGTTCGTCCTGCTCATCGGCGCCATCGACCTCTCCGTCGGCTCCGTGATGGCGCTGAGCAGCGCGGCCATGGGTCTCGGGCTCGTCCGGCTCGGGCTCGGCCTCCTGCCCGCGTCGCTGCTCGCCCTCGCCGTCGGATCGGCCGGCGGCGCGTTGAACGGCCTGCTGACCGTTCGCCTCCGCCTGCCGTCGTTCATCGTCACGCTGGGGACGATGGAGATGGCGAGGGGACTCGCGTACCTCACGACACGCTCGCAGACGCTCTACGTCGGCGAGCAGGTGGAACGCCTGGCCGAGGCGGCCGTGCTCGGCCTGTCCGCGCCGTTCCTGGCCGCGGTGGCTCTGGTGGCGGCGGCTCAGGTGGCGCTGACCCGCACCGTCTTCGGCCGGCACGCCACCGCCATCGGGACGAACGAAGAGGCGGTGCGCCTCGCGGGCATCGACCCCGCGCCGGTCAAGATCGCGGTGTTCGTGGCCGCCGGCCTGCTGGCCGGCGTGGCCGGGATCGTCTACACGTCGCGGCTGGGCGCGGCGGACCCGAACGCGGGGATCGGCTTCGAGCTGCAGACCATCGCGGCGGTCGTGGTCGGCGGCACGAGCCTCCTGGGCGGGCGCGCCTCCGTCGTGGGCTCGTTTCTCGGCGTCCTCGTGATCGCGGTGCTCGGCAGCGGCCTGGCCCAGGCCGGCGCGCAGGAGCCGACGAAACGGCTCGTGACCGGCGCCGTCATCGTGGCCGCGGCGGTGGCGGACCACTTCCGACGGGAGCGGACGGCGTGAGCGCGCGCATCGTGGTCGTGGGGAGCCTCAACGCCGACCTCGTCGTGCGCACGCCGCATTTCCCGGCGCCGGGGGAGACGACGACGGGCACCGGCTTCGCCGTCTACCCCGGCGGCAAGGGAGCGAACCAGGCCGTGGCCGCCGGGCGCCTGGGCGCACGCGTGTCGATGATCGGGCGCGTCGGGCGAGACGACCACGGCCAGCTCCTGCGGAGGAGCCTCGTCGGCGCCGGCGTGGACACGGCCGCGGTCGTCGACGATGCGGAGGCGCCCACCGGTGTCGCCGTCATCACCATCGACGCCACGGGCCAGAACCACATCGTGCTCGCGCCGGGGGCGAACGAGCGCCTGAGCCCCGACGACATCGAGCGGCAGCGAGCGTTGATCGAGGGCGCGGCCGTCCTGCTGCTGCAGCTCGAGGTGCCGCTGGAGACGGTGGAGGCGGCGGCCCGGATCGCACACCGGGGCCGGGTCACCGTCGTCCTCGATCCCGCGCCCGCGCGCCGCGACGCGATCGCGCTTCTGTCGGTCGTGGACTACGTGACGCCGAACGAGACCGAGCTTCGCGTGCTGGCCGGCGCGCCTCCCGGCGGGACGACGCCGCCGGAGGAGGCGGCGGCGATGGCGCGCACGCTGATCGCCAAAGGCGGGGATCGCGTGATCGCCAAGCTCGGAGCCGCGGGCGCGATCGCGGTGTGGCGGGACGGGGAAGAGCGGTGGCCGGGCCACCCCGTCCAGGCGGTGGACACCACGGCGGCGGGCGACGCCTGGAACGGCGCGTTCGCGGTCGCGCTGGCGGAAGGCCTGTCGCTGCGCGACGCCGGCGCCTTCGCAAGCGCGGCCGCGGCCCTGTCCGTCACGCGCGCGGGCGCGCAGCCGGGAATGCCGACGCGGGACGAAGTCGACCTGTTCCGCGCGGCCGAGGAGGAGCCATGAAGACGCTGTCCGCCGTCGCCGCCCTGCTTCTGGCGACGCTCGCCCTGGCCGCTCCCGCCCCCGAGCGCCGCCTGAGCAAGGCCGTCCTCGAGGACAAGATCCGCGGCGGCTGGGCGGGGCAGATGATCGGCGTGTCCTACGGCGCGCCGACCGAATTCCGCTCGAACGGAAAGATCATCGAGGGGAACCTGAACCATTACCTTGATTGGTCGCCGGAGCGGCTCAAGAACGCGATCGACCAGGACGACCTCTACGTGGAGATGACGTTCGCGGAGGTGATGGACAAGGTCGGGCTCGAGGCCACCACCGAGCACTACGGCGCGATGTTCAAGGACTCGAAGTACCAGCTCTGGCATGCCAACGCCGGGGCGCGGCGCACGCTCAACCGGGGGATCGCGTCTCCGATGTCCGGCCACCCGAAGCACAACCTCCACGCCGACGACATCGACTTCCAGATCGAATCGGACTTCATCGGCCTCATGACCCCGGGACTGCCGCGCGAGGCGAACAAATACGCGGACCGCGTCGGCCGCGTCATGAACTGGGGGGACGGGCTCTACGGCGGGATGTTCTTCGCCGGCATGTACTCGGCCGCGTTCTTCGAGACCGACCCACGGAAGGTGGTGGAGCAGGGCGTGCGCTCGATCCCCGCCGATAGCGCGTACGGCCGGATCATCGCGGACGTGCTCGCCTGGTCGGCCCAGCACCCGGACGACTGGACGAAGACGTGGGGCCTTCTCCAGGAGAAGTGGGACAAGGACGACCTGTGCCCGGACGGCGCGCTCGCCCCGTTCAACATCGACGCCAAGCTCAACGGCGCCTACGTGGCCCTGGGCCTGCTGTACGGCCGCGGCGACTTCGCGAAGACGCTCGAGGTGTCGACGCGGGCCGGACAGGACTCGGACTGCAACCCGTCCAGCGCCGCCGGCATCCTGGGCGTGATGCTCGGCTACGAGAAGATCCCCGAGGTCTGGAAGTCCGGGATCCCCGCCATCGCCGACACGCGGTTCTCGTTCACGCAGTACTCCTTCAACGAGATCGTGGCCAGCACGGTGCGCCGGGCGGAGAAGGTCATCGCCGGCGCCGGCGGCCGTGTGACGGACAAGGCGGTGTTCATCCCGGCCCAGGCCCCGCAAGCGCCGCCGCTCGAGCAATGGCGCGCGGACCCGCCGCGGCAGCGTCTCGCGTACGACGATCCGGCCTGGACGTGGAACAGCGGCTTCATGGACGGTTTCGTGAAGTCCCCCGGCGGGCGGGAGATGCGGTTCAAGGAAGCGAAAGGCGCGGACGCCAAGGCGGAGCTGACGTTCGAGGGCACCGGCGTCGCCATCGTCGGCCGCTGCAGCCAGGACGGCGGGCGCGCGGACGTGTTCCTCGACGGCCAGAAGGCGGGCGAGATCGACGCCTGGATCCCTCCGAACACGCACGACAACGATTACTGGCACGTGACCGGCCTGCGCGGGGGGACCCATCGCCTGGGCATCGTCGTCCGCGCGGACGCGGACGCGCGCTCGACGGGCCGCAAGGTCCAGATCGAGCGCGCGGTCGTCTACGGAGCCGCGGCCCGGTAGCCCCTCGGATTGACCGGCCGTCCGACTCGGGGTACTTGTCACCGGTGAGCACGCTGCCGGGTCCGGCCATCGTCGTCCGCCACCTCACCAAGGCCTTCCGCAAGAAGGTGGCGGTGGACGGCATCTCCTTCGAGGTGCCGCGCGGGCGCTTCTTCGGCTTCCTCGGCCCCAACGGCGCGGGCAAGAGCACCACCATCAAGATGCTCACCGGGCTCCTGCGCCCGACCGCGGGCGAGGTCACGATCGAGGGCTTGTCGCTGGAGAAGGATCTCCTGGCCCTCAAGCGCGTGATCGGCGTGCTG
>Ga0209382_10010624_pt1 | contig 11455 bp, 12 predicted proteins | sample SoiMetdeltSBSDD5_FD_187599 | JGI IMG/M metagenome (GOLD analysis project Ga0209382, IMG submission 187599) | Bulk soil microbial communities from a Populus tree surrounding site in Tennessee, USA - Soil MetaG P. deltoides SBSDD5 (SPAdes) (version 2) | ecosystem: Environmental > Terrestrial >...
GCCTGCAACGCAGATCAAGGCCTGGATCGTGAAGGATGCGCAGGGCCTGGATACCCGTGTCGATCTGATCGACGTTTCCGCCACCGATGAGCCGGATGCGCGCCTGTTCAACCCAGCGGCGCGATGAACCGCGCCACGGGCATCGTGGTCGGAGGTTCGTGACAACCTGCAGTACGGTGACTAAATTCGAAAACTGTCCCGATGACGACAGCTGTCCTCACGGGAAGGAGAGATCATCCGGCTCATCGGAGACAGGCATCAAGGTGTTGTCTACGTCTCCACTTGATGGAGGATGAACCATGAAAGCCATCGTATCAGCACTGGTTGCGCTCTCGGTCGTCGCCGGCGTTGTTGCCCCCGCCAGCGCATTCGACGCCAAGAGCTTCTATGAGCAGCAGGAGCGGCAGTCGGGCGGCACAGCCAATTGATTTCCACACAGCAGCGAGTGGGGGGTGGCGGCCTGAAGCACCGCGATCCCTAAAGTGATCACCGCATGGTATTTGGGTTGGTGCAAATTGCGGCACCAGGCCCCAGAGCTGATCGTGCGGCGAGGCCTTTGGCGCAGTGCGATCCATTGAGCATTGCCGTTGGGGGCTGGTAGCGGGACCTTGGGATGCAACGCTTCCAGAAGTGTGGATGAGGTCCTGGCTGTTCTCGCCGTCCATTTCGATTTCGCCGTAGAGCGCGACGACGGGTCGGGCCAAGCCATCCGGTTTTCGGGCCCCCTACAGGGATCTCTGGACCAGCTGCTGGAGCGCCTCTTGCGTCATGAGGGGCATATTATTGTTCGCTCCGCGGAAGCCCGTGCTGGCGTCGCGCGGGTGGTACGGCTCAACGCGAAGGGCGAAGCACCGGCCCCGAGTATAGCAGACAAGCTCGCAAAACTCAGTGCCGGCTTTCCGTTGAAGGCGAGGTTGCAAGCGCCGGAGCTGTGGGCCGGCGTGGATTAGTTGACAGGGTGGGCCTGAACCTCAAGCGCACCCTTGCCGCAGTAAAAGGAAGCCGCGCTCGCCATGGCCAAGGCTGCTACAAACCGATCCTTTTGATTGTTCGCCACCACGCGCCCGATGCTTTCAACTGTTCCGTGCCTCCGATGTGTTCATCGTCTCCAGTCTGCACGACGGCATGAACCTTGTGGCCAAGGAATTTGCGGCCGCACGAGATGACGAGCAGGGCGTATTTGATCCTGTCAACGTTCGCAGGAGGCTCTCGCGAGCTTTCCGAGGCGTTGAGGGCTACCGTTTTCCCGCAATACGCGTGCGCGCGCGAGGGAATTCACGGGTCGGCCAGCGTTCGGAACCCGCTTCCCCCACTGCCAAACCCTCTTTACCCGGGTGTCGGACGGCCCGGAAATTCAACTCACAACGCACGTTCTACTGGCGTTACAACATGGATTCTTGTGCCGTGAGGTCGGGTCCAGATTTTGAGATCGCCGCCAAGCTGACGTACCCGGACTCGGATGCCATTGCTACCAGCGCCAGGGCGGAACGACGGCTGCTCCTGCTTACATTCTGCGCCACGACCGTTGTCAGTAACCACCAGGTGCAGCCGACCGGCGATCCATCGCAGATCGACCGACACATGTGATGCACATGCGTGATGATGGACGTTGGCCAAAGCTTCCTGAACAATGCGAAAGAGCGACCGTTGCATGTGGAGCGGCAACTTGTCGACGTTCGGGCTCGACCTGAGCTTGACGCTTAGCTTTGAGCGCTGGGCATACCCGCCAATGTATCGGCGGATGGCTGAACACAAGCCATCGGCGTCCAGACCAAGAGGATGCATCAAATAGCTGAACGCACGAAGCTCCTTCAAGGCTTCCGCCATGGAGGCCTCGACTTCGTTCCAAAGTCTCACCTCATCGCTCCCCAAACCAGCTTTAGCTCTGAGGCTCATCAGATTGAGGTTTACGGCGACAAGATGCTGCGCGGTCGAGTCGTGCAATTCTTGGGCGATGCGCTGGCGCTCTTCCTCTTGCAAGTTGACAAGGCGCTCGGAGAGCTCCCTCGCCTCCTCCTCCAACGCTTTGCGCTCCGTGATATCCGCAAACACGCCGATATGGCGTGATGGCTCGCCCGTGTCGGTCAGCTCGTATTTTCCGTCGATCTGTAGCCAGCGCTGCAAACCGCCCTTCAGGCGGATGCGGCAGATGACGTGGTGGTTGCCTCCCTTCCGCCGCGCATCTCGCAGAGCCTCTTTGACTGCTTTGGCGTCGTCCGGATGTACGTAGTCCTGCAGGAGCTGCTGCCTCGTCAGGGGGCCGTCCTCGCGTGTGCGACCAAAGATCTCGAACGCACGATCATTCGCCCAAAGCGTGCGGTCCGCCTTGACATCCCTTTCAAAGACGCCAAGCGCGCCTGCGTTCGTCGCGATCCGCAGACGTGCCTCGCTCTCTCGAAGCGCCGCCTCGGCCCGCTTGCGCTCGGTAACATCGAAATTCACACCGAAAATGCGGTTCGACCTGATGGCTGCATACGTGCTGAGCCAACGTTCGGACCCGTCTGGCATGCGAAGCCGCAACTCGTGGTGGTAAGCCTCATCGTACTGTTTTAGGCGCTCCTTTTTTTCATCATGCGCTTGCAGATCCTCTAAAGGTATGCGCGCGCGCAACACGTCGGTGGAAACGACCCGTGTATCAGCTGGCAGGCCGAGCAGATGGGCCTCCTGTGCATCGATGATCGCCTGGCTGACGGTCAAATCAGCCTCAAATGTACCCATCTGCGCTGCCTCCAGTGCGAGCCGCAGTCGCAGCTCGTTCTCGCGGAGTGCAGCCTCGGTTTCCTTCAGGTGGGTGATGTCAATGACAGTGCCAATCGAGCGCACCGCCCGTCGCCCATTGGCCGTCTCGCGATAGTGGCGGCGCCCTTGAATAGACACCCAACGGACACTTCCGTCGGTACGCACAATGCGATGTACACCACTCCATCTTCCTTCATTGCCTGCCGCTTCTACGCTGGCGTTCACGGCTGCTCGATCACGTTCGTCGAATAGTCGCGACGCTTGCACATAGGTCATCTCCGTTCCTGTGGGCAGACCCAGGATGGCGCACAACTCTGGGGAAAAGCGCGTACGGTTTTGCTCGAAGTCAGTCTCGTAGATCCCGATACCCCCGACCTGGACGGCCAGACGCAACAACTCATCGCTCTCACTTGTCGCCGAAATTGTGCGAGCAGGTGCGTTGCCAAATTCGCTCATGGATAGCCCCGCACGAGAATGACCAAGCGCTTTGTCGTGCCGTCATTAGCTTTGTCGCGGACTCGTCACGAGATCTGCTGACGATTGAAGGATTGCGTTCGCGGCATGATCGCCGACCCGTGCGTGCTCGTCTTGCACGAGCGAGCGGACTTTCAGCCAAAAAGAGCGAAGGCGTCATCGGGGAAAACCCTGATCGGATAGGGCAACGATCTTTTGTAGGTTTGTGGTCTCGGTTGGCTGTAGACCTGACTAGGTCGACAACTCTTAGCCGGCGACTGCCAAGGGGTGTTAGCAAGATGTACTCAGTGACGGGGGACGCTCGCGGCAAAGGTTTCGATGGTCGAATGTGCCGGCAGCTCAATTGTGCAGCGGACCCCATCGGCTGCAAACACCAAATTAGATCTGCCGCCCAACTCGTAAGCTAAGAGATCGCGAATCACGCTGCTGCCGTAGCCCTGTCGAGCTGGCACTGAGACCTCGGGGCCGCCGGTCTCCTTCCACTCAAGGGTGAGCGTTTCCACCGAAGGGTCTTTGGTCGTTAGAGTCCACTGTACAGATACTCGACCATTGGATCGCGACAGTGCACCATACTTGGCAGCATTGGTCGTGAGTTCATGGATCACCATCGCTACCGCGTGTGTCGCGCTTGACGTGAGATAAACGGCGGGCCCGTTGAGGCTCGTGTTGTTGCCGGTTGCGTAAGGCTCCAACTCGCCGAGGATAAGATTGTCGAGACTGACGCCACGCGCTTGGTTCTGGCTAAGCAATGCCTGCGTATCCGACATCGATTTGATGCGACCCCGAAGCGACGACACCAGTTCGTCCATCGATTGGCTGTGCTCGCGGGCGCGCTCGATAACTGCTCCCAACACGGCGAGTATGTTTTTGACCCGGTGCGAGAGTTCGCCCCTCAGCGATGCCTCACGTTTCGCTTGGTGGATGGCAAGAGCCGTCAGCATCAACAAAGCAGAGATTGCCAACGCCGCTGCGAGAGTGCGCCACAATAGTCGGCTCCATGCACCGGAATAGACTTCGCCCTTAGTTAGGCTGGCGCTGGCAATTAGCGGCCAGCCGTTCACGCGGCGCGCCGAGAAAATGCGCTCCTGACCGGTGCTGTGTGTCCAGCCAGTCCAGCTCTGGATCTGCGACTTCGCCAACCCCGAGAAGTACGGCATTGTCGCTATCGTTTCATCAAGGAGGGCCTCTGTCATGGGATACCTGGCTACGACGGCGCCATCCTGTGTCCTGTAGAGACCGAGATGAGCGCCGCTTCCAATATCGAGACGGCCAAAGAGGTAGGCAATGTAGGTCACTTCGATCCCAACTTGCGCGGCGCCAAGGAAGGTGCCGCCTGGCCCTCGGATCGCACGAGCAACTGGAAAGAAAAGGCCGTGGATCGTGCGCCCCTTCAGGGCGCGCCCAACATAAAGCTCAGCCTTACCATCCTGCAGAAGCCCGAACCACTCGCGGTCGCTCACATTGACGGGGAATGCATAGGATGCCGTGGAGGCGACGACGTCGCCAGCCTTGTCGGCAATGAAGACCGCCCCTGTTTCGGGAAGGCGGCTCGCCATTCGGTTTAGGCGCTCTCGCTCCGGTTCCGAGCCAAGCTTGTCGAGACCTTGTTCTTCGATTCGGGTGACTACCGACTCGAGGACGACGTCGATCACTAGCAAAGAGCGGCCTACTAGCTCGTCCATGGCCAAGGCAGCGGTCGAGACTTTGATCTCCGCATTGTGGCGCGCGTCTGCGAAGTCTGCCCAAGTCCAGAAGGCCAGACCGACGACAATGGTAGTTGCGGCGAGGACGAACTCGATCCTCGACAGAGCCTCGGTCGTTAGCCGGACATATCTGAGGAGCGACCGGAACAAGGTGCTAGAACCTGTGTGGGCCGTTATTCAGACGACGCCCAAAGCTAGTGCTGAAATTGTCTAGTTGAAACCTCAGCCCACAAACTTGCTGAATAGGGGTAGGATGACGCCTCCGGGCACGTAACCCAACGTTGTTTTGCGGGGAAGTCCTGACCTCTGCTCTATGTCAGACAGTGGTTCCCGTGATTTGGCCGCAATAGGTGAGCCCATTGGCTGCGCGGAGACTACCCGTCGAGAGCTGAGGCCGCTTGTCGCGCCGGCTTTGCGCCGAGATCTCGGCACGTCACTCGCTGCGGGGGGCCGGGAGATCTAGGATCCTGTCCAGATAGCGTCGCCAGGTCGGATTGAGGGAGCAACGATAGCCGCTCAGACGGCGCTGGCGAGCTTTGTCAGGTTGTGGGCGGTGCAAATCAGGGCCCACTCGGCACGCACCTTCTCGAGACCGCGCAGCAGGAACTGGCGGAAGCCGCGGGCCTGCTTGATCTGTCCGAACACCGGCTCGACGATCTGTTTCCTCAGCCTGTAGCGGCTTCGCCAACCCGCCCGCTTGAGCTTTCGTCGCATGGCCTGGGTGAGCGGCCCGCCGATCTTGCGCTTGGCCTCGTCGGGATGCTTGGCGCGACCCGTCGCGATGTAGGGGGCAACGCCGCGCTCCTCGAGCGCAGCAAGGTTCGCCTCACTCAGGTAGCCGCTGTCGGCGGAGGCTTCTTTGGGCTTGCGCCCGAGGTTCTTCTCGATCCCGTCAACGAGCGGTATGACCTGACTGTGGTCGCTCATGCTGGGCGTCAGGCCATGTGCGACGATGACCTGTGCGCGGTGCCGTCCACGGCGGCTTGTGCGTTCCAGCCCTGGATATAGCCGTCCTTGGTCAGCAGCAGGCGGCTCTCCGGGTCGGTGAAGTTGCGCTGCGCCTTGCCAGCGGGCTCATCGCTCGGCGGCTTGAGTGCAAAACCGTTCTTCTTGCGGCCTTGCGCGACGCGCTTCGCCTCGGCCTCCGCCCGGCGCCGCCTCTCTTCCTGCGCAGCCGCCTTCGCCTCGGCTTCCAGCTCCGCCTTCGCGGCGCGGATCTTGGCGAGCCGCTTCTCCTTGTCGGCAACCCACTTGGGCAGCTCATCGCCGCGCCGGGCCCCGTGCAGCTTGTCCTCCTCAGCGTCGGCGGCCGCGGCGGCAGCCAGCCACCGGTCGACCTCCGCTTGCAACTCAGCCTCGCGCTTCTTCATGCGTGCGTAGCTCATCGCCTTGTGCTTGGAGGCATTCGCCTTGATCTTCGTGCCGTCGAGCGCCACGTGTCCCAGCTTCACCAAGCCGGCCGTCGCGCACAGCTGCAGGACTTGCACAAACAGCTTCGCCAGTGCAGCCAAGTGCCGCTTGCGGAAGTCCGAGATGGTGTGGAAATCGGGCACGTCGCCGGCCACGATCATCATGAAGTCGGCGCGCTCACGCGCGGCCTTCTCGATGCGCCGCGACGAGTAAATACCGTGCGCATAGCCGTTGAGCAGCAGGGCCGTCATCAGGCCCGGATGGAACGGCGGCTGACCGAGATTGCCCGCGTAGCTGGCCTCGATCTCGCAAAGGTCGAGGCTCTCGCGCACCAGCGCCACAATGAACCGCGACAGGTGGTCCTCGGGTACGTAGTCCTGCACGCTCGCCGGCAGCAGTTGCGTCTCGTCGATCTTCCAGGGGCGGTAATGCTTGCTCATAGCCCTGGACAGAATCCGACTCGCCGCCGAAAATCCAGCGACTACTCAACAGGCTCCTAGCCTCACGAATTTGATTGTAGGCGTTCGGAAGTCAGTCCAGTGAGCGATCACATGACCACAAATATCGCAGGGTCTTCTCCCTGCCTCCAAGGGAGAACAGCGTGTCCGAGAAAAGCGCGAAGACTGCGCGACAGATTTTGCAGTGGATGGTGGCAACGACTGTCATGGTACCACGTTGTGTGCACCGCGATGACGCCAATCGGAGAGCCTTATGCAGGTAACCGGTGCGTCCTTCGTAGAGCGTTCCACGGCATGAGAAGTACACGACCACTGTACAGCAACCAGGGTTGATGAACCGTTAGGTGCGTCCATCAGCGCGCCGCGGTATTCCGGTTGGAGGTTCGATTGACTACGTTGTGGATTGGCGTTGGCAACGATATCCCTCGTCGCTAAGTTCTCATCCTGAACACCTGCGAAGCGCGTCGGGCGGGCGGCACCTCTTGGAGCCTGTGCGATGCCTGAATGGAAATATCGCAAGATAGATCTGAATCTTTATCGTCCACAGGGCGATGAACTCGACCTCCTGAACGCTGCCGGTGCGGAAGGCTGGGAGCTGGTCGGTATCGCCAGCAACAACATGGCGTACCTCAAACGCGAGATTGCAGAAGCTGCGGCCGCGGCGCACGGCGGGGGCCAGACGCGTGCCGAACCCGTGCGTCCAATTGGGTACGATGCAGGCGACAGAAGAACGGAGGTCAAGGTAAAGTATCGCGATCCTGTCACGAACGAGACGTGGTCGGGTCGTGGCAGGATGGCGAGTTGGCTCAAGAGAAAACAAGACGCTGGTGAGGATATCGAGGAGTACCTTGTTTAGCGTGGGACGAGCACGGCTCGCTGATCCAGGAGTCGTCTCCAGCGGTGAGCTCGACAGCGATACCGCAGCCACGCAGCCAACGCCACGAGCGCTTCTCTCTTGTTGTGGAACTTGATACTGACCCGCCAGTGGGACTGACGAAGTCTCTGCAACGCGCTGGGTGAAGGGCGGGCTTGGCACCAAGACCCTGGCCGAGCGCATCGCTGCACTCCGCTGCTGCGCGACCTGCGTGCCTTCGCCAAGCGCGCCGGCCACGAGATTGTCGCGGTGCTCAAGGAGACGGCGTCCGGCGCCAAGAATGATCGCCCGGAGCGCAACAAGGTGATGGCCCTCGCCCGGGCCCGTAAGATCGACGCCATCCTCGTCACGGAGTTGAGCCGTTGGGGTAGGAGCACCCAGGACCTCGTGCAAACCCTCGATGACCTCCATGGCTGGAAAGTCAGCGTGTTGGCGCAGACGGGATTGAGTTTCGACCTCAGCACCGCCAGCGGCAAGCTCATGCGGACCATCATGGCCGGCTTGGCCGAGTTCGAGCGTGACCTCATCCGCGAACGGGTGAAGTCAGGCTTGGCATCGGCCCAGGCTCGAGGTGTGAAGCTCGGGCGCCAGCCTGGACAGCGTCCCTCAGACAAGAAGGCCAGACGCGTGCTCGACATGCACAAGGACGGCCTGTCCTATCGACTGATCGGCCGCAACGTGGGTCTGAGCAAGAACACGGTGATGGACATAGTGAGGCGTGCCACGGCCGATCACGGCGGGTAGGGGCTGCCGCGCTGGCGTCGGCAACGCAAGCGTGCAGTTTGGGGAGGCGGAAACGCATGACAGCGAGCGAAGATTTACTCACCCACCTCTGGAAAGAGGTGATCAACATCAACCTGCGCGACAGTTCACTGGACAACATCGTCGCTCACTGCAAGCGCGATCCTACCGGTCCCTTCGGCGACACCGGCCGGCCATCGAACGCATACTTGCCGCCGGAGCCTCCAGGCGCGACCTATGCCTGGTGATGCGAGCGACCGCTTACGAGGCGGTGTTCGGCGCGCTGTACTCGCTCAGCGACCCCGGGTCGGACAAAGACGACGATGTGAGCACGCTTTACGAGGAACTGCTGATGGCGGAACCGAGCGACGGGTGGACGACCGGGCTCTGCTGATTCTGCCTGAGCGGGGACGACATTGAGCGGATGACGACCTGGCAGGAACACGCCGCGCCGCTCGGTGTTCATCATTCCGTTCGCGCGAACTCGCCGTGCATCTGCCTAGCCGCTCGACGGTAGGCGCGGTGGGCAAGCTCGGCCGTTGGGAAGTAGCCGAGGAAGTGACGTTTGGTAGCCACGCAGATCTGGGCCTGAAACTTCCGTCTGCGCCTATTGAAGGTCACGCCCTTGAGGCCGACAGAATTGTTCTGCTGCTTTCCTCGGTTGCACAACTTCTGCGAATGCGTGACCGACCTGAGATTGGCCCAACGAACGTTGGCTGCGTCACCGTCCCGGGGGTTGATTTGGGCTGGTGGCCACTCATCGGTCATCCACAAATGGGCAAGGTGGCTGGCGGGATAGCGGCGCCCATCGACCCTGACGTAGACGCCGTCATCCGTGATCGTACCTGCCACGTCGCCAGCCTTGACCCTGCCTCTCTGCTCGAGCCACGTGAAGACGCCAGTGGCGGGGTCATAATCGAGCAACTCGTGCAAACGCTCGGCTGTGAGACGGCGTCGTTTTTTCATCAACGACTCCATTGTCGACGGCACGGATTCCACGGGAGTAGGATGCAGCAACGAACGAGCTTGATGAAAGTCGGGTATCTTACTGAAGTGCGTTCAGCATTATTTCGAAGATGATGCCACGACAGGAGGTGCACGCACCGGACAGGGTAGCGGCTCACATCTTAGTGCCGGAGCGGCAAGTCGAGAAGAGAGTGCCATCCGATCAGTAGGGCCTAGATCTCGTGCGGTCGACTTAGTCGCTTGACAACGTCCTATTCGTTCCTGCTCGAAGGTGATGTGCTTGGGGCCCTGCTGGCCTATTGCAGCAACGCTTGCCCGAGATGCCTGTCGACTTGCGGCATGGTCTACCTTGCGCCCCTGTGTTTGTGCCGCTCTCGCCAGCATTCATCGCAAGGCTGCCCAGGCTCGGCGCTGCGGCGGTAGATTGATCTCGACGAGGAAAGTGCTCGGCAGCGCAATACACACGCGCGCGAGGGACCGACGTGTCGACCCGAGTGGGCGGATTAAGGCATTCAATCGCCGACCAGAGCAATCGGTCCTCTCGGAAATCGTGCGCGCCGCGTGGGCCGCCGAGCAGAGACTTGCCGTCGAGGCAAGGTTCGGAGGGTCTCCCCAAAGCCCGGGCAGAGGTCGCAGCCGCTTCGCTGTCGATGGCGGGATTTGGGCGCTGGGCTTCTCGCCTGCATACGGCGGCATGGCTAGCAAATACGGAGAGAAGGAACGCGATCAGGCCTGCGGGCGCCTATTTGCCAAAATTTCCCAGGCGGCGTTGATCTGCTTCAAGCGTTGCTCGCGAATTCCCCGTTCGGATGGATCGCGTGCGAGATCCGGATGCCACGTCTGACGCAAGCCATCGACGATCTTCTTTATAGCTGCGAGGCTAGCGTCTGGGGTGACACCCATACCCAGCACCTGCAGGGCATCGGCGCGACTGGACGGGACCGCGTCACTCCATGTGGGGCCGACTGAGGGTGGGATTCCTGTCTGCGAGACGCTTGCCGCAGGCTGAGGGATGCTCCCGCCAAGACCTCGCCGCTCCGGAACGAGCTGCCGACTTTGCCGTGTGCCGTCGAGTGAGATCGAGGCGAAATCGCGGCGCGCGCCGCCAGGGTAGGCCTGCTCGCGGCGACGCACTAGGGCAAAGGCGATAACTGCCAGGATGATGGTGGACGCCACGGCGGCAAAGGCCGTGAAGGGACTTGACACCACAGTCACGAGAGTGACCGGAACAGAATTTTCGGTATTGCTAACCGGCGTGGTTGCCGTGTCCGGCTTGAAGTACGCCAGCGGAGCAGCAGGTGTGTCGACGTTTGACGGTGACGTCTTGGGAATCATTGTTACTAGCGGCGCCGGCGGCGCCGCTTCGACAGGCGTGGGATCAGGCCGGTTGATGATCTTGGGGATGACTGGGGTGTTGGAGGCTGCGGGAGGCTCTGGCGGAGCCGGAGTAGGCTGCTCATCCGACCCGGATGCCGGCGCCTTGCTCGACGGCTTTTCTCTCGGCGATGGATTTTGCGCTTCAGGAGACGGCGCCGGCTCTGCCCGCGAGATTTTGGGGGGCGGGGTGATTGTTGCAGGCGAAGACGAGGGGAGCGGTGGTGGGACCAATCGCTGCGGCATGCCGCCCGGCGATTGTGGGGCCGCGACAAAGATCGCGTCGATACCCAACATGGGTGCGAAGCCGGCCGGCATTTCCACCGATGAAGGTGGGGCATGCGCCCTGCGCTCAGCGCAATACCGTCCAAGTCTGCTGAAGCGCCAACGGTCGCCGTATTCGGGTCCGCCTGCGCAGGGGTCATCGGGAGCCATATTCCAGCGTTGCGGCACGCGGACGTGCAGGCGCCCTTTTTCGAGCCGAGCGCGGCTCGCCTGCGCGCTGGCGACGACGGAGGCCCACGGTACGCGCGCACCCCCGCAGTCGAGGTCAAAGCGGTGGACGGGCCACTGAAGGCACAAGGCGGGGTTCATCTCCGAGCAGCTCCTGAAAATCCGCTGCTCGCGTGGACCGATTATGCGGTGGCCTTCATCAGGCGACGGCGTAAGGAGGGGTTGTCCGCCGACCACGGTGCACCGAAATGGCAAAACCAGCA
>Ga0209382_10010629_pt1 | contig 11451 bp, 13 predicted proteins | sample SoiMetdeltSBSDD5_FD_187599 | JGI IMG/M metagenome (GOLD analysis project Ga0209382, IMG submission 187599) | Bulk soil microbial communities from a Populus tree surrounding site in Tennessee, USA - Soil MetaG P. deltoides SBSDD5 (SPAdes) (version 2) | ecosystem: Environmental > Terrestrial >...
GCTTCTCGGTCGTTGGGCTTGGGATCTCGACTGCACTTGCGATATATTCAGCCAACGCCTTGAATGTCAGCGGCTGTGTCTGGGCATAGATGAAGAAGGGATAACCGGGCAGCCAGGTCTCGCCAAAACCGGCTATGGTCGCCCCCATTGCCCCGGCCTCTTTGATCAGCGAACAGGCCTTCTCCGTAGACGCGTAGCGATCGAAGAAAACCGGCACGGCCTGGATGGCGGCAAGCCTGAACGAATTTTTCGCAGTCATGTCTCATCCCCTTGTGCGCGGGTCAACGCCGTGGTGGCACTGTCAAAGCTGGTCTGACGCAAGACCTGTAGCGGATCGGTAAGGTCGAGTTGGGTGAGATTGGGTCATGTGGTGGCCCCGGGTGATTGGGCGGGCGATTGTGCTTACAGGTGGCCGCGTGGGTCGCTGCGCCAATCGGTGCCGTTCAACGAGAGGTATTCGATTTCGCCACGCGAGATGCCGATGTCCTTGAGGTCTCGGTCTGCCAGACCGTGCAAGACCGCTCGCAATCTCGTGCGCTTGCGCCGCTCTTGAAACGCGTTCCAACGCCGCTTGAAGAAGTTGGAACCATGAGACGTCAGTTCGGCGATCTGTGCGAGCTCACTTGCCCTGTGGGTCGTGATCATTGCTGAATTACCCTGGTTCAATTTGATGTTTGCTCAGCTGAACGAGTACCCGTGGGGCTACGCCGGTCCGCCAAATTGCGTCGCCACGACACGAGAGCAGCGAAGATGTCGCGCACGACCTTCGCCCGCTCGGCGTGTGCGCGCCGCGCGACTTGCCGCTTCAAGAGCGCCCACTGATCGGGGGTGAGAGTGCGATAGTCCGGGATTGTCTGATCGGGCTCGTTAGGCACTTGCAGGTTGCTATCAAGGCCTCTGGCGGGGCTATCGATGTTGCTGATCATGGGTGTTCTCGCTGTCTCGGTTGGCCTTTCGAACGGCCCGACGCGGCCGATCTCCCCGAGGATGCGGCCCTGGCCCGTCTTGCGCTTTGAGAGGAGTTCGATTTTGCTTTGAGATACCTATGATTTTCGGGCTAGAAGTTCTGGCACTGTTGCCCTTGGAGTGAAGGTAAGTGTTCACGTTCGACGATTGCTCGATCGATTGCGACCGGCGCGAGTTGAGGCGAGGCGCGGATTTGATCGGCGTCGAGCCGCAGGTCTTTGATGTGTTGGTCTATCTGATCCGCAATCGGGATCGCGTGGTCAGCAGAGATGACTTGCTTGCGTCCGTTTGGCGTGGTCGGATTGTTTCGGAGTCCACGCTGTCCAGTCGCATCAATGCGGCCCGGACAGCGATCGGCGATAGCGGCGATCAGCAGCGGTTGATCCGCACCATCGCTCGCAAGGGGTTCCGTTTCGTTGGCGAGGTTCGAGAGGTCCCTGGTTCGCCGTCAGCAAGCGCGTCGGATGAGCAACCCGTGCCACGAAACATGAAGCTTCCCAGGTCGACTGACACCCCAGCACCTCGGCTGCCGGAGAAGCCGTCCATCGCAGTTCTTCCCTTCACGAATCTGAGTGGCGATCCGGAACAGGATTACTTCGCGGACGGCATGGTTGAGGAGATCGTCACCGCGTTATCACGCTTTTCGAACCTGTTCGTAATCGCGCGTAATTCCAGCTTCACCTACAGAGGTCGCGATGTCGACGCGAATCAGGTGGGGCGTGAACTGGGGGTGCGGTATCTGCTTGAAGGCAGTGTGCGCAGGGCCGGGAACCGGATACGCCTTGCTGGGCAACTCATCGACGTTGCCAAGGGCGTGCATCTTTGGGCGGAGCGCTTTGATGGCGCGCTGACTGACATTTTCGGTCTTCAGGATCAAATGACCACGAGTGTCGTCAGCGCGATCATACCCAAAATGTCGCAGGCCGAGTTGGAGCGCGCAAAGCATAAGCCAACCGAGAGCCTCGATGCGTATGACTACTATATGCGGGGCGTCGCGCTCACTTACTATGACACAAAGGACGCCTTTAGCGACGCACGGCAGCATTTTCTCAAGGCGATGGCTCTCGACCCGCACTACGCCTTGGCCCATGCGGCGGTGGCGTCGTGCTTTGAAGCTCGGATGAGAAACGGGTGGATGTCCGATCGCCTGGCCGAGATTGAGGAGGCGAAAAAGTTGGCTCGCCAAGCGGCGGAGTTGGGCAGGGATGACGCGCTTGCTCTCGCAGTGGCCGGGTTCGTGCTTGCCCGCGTCGCAGGTGATCTCGACGACGCACCTGGATTCATTGACAAAGCTCTTGCACTCAATGCGAATCTCGCAAGAGCGTGGCAACATAGCGGATGGGTGCGGATTTGGCTGGGCGAGCCTGAGCTGGCAATCGAGCATGTAACACGGGCTATGCGGCTCAGCCCGGTCGACCCATGGTTGTGTTCGATGCAGACGGCAATTGCGTTCGCACACTTCTTCATGGGGCGCTATGACGAGGCTTCGTCCTCGGTGGCAGCGGCTTTGCGTGACCGACCACACTTCCAACCTGCTTTGCGCCTGGCAGCGGCAAACCATGCAGTGGCGGGAAGGATGGAGAAGGCGAACGAAGCCGTTGCACGTCTACGAGCACTCAATCCTGGCCTGCGCCTTTCCAATCTAAAGGCTTGGCGCGCCCCTCAGCGCCGGCCTGAATTTTCTTCTATGTACGAAGAGGGCTTGCGCAAAGCTGGACTGCCGGAGTGATCCTACCTGTTGTTCAAGCGACCGCCGAGGTCCCATCAAGCACCTCGAGCATAGCTGCTCGTAATCGGATCGCCTCCCCCCGCTTCCCTTCGGCTCGGCGAGTATTAAACTCCCTCCGTTGACCCAATGGCTCTTCATTCCGACAGCAGCTTTGGGTCACGAAGTGGCATGCTGACCGGTTCCTCGGGACGGTGAAAGTAACTCTGTAACCGGACGGAGTCGCTGCAGCGCCGAAGACTTCTGAGGTGGGCCAGAAACGGCCCTGAGCGACTGCAATAGCGCGCGTACAGACGACTGACGGCGAATTAGGGTATCGCGGGATTCGAATAACGGCCGCCGCGTTACACCCGGGCGTGTTCTGATTGTGCAATTCCAGCACGGGTGTGCGAAGTCACTCGGTTGTTTTCGAACGCGCGGATCAGAGGCAGCTAGTTGAGCCAGTATCGGTGCGAATCCGTACCGACTTCCTCCTGGGTCGCACCTTCTTCGTGATATACAATGCGGTAGGCAGGACGTGCCATGCGCGCTCGTCAACTCATAGATACCGCGTCGTACGACCCAGAAGCCCTCCAGGTTATGGGCCAGGCGTTCGATCAGGCTTGGCGCGACATCGCCGGCAATTTCGGCGGTGGCGGCGACAAGGACGCGGCCCGGCTCAAGCTGGCGAATGCATTGCTGTCTGTGGCCAACAACGACTGCCGCGATGTGGTGAGCCTGAAACGAGCGGCCCTGATGGCGATGGCCAGAAGCTATCGCGTGGGGCAACGATCTTGAGGCAAGAGCATCTATTTGCGTCGTTGGCCCAAAACCTTGGTGGGCAACAACTCCAGTTGAGTGGCGAGTTCGGTAGTCGCGCCGAGAGGCCCTCCCATCCCACCGCACACCGCCGCGGCTATCCTTCGTCGCCGCGCTGCTCCGTAATAGACGCGCCGGCGATCGAGCCGACCTCTCCGCACTCGGTGTAGGGCTCACCGTCGCATTGGCTGCGGCCTGAACGGTCGTGGAGTTGAGAGGCGGCGACGGATTGATAGACGAACGGACGGCACGCGAGAGGGCCGAGCGATGCCGTCGCAATCCGCGCACACGGGCGAGTGGTGAGATGCTCCAGCACGATCCACTCTATCGGGCGAGTCAGAAGCCAGGGCTGCAATGGCGATCACACACCCCCCACGTCGGCCCAGCTATCGACACCGACCAACTGCGGCGCCATCGTATAGCCGCGCTCCTTCAAGCCGAGCAGAAGACCGAGTTGAGCGCCACGAGGAATTTCGCCCCACCGCTGCCAATCATCGAGTTGATCGTCACTGATGCAGAACGCTTCGCGGAACGGGCGCCGGCCGCCGTACGCGGCGATGGCTTGGGCGAGCGTCATCACGGTCTTGCTGCTTTCTAACTTGCGCGGTAGTCGTCTGATAACCTTGGCCATGTTCTCTTCCGGGTTGATGGCTGAGGCGGGGCCTTCACATGGTTTGCTGGCAGTGCGCTGTGTGGAGGCCCGCTTGGGCCTTTGGTCATCCACATGGTCGGCCAGATGCCACGGTGCCGTCTGATTCGGGCCATCGGGCGGCACCACTCACTCAGTCGTCGCGGTCTTGCCCGTCTTTGGCACTATTGGTTGTGGTCCTTGGCCATTTCTCACTCTCTTGTTGATGGCCAGGGTGAGGCCCTCACGCGTGTCGTCTCAGCCCGTGTGGGGCCACTTTTTCTCCTGACCCTTCTCGATGTTGCGGCGCGGGCGCTATTGAGGCGCCGGAGACGACAAACTGAAACCCGAGGATTTCGCGCGCTGGTTGGTGGCGCTCCGCGGCGATCGCGGCATGTTGCCGGCTCAATCTGGGGGGCTATCCATGCAATCGCTTTTTTCCGCCGAGCGGGCGCTGACCCGCCGCGACCTGGTTGCTGCCATGCAGTCGCTGGACGCGGCACGCGGGGCGCTTCTGCGCGCGGAGCGCGATGGACAGATAGAGCGCGCGGCGGAGCTGCACCGCGACATAGTCGATCTAGAGGCAAACATTAGACGATTAGACGCGCGCCTTGCGCAGCTCACGATGGGACTGGCCATCGCTGGCGGCCGGCAAAACTGATGACCTGTTCGGCGCTGAGTGGGACCTGGGTGAGGTGCGCTTGCCGCCTAACAGCATGATCGACCCGCTATGGACAGCGGGCCGGTCCTTACTGTCCGGGTCCGCTAATGGGGCTGGCCGCGCCCAACCAGGCACGCCCTCAATCCTTCTTGATTGCTCGCGCATCGAAATGCGAAAAGCCCGCCAGGTTGAACTGACGGGCGCCCCGCAACTTCGGCCTACCGCGAGAGAGCGCTTGCGATAGACGGGTCACGATGCTGCCACTTCAGCCTTGGGATCAAGGCAGCGCAGAATTGATCCACAGGCTTGTCCACATCCCTTTTAACCCAAGAAGCTGTCGGGGTAGGCTCTAATTCTGGGCACGTCCCTTAGCCCAGCCAGCGTCGACAACCCCCAAGTATCGACGCGCTTCCTGCGCGCGGCGACATCCCCCCTTCCGTCACCGGGCGATTTCTTTTGCAGCTCTTGCCCACGTATTGTGCGGCTCCGGCCAGCAGCGCGTGCAGCACATCGCCTTAAATAGCGAGCTGCGGCATCCGCACGTAGAGTCGACGCCGTTGGGCGAACTCGTGCTCAAGATGCTGCGCATGCACTCGTCACAGCAGCCACCAGAAGTTCATCCGTGTGCTTGCACCACAGCAGCTACAGGATACAACTAGTCAGGTCGAGCGGGCGTCGACACTACGAACGGGAGGGGTTGTCATGCGTGGGATGGCGATGTCAGGCGCGATCTTCGCAGCCGGCATGTTCGTAGGCGTCGTGCTGGCGCAACAGCAGAGAACGCCACCCACGGAGAGCAGGGGCTTTCGGACGGACGTGCTGGCCACTCTAGACCTCGCGGAAGAGATCGAGGGGATGTCAGGGCGCCAACTCCGGATGCGCCGCATCACGGTCGAGCCTGACGGACAATTCGCAGTCCACGACCACCGCGACCGACCCGGCCTCTTCTACATTCAGGATGGTACCATCACCGAGTATCCGGAAGGCGCCGAGGCTCGCGTGCACAGTGCCGGGCAGGCGGTTGCCGTGGGCCTCCGTACCCGGCACTGGGAGGAAAACCGCGGGACCAGCCCTGTTATTGTGATCGCTGTCGATGTCGTTAAGAAGTGAGCGGCACTTGATCAGGTCGCCACCTGCTGAAACCCTCGGCAATGCCCTCGAGACCACCGTAGGGGTCACGGACTCCCGAGGGCACTTCCGCTTTACCCCCTAGCAGCCGTCGCAGGGGCCTAACGGAGTCGTCGGTGAAAGACGTCCAAAAACGGCCCTGAGCAAGTGCAGGAAAGTGCATACAAAGAAGCGCTTCGGCCGGCCTGGATGCCTCAGGGCGGCCCGCTCTTGTTGCTGCCCGCGCGGTGAGGCTGCTCGCCGACCGCCTCCACCGACGCCCCGGCCTCGATACGGCGACGAATGTCCTTGAGCCGCATAAGCTGCTGGACGATCTGTGGCATCAAGTCGAGTTTTTCCATCAGGCGCCAGACATAGACGAAGATCGCAAAGATGGTCCCAACGTCAGCGTATGGCATGTATGCGACGCGCAGCAGCACCAGGAGGAACACCAGGATCGATAACGCCTCGATCGCAGTCCAGTTAAATGCATCGGCGTCAGAGAGCTTGACACGCCACGCGCGCACTTCGGCAAAATGGCGGCTGACGGCTCCTTCCTGCGCCGCCTCGATCACCTGGACCTCATGCTCGAGCTGGTTGTTGAGCCCCTCGTTGAGTGTCAGGGACCGACGCATGTAGCGGCGGTTGATGATCGCGACTGGGATGAAGAGCAGCGCGGCGACCGCGCCGATCACGAGGTCGTAGTAGAACAGGATGGCGGCGGAGCCGACTGTGGTCACCATCGTGTTGAGAACGACCGGCATGTCCTTCTCGAAAAAGGTCACCAACTCACGTGACATGGCCGAGCGTGCCGCTACCTTTGTGGGCTCGATCCCAGACTGGCGCTGGCGCAGCACCGTATCGATCACCATGGTGTTGTAGACCTCTGTGTAGAGGCGCGTATCGTACATCTGCCGACCGCAGCCGATCGCGGTGTGAAGCACCCATGCGATCATCACAGGCGCAATCATCCGATAATCCTGCGCCAGCAGACCGTTGATCGCGAGCCCCGTGGCCCACGGATAGGACAGTTCCAGCAGGTCCTCGATGACGGTGAGTGCATAAGTGAACGCGATGCGCCAGCGGAACGGCCTTATCGTCTCCGTTACGGATCTCGCTCGGGTGCCGTCAGGCATGGGGGAAACCGGTTGTGGGAATAGCCGACCGCAAGGTCCCGAACTTTAGGGCACGGGCCGTTTTAATGGCGTTAACTCGTCGTGGTGGTGAACAACAATGAGTGCGCCTCCCAAGATGCTTCGTGACAGCGCGAAGGACCTGCTCACCGATGTGACCACAGGGCTTTACATGATCAGCGCGACATGCGGCTTGGTCGACGCCGTCTGCTTCGTTGCGCTGGGCGGGGTGTTCGCCGAGATGATGACCGGCACCCTGCTGCTGATGGGGCACTTTCAATTGGCACTGACGGCGCGCTGGGCCAGACGGCCCGCTACATCCCCGCCATCGTGGCCTTCACCCTGGGAGCACTAGTCTGCGGCCGCCTGCTTCGTGCGCCTCGGAGGTTGCAGGAGCGGCGGATCGGCTTTGCCGTCGAATGGGTCGTTATCATTGCGGCGACCGCGCTGACGTGCGTAGCCGAACCCAACGCGCACAATCTCGCCGGTCATATAGTCGTCGCTATGTTGGCGTCGGCGATGGGCATCCAGAATGCCATGCGCGCACGCCAGCCAAGGCGTTGGGTCATCGCCGTTGGATTGGGTCAACTGACAGCGGGAGGAACCCGACTTGCCCGCAAAGCAACAGGCTTCATGTGCCGCGCACCCGCGCGTCGGCAACCCGCGACACGTCCTTATTCTAGTGTTATCGCGAGGCCGCTCAGATCCAGGTTTGCCAGCAACCCGACCTGCCGTCCAGTCAGTTCCAGCACGGCACCCTTCTGGTTGGTCAGCACGATCGCGCGCGCGCCAGTACCGACCGCAAGCCCCGCCCCCGCAGCACCGTAGACGCCCGCGACATCAGACGGCCGCCAGATGTTGCTCACCCTTCCGTGCAGCACGGTCTTAGAACCGCCGAAGAGGAGGCCGTAATCCAGCCCACCGGTCGACAGCGCGTAGTACCTGCCGCGGAAGTAGAGGGAGCCGCTGCCACCAGAAGCACCGATGATCCACCCTCCCTTGTAGATCGTGAGCGTCACTGTCCCGCTGTCCGCATAGCTGGCGGGGGACATGCCGACGAAAGCAACGAGCGCAATCAGCGCAGCGCGAGTGGCCGATAAGATTCTCATGAGGAAACCTCCAGAATGGTTCAGAGCTGGTGGCCCGAAGCGCACACGCTCGCGAATCTTAACGATGAATTGGGGAGGCAAGATGTTCACTGTCCGCACCTTACAGGTCTGCCAGCTGCTGGAGTGCCACATCAGGCCGGGAGACAAGCGGGCGTCGCTTGCTGTTCGCACCACCGAACAAGAGGTTCATGAGCGCCCGGCGCTCAATTCTCAGTTCATCCATACGCACGAAACGCCTTTCGCTCGTTCGGTCGCGAACCAACGCGCTGTACTCCATATTCACCTGGCGAAGCTTTGTCCTCAGCAAGAACGTCTCGCGGAAGTTCATCATATGCCTTTCGTCCCCCATGCCCCGGGGCTGTCTCATACTCATGGCAATAGAGCGGTGCTGCATTCGCAGACCACGAGCCGACCAGATATGGCCAAGATTCCGCTTACCGGTGAAGTCGATTGCGCGCTTCTTGGATTTCGCCGAGCAGCCGGGCCCTCTTCACTTCGCCCACCGCCGTCAGTTCGGCTAGGATGGACTTACGCCACCGGTCGAGCGTCGCAATCTTCTCACCGCGCGTGAACATCGTCTCGTCCACGATGACGAACGGGTTCTCGAACGTTCCCTCCGGGTCTTGCTTGGCAAGACTCCGATTTAGCTTTGTGATGACCATGCTTTCCCCCGAAAGCGCACCGCTTAGAATGCTCCACCTGATTCGCGGCAAAAATGTGTGCTGCCCGCCTCTTGCTGCGTGCTTCCCTTATGCTCAATTCCGGCACAGAGCATGTTCCGAACCCCGTCCCCCTGCCCTCTGCACTGCGTTAGAACCGTGCTGAGACCGGGCGGCTGGCAAAGCAGGATACCGATCGCTGGCGTGCGCGTTCGGCTCGCTGGTTCAGTACCTGATGACGATTCCATTCGTACGTTTTGGAACCAACGTGCTCAGCGCGCGTTGCGCTTCCGATGGGGCGAAACGACGAACCCTGCAGAAGCGGGGAGGAATCGTCCCCAGTAAAAGAAAGGCGGAAAATGACAGCGCGAGCGGAAGCATGCGCTGCGGGGTGCGTGTTGCTGACGCGGGCACTTTCAACCCAAGTGGAGACTCGCAATGGCAGACGCCAGAAACTCCGAAGGAGCAGCCACAAACTTATTCAATTGGCCACTGCGTCCGGTCGCAAGTACGCCGCTGTTCGCAGCCTTGACCGACATCAACGGCAAGTTGCTTGAGAGCGTCGCGAATGCGCAGAAGGATTGGGCTGAGTTTGTGCACCGGCGCGTCAAAGAAGACATCGCTGTGTCACAACAATTGATGGGCTGCAGGTCGCTCGGCGACGTGCAGCAGATTTGTTCACAGTATATGTGCACGGCGTTCGAGCACTACCGGGAGCAGTCCGAACGGGCCGTTCAACACGGCAAATCAACGACCGCTGGTCTCGCGCAGACTCTTGAGTTCGGAGCCAAAGATTCTACCCAGGGGGTGCGGCACTAAATTAGCTGGTGAGCAGTTGGCGCGATGCTCGCGGCCGTTAAGCCGTTCTTTTTCCGTGTGTTGCCCGGATGAGCTAGACCATCGCCGTACCGAGTGCGAGCCTGGTCTGCCCATCGCTCCCTGCATCCTAGGCATCGCTGGGAGCATTAGGGGCGTGAAAGCGCCCGCCCGACTTGGACCGGGCGCTTTCATTTAGGGAGCGCGGAGAGCCATTGCTGCGCCGCAACAGGGACAGAGTGGCGACGGCAACTGTGGGTCGATACTGTCGAAAAAGGGGTCTCGGGGGTGACGATCATTGTCCGCGCGAGGAAAGGATTCCTCGAATTGCTCTCTGAGCGCAACGGCGATTCTCCAAGCGCGCCAAACCGGAACCCGATTCTATCCGCCTACCACATCATCAGTCATAAGAGTGAGTTTTTTCGACAGTATCGGTCAAGAGCTGACCTTTGGGTGACCCTCCGCGGCTACGTGCTATGACTTGTTCGAATGGCTGAGTTGCCCACGGAGGAACGCGCTCATTGCAAGCGTTCGATCCGTAGCGGCAGCCCATCGCGGGGTTTCGGGATCGGCCACATCTGCCAGCGTGGCACATAGTTGTGAGCAAGGCTCACTCTTGTCGTTGTCAGCAGATGATAAAAAAAGCTCTTCGCCTGCATGTAGGAGAAATGGAGGCCTAAGCACATATGCGCGCCGCCGCCATAGGGCACCCAGGCATACTTGTGTCGCGCGCGGACAGCCTCGTCCGTAAAGCGCAGGGGATCGAACTTCAGCGGCTCTGGCCAGATTTCCGGCATGCGGTGCGTGAAGAGCGGGTTGACGGTAACCCGCGTGCCGGCGGGGATCTCGTGACCTTTGAATTGAAAGTCGCGCACGGCAGCGCGCGGTATCCCGGGCACCGGTGGGTTGATGCGCATCGCTTCCTTGAAGGCCATCTCGAGGAGGGTGAGCTCGCCTAGCCGTTCGTAGGGAAGAGGAGCACTGGGTGGAAGACCTAGCTCGCGCATCTCTGCTCGCAACCTGTCCTGCCACTCCGGGTGCTTGCCCAGCAGGTAGACGAGGGACGTCACCGACGAGGTCAGGGTGTCGTGCGCTGCCATCATCAGGAAGCTCATATGGTCGGCGATCTCCTGATCCGTGAGCAGCGATCCGTCCTCTTTGGTTGCGCGGCAAAGCTCAGAGAACAGGTCCGTCGCCTGACCAGCGCGCCGCCTCGGGATCTCCCGGCAGAAGTAGGCGACGATCGCGTCGCGCCCCCTGACGCCCTTCCGCATCTGCGTGCCGGGAATGGGTGTGCGGACCACACCGACAATGGCAGCCACCATATCGATGAAGGCGCGGTTGACGGCATTTGCTTGCGATCCAAGCTCGATCCCGAGGAACGAGGTGGCGGCCAGGTCGAGCGTAAGCTGCTTGATGGCAGGATAGAACCGGAGTTCGGAAGTGCCGCCCTGTCCTGAGCCCGCCAAATGCCATTCCGCGATCCGCCGTGAGATTCCGTCGTTCAAAGCGCCGAGATAGGCCTTCATCGGCGTTGGCTTGAAGGCAACGCCCAGCGCCTTGCGATGCAGGCGATGTTCGTCGAAATCCATCAGCATGAGCCCGCGCGGGAACAGGCGATCGAGGAGGAAGCCCCAGCCGTGTGACGAGGAGAAGTTCTTGTCGCGGTCGAATAACACGAGCTCGTTGGCCTCGGGCCCCAGCAGCGCGACGGTGCGGACCCCGAAGAGGTGGTCGCGATAGACAGGGCCGTGCTTGCGATACATCACCTGGACATGGCCAAGGGGATCGTTGAGGGCTGCGAAGGTGTTGCCGACAATTGGCCAGCCTTCTTCGCCGGGAAGGTGC
>Ga0209382_10010630_pt1 | contig 11451 bp, 10 predicted proteins | sample SoiMetdeltSBSDD5_FD_187599 | JGI IMG/M metagenome (GOLD analysis project Ga0209382, IMG submission 187599) | Bulk soil microbial communities from a Populus tree surrounding site in Tennessee, USA - Soil MetaG P. deltoides SBSDD5 (SPAdes) (version 2) | ecosystem: Environmental > Terrestrial >...
CCTCATTGGCGTTAAAACGCCGGCCTAAACTCAACCGTCGCTCCGCGACGAAGAATAAATCCGTACACTGATCTGATAACCGATCTAACTCAATTCCTTCTCGCGATGTAGTAATTGTTGAGGATGTCGTGCGGCAAGCGTTTAACCCCGACCTGGTTGAAGCCCGCCTCGACCAACAATTCCAACGCCTTCTCCTCGCCCCAGGCCGCGCCCAAGCCTTCGCCGCCGAGAGCCAGCGAGACGGTCATACAATGCAGGCACGAGACCGTGTAGGTGAACGTCCCCAATGGATGATCTATGTTTTTATGGACGTGGCTCGACGCGTATATGTCTTGCATCAGGAAGACCCCGCTCGGGCGCAGCGCGCGGGCAATGGCCTTCAGGACTTTGCGCGGCGCCGCCTGGTCGTGAATCGCGTCGAATGCCGTAATCAGGTCGTAGCGCGCGGCCTCGTCGATCCGGGCCACGTCCTGCGCCTCGAAGCGGAGGTTGTCGAGTCCCTGCCGGGCGGCTTCCGCGCTGGCTTCGGCGATCGCTTCTTCAGAAAAATCGTATCCGGTGAAGCGGCTCTTCGGGAAATTCCCGGCCATCAGGATGAGCGCGCGGCCACGGCCGCAACCGACATCCATTACTTCAATGCCTTCGCGCAGGTCTTCGATCAGTCCGGGAACGAGCGGCAGGATCGCGTCGGTCAGGCCGTAGACGGTTGTCTGATTGCTCTCTTCGGCCATTACCTCATGGAAGCGCGGGTACGACGAGTAGGGGACGCCGCCGCCTTTTCGGAAAGATTCGACTATCTCGTTCTCCACCGAGGCGAGCACCGGGACGAACTGCGCGGTCGAAGCGAGGTTGTTCGGCGACGCGGCTCGCGTCAGGAAAGCGGCGTGCTCGCGCGGCAAAAAGTAGGTCCCCCCGGCCGGATCGTAATCGACGATCCCCGCCGCCACCATCGCCCCGAGCCATTCGCGCACGTAGCGTTCGTTCAATCCGGCGGCATTGGCGATGCGCTCGCTCGTCGTGGGTGGCAGATCGGCCAGGGTGTCGAACAGTTCGGTCCTATGGCCGACGCTGATCATCAGCGCCGCCGACGCTTTATTCAAAGTGTCGAGCATCCGGTCGGCGAACGCTTGAGCCTTCGCCTGATTGAGAGTTTTTGCTGTTTCTTGACTCATTTTCTTCTCCTATTGATTCCCTTCGAAAGTTGATGTTGCGTTACAGTTTGTAGTCCCGTCTTCTGGTCATTGAAAATTACTGGGACTAACGGATTTTGTGGTTGTGGCTATGTCGCCACAAAATCCGTTAGTACCGGGAAAATTAAACGCATCAACGTAGGGGCGGGTTTTCCCCGCCCAATCGCCTTGATTACAGACCAGGGCGGGGAAAACCCGCCCCTACGTTGGATTACGTATTTGCGTTTAATTTTCAAAAACCATCAGGCCGCAATCGCCTGGCGTGCAGATCGACTCTGCCATGCCAGGGACCAGCGGCAGGATCGATTCCATTAGTGTCGAGAGCGCAGGCGCCGCGCTCTCGACGCTCTCTCCGGCCAGCGCCTCCTGAAAGCGCGGATGAGACGAGTAGGGCGGCGCGCCGCCGTTCAGGAAACATTCGACGATCTGATCTTCCACGGCGCCGATCAGCGGAATGAACTGCATGGTCGAAGCTATGTTGACCGGCGCGGCCGCGCGGGTCAGCGAAGCCGCGTACTCCGACGCAAGATAATAAGTCCCGGTCGCCCGGTAATGTTCGACTATGCCCCCCGCCGCCATCGCCCCGAGCCACTCGCGGACGTAACGTTCGTCCAGGCGGGCCGCGCGCGCGATCTGTTCGCTCGTCGCCGGATCGATCCTGGCCATTACGTCGAAGAGCCTTGTGCGATGGCCGACGCTGATCATTAGGGCGAGCGTGGCGGAGTTGAGCGTCTCGACCATCCGATCGGCGAACGCCTCAGCCTGCGCGTCGTCGAAGTCCTCCGCTTTGGCGCGCGAGAGACGCTGGGTAATTGAAATTTCGCCCGAGTCGGTATTCATAATTATAGCGCCAGCCTGCATTGTCCACTCGCAGCATTACGATACAATTCGCAGGACGGCGCGTCGCGCGGGTCTCGATGAATCATTCGCCCCGTCAACGCGCAGCGGACAATGGCTGAATCGGCTTGGAAAAGTCTTCAAACTGGCCATCAAATAGTTTTCAAACCCTTATCAAACCCGTTATGTCTCAACAAACAAAGCGCTTCTACGAGTTCGACCGTTTTCGGATCGACCTGGACGAACACGCGCTGCTGTGCGAAGGCGAGTTTGTGCCGCTGACTCAAAAGGCTTTTGAAGTCCTGCTGGCGCTGGTGGAACGACGCGGCGGCTTGGTGAGTAAAGAAGAATTGATGGCGAAGGTCTGGCCCGATACGTTTGTCGAGGAGAGCAACCTCACGCAAAACATCTACACGTTAAGAAAAGCGTTGGGCCAGACGCCTGAAGGCGAAGGGTACATCGTGACAGTTCCCAGGCGCGGTTATCGCTTCGCGGCCGGCGTGCGCGAACTGACTGTAGAGGAAGAGCCGCCAAGCGAACCGGCGTCCATAAAAATTGATCTCGATCTTGCGGCGAAATCGGACGCGACCCCGGGCGCCGCGCCTGCCGCCGCTTTAATTAAAGAATCCGGCGAAGACCTGACCGCGAGCGAGGGCGCGGTCGGCAAGCGCTCCTTTGCGGTCAGGCCGGCGGCGCCCTCGCTTAAAGTTCTTTCAGCGGCGGTCTTGGTGATTGCGGCGGCGAGCGTCGCGTGGTTAATCATTCAAAAGAATCGAGGCGCCAATCCGTCTCGAAACATGAGCGTCGCCGCGCTCACCACCGCCGGTAATGTTTTAACCGCGGCGATCTCTCCTGACGGCGCTTACGTCGCCTACGCCACGAACGAGAACGCCAACCAGAGCGCGCTCTGGCTCGAACAACTTTCAACCTCGACTCGCCGCACAATCATTCCGGCGGCCGAGCGCCGCTATTACGCGCTAACCTTCTCTCCGGACGGCGCTCACAAACTATCGCTGGCCCGGCAATGTCCGTGAACTCGAACATTTCATCGAACGCGCCGTCGTGCTCACGCAAGGCTCTGACCTCGAGGTCTCGCTCTCCGAATTGAAATCATCGGCGCCCGCCGTCCCCGTGACCATCTCGACGCTAGAAGACGCCGAGCGCGGGCACATAATTCGCGCCCTCGACGAGACCAACTGGGTTATCGGCGGCCCCAACGGCGCGGCGGCCCGCCTGGGAATGAAACGCACGACGCTTCAATCAAAGATGCAGAAGATGGGCATCTCCCGCTCGCGGTACTGATCCGGCGTGCCTTCCTATACACTCAATCGCAAACTGATCTATTGAGCTTCAGGTGAGTTGAACGCTGATCAGACATACGTTACCGCTCGCGGCCCTTCTTACCTTTGCCGGTCTGGTATTTCTCCAGCAGCCGGGAGCCCTTCGCCGCGAGTTTTTTCGCGTCGGCCATCGTTTTCGGAACCGGCTCTCCCCAGGCTTGCGCCGAAAGGGCGAGACGCGTCGGTTCCCCCTCCTCGTCCTTCATCGGGCCGCGCGGGTTGGCGAAGTGGCGGCGCAGAAACGACCCCTTGCGCCGCATCTCTTCGAGCGTCATCTCACGCTCTGATTTCGTCACTCCGGGTTTGAGATCGGCTCCCTCCTTCTCCTTGAACCAGGCTCTGCCCGCCGCCGTCAACCCGCCGCGCGGGTCTTTGAGCGGTTGTTTCTTTCGGCTTTTTCCGCCGCTGCTTTTTTTCGTTGCGCTGCTGACAGCCATTATTCGGCGCCTCCTCCGGCCCATGCTTTGGCTTCTTTCACGATTTGTCCGCTCAATTCTTTGGAATCGAAGTAAGCGTGAAAGCGCTTGATGGCTCCGCCTTCAAGCTCCAGGATGCTCACACCTTCATAACTGACTAACGCGCCGGCGCGAATGGTTCCTTCGGTAGCCCACTCGAGCGCGGCCCGATTTTCGGTCGCAATCACGTTGCGGAAAGTGGATTTCATCTCGCCGAACGTGTCGCGGTATTGGCGCCAGAATTCGCGCGCGCCCTCGCGCCCGCTGAAGCGTTTCGTCGTCGTCGCATTGCCTAACTTGCAGTCTTCGGCGAAGGTCGAAACGATGGCCTCCACCTCATGACTCGCCTCCAACTTTCTCAACGCCGCGATGAAGCTTTCGACTGTTTTCACTAACATCAATCCTCCATTCGTTGCTAAAGACCCCTCGCGACGCCGCCGCGAAGCCAAAGGCGCTCCTCAGGCTTCGCGGCGGCAAAAGCGCCTTCACAATCTATCCGTTGATTCTGCTTGAAGCCTTTATTTCACTAACGATCAACGGGAGGCGCGATCCGAACCTGCCACCTTGACCAGTTTGTTGTAGAGGCCGAGCAGTAAAAGCGGCGATACCCAGAAGGCTATAAAATGACTCTTTTCTATGTTGCCTGTCAGCTCAAAGTAGAGCGAAACGCCGACGGCGCCCAGGGCCGACCAAAGAAAAATGTCTGACGGCAATCTGGCCGTCTGTTCTTCGATTGTCTTGGCGACCGTTCCTTCCGCGTGCCGCTCGGCTTCCTCTGGAGCCGCTTTCGGCCAAGTTGCTGTTGCTGTCTGTGCCATAACTATCCTCCCCTTAAAATTTAAGAATTTGTTGTCAATCTTGGATGCGCCTCGCCGGCGCCTGACTTGGAATCCAGGCGATTTACCTGCGAATGCGCACATGCTTTGGCTTTCTCAGCCCCAATAGCATTTATCAAACGCATGTTTCATACCAAGCCAAAGTGGCTGAGGCGCCAAATCCGCATATTCTGGTATTAAGGGCTCATTCTCAGAAAAAGGACTGACTGATAGTTTCACTCCGGCCGCGGAAGAATTTGAACCAGCCCATTCCGTCACAAAAAACGCGCCATATTGAATTGTATTTCCGGTATTGCTGAAAACCTTCTAGCGCCCTGGATGCTTTTTATCGTTGAGCAAAGCGTCCCGCAAAATTGCTAAGTATATTTTGCTGATTTACGGCGCGTATTACGGGGCGATGGGGTCGGAAGTCTACGACCGCTCCTGCTCGCGCCACCGCCATATTGCGCGGATTCGCGAGTATCCTGGCGTATCAGGAACGACTCTTTAGCTTCTTTTAGGTGAACCGGGCCATACCTCGATTCGGCGCCGTTCGCCAGATGGATGAAGAGCCGCATTGATTACCGCCTTTCCGCAATGGCACGCCCAGAGTAGAGCCGAAAGGTCGGCGCGCGCCGATATATCGGCGCCGAACTCTTCGGCACATGCCGTCGGCGCATCTCGTCACAATCTCCTTTGCCTTCATAACTCCCTACATCCCACGCATTTAACAGCGAGCGTGATTATCGCCGCATTCCGGCAGGAGGGTTGCCATATCAGCAGGCGTAGGAGGAAACGATAACGAAAGGAGCTGAAGACGCTCGGGAGGTTGTGACGATGATTAGCGCCCAAACAAAAGCAACTGTCGCCATCAAGCAATGCCCTGCTTGCGCCGGCGATCTGCTCGCGCAGGACAGGATCTGCCGCCACTGTGGCGTCAATCAGAATGACCGTTAGGTCACAGCGGCGCTCACTTCGGACCTGCCCGGCTGTGAGACCAGGCCGCTCGGCGACGACAAGGCGACTTATCAATCACTCTCCGGCATGTTGGTCAACATCGTCGCGCAGGGCCTGTCGGCTAAATCGTTGTCAGGTCGCGCCGGCCGGGGCTCAACACGGTTGGTGGCCGTTATCGCAACCGTTCCCATCTGGCTGCTGATCGTGCTTCTGTCGCCTGTGGAGGCTTACGCCGCCGCGAGGACGATCACGAAACGGCTTTAAGTACGATGACTTGAACTTTCAAATCGGTAACCACTGATCATGCTCAGAATCGCTGTTCACAACGACGAAGGGGCGACCCGCTTAAAAGAGGTTGATGGGCGCCTGGGCGCGCGAGTTGGAAAGCTGTTGGCGTCAAGCGACGACCCAACAGCCTCCACCGCGCGTGCTCGTTGAATTGACCGACGTCAGCTTCGTTGATGAAGAAGGAGGGAGGTTATTGAAGCTGATGGCGGCGGCCGGAGTCGAGTTGATTGCGACAGATGTGTTGATGAAGGCTCTCGTTGAAGAAATCACCGAAGGAGGGAGAAAAAATGAAAAGACGGATTAGCTTGAATCTGCTGTTGATTGTCGCGTCGCTGCTGGCGGGCGGCGCAGACGGCAGGTTGAAGACGACCGACTTTGCCGGGACGAGCAAAATCACGCAGCGCCTGCCGCGGCAGGGCGGGAGAGTACAGGCGGTTTTCGATCAGAGCCGCGCGACGAGCCAGAATCTGTTCAACTCGCTCGACCCGCAATTCACCACGAGCCTGAGCTTCGAATTCGCGCAGCCGCTCTTTCGCGATCGCCGGATCGACGAGCCTCGCCGGCAAATCAAGATCGCCAAGAAGCGCCTCGACCTTTCAGACAGCCAGTTCCGCCGGCGCGCAATCGAGATCGTCGCCAGGGTCGAACAGGCTTACTGGGACCTGGTTTTCGCGCTGCGCGACGAAGAGATCAAACGCGAATCTGTCGAACTGGCGCGATCGCAGCTCGCGCACAACCAGCGCCTGGTCGAGCAAGGCGCGATCGCCCCGGTTGACGTGGTCTCGGCGCGAGTCGAGGTCGAACGAAGGACCGATGAGGCCGAGGCCGCCGTCGAAACGATCCAGCGCGCCGAGAACGCCCTCAAGGCGCTGACGCTCGCGCCCGGCGCCACGCAGATGTGGGGCGCCGTGTTGACGCCGGTCGAAAAACCGGAGTTGGATTCCTCGGCGCCGATGCCATTCGACGACGCGTTAAAAATAGCTGGAGAGCGCATGGTTCATTGTGACAGGCGTGCTCGGCATCCTGCTTGTGCTCAACGGCTCGATTATAGGCGGGGCCGCGATGGTCAAGGAGAAGGAGGCGGGGACGATCGAACAATTGCTGATGACGCCGGCGCAGGCCGTCGAGATCGTCACGGCGAAGATCGCCCTGTTGTTCGTGTTGCTCTCGACGCAGATCGTGTTGGCGCTTGTAGTCGCGCGTCTGGTTTTCGGACTACCGATTCGCGGCAGCCTGGTCTTGCTATTTGTCGCCGGGATGCTCTGCGTGCTGGCCGGGATCGGCATCGGCACATTCCTGGCGACGTTCAGCAAATCGCAGCAACAGGCGCAATTGATGAGCTTTTTTGTCAACCCGCCTCTTTCGATGTTGTCGGGCGCGACGACGCCGGTGGAGGCGATGCCGGAATGGATGCAGCCGTTCACGTTGCTCAACCCGATCAGCCATTTCTCGACGATCGCGCGCGGAGTCTTGCTCAAAGGCGCGGGGATCGAGGCGATCTGGCCGCATATGCTGGCGCTGGTCGGATTCGCGGTCGCGCTGGTGGGCGTCAGCGCATGGAGGTTCCGCAAACAACTTGGATGACATGCGATGGGAGCATTCACTATGCAATTGTGTGCGCTGAATGTTGTCTGACTATGCCGCTCCAACTGCCATGCCGGCTATAGATCGTCGCATTGAAAAGTCAATTCACGCCGAATCAGTACCACTGGAGCCCAAGGGCTTGGGACCGCCTTGGTAATGAGCTTCCATACTCAGGCATTTGGGGGAAGGATGCCCGCCGCGTCTCTTCCCGGGAGTCCGCAGAGTCCGCGGATAACTACCAAAGCGGCCCCAAGCCCTTGCGCTCCAAAAGCCGCCGCCATTTCATGTGGCCGAATGTTTTCAATGTACATTTGCAACGGCTTCAATAGGCTGAGTGAATGGCTGAGGTTTGAAAGAAAAGTTGTTTCCATTATCGGAAACAACTTTCCTTACCCCACGGGGCAGCAAACTTCATGCGTCCCAGAATCTGGCGTTTTAGCAATTCCTGATGGCCGAGGACCCTTCTTCTATGAGCCAGCCTAATGTTGAGGACGCCGGCGGTTGTTGCAAGCTCGAGTCTGTCCGTGCGCAGATTTCTCAGCGCCGACAAGGAAAGACAAGAAAACCTATAATCTTGCTGTTGAATTGCGGCGATTCCTGTCTTGCGCATGAGAGTTCCCACAATGCTTGGCGACTCAGTTCTCACCCACGCGTTGCTTGATGTTACAAGGCGCGTGGCATTAGCTGCGACGGCGTAACCCTAACGTAGGCGATTACAATGCACCGTGCCCTTTTCCGAATTCCGAAATGGTCACGCTGACGCCAGGTTGTGGATTTCCGAAAGAGGCACGCTCGCAAATGGACATTTATGGTATTGCTCAGCGATACTATGCGAATATGCAACTTGATGTCCCAGAAATTCCGCACGAGGCCGCCGCCATTCGTGTGTGTGGAGACGAGTGCTGATGGAAGAGAAGCTGCGCCGGGCTTTTCAACTCGCATACTTCATATTAAGAGAAGTACAGGCCGCGTTACTCGCGACGCGGGACGCCGTTTCCGCGCTCGATGTGACGCTCTCCCGGCAGGACAAGCGGGTTCATTACCTGCCGAGCCATCGTACGAAAGTCAGTCTCGGCGAATGGCAGATGTTGCAGCGCCTGGTTTATTTCGCCTCCGAACCGGAAGAGCGGCGGCAGGAAGAACATGGCGTTTCGGCAGACGCGCTGGTGATGCATTACGTCAAACATCTGGCGTTTATCACCGGTTGCCGCAATTCGTTTTTTGTCGCGCTGGGCCTGAGCCGTCTCTTGTACAACTACACCACGGCGGAAACCGCGCAAATTCACGAACTGGTCGCGCAGAATCCGGACCGCGGTCGCGACGATTCGTATTACCGGCGGCGCAAGGCGCAGTTGATGCGGGAATTGCAGGAGCGGTTCGGCGCGCTCCTGGCCGTGCAACGCGGCGCCCGCGGCGAAGAGCGATTTCAAGCCTTGCCGGACGCGCAAGACCATCTGGCATGGGTCAGGGAATGTTTGCGCAAGTTCACGCCGTGGGAAACATATTGTTACCTCCCCGCAGCCTTCGACCCGCATACGGACGAATTGCCTTCGTTGCGTTTTCGGGGGGATGACCCGGACGGGGAGCACGAAGTTGAAATCCGCCGCTTGCATGCCCTGCTGCATCCTGATTGTTTCGAACGGCTGCTCGCGGCTTTGCGCCTGGACGCGCCGGCCAAACGTCTCGAAGTACCTGAATTCCAATCGAACGACAGTCAACCGCCTGAGCCACCGGGCGGCGGTCAGACTCCCAAGGCGGAGTTGAGCGAGGAAGACATGCAGAGCCTCAAGGAATCCATAATCCAGGAGCGTGAACGCCGCAGGCGTTTCTCGCCCGTATGGCTGCGCATCGTCGTGGATAGGATGGAGCGCGCGAGATGGCCTCTTGAGCAAAGCCGGAGCGGCCAGATCGAAATTGCGCCTGACGGCAGATTGATCGAAATATACGGCGTTAGGGACGGCGAAGACATCCGGCTGGCCGCGCACCTGTTGAGTTACAATTTAGACGATCAATTGCAGGCTGTCGCTGCGACGCTCACGCTGGAAGGCGGCCAGGAACTGCGGCTGGCCGTCGAGCCGCTGCGCGCGGCCGACGAGGAAGACGCGGGCGCAAGGGTCGCGGTGAGTTATCGCGAGACGGCCCCGCTGCGCGTCCTAAACCGTCGCCTCCGCCGGCTCCGCCAGTGGCTTTTCAACCCCGAGCGGCGCCTGACCTGGAAACCTGCGCTGGCTTTCATGTTGTTAGCCTCGTGCGGCGCGATTTTGGGGTATTGGATCTGGGTCAGACGAGGCGCATCCAACGACAATCTGGCGTTCGACACGCCGCCAAGGCCGCAGGCTTCGCCCACAACCGAGCCCACCAGGCCGTCTTCTCCGCAGCCAAGCCCCTCCGCCACGCCGACCAATCGTCCATCAACGCCCCCGCAGTTGTCCGGCGCCGAAGTTATTGCAATGGACATCCGCCCGCGCGCCGGCGCTCCTGGCGAGACGCTCACCCGCGGGGAGCGCGCCCAAGCCGCCGGCCTGCTCGAAGCCAAAAAAGTCTATCTGGAAATCAGCGGCGCGCTGCGCGAACAGGCGCGCCCATCAATCCTGAGGCGATTGCCCTCCGACAACAAATTCAGTCTGACTGAGGACCCGGCCGAGGCCGACGTTGCGCTCAAAGTGACTGTCACAGCGTCGCGGCAGGGCCGGCTCGCGTTGACGGCGCATTTGGCGGACGCGAACGGAAAAGTGATCTGGCCGTTGACCCCTGGCGTGATTGGGCGTAAGTATGAAGGCCCACTTGAAAAAGTGATCGCGACTTTCAGTCTTGAACTCGCCGCCGATCTTCGGCGGTCGGGGCGGCAAAAATAGCCGACAGCATAGGCGGAGGGCGCCAAGGTCGCTCGAGGGAGATTCGTTCGATCAAATCCGCATCTTAGACCGGTTATCAATTGGATGTACGGGATTGCTTACAATAGCCGTGGCCGAAATCGCGAAGCGTATGGAGCGCGGCGAGACCTCGCCGCTTTTCTTTATCCGAAAGAAAAGCGGCGAGGTCTCGCCGCGCTCCATACGCTACCGCGATCCCGGCGATTAGATCGTTTTTCGATTGCGTATCTATCCTCGTCATTCGCCTTCTATAAAACCGTACGCTGATCTGTTATTCGCCCTAGCCATAATTTGATTTGCCTTTCCCGGTGAAAGGAACCTACACCAATGATTCGTCTGACAAAATACCGGATGACAAAATTCGGCCTCCGTGTCTGTCTGGCCGCGTCGGCCGCGCTCGGACTGGCCGGAGTAACGGCCCAGGTACAGACCGAACGCGCACCCTTGAATTATGACGCGCCAGTAACGGCTCGTTTGAGTAAAGGCGAGACACATCGTTATCCGCTCATGCTGACCGCCGGGCAATACGCGCAGGTTGAAGCTAAGGCGCTCAGCGGCGACATCACTCTGGAATTGACGGCTCCCGACGGCGGAAAGCTCATGAAGATGAAGGCCCGCAATGGAATTCCGGAAGGCAATTCAGTTGCGGTAGTGGCGGCGGAAGCAGCGAGCTATTTCGTAAAGATCACGGCGATGGATCGGCAAAAAGACGGCGTCGAATATCAGGTGCGGATTTCGGAATTGAGAGTTGCTAAAGACGCTGACAAGGCGCGCTGTCAGGGTGAATATCTCTTCGCCGCCGGGGAAGAGATATATGACCAGCGTACGAAGGAAGCCTTCCTCGCCGCAATCGAAAAGTATCGGGCCGCATTGCCTTACTACGAGAAAGCGGAGGACTGGTTCGGCGCGGCGCATGCGGTCAAAACGACGGGCGAAGCGCACTATCACCTCGCCAATTACCGCGACGCGTTATTCGCCTTTGAACAGGCGCTGCCATTAGTGCGCAAAGCGGAGCAAACCACAAAATCGCTCTCGCTGGAAGCAAGAATAACCAGCAATATAGGCGCCGTCGCCGGCATGCAATACAACAATCAAAAAGCGCTTTTTTATTA
>Ga0209382_10010632_pt1 | contig 11449 bp, 15 predicted proteins | sample SoiMetdeltSBSDD5_FD_187599 | JGI IMG/M metagenome (GOLD analysis project Ga0209382, IMG submission 187599) | Bulk soil microbial communities from a Populus tree surrounding site in Tennessee, USA - Soil MetaG P. deltoides SBSDD5 (SPAdes) (version 2) | ecosystem: Environmental > Terrestrial >...
AACGGACGTGAATACGGTTGAATCCTCAATGATAACGTTACAGGATTGCCCTGTACCACTGACACTCACTCCGTTCCCCACAGAGACTTTTCGAACAAGGGAAACCCCTTCCACACCCCATATAATGGTAGCAGTAGCGTCCGGGTTCGCTCCCGCTATATCTGGAGTTTTGACGATGGCCAATTGTACGGTATACATACCCGCTCCGTAGCGACTGTCTACGAAGTTGGCGGTTAACTGTACACGCCCACTCGTTTGAATGAAAAGTGAACCGCTTTGCTGCCAACCGTTCTTTAATGCAGGCATGTTCTAGACTCCTTTAGCACTAGTGCTAATCGCCTAGTTCCCAAGCTACATCCTTGGAGAATGCACTAATGGGAGTTTCGGGCAATCGTACTAGTTGAATGCGTCGCGCTAGGCCAACGATGTAACCAATGGCGCAAGCGGGTTTGAGAGGGGCTCCAACTTTCTGTAGAGCAATGTCTACATGGTCCGTACTTGCGCCAGCCGTAAAGGCTTTGCGCTCTTCTTCAGTGGGGAACGCGGCAAGGATTGCAGAGAGTCTCTCGTTTTCCTTACCGTACAGTTGGGGACCGTTGGCAATGATGACAGCCGCGTCCGATGGGTCCACTACTGTCAAGATACCGGGCAAGAGTGCATGTAACGCGGTCGAGTACTCTAGCGGTTCCTTTCGGGACTTGATTGCATTCGAAACGGTACCGAGCAAACCCCGTACTTGCCTACGTTCCGCCCCAAACGTGTTTGGGCCGTGAGTATTCATGTACTCTTGACACAAGCCAAACGCGACTTGCGCGCGTGGCACTCCCCTACGGGCGTTCTCTCCAACCCGCTGTAGGAGTGCCATCGCGTTTTGGTCTCCGTCCCTTGCGCGGTCCACAAGCTCGGCCGCGACGAGTCGCATACGTTCAAGCTCTACCTTGCTTGTGATTGCTTCGTGCGCTTGGTCAAGGGCCGCCTCTACATTAGGGTTCAATCCTTCTGCCCCGATATTGACTGGCCCGTCCGGTGCATCGCAATCGCAATGCCACGCGAATGGGATAGGCCCATGGTCGGAGTCAGTTAGGCCAAGTATGAAGAACCGGCCACCCTTGACGTATGCGGAAGCGTTGAAGTCCACTTACTTGGCCGCTTGTGCCTTAAGGCCCTTTGAGTACTGTTTGAGTTTTGCAGCCGCGTCCGTTGCACCTTGCGACTCGAAAGCCTTTGCAAGGTTGTCTATCGCCTTGGGGTCCTTGGCTTTCATCCCCTTTTTGAAAGCGGCTCGCCACTTCTTCTTATCGGCTGGCGACTTCTCGCTAATCAATGCGCGCTTGCGCAAAAGTTCGGCTTCTTTCTTTAGGCCGGCCTTATCGAAACCGTCGGCCAATGCACGCAACTTCACGGGGTCTTTCTCGTGCAATGCCGCGGCGTATATCTTCTTTTGCTTGTCGGTCATCTTTCCGCCGCGGAGTTTCTTGTGTGCGAACCAACCACCGGCAGAAAGGGCAGAGATTGCGATAACGGGAATCAAGGGAAACGGCATGATTACTGTACCTCCAGATACTTGCCCGGGTCATAGAAGTACGATGATTCATCGTCGCCCATGCCAAGGACTTTGCTAGGGTCGTGGAAACCTTGAGGGGTCAAGATTAGAATGTGATAGTCCGCTCTACCGCCCCCGCGGGGAACGAAACGAAACACGGGCCGCGTAGGAATGCCAACTAGGTTTAGTTCCGCAATCTTCGCGGCCGACAGACTCTTACAATCACCGAAACCCCTTTCGTAGATAGCCGGTATTGGCTCCCACCAAAGGGTACGCCCATACACCACACCGGCCTGGTAGAGAGGCTTTGCGGTGTGGTGTTGGAGGTATATGCGATTGATGCGTACCAAGCAATCTAGCAGCGCGCGAAGTACTGCGGCGTTTTCACGCGCGGACCCCTCGCCGTCGAAGACTTGGGGAAGATTGTAGATGATACGCATGGTCCGACTAGGCGGTCAGTTCCGCCGGACCCTGGAACGTCGCAATGAACTTGTACAACTGGCCGTTGGACAAGGGCGCCGGAGCAATGCCGGTGTAGCTTCCGGACACGCTCGCGCGCGTGGAAGTTTCCATCGTCGGCAAGTCCAAGAAGACGCCTTGCGATTGCGGACCGTAGGTGAACGCATCTTCTTCCGAACCCACCAACGAATTGATGTTTCCGACTTCGATGCGGTCGATTGTGCAAAAGCCCACGGTAGGCGCGTTGAAAACGGCCCGCTGCGGACGGATGCGCGTCGACGGGGTGTTGGTCATGGCAAGAGCCACGGCCGTACCGATTGTGAGAGTCTGAACGAGCGAAAACGAGTAACGCTCGATCTTGTCTCGTGACCCCGCGTTCGGCTGCAACACGAGTTTACGGCGAACCGTCATTCTCTGTTGCATCTGCCGATTCTTCCACGCTGCGACAAGCGCAGCCTTCGGGGGTGCGACTGCCCCGAAGTCGTCGGCTCCGTACTCGTCGCCCATGTCGTCGCCACTGACGGCCCCGAATGGGTCCGCGCCAATTGCGCCGAATGGGTCCGCGCCGAATGGGTCGCCACTGAATTCCCCTCCGAAGGTGCTTTCACCTCCGAAGTTGGAACCCGGCAACGCGCCCATGAGCGCAGCACGAGCCGGGTCCCTCATTGCGAGGTCACCGGCAACTGGTTTACGTAGTGCCATTGTTGGGTTTTCCTTTCCAATCAATTAGCACTAGTGCTATTGCGCACCATGCACGTTTAGCACTAATGCTAACTCAAGGGGTCCGAAGACCCCCGGAGTCTGTACTAGCGCAGCGCGCGTGCAGCCGCTTCGACCGGGTCCGCTCCCATGTCGTCCCCGCCCAAGTCGTCGGCGCCCATATCGTCGCCATGTACCTTGGACGTGCCACCCTTGGGGAGTGCAGCGCTACCCGGAACTTCCCCGCGTGCAATCTTCTTTTCTGCAATCCAATCGTGTGTCTTGCGGAAAGAGAGAATGGCCAAAGCGTCTTGACCGCTGTTTCGCAGGTCCGTGGCGAATTCGTTACCGGCTGAAAGCACGGCGCCACCTAACCCGACTACTGCAATCACACCGTCCACGGGAACCTTTGCTTTCCCGACCTTGACGTCTAGTCCCGTCTTCAGTTCCGCATGTGCGGCTCCGAGCAACCCGCCCACCAATAGGGCTTCTCCGCCACCTCTCATGACTTGACCGGTTTCCTGCAAGTGTGTTTTGGCTTTCCCGCCGTACTTGCGAATACCGCCCGAAACGTTATCTACCCACCGGCGAATCTGTGACTTTTCGCGGGCGGGTAGATTGGAGTGCTCCAGAGAATCGAGAACCATTGCAGTAGATGCCATGTGTCGGTTTCCTTTCAAGAGACGATTAGCACTAGTGCTAAAACACTGACCGGCTAGCCATTCGTCCCATATGTGAGACGAGCGGCCGGCCGTTCTGAGGAATATTGCAACACCTATATAGTAGCATACCTGAACACCCTGTCAAGTATATAATTACATAGCACTAGTGCTAAACCCCCGTTAGCACTAGTGCTAAAACCCTGTAGGTCAATGTGCGTTGATGTAGGTATGTGTAGTTAGCACTAGTGCTATTCACTCACCTTGACAACTGGCGCGGGTTGTACGTTGTCCCCCTGTGGGAACATGTTTTGCGCGGCGTCGATGATTGGGTCTCTCGTTTTCCTTACGGGTGCGGGCGGTTCTTCTTGTGGTATGCGCTCCACTTGGCGCCAACCTTGTGGACTGACATGTTGCCACACTGTGCCATCATCGCAAAGCGCGTGAAGTTGGGGATTACAGGCTATCATGATTACTTTTCGCATTGTTCTACTCCTTAGATGAATCTACCATGCTTGTGGGGTCGTGTCTTGTTGTACTCGAGTTTTTCTCTCACTGCTCTACCGATATCGATACCGTAGTACGCCGATGCGTCCAACACTCGTATGATGATATCGGCAAACTCTGACGGGATACCCTCGGGTTTGCTTGGCCCTTCCCCGCCGCGCGACTTCGTATAGCGCTCGTCTGTGGGTGCGCGGCCGTCTCTATGTTCTTCTAGTGCTTCGCTTACCTCCGAGTGAATGAGGACTAGACGTTGCTCGAATGTCGGAGGCGGGTCGTAGAATCCTTTCGATACTGAGATATCGTGACACTCCTTAGCTAGGCTATTGAGTTTCTCGACGTCCGTAACGGTGTACACCCCGTTAGGGTCCTTCCCTTGTTCCGCGGCGTATTCCTTGAGTGCCATTGCGGTTTTGAATGCGTCTTCTGTTTGGTCGTCGTCGGTTTGGTTCAATGCAAGTTTGATACGTAGTTCCGCCCATTGAAGGACTAGGTACCAAGCCACAGGGTCACGGCCCAATAGCACGAACATGGGTTCATTGGGTCGGGCGTTTGCGTAGCAATCGAATCGGCCGGGGTTCTCTTTAGTTGCCATTGTACTTGTTTCCTTTCCTGATAACCACTGACATAGATACACGAGATTGGACAGAATGTTTCGAGTGTGGATAGACCAATGTAAAACAGGGGGTGCGCTCATTGATACTCCGTATGGTCACAGTCGGGTTGCTCTAGTAGCTCTTGAGTCAAGAGCCGTAGTATCTTTGCGTCATCCGAATTCATCGACTTCTTATAGGGGACGCTTTCGTCAAAGTAGTTGAGACGTCTAAGCTTCAACGTATTGTCCGGGTTGATACTCTCTCGCTTTGGCATCGGGTTAAACGTCATGTCAACGGGGCGCAAAAGCCATTCGCCATAGCTTGGCATCGAATGACCCTCAATCGAGCCGGTACCGTCCGCACGCTTGAACACTTCTTCTTTGCCAACAATCCGTCGATGAATTGACGACTTTGCACCGCTGAAACGTGAAAGCTCGGTCAAGTGTACTTTCTGTGTGTCCCTATGCTTGTCCCAACATTCGATAATGGTTCTCCACTGCTCTAGTACCACGCTCTTGCCGATGCCACGGCCGCGAATCTTCTTTATCTGTTTCTGAGAGGGGTTCAATGGGAAGTAGATACCCGGCCGGGCGACGAAAACGCCTTGTTCGTGTATCGTTTCCTCCCAACCACCTAGAGGCTTGCGAACCTTCTTACCGTTACTTTGGTCTATGACTTCCACGTCCGTACCGGTATCCCTCGGAGCCGGGGGCGTGAGTTTCTCTCGTGTGTAGATGCCATCGGTCGCAACCATGAGCAGATTCGCGGGGTACTCATGTATTGCGAGCATGTCGAGAATCTGTGCGCGGCAACCCGACGTAATGAGCCCGGCCCATATCCAACAATTGAATTGACCTTGTCCGATGCTTTGCGCAAGCTTCCCATAGCAAGAATTCATACCGAGTTTCAGAACGATTCCCGGCCCCTCTTTCCCGATGCGTAGCCGTTCAAGGTAGTACTTGGGAATCTGTTCGAATGGCTGACAATCACAATCCGTGTGATAGACATACGCCTCTCTAAACTCCGTAGCTTTGAAGATGCGTTCACCGGCTAGGTACTCATCCAACCACACCCAACCCCCGCCCGATTGTGCCGGGTAACAGATTGAGCCTTTCTTGTCACGGAATGGGAACGGACACCAACGGCTAGCACTAGTGCTAATTCGATAGTGTACTAGGGCCGTGCGAGCTTTCTCAAGGTCGGCCCGCTTCTTAGTGTGGTACCACTTGCCATGTAGGAGACAGGGAAGGAAACACAGTTGGTACGGGTAAGCGCTCGATATGTCGTAGTTGTACACCGTACCGGGAACGGCCCCTACGATTGAGTTTTCGAACCGACCGCCAAAGAACGCTTGCGCTATGGGCCGTTCTAGTTCCTTCGGAGGGGGCGTAATCTTCTCCTTTACGCCCATCTTGGTCAGCATGGCCGATGCACTTGAGCCGGCTCCGTAGAAAGTCTTTAGGTGCAAGCCGGCCGCTTCGTGAGCGTTGACAAGCTTGCGCGCCAATTGACCCATACACTGACATTCTTCTAGACAGTATTCCTTGACCTTGCCAAAGGGTACCTTGTCAAACTCGGAACGCTTGTCTTTCATCTTTTGCATGCGTTCCCAAAGCTCGGGACTTCCAACCTTCCAATCTTCCAAAGCGCCCACGAACTTGGATTGAAAGAACTTGAACACGTCCCATATGATGCGCGTTCGACCGTTCTTCTTTACTGAGAACTTGGACGCTTGAAGGTTCAAGTAGAAGCCACGCCAGTAAACGGGCCGGGGGCCTCGCACGCGCGAACCGCCCCGTATGCGCTGTTCAGGGCGGAACAAGTACCAAAGGGTTCTATCGTCGCAGTCTTGCAGAATCTTGGTTAGGTCGTAGTTGAACGCATAGGCAAACACGTTGACGTGTTCAGGTAGGTTGACAATGAAGTCAAGGCAACGCTCTGTGTTGAGTCCCTCTTGATTCTCAACCCACCATGAGCGGCTCCCGTCTTCAGTGCGACACGCAAGGAAGTTGTACCGGTGTGGGTTGCGCCCTTGTCCTTCTCCGTCAATGCCTGCGAATATGTCCGGCCCCCGTCCCCCTCTGTACTCGCGTGGTCTGTGACAGAATTCGGGCAACCCGCATACTTCGCAGGGGTCACCCTTAGATTGGTGCGAAACCCTATGAGAGTAGGCGGATTGCCCGCAACGTTTACACGGGTGTCCGTCGGGTAAGTGTTCTTCTCTAACTTGTCTTCCCACGTTCGAAGTACTCGCGCGCTTTATCGGTCAAGGTGTAGGGGATAGGCAAGTCATCCGTTGGATATGCCGAACGCTTGTCGTAGTGTCGGATAAGGCCGATTGGAGTAATCTCGATAGCCGTAACGCCTTGCTTCAATTCATCTAGAATGAAGCTACGCGCGTCGCTTGTGAGTAGAGCGCCGGGACACCCGTTGCGGCTTGTGGTGGATGGGGCAATCGCATTCGGGTCCGCAGTAGACGGGGAATTCTGTTTCACACGTACATTCCTGACTGTCCCGTACATGCTGTTCTTCTCGAGTTTCTTTGCTGCGTTCATTGGGTACACCTTTCCTATTCAATCGGGTTGTTGCCATGACACGAACCTTTCAGTTAGCACTAGTGCTAGGAATCATCAGGCGGGTCGCGAAACATGTAGTTAATCAATGCGATAGTGAATCCACATACCGCGAACATGGTACCCACGAGTAGGGCACGCATGAACCAATCAGACTGTAGAAGGGTCTCTCTCACTGAACTTCCCCGTAGTACCATAGTTCGTATATGTCGTGGATTGACCAATCTTCGTACTCATTGGATAGATCGACTATGGCGTCATCGAAGTCCTGTGGTGTGAGCTCGTTCACAAGAAACAAGCGGCCGAGTATCTTGGTTTCATCGGCTTCCACGAATTCGCCACGCTCGATTGCCGCGTCTATGTGTTGCTGTATCTTTTGGTCATATGCTTCGGTCACTAGTTGTTGTCGTGCTAGTTGAAGTGCCGGGGTTGCTTTGCGACTCTCCAAAGCCTTTAGCTCGCGCGCTACTTCTTTCCTTACACGCTCGTCAATGATGCGTTGAATCTCAGGGGGGAAGTCAGCCTTACTCATTGCCTTTCGCGTATGGCCGCGGCGTGTTTCCCACCCCTTTTTCGCTGCTAGTGACCGTGCCTTGTCCGGTTTCCTAACTCGCGGTTTTGACTTGACTTTCCCTCGTTTTTTGATACGCTTAGTCATGGGTCAGTTGCCATGACTCACGGCCCCCCTGGCATACCGCTAGGGGGGCCGTTCTATCATGGCCCTTTGACTTAGAACCTTGCGTCCGCGGCTTGGATTGAGCGGCGGGATTCCAATTGCTTTTTCGTTTCCTCGTCTGTGAGAACACGAAACTCCCAAACGTCGAAACCTTCTTTCGTAACCCCCTCGCGTAGCTTCACACAGATTACAATGACTTCGAATCCTACGAAGCGTTGAAGGGGTAGCGCGGCGTATACCGAGCATGTGAAGTATTGACCCTTTTGGACCAAAAGCGTTTCCGCATCCTTTGCGGGGCCTCGCTGGCATCGGATGCCATGCGACGCGCGCAATACGAAGCGGTTAAACTCCGGGTCCTTGTCGTCGATGCCACACACCGTTGCGCGGAACTTGCGGCCTACTTCCGGGTTCCAATACGGAGGTAAGCCAACTTGCTCGTCTGTGAACGCCGAATCTATGTCGAAGTCCTCATCTTCGATTGCTTCGGGGTCGTTCCTAGCCGCATCGGCTGCACTCATACGCTCTTGATTCCTACGGTCCTTGTTACTCTGTACGTTTGCCATTGACTCTATCTCCTACCGGCGCACATTGCCCACTGTGGCCCGCCGGCTTACCACAATAGGTTATAGGCTTCCCACACTTTGGGGTGTAGGGAAACCGTAACTTCCAAGTAGCATTAATGCTATTCACGGTTGTTTCAATTAGGATATCCGCATGGGGCGCGGATTGCGCAATCTTGATTGTAAGTTTATGACCCGAGGCTTTGAGAACGTGACCGCTCCCCCATGTGACTTTCTTATCTACACGTGTGTAGAGACACAAGACACTGTGTCCTGTGAGAGTTTGCCAACCGAAGTCGGTTTGAATCAAAGCGTTTCCCTCAGAGTCGAATCGAATTCCAGGGGGCTCGGGAGTGTCAGCCTTTTTAGGTACGGCTGTCTTCTGAGGGTACTTTGCTTTCACACGTACCCAACCCTCGTCAGTCTCTATTAGAGGGTTACCGTCAGAGTCGAATCGAATTCCGGGGATAGCTGTAGCGGTCGTTTTCTGTGTTGCCATGTCACATGTAAGGCTTTTGACCTTACACAAGAAGTATAGTATAGTTTACACACTGTGTCAAGTGACACACAATAGGAGTATACGTCATGGCAAAGTGTCCCAATTGCAAAGTGAAGCTACCTCCCGACAAGTTCAAGTGTCCTGATTGCGGTGTATTCGCAATGACGGACGCCGCGAATGATGACGAGGAAACAAGCGCGGCATTGACCGTCAAGCTTTCAACGGTTGAAGCCTCGGATTACAACCGTGGAAAGACAGGTATCATAGACGTCTGTCTAGGTGGCGGGCTAGTAGAGACGAGTACCGTACTGATTGCCGGTACACCCGGGGCAGGGAAGTCCACACTCTTACTCACAGTGGCGAGCAACCTAATCAAGAGTGGCGAGGGGTTCGCCCCTACGCTCTACATTGCAGCGGAAGAAGCCCCGGGCGATATCCGCGCGCGTGCGAACCGTCTAGGGTTGGACCAATATGCACAAGATAACATCCACATGTTGGACGCATTAGGCGGGCTTCCCAACTTCGAAGAATCGGTTTCCGAAACACTCGCCGCATTGCTCCAAGCGACCGAGCCGGGTCTAATCATCCTGGATTCACTGCAAGGATTGTGCGGCAAGGATTACACGCAACAAGTGGTTGTGTGTCAGACGTTGAAAGCCTATGCGAAAGAGTGTCAGTGTCCCTCATTCATAATCAACCACTTCAACAAGGATGACGACTTTGCAGGGGAGATGAGTCTAGCGCATGCCGTGGACGTGCTCTTGACCCTCGAGGGACGAGCGGACGAACCGGAACGGATCTTACGTTGTCCGGTCAAAAACCGTTTCGGGCCGGCTCCCATGTCTCAAAAGTTTATCCACACTGAAACCGGCTTGATTCCCTGGACACCGCAACTTGTGACGTCACACCGTAACAATGTGACAGCAAAGTCAGGCTAGCACTAATGCTAAACTCCCTAATTCTAGCGCTTTTCATCCTGGCACGTGGGGTGCATAAGAACCCCTCGGCCGCGGGGCGTTGACATAGCCCGCCGTTCTTTCCGCCCGCAAGCGGAAGCAGACTCCCGAACCGAGCAGAAAAAGGCTAGTCCTCTTAAGGCTCTTGCAACGGGAATCAAGCGGAAAGAAGTCTACCCTTGTTCTAGTGCTAAGGCACTTGAAAGGATTCCAATCATGGTAAAACTCATTGTTGCTATCTCGCTGTTTCTTGCCGCCTGTGGCGGTTCCGTCGACTCAACCGAGGTAACCACCGTTTCGAATGTCGAACCCTGCGACGCGGGCGCTAATGCGCCGGACGGGGCAATGTTCGACCCATGCGCTAACCCGCCTTGTGAAGACGGGGGCAATGGCACCGTTTACGTGGACGGGATGCAATTGCAGTGTATGTGCCCGAAGCGTTAGTTTCTGCTATAACTGTAACTCGAAAAACCCCCTTGCTTTAGCACTAGTGCTAGGGTAGACTGATGTATGTGACATGGCAACTGCCGTTTAGCATTAGTGCTAGCGGTAACGAAAGGTAACTGACCAATGGCAAAAACAGAAAAAGCAGTAATCGTGCAACTTGTTCCGCTCAATCTCATTGACGCGGACCATACTTGGAATTGCCGGTCCGGCGACTTCCGAGCAGACGAGGAGTATGGCTACCTTGTCGAGTCAATCGGTGCAAAGGGGCAAGACACTCCGGTGTTACTCCGCCCGCACCCTGACAAGACGAAAGCCAAACGCACCCCGTATGCCGTGGTTGTCGGGTTTCGGCGGTTCGAAGCCATGTGCGACGTATTGCGCAAGTCGAACGAGTCATACAAGGACAAGGACTTGCACGCGATTGCGAAAGCGCTCGGTTCTCAGATGGCAACTGCGAAAGCGGAAGTCAAAGAGATGACCGAAGCGGACGCACGCGCGGCCAACATTCGCGAGAACATGCAACGCGAGAACGTCAAGCCGGCTGACACTGCTTTCGCGGTTCAAGAGCTACTCAAACACGGTAAGAACGATACGGAGATTGCTTGGAGCATCGGCAAGGGTCAAACCTACGCCTCGAAGATGCACCGTATCTGCACTCTACCCCATGACGTGCTCCGAGACTGGCGAAAGGCTCCGATTCCTTTGACAGCGGAAGAGATGGATCAACTTTCGCGTATCGAGGGGGCCGGCGCGCAACGCGACGCATACGACAAGCTTGTAAGGAACAAGCAACCCCGCACGTCAACCGGCAAAAAGTCAGTCATGGCCCAGCTAATGGGTCAGGCTACATCGTTCGCAGGCAAGCTTGGAGGGTTGGCACGAGCCGACCTTATCGAGCTCACTACGGACGATTGGGAAGCGCTCATAGAGCACATGATTCGCATTCCTGACAAGGTTGCCGACAAGATAAAGGCCGGCGACTTGCGCACCATTGCCGCGGAAGCAAAGCGCACCTTCGAAGAAGCGAAGAACCCCGAACCGGACACGAAAGACGGAAGCGGGGCAGGGGCACCCAAGGGGAAGGGTGGTAAGAAGGGGAAGCGGGATAGCGTCGCCCCTGACGCGAATTAGCACTAGTGCTAGGGTTGGCCGCCTATACGGCCCGCAATGCCCCCCGGCGATACGGGGGGCGTTTGCGTTTTGGAGGTATCCAATGTTCTTCAGAGTAGCCGTAGCTCTCATGCGAGGGAAACGGCCAATTGACATAGTAAGGGAGAT